>Ga0123519_10000188_pt1 | contig 105208 bp, 85 predicted proteins | sample YelNatPaOPRAMG02_FD_87396 | JGI IMG/M metagenome (GOLD analysis project Ga0123519, IMG submission 87396) | Hot spring microbial communities from Yellowstone National Park - Yellowstone National Park OP-RAMG-02 (version 2) | ecosystem: Environmental > Aquatic > Thermal springs > Hot (42-90C) ... | reverse complement strand
GGAGTTGCGTGCGGAGCAAGCAGCCGCCTATCTGCGCCGGCACTGGACGATTGAGAACGGCGTGTTCTATGTGCGTGACGTGACGATGGACGAGGATCGCCTGACGGGGCGTAAGATCGGTGGAGTGTTGAGCGACATACGCAATGTGGCCCTCAACCTCTTGCGTCGGTTGGGGACAGCCTATATCCCGGATGCGCGGCGGCGCGTTGCGGCACTGTCTGACTTTGGGCTACACTTCCCTTGGGAGGATTATTGAAAAGCCCTGGAAACTAGTCATAACGACTTGCCATAACAAGCAACATGTGCTATAATCATGAGGAATGACCTCCACCGAGGTGCTTGGGGAGACCGCTCCTTGGGTTCATTGGATGGATGCGAACCGGACCTCTGGGGAGGAATGCTGCAGTTCGCAGCTTCATGAGCACATAGAGCGCATAATCGGGACGGGCAAACGGCGATGTTGGATCGTCTTAATCTCGAATTTCAGGATGTCCTACCCAGGGATTGGAAGTTGTTGATTAGCCTCCTAGTGATGGCTAATTTGGTCACGTTGATCAGCTTCGGTTGGGTGGTGCTAAACCGAGCTTCCATCCCCCATGGGGTGCGTGGTCGCGTGATGGCCCAACCCCTCGCCACCCGCACGCCATGGCCCACCTTCACGCCCACCATACCCGTAACACCTAGCCCCACTTACACACGTATCCCCACGTGGACACCTTTCTACACCGTGACACCGACGCCCAGCGTGACCCCAACGCCGACTGAGACACCACAACCTCCTGCGCCGGAGCACATCGTAATGGAAGCCCCGCGGTCACCTACCCCCACGTCTACCCCGACACCTGCACACGATTTCATTGCTTCGGTGCGGCAGCTATCACCGTGCGAAAACGAAGGGAAACATCACATCTTCATCCACGTACGGGACAAAGAGGGCCATGGCATCCCCGGCGTGCGCGTGCATATCACCTGGCCAAGCGGTGAGACATACGCCACAACCGGCCACAAGCTGGAGGTCCATCCTGGCTTCGTCGACTTTGCCATGTTCAAGGGGAGCTACACCCTGCAACTGGCCGACCTAGATAGCGAGATAGTCGGGCCGTTGACCCCTGACATTGCACGCTCTGAGATGTGCGATAAGACGGGGAATCCAGTGGCTAATTCAATGTATCACTATTCATACGAGGTTGTGTTTCAGCAGGTGCGGTGAGGAATGCCGGATTTCAAGCCGTGGCAATGGGTTGTGCTGCTCGTTTTGTTGGCAATGATAAACGTGGTGGTATTGGGAGGGCTGGGAGTGCTTATCCTCACTTACGATATCTGGGCCAGCCCACAAGTGGAGGTTTCGGACAGTCACATCGTCGCCACGCCGACACCCAAGGCCACCCTACGTCCCACCTTCACCCCCACCTGGACGCCACAGGTGTCGTCGACCCCAACAAACACACGCACTCCGACGCCGGCGCCGTCTCCCACTGCCACTTGGACACCGCTACCTACGCATACGCTATCACCTTTGTTCGCAGCATCGCCCACCGCCACGCCCACCATCACGCGCACTCCATCTCCTACATCGACCTATACGCCCACACGCACGCCGGTGCCGACGCGCACGCCGTTACCCACCTGGACACCACTTCCTATGGCATCGCTGGTCGAACTAATTGCCATGGCGCTACCCCCTGCCATGTCCGACATCCCCGCCGCCACTGCGACGCCGACCGCTTTGCTCACTCCCACCGAGACACCAACGCCTACATCGACAGCCTCACCCACCGCCACCGAGACGCCTGCACCCACGGCAACGCCGACCGCTTCGCCCACCTCCACCGAGACACCAACGCCTACATCGACAGCGTCACCAACCCCCACTGAGACGCCTGCACCCACGGCAACGCCGACCTCGGTGCCTGCGACGCTTGTAGATAACCGAACTGAAATTGTGCAGGCACGGCCGCCTGGGGTGGATGCTGTTGTGCTGAGCTGGCAGCCGGTCTGTTGGGCGATGACCTACCGCATCCACGGCGACATGGGCAGTGGTTTCGGGATCCATGTGTTGAGGAAAGAGACTGAGCAAAGCTCCTATATCGACACTCACTTGCGGCCCGCAACATTCTACCGTTATCAGGTTGCCGCGCTCGGTCAAGGTGACAAGATGTTTCTGGCCAATCAAACGGTCACGACACCGCCTCAGCCGGCGCTGGCGAGCATTGGCAACCGCATGCTGATGAGACTGCCCACCCCCACTCGTGTTGCCATAGCCGTGACACCGGCACCCACTCCGCTCCCACCGGATACCATCATTCTGGGCCTTCTCAGCGCCTCCGATCACATGGATGAGCTCGACGGTTATCTGACCATCGTTGGCGAAGTGCGCAATGACTCAAACATGAATGTCGGCGACGCTGTAGTGAGCGTCGTTCTCTACGATGCACAAGGCGAGCGGCAGGGAGAAATCGAGGGAGAACCTGTGCTGAGCACTCTGGCGCCGGGTGAGCGTTCTCCCTTCATTCTGAAGGTAAAGCGATCAAGCTCGGAAGTGCATTACAGCGTACGCGCCACTGCCCGCGCCAAGAGTGAAATGCACGCCAGAAGCACCTCTACATTGCGCGTGGTCAGCTCTCGTCGCTTCGAAGACGATGTCGGCCTCTACCATATTGCGGGCGTGGTGGAGAATAAAGGCACAGGTCATGTTGAACAAGCACGCGTGGTAGTCATCCTCTACGATCGGGGAGATGGGGTGGTCAACGTGGGGTTTGGTTACCCCAAACCTGCAATTTTGGCGCCAGGTAAGTATGCCGACTTCGATGTCACTTTCACCTATTATCCCAAAGTGGTGCGCCACGTTGTGCTGGTAGTCGCTGATTAGATAGCCAAAACCCTTGCAGCGCTCTAGATATAGGTATCCCACATAGGTCGTCACCGTAGCAAGCCTCGGAACGTAGCCCCCTCAGCAGCCGCACTCGCCGCTTGATAGAGCACGCCGGATAGTTGCTCTCATTCTAACATCAATGGTATAATTTAATTAAGTTTCAGACTCCGAAAGCTTATAAGTATGCAGGAGTATACTGATGCCAATCCGGTACACTCGAGCGCGCCTGGGAGAAGCCACGCAAATCGTGGGTGCCATTTTCTATGGCCGTCAATGGAGCGTGAGCTATCCAGGACGTATGTGGCGTCCTCCCACAGATGTTTATGAAACGCGTGATGCTTTGGTTGTTAGAATGGAAATCGCCGGCATGTCCGAAGACGATTTTGACATCACCTTCGCGGATGGTCATCTGACCGTGCGCGGTGTCCGACATGACCGTGAAGAAAAATTAGGATATCACCAGATGGAAATACCTTATGGTGAATTTGGCGCGGAAATCCACCTGGCGTTGCCCATCCGCGCCGATGCGATCACAGCCTCCTATAATAATGGATTCTTGATCATCACACTCCCTAAGGACGACAGGAGATATTGATATGCCGACCGTGGATTCTGAGACACCACGTGAAGGAACGGCCGGAGAAGCACAACGCTCTTCGTCTCCCACACCACCTATACCTGCCGAGCTACCTATCCTCCCCTTGCGAGGAGTGGTCGTCTATCCACTGATGGTTGTGCCCCTAACGGTTGGACAGCCTCGTTCTGTGCGATTGATCGACGACGTCGCGGTAGGGGATCGATACGTGGGCTTGGTGGCCTCCAAGGACCCGGAGCTAGATGAGCCTGGACCGGATCAGGTGTACCAGATAGGCACCGTGGCGATCATCCATCGTCTTATTAAGGCGCCGGATGGCACCATCCGCATCATTGTGCAGGGGATTGAGCGCATTCGGATCGAGGAATGGACAGTACAACAACCCTACCTGAAAGCTCGGGTCACGCTCATTCCCGACATTATGCCTCAAGAACAGAATCTGGAAACCGAGGCGCTTATGCGCAATGTGGTAGAGCTCTTCGGGCGACTGGTGGCACTGGTGCCTCATTTGCCCGATGAGTTGATGATGGCCGTCTCAAGCACGACCGACCCACGCCAGATGGCCTATATGGTTGCCACCAGTGTGCGGATGGATCTTCAGGATGCTCAGAAAGTGTTGGAGCTGGATCAAGTCACTGAAAAACTGCGCCACTTGACCGGCATCCTCACCCACGAGCTGGAAGTGCTGGAGCTGGGTAAAAAGATCCGCAGCGAAGCGCAATCTGAGATGGAGAAAATGCAGCGCGAGTACTTCTTGCGCGAGCAGCTGAAGGCCATCAAACGTGAGCTGGGTGAAAGCGATGAGCAGCAGGTCGAAATTGAGGAGCTGCGCAAAAAGATCGCCGAAGCGCATATGCCTGAGGAAGCTGAAAAGGAGGCATTGCGTGAGCTCAGCAGGCTGGAGAAGCTGCCGCCGGCTGCAGCGGAGTACAGTGTGATACGCACTTATCTGGACTGGTTGACCTCGCTGCCGTGGGCGATCACTACAGAGGACGTGTTGGATATTGCCCGTGCGCGTCAGGTGCTCGACGAGGATCACTATGACTTGGAGAAAATCAAAGAGCGCATCCTGGAATATCTCTCCGTGCGCAAGTTGCGTCTGGAACGCACAGCGGAACGCCGGACAGAAGGCTCAGAACCAGAGCAACCCAAGGATCTGATCCGGCGTGAGCGTGAGGGGGTGATCCTGTGCTTTGTGGGTCCACCAGGAACCGGCAAGACCTCGTTAGGTCAATCCATTGCGCGTGCGTTGGGGCGTAAGTTCATCCGGATGAGCTTGGGCGGTGTGCACGATGAAGCAGAGATCCGTGGGCATCGTCGCACATACATTGGCGCAATGCCAGGTCGCATTATCCAGGCCATCCGGCGCGTCGGTTCCAAGAACCCGGTGTTTATGCTGGACGAGGTGGACAAGATCGGCGCCGATTGGCGCGGTGACCCTTCCTCGGCACTTTTGGAGGTGTTAGACCCGGAACAGAACCGCGAGTTTCGCGATAATTATCTCGATGTTCCCTTTGACTTGAGCCAGGTGATGTTCATCACCACCGCCAACGTACTCGACACAATCCCCGGCCCTCTGCGTGACCGTATGGAAGTGCTGGAGCTCTCCGGCTATACTGATGACGAGAAGCTGCATATTGCTCAGAATTACCTTGTCCCACGTCAGATCAAGGAGAATGGCTTGCGTCCGGAAGAGATCGCCTTTAGCCAAGCAGCACTGCTTAAAATCATTCGCGAATACACTCGCGAGGCCGGTGTGCGCAACCTGGAACGGCAAATTGGTGCCATCTGCCGCAAGGTGGCCACGCGCATCGCCGAAGGCGCGGCGCAGAGCGTTTTTGTGGATGAGCCGCAGGTTAGCGAATATCTGGGCAAACCGCGCTATTTCTTTGAGGCAGCAGAGCGCACCGAGATTCCCGGTGTGGCCACCGGTTTGGCCGTAACGCCCACGGGTGGTGATGTGCTCTTTGTTGAGGCCACCAAAATGCCGGGTCAAAAGGGACTGACGATCACCGGTCAGCTGGGCGAAGTAATGAAAGAGTCGGCCCAAGCTGCTTTGAGTTATATTCGTTCGAAAGCGGACCAGCTGGGAGTCGACAGAGACTTCTTTAACAAAAATGACATTCACATCCATGTGCCCGCCGGCGCTGTGCCAAAAGATGGTCCATCAGCAGGCATCACCATCGCCACCGCATTGGCATCCCTGTTGATGGAACGGCCGGTGCGCGATGATATCGGCATGACAGGGGAGATCACCCTGCGTGGGCGGGTGCTTCCAGTAGGTGGGATCAAGGAGAAGGTACTGGCTGCCCATCGTGCTGGTCTGCGCACGGTGATCATCCCGCGTCGCAATGAAAAAGACTTAGATGAGCTGCCACAACATGTGCGCCGGGAGATGAAGATCATCCTTGTAGACCATGTGGATGAGGTTCTTAACATTGCACTGCGCGATGGCCGAAATTCCCAGGAAAAGCCGGAGGATGCCATGTCCGGTGAGGACAAGCCAGCCACACTTCCGGACGAAAGGCGGCCATCCTCAGGTGTCCCCTTGCCGCTGGACACAGGAGACGCCAGCACGTGACCAACAGGCGACACTTGGAACGCACTAGCAGGCAGTGGTATCGGGTGGACTTGCATATCCACACACCTGCTTCAGCCGATTATGCACAGCCCGGCGTGTCATACTTGGACATTCTGCGCCGAGCTGCTCTGCGTGGTCTCGACATCATCGCTTTCACCGACCACAACACTGTGGCAGGATATGCTGCGATGAAAAGAGAGATCGAGACTTTGGAGCTGTTGGATGAGCGTGGTCGTATCCTCCCAGAAGAAAAGCAGACACTCCAAGAGTATCGTCAATTGCTAAGCCGGGTGTTGGTACTGCCCGGATTCGAGTTTACTGCCACGTTGGGCTTTCACATCTTGGGCATTTTCTCTCCCAGTGTGAATATACGTGATCTAGAGTATGTGCTGCGTCGCCTCAATGTGCCGGCCGAACAACTTGATGCAGGATCAACTGAAGTGGGTGCTACAGTGGATGTGTTGACTGCTTATCGCATCATCAACGAAGCGGGTGGTCTGGTAATCGCGGCCCACGTCAATGCTGCCCATGGTGTGGCATTGCAAGGCTTTGATTTCGGCGGTCAAACCCGCATCGCATACACACAAGACTCTCACTTGCATGCGTTGGAGGTGACCGATCTGGAAAGTCGCAGCCCACGTCGCACGGCGCTTTTCTTCAACGGCTCAAAGCCCGGTTATCCACGTCGTATGCATTGCATCCAAGGCTCGGATGCCCACTATCTTATCCGCCCACCTGAGGACAAATCCCACCAGGGAGTAGGTGACCGCGTTACGGAAATGTTGCTGAGCGAACCCTCGTTTGAAGCAATTCTGGAAGTATTCCAAGGACAAGACTTCGCATGCACGCGCCCTTACCGTGCTGCCCAAGCACCCTTCGACCACGTTCAAGCTGCACGTGAACAAGGACCCAACATCGTGCAATCGTTTCATGAGACAATGGCACGACGTGGAGGGCGCCTGCACGCGATCTTGTGTGATGTGTGCGCTTTTGCCAACACAAACGGTGGTACCATCTACATAGGTGTCTCTGCCAATCCCAAAGCGCCTCCTGTAGGGATCGAAAGTGTGCCTGAGTCGATCAACTCGCTGCGCACCGAAATTGAAAGGCACATCACGCCACCCTTGCCGGCCACTATCGATGCTTTGGAGACTGGCGGAAAAACTATATTGCGTGTGGTTGTTCCGGCAGGTAAGGAGCCACCTTATGCGGTGGATGACAGCAAGATTTATATTCGCAACGAGAGCGAGACGGTTATGGCAGTGCGTGACGAGATTGTCGCCCTAACGCTCAAAACGCAACGACAAATTGCGGAGCAACCATCCCCTACAGAACCGATACCAGAGAAGTGTATAACCGCCCAGGAAGTACCTCCAGTACCTCCAACCACGGTGCTTGCCCAGCCGCCCAAAACTGGCGTGGAAATACTGGAATCCGAGGAACGTAAGGGCACTCGCTATTACAGCATGAAAGACCTTCGTAATGGAGATGTGGTGCACAATGTCACTCAGCGGTCAGCGCGCCGCCTATGGCGATATGCTATCACTCAACATATCAAGCACCCCGTTAAGCCAGAAGAGGTGCATTGGGATGGCACTATTGGGCTGTTGAGAAAATATAAACGTGCAGGTAAGCTCCGCTATGACTTGGTTCAGCGCGGCCCGAACGGCAATATCCACGTGTACTATGGGGTGACTGAGGAAGGGATATTTGGCCCGTGGCGTGAGCTGGTGGACAGCAAGAGGTAGCTAAAGATGATGCGAGTGGGTATATTGACGATAAGCGATCGTGCCTCTGCGGGACAATACGAAGATCGTAGCGGAGCTATGTTGCGCGACATAGTTGTGAGTGAGCTGAAAGCGGAAGTTACACGCTATTGCATCGTGGGAGATGACTGGGAAGCCATTCATCATACCCTCATAACTTGGACCGACGAAGATTGTCTTGATCTGATCCTGACCACAGGTGGCACCGGTTTTTCACCTCGTGACATCACACCAGAAGTAACACTTTCACTCATCGAACGTGAGGCACCAGGCTTGGTATTCGCCATGGTACAACATGGACTACAGGTGACCCCTTACGCAATGCTCACCCGTGCCGTAGCTGGCATCAGGGGGCGGACGCTCATCGTCAATTTGCCGGGTAGCCCCAAAGCGGCGCAGGAAAATCTTTCGGTGATTTTGCCCGCACTGCCCCATGCTTTGGAGTTGTTGCGAGGTACACCGATGACCGAGGCGGATCATGCAGCGGGGCGTCATGCAACCCCGCAATGATAGGCTTTCATCTACGTAGAGGCTCTCGTCTCTCGGGTGTGGTGAGGCATCCGGATACCCATCCATGGTGGAGAGATGCTCATGACCGTAAGAACCTTGCCCCTCTTCCCTCTTAGGACGGTGCTTTTCCCAGGGATGCCGCTACCGCTCATCATCTCGGAAGAGCGATATAAAGCTCTGTTTCAAGCATGTTTGACCGGTGACAAGCGCTTTGGAGTGGTACTTCTTAGCTCCGAGAATGTGCCACTTTCGGTAGGAACGGTGGCACAGATTGTCCGATGGGAAGACATCGGAGAAGGGCACATCAGAGTTCTGACAATTGGGGAACAACGCTTCCGGGTTCTTCAGAGACTCGAATCAGAGCAACCCTTTCCTGTAGCAGTGGTCGAATATTGGGAAGATGAAGCACTCGCTGTTGAAGAAGTTGACCCCGATCAATTGTTGCGCAACCTCCCTGACGAGTTTGTTGACTACCTGACCCTGATTGTATTGCTCTCGGGGATATCTTTGCCGGTAGAGTATTTCACCCTCCCAACCGACCCTTCGCAGATGTCCTTCTATGTCGCAAGGAGCTTACAGGTCGATCTGACAGAAAAGCAACGCCTACTAGCAGAACCCTCGGCTGTTGGGCGATTGCAGCGTGAACTGATGCTCGTGCGTCGTGAACGCGATTTCTTGCAACGCCTATTCAGCTTACAGGGCATTGCCGGCGAAATTGACGAACACCTGGGATTGCGTCTGTACTCTTCGCATGGTAGGGATGTTGGCTTGACAGCGCCCGAAGACGAAGGTAGTGACACAGGGTGACAAAACGAGCGAGAACAGACTAACACCGATTGGACGACCGGTAACGGCACACAAACGTGCGATTTTGTACGGCGTGTTGCTGGGATCGCTTTTTGTTCTGCTGAGTGGCTTGATCCTGACAGTGCGTTTCCCCTCTCCCGACAACTTTGAAGATCTTCAAGTAGGCGATGTCGCACCACGGGACATACTGGCACCAAGGCGGATTACATATATCAGTGAAGTGGAAACCGAAGCAGCCCGGGCACGCGCCGAGGCAGCTGTAGCGGAGATCTATGACCTGCCTGATGCCAGCATCGCACGGCGCCAGATCGCGCGTGCCCGCCAAATCCTCGACTATTTCGACTCGGTGCGTGCTGACGCATATGCTTCGGTGGAAGAAAAGCGCGAGCTGATCGCTGCCGTCAATGACCTTGTCCTGACTGACAATATCATTAACGGTATGCTTGCAGCAGACAACAACACCTGGCTGATGATTAAAGGTGAAGTGATTTCAGTGCTCGATCAGGCGATGCGCGCCGAGATTCGCCCGGTGCAACTGGCTGCTGTGCGTCGCCGTCTTCCAACACTTATCAGCTTAGACGTGAGCGATGAGGCAGCACGGATTATTGTGGCGATTGTAGAAGATTTGATCCAGCCTAACACCTTTATCAACCAAGAACGCACAGCTGAAGAACGGCGTCTGGCACGCGAGAGCGTGCAACCCATCTCAGTCACATTCGAGCAGAATGAGGTGATCGTACGCGCCGGTGAAGTGATCCGTCCTGAGCATCTGGAAGCTTTCCGGGCACTCGGATTACGTGAGGCAGATTCGCCAGCTTTGAGTATGCTGGGCACGTTGGCATATTTGAGCTTGCTCCTCTTGACGGCGGGCATCTACATCTGGCGTTTTCGGCCACGCCGACTGGACGATAGCCGCTACGTATGGTTGGCCATCGGCCTCTCCTTAATCTTCGTGGTGATGATTCGTGTAATGGTATCCGGGCGCACACTGTTGCCTTACCTTTTTCCTGTGGCTGCCTTGCCTATCGTGCTTGGTGCGCTTGTAGATATGCACTTCGGTATGTTGGTGGCCACGCTCGCGGGCATGACGGTCGGGTACGTAACTAACGGCTCGCTCGAGCTTATGGTATATTGCCTGCTCGCAGGTTGGGTAGGTACCTTGAGCTTAGGGCGTGTCGAGCGTGTCAACCGTCTGTTATGGGCCGGCATCTACGTGACGCTCTGCAATATGCTGGTGATTCTGATCTTTCGCGTCCCTGCGCGAGCGATTGACCCGTTGGGTCTGCTGCAATTGTTAGGCGCTGCATTTGCGAATGGAGTTCTATCTGCCAGTTTGCCCTTGTTGATCTTCTTCGTGGCAGGTTCCGTGTTTAGCATCACCACATCTTTACAACTTCTAGATCTTGCGCGTCCGACACAACCCCTCCTGCGCCAGCTCTTGTTGAAAGCGCCGGGTACCTATCACCACAGCTTGCTCGTCAGCAACCTGGCGGAACAAGCCGCCGAACGCATCGGTGCTAATACCTTGTTAACTCGCGTTGGTGCTTACTATCACGACGTCGGCAAAATCGTGCGTCCCTATTTCTTCGTGGAAAACCAGATGTACGGCAACCCTGTCCAGGAACGCCTGGATCCCTACACCAGCGCTCGCGTTATTGTGAGCCACGTGTATGACGGCCTTGAGCTGGGTAGGAAGTATCGCTTGCCCCCCGATATACAAGCGTTTATAGCGGAGCATCATGGCACCGGCCTGACCCGTTACTTTTACAACAAGGCGCTGGAAGCAGCCGGAGATCCTGCCCAAGTGGATACAGAAGCCTTTCGCTACCCTGGGCCCCGTCCTCAAAGCAAAGAGACAGCCATTGTCATGCTTGCCGATGCCAGCGAGTCGGCAGTGCGCGCGAGCAACCCCAGCTCTGTCGAGGAAATTGACAATATCGTGCGCAAAGTGATCCTTGAACGCCTTCTAAGCGGTGAGTTGGACGAATGCGACCTTACGATGAGCGAGTTAAACGAGATTCGAGAGACGTTTGTGCAGATGTTGCAGGGTGCCTTCCATCCGCGTATCAAGTATCCCGAAACTGTGCTTCATGCCACAAAATCGGATGCTTTACCGGCTGAAATACCATCACCGTCAGATCTTGAGATCACACCTGAATCTATCACTGCAGTGAATGGCCCTCAGGAGCAGGAAGAGGCAGACTGCTAACCCTGAGGCATTTCGAAATGAAAAAGGCCTCATCTGAGATGAGGCCAAATGAATAGGAAACTATATCCAAACGAATAAATTAGGAAAAACGAACTACAAGTTGTTCACGATGTTGCTGAACACATTGCCGACGACCGGGCCTAGCAGAAGCAGGATGGCGATCACTACGATGGCAACCAGGACGAGGATCAGCGCATACTCTACCAGCCCCTGGCCCTTCTCACGTGGAAGGTACAACATCTCTTTTCACCTCCTTTCTCTCTAAAGATCATCTGCCTCCATAATACAAAAGAGGCATCAAAAACGCAATAGGTAATGGGTACTATACGCCTGTCCGCTCATCTTTCAAGGGATTTCTTCAGTCAATATGATAAGGCACATCCACGATTACCAAACCGGGCCGCAGTGTGAGCGCCACGCGCAACATCCAGGCGGTCTGGGTGTGCAGCAAGTTGGCCAACCAGCTGCGCGGGATAAATTGTGGTACGACTACAGTGATCACCTCATTCGGTTGGCGCGCAGCATCCATCCGCTCAATATAATCCAGGAGTGGTCCTAACATCTGGCGGTAGGGGGAATCGAGAATCACCAAACGCACACCTTCTCCCCAGATCTCCCATTTGACGCGCACCTTTTCTGCTTCTTCCGCATCGATGGAAACATACACGGCAGTCACATCTTGCGACAACGAGCGCGCATAGCGCAGAGCAGCCAACGTGCCACGATGCACACCACCGATGGGAAGAATGACGCGATGCCGCGACACGGGGGGCGGAACTCCATGTTTTTCCAGCGAGAGATGCGCTGCAACGTGGCGATAGTGGCGATGGATCGAGCTAAACATCACCACCAGCGCGGGGATCAATACCGATACGATCCATGCGCCCTGGGTGAACTTGGTCACGACAAACACACCCACCACCATCGCCGTGCACACCGCACCGAATCCGTTGATCACCATACGCACCTGCCAACCTGGCTCATAGCGCACCGTTGAGCCGCGCTCCCTAACCTCCTGACCAGGTGAGATATGCCCGATCTTCCACCAACGGTGTGCCATGCCGGCCTGTGAAAGGGTAAAGGAGAGGAACACCCCGATGGCATACAGCGGGATCAAAGCGTTGACGCTGGCCTGGAAAACGATGATTAACAACGAAGCAGCAATGCACAAGAGAATAATGCCACGCGAGAAAACTAACCGGCTGCCCAGGTAGGCCAGTTGACGTGGCAGAAAGCCATCACGGGCGGCCAGAGCACTCAGACGAGGGAAATCGGCGAAAGATGTGTTAGCTGCCAAGATCAGAATAACGGTTGTACCGGCGATGACGGCCATGTAGAGGACACCCTGACCGCCAAGCGTGGTGCGTGCCAACTGAGAGATGACCGTCTCCGTTTCAGCAGGTACGGCGCCAATGTGTACCGACAGGAACGAGACACTCAGAAAAAGAGTGCCCAAGATGGCGGACATCCAGATGAGCGTGATACCAGCATTGCGGCTGCGTGGCTCCTTAAAGGCTGGGATCCCATTCGAGATCGCTTCGACACCGGTAAGCGCAGCCGTGCCGCTCGAGAAAGCACGCAGGAGCAAAAAGGGTGTGATAACCGCCACCTCTTTGCCTACCTCCATTGCGGGTGGGTTTATGACAGTGCCCAGATCACCACTCAAGTAGCGATAAAAAGCCAGAATCACTGTCAGGAACATGGTGACCAGGAAGAAATAGGTGGGCACGGCGAAGATCGAACCCGACTCCCGCACACCGCGAAGGTTAACCAGCATCACAAATACCACCAGTGTCACGGAGAGCCACACGCGGAATGGAAACAGGGCTGGAAAGGCCGAGACGATTTGCGCCACACCCGAAGATACCGAAACCGCCACGGTGAGAATGTAGTCGGTGAGCAGAGCAGCGGCAGCAATCTGCGCCGGTAGCTCACCCAGATTGTCGCGCGCCACAATGTACGCACCGCCACCATCTGGATAGGCGTGGATGGTTTGTTCATAGGACAAGGTGACAATGATAAGCAACACCACAATGGCAATCGAAATAGGAAAGGCATAGCCAAAGGCAGCTGCCCCGGCGACAGCCAAGACGAACAAGATTTCCTGGGTGGCATACGCTGTCGAGGAGAGGGCATCGGAGGAGAAGACTGCCAGGCCAACCAGCTTCCCAAGTCGCTCATGCACAGCCATGGCCGTGGGCAGTGGCTCGCCGATCAGCCAGCGACGCAGCCGCGAAGGAGGAGGGCCCGGTGCTAGCTCACGCAGGACAGTGGTGCTGCTTTCCCCTTGAACCAGATCGTGCCGGATCATAGACTCACCCGAATTCTCTATGCTCTAGCAAGCAAAAATGAACAGTCAAAAGGTTATATTACTCCCCGCATCCGGTATGGTCAAACAGGGCAGTGTAACGGGTAGTGTATCTTTCCTGGTGGAAATTCCAACGATGACTGCGAGCGCAAGCGGTACTGGAGCGCCAGTCGATAATCACCGGATGACATAGGGGCGCATGAAAATCTTGATTTGCTCGCCGTTCTGTATACCTTGATATGAGCTTGAAAAGCCCACTGTTCGCACACTGCTCTTTCAATTGGCCGGCGGCGAATTTCCACCACGAAGAATGCACCACCTGGCAGGTTGATTTGACGATGGAAAGGTCAAATGCTATGATAGTCTTGTATAGACAAGCGTACAAGTCCTTTATGCCAACCGCAGGGGTTCAGGTTACGGCTACACGCATTGCTATGTATCTGATTGACAAAGCGAGTCCTTTGCCCTATTACCAACAGCTGGCTGACCTTCTGAAGCATGAGATCAGCCTGCATCAGCACGAACCGGGCGTCTATCGGCTACCTTCCGAGAACGCGCTAGCAGAGCAACACGGGATCAGCCGTGCAACCGTGCGGCACGCGCTTGACGTGCTCGAACGCAATGGATGGATCTATCGCGAGAAGGGCAGGGGATCGTTTGCCGCTGTGCGTCGTGTGGAGCAAGAGGCTACCCAACTGGTATCGACCACCGAAGACATGCAGCAACGTGGCTGGTCACTCGTCACGCGGGTCATCTCGTTGAAACGACTTCCCAGCCCCTCTCATGTCGCCTATGAATTGGAGATAGATCACGGTGCGCCGGTATACGAACTGTGCCGTTTGCGCATCGTCAACAATGAGCCGCTCAGCCTGCAAATCGCCTATTTGCCCCAAAAGCTGTGCCCCGATCTAGAAGAGAACGACTTGTCTCTTTCCCTGTTCCGTCTGTTGGAAACACGTTACGGACTGCGTCTCTGGACAGCGAGAGGTATGCTGCGTGCGCGCTTGGTCACGGCGCATGAGGCACGTTTGCTCGAGGTGCATGAGAAAATCCCCGTGCTGTATATGGAACGCACCACTTACGCTGCGACCGGCACGCCGGTCGAATATCTGGAGGCGGTGTGGCGGGGCGATCGCTATGATATGCATGTTACGCTCAACCGTACCACGCCAGTTAGAACAGGATATCTGAAAATAACAAGTGAACAAGGAGGTTAACCTGATGACACACCCGCTGCGTTTCTCCGCCAATATTAACACGTTTAATGCCTGTGCGGATCGTTACGTGCTTTCCGGATACGGCAAGCGGCTGAGCACGGAAGAATTGATCCAAGAGGCAACCAAGGTGGAAGGTTTGACCGGCGTTGAGCTGGTCGGCATGTGGCACGTCAACGATGACAATTTACCACAAGTACAGCGGCGTATTCGGGACGCTGGCTTTGTTGTCAGCTGTGTCACCCCGGATATCTGGGCTTCCGGCAAGTGGGGCTGGGGATCGTTTTCCGCCGGCGATGCGCGCATTCGGCGCGAGGCAATCCAAGAAGTCAAACACTCTATGGAATGGGCACACCAGCTGGGTTGCGATGTGGTAGATCTGTGGTTTGGTCAGGACGGCTACGACTACCCGTTTCAGGCAGACTACCTGGCCGCTTGGGATCGCATTATCGAAGGCACAATCGAGTGTGCAGAGTATCTTCCAGAGGTGAACCTCGTCATTGAGTATAAACCCAAGGAGCCGCGTACCCATTGCTTCATCGGTACGGTGGGGAAGACTTTATTGCTGATCCAGAAGGTGAATAAGCCCAATGTCAAGGCAATGATCGATGTTGGGCATACCTTGATGGCCTATGAGGATGCTGCTGAATCGGCTGCATTGCTGCATTACTTTGGTGACCACCTCTATTACATGCATTTCAACGATAACTGGCGGCTGTGGGATGATGACATGACAGTCGGTTCTGTGCACACTGTCGAGATGTTGGAGCTGCTCTATTGGATCGATCGCATTGGGTATGCCAGCTGGTACGCGCTGGATATATTCCCCTATCGGGAGAATGGAGTGCGTGCCGCCACAGAAAGTATTCGCTGGATCAAGGGGTTGCATGGGCTGTTAGACAAGATCGGGCGAGAACGCATCGCTCAAGTGGTCGCCTCTGGCGATGCAATGGAAGCGACCGCTATGGTTCGAGAAGCGTTACTGGGATAAAAGATTTTTCAGACATTCCGAGGAAAACCCTCAGGGCAAAGGAAAGGCAAAATGGTCAAAGAAATTTACGATCCTCACATGTTCAATTATATGTGGGAGAGCTTAGACGAAGGCAGCTTTGTTGTAGCCACCTATTACATCGAGGACTCCAAGCCCGATTGGGACTTCATCGATCATTTGAAGCAGGTGGAACGAATTGCCCGCGAAGGCTCAACCGCCAGCTGGATGGAAGTAAAAGAAGAAACCCCCGAAGTACGGGAACACCTGATGAGCAAAGTGTTGGGTTATTACGAAATACCAGCACCTCGTGGTACGCGCAAAGCGATTGTCCAGCTGGCATTCCCGACTGCAGCTTGGGATGTGAATGTCAACATGCCCATGCTGTTGCTCTCAATCTCGGGCAATATCTTCGCCTTCGCCGACCATGTACGGTTGCTGGACGTCTATATTCCCAAGCCCATCGCCGTGAAATTCAAAGGACCCAAGTTCGGCATCGAAGGTATGCGACAGCTGCTGGGCGTCTATGAACGGCCACTCTGTCTCCAGATCATCAAGCCCAAGATGGGCATGACCCCAGAGGAAACGGCCGCTCAAGTCTATCAGACCGCTTTGGGTGGGGCGGACATGTGCAAGGATGATGAAATGTGCAGTGAGCTGCACAATTGCCCTTTCGATCGTCGCCTGGAAGCTGTGCTCAAAGCACTTGAAAGGGCGGAACGTGAAACAGGTCAAAAGCACATTTACCTGGTCAGCATCACCGACGAGGCGCATCGCGTGCACGAGAAAGCGCGCCGCGCCGTCAGGATGGGAGCAACCGGCCTGCTGCTGGCATATTCGGCTGGCTTATCCACACTTAAAGAGATTACCGAGGACCCCGAGATTAACGTACCGGTGATGTTGCATCCTTCTCATATGTTGGGTATGCTGAAAACGTTCAGTTGGGTGGCGCTGTGCAAGCTGTGCCGATTGGCCGGGGCCGATCTTATGCTGACACCTTCCCTATGGTCCAGCTTGCAAACCTGCTCGGTTGAGGAAGAAATGCGCGCCTCTCAGACACTGCGAGCACCTTTTTATCATATCAAGCGGGCATGGCCAATGCCCTCGGCAGGCATGTACCCCGGTCTGGCTGAGGTCTTGATTCAGGAGCATGGTATCGACTTCATTGTGCCGGCAGGTGGTGGTATGCTGGGACATCCGATGGGCTACAAAGCAGGTGCGATAGCTTGGCGCCAAGCATTTGACGCCGTGCTTTCGGGGATGTCCTTACAGGAAGCTGCTCAGAAGTGCCCTGAGTTTGGTGCCGCAGCGCGGCTGTGGGGCATTCGCCAGCGTCCGGTAAGTCCATGGGGTTATCGCGATGCGAACTTCCATCCACACTTTGCGCCCAAGAATCTGTGACCTTTCTGTCACCATATCTGCAACCGGAGTGGTGTAGGAGAGCACATAGAGAGGTCTTCGAAGGCTTATGGTGAGCCAGGGATTATCGACATGGGTTGGTGGAAGGTCTAGTAGCCAAACTTTACACCTCTTCATCCTGGTAATCTACTAGTTTGTTTAGGAGGTTGTTTGTTATGCCAGAATCACAAATCCCTTTGTTGGATATGTATCGCACTATGTTGACGATCCGCCGTTTTGAGGAACGTTGCAACTATCTGTTTATGCAGGGACGCATCCCTTCTACCCTGCATCTTTACATCGGTCAAGAAGCGGTTGCGGTCGGTGTGTGCGCCCATTTGCGCAAAGACGATTATATGCTGAGCACCCACCGACCGCACGGCCACGCGATTGCTAAGGGTGTATCATTGCGCTCTATCATGGCCGAGCTACATGCCAAAGCAACCGGGTGCTGCAAGGGAAAAGGAGGCTCGATGCATGTCGGCGATATGAGCGTGGGCATGTTACCGGCGATCGCCATTGTAGGTGCCAATATTCCTGTTGCTGCCGGATTGGCACTGGCGGCCAAGCGATTGGGCACAGATCGTGTCGCGGTGGCTTTCTTCGGGGATGGTGCAGCGAACGAGGGTGCCTTCCATGAAGGGTTGAATATGGCTGCCATCTGGAATCTGCCCGTTGTGTACGTCTGTGAGAACAATTTCTATGGCGCATCGACCCACTTCTCAAAGGTTTTCAAGATTGCTAATATAGCTGACCGTACAGAAGCATATGGGATGCCGGGTATGGTGGTAGATGGCATGGATGTGGAGGCAGTGTATCAGGCGGCTGGAGAAGCAATTGCGCGCGCTCGGAGGGGTGAGGGTCCCACGCTGATTGAATGCAAGACCTACCGGTTCGTCGGGCATTCGCGCAGTGATCCGCGCACATACCGTAGCCGGGAGGAAGAAGCAGAGTGGCAAGCGCGCGACCCCATCCCCCATACAGCGCAGCGTCTCATAGCGTTGGGTCTGACCAACGCCGCTGCGTTAGCCGATATAGAGCGCGAGGTGGAAGCTGCTATTGACGATGCCGTTGCCTTTGCTGAGAGCAGCCCCTTGCCGGAGCCGACCGACACCCTAAAGCACGTTTTCTACGAGGCATAGCGTCTTGAAAGAAGGGATAATAGAACTATGGCGCTGATGACGATTGCAGAAGCACTACGTCAGGCGATCCGTGAAGAAATGCGCCGTGATCCACGAGTCTTTTGCATTGGCGAGGACATTGGTATCCCCGGAGGTTGGGGTGGCGCCTTCACCGTCACGTTGGGTCTCGCGGACGAATTCGGGCACGAGCGCATTCTGGACACCCCTATCTCGGAACTGGGTTTCACCGGGGTTGCAGTGGGCGCTGCCATTGGCGGCCTACGCCCCATTGTGGATGTGCAATACGGTGACTTCTTGTTCCTGGCAATGGACCAGCTGGTCAATGAAGCAGCCAAGATGACCTATATGTCAGGCGGCACCATAAGAGTGCCACTGGTGATGCGCGCACCGGTGGGAGCGACGCGGCGCGGCGCTCAACACGCTCAAAGCTTAGAAGCTTTCTTCACTCACGTGCCTGGCCTCAAAGTTATCGCCCCTTCCACCGCTTACGACGCCAAGGGTCTGCTCAAGAGCGCTATCCGAGATGACAATCCGGTGATCGTGTTCGAACACAAGTTGTTGTACGGGAGCAAGGGACCACGCAAGGAACAAGGCGCTATCAGCGCGGTGGGTGAGGTGCCAGATGAAGAGTATCTGGTCCCGCTAGGCAAGGGTGTCATTCGGCGTGAAGGACGTGATGTCACAATTGTGGGCAAGCTGCTCACTGTCTATCGAGCGCTGGAAGCTGCAGAACGCCTGGCACAAGACGGGATCGAGGCAGAGGTTATCGATCCACGCACCCTGGTGCCTCTGGACAAGGGGCTCATCCTGGATTCGGTACGCAAGACCGGGCGTCTGGTGGTCGTGGAAGAAGACAACTTGACCGGAGGATGGGCAGGTGATATTGCTGCTATCGTGGCCGAGGAAGCTTTTTATTGGCTGGATGCACCCATCAAGCGTGTTTCGGCACCGGACACCCCGCCCCCGTTTGCGCCGGTTATGGAGGATTTTTACGTGCCCAGCGTAGAGCGGGTGGTACAGGCAGTTAAGTCACTATTTTAGTGAGGATGGAGTGAGACCAGTATGACCACTGAGGTCTTGGTGCCCCCCTTGGGTACTACAGTAGACACGGTCACTTTGGTCAAGTGGTATGTGGAGGAAGGAGAGACGGTACAAAAAGGGGCGCCGCTCTTCGCCGTTGAAACTGACAAAGCAACCTTAGACGTGGAGGCACCTGCTTCAGGTGTGCTACGACAGGTGACTGCGCGTCCAGGTGATGTCCTCCAGGCGCTGAGTGTTATCGCGGTGATCGCAGCTCCGGATGAGGTCTTGGCAGAGAAAACAGGAGCTCCATCATCCTCTACACAGGCCATACCTTCGACTTCGGCATCCAAGCCAGGCCAAGCCGTTGCTGTGACTGGAAAGCGCACGCGCATTTTCATTTCTCCGCGCGCGCGACGGTTGGCAGAACAGCGCCAGATCCCACTAGTGGGGTTGCGCGGCAGTGGACCTGATGGTGCCATCGTCGAGCGCGATGTGTTGGCCTATCTGGAAAGAAACGTTGCACCTGCTATCACCCCGGTGGCGCAGCGTATGGCAGAACAGGCCGGACTGGATTGGCGGCAATTACAGGGTAGTGGAGCAGGAGGACGCATCACGCGTGAAGATATCGAGCGCGCCCTCGCAACGCCACGATCAGAAGCGCAACCAATGGTGTCACCCGTAACGGTTGAAGTGGCTAACACGCCGCTCGAGGTCATCTCCCTGCAAAGTGTCCGCGCCACGATCGCCGAGCGCGTGGTGCGGAGCCACATCACGACCGCTCCGGTTACATTGACTGCTCATGCAGACGCTACTGCTCTGGTGGCGCTACGTCAACAGCTGCAACAGGATGATATTGACATATCGTACAACGACCTTTTCATTTACATAGTGGCGCGTGCGTTGCGGGAACATCGCAGGTTAAATGCCTCACTCGATGGAGACACTATTAAGGTGTGGCAGCGCATCCATATTGGCCTGGCAGTGGACACTGATCGTGGCCTATTGGTGCCTGTAGTATATGATGCCGATACAAAGGGACTGGCACAGCTGGCACAGGAAACCCGCACGCTGATCGCACGCGCCCAAGCGGGCCAAAGCACCCCTACCGAGCTAAGTGGAGGTACGTTCACGATAACGAACCTGGGCATGCTGGGCATCGACAGCTTCACGCCAATCATCAATTTGCCTGAGTGTGCCATTTTGGGTGTAGGTCGCATTAACCGACAAGCCGCCGTCATAGGGGAGAACATCGTGGCTCGTCAGATGGTATGGCTAAGCCTGAGCTTTGACCATCGGCTGGTTGACGGTGCCCCTGCGGCACGTTTTCTACGTCGTGTCGTGCAGCTGGTAGAAGGCCCCCATTTGCTGATGGCCTGAGTACCCTTTTCTCTCGCAAACCCTCATCGTCTGTAGGTTGGCTTGCTAAGGGATGTGCTATCCCTCGCACATCCCTTTCGCACTACCCCAAAATCAGGGTAAAATGAATGCCATGAAGAGATCGCGCTGGCAATATGCGGGGTTGTGCATTGCCATCATCCTGATCGGGTTCATACTACGTCTGTATCAGCTGGGAGCTCAAAGCTTATGGTATGATGAAACTGTAAGCGCCTATCTCGCCAATCAAGATCTACCCGATCTGATCTACCATACGGCGCATGACATCCATCCCCCGGCTTATTACATATTGCTCCACTACTGGATCCAGCTGGTTGGTGATAGCGAGTTTGCGTTGGCCTTTTTCTCTCTGATCTTTGGTGTACTGTTGATTGCGCTCACGTACCACCTGGCATATCGCTTGCTGGGTCAACAAGCCGCGTTGTGGTCCGCTTTTCTCATCGCCATTGCTCCTTTTCATCTATGGTACTCACAGGAAGTGCGTATGTACACGCTGGCCGCACTGTTGGGCATGTTGACTTGGTGGTATGCGTGGCGAGCGTTCTGTGGAGAGAAGCGTGCAGTATGGTGCTACACCTTGTTAGCCGCTGGTGGGCTATACGTGCTGTATTATTTCGTCTTTCTCCTTGTCGTGATCAATCTGGTCGTCTGGCTGTGGGCTGTGTCGGCACGTGGTCACGTGCGAGATTGGTTGTTTAATTGGACATTTGCTCAGGTGCTGGTGATCGTGCTCTATCTTCCTTGGCTGCCCGTTGCATTGCGGCAGGCAGTCGATCCGCCAGTACCTCCATGGCGCAGTTTTGTGCCATGGCATCTCGCCTTAGTGGAAACCTGGACTGCTCTCTCCTTCGGGCAATCAGTGAGATGGGAACAGGTGTGGCCACTGCTCGTTATAGTGGGTGGCCTCTTCACATTAGGCATGGTGGTTCGCACGGAAGTCTTATATCACAAATGGCATGTGAACCCCACAGAATTATACCTGCGCTGTGTTCCGGGTGGCCAGAGAAGTCGCGATCTCGTCACGAGACATAAAATATGGTTGGCGTTTATCGTGCTGGGTCCTATTATTCTAATTAACCTAGCTTCGCTAATTACCCCACTCTATCACGTGCGTTATGCATTCACCTATTCTCCACCATTCTATATGATATTGGCAGCAGGATTGGCATGGCTGACGCAACGAAAGCGCTTGCTCGGAGCTTTAGGCGCGTTAGCACTCCTGTTGGGGACAGGATTGAGCTTCTGGCAGTGGCACACCTATCCTGCTTATGCAGCAGATGATCTGCGAGGTGCCGTGCGGTTTATTGCGGCGCGTTGGAGGCCGGGAGATGCCATCTTGATCAATGCCGGTTATGTTTATCCCGCCTTTTTATACTATTACCGCGAGCCACTTGCCGGCAGAATTCGCCTGGATGATTATCAGTCATCCGACATCTCCCGGTATCCTTTGGTTCTACAGACCGGGATCATCGGAGGCTCTAACAGCCTAGGATGGGGCGACGCTGCAGCAGACTTCTACTCGACCACGGAGACGGACACAGTCGCCGCTCTGACGCGAGTGCTACGCGACTTTCCACGTTTGTGGGTATTACGGGTTTATGATACGGTGGCAGATGAAAAAGGTGTCGTGCGCCATTGGTTGGCAGAAAATACCATCCCTTTCGAGGATCAGATCTTCTCGGGTCCCTCGTACGTGCGGGTTCAGGGGTTTATGTCGCGCACCCAACCTCCCCCTCCACCGTTTCAACCGGTGGTGTTAGAGGGTGACATTACTTTGCGTGGCTGGACCTGTCCTCCTGAAGTACCGATGGGCTCCTTCATGGACGTAGTGTTGTGGTGGGAGATCACCGGAGACCAGCCTGCGCACTCGCCCCCTTACGCTGTCTCGTTAAAGCTATGGGATGCACAGAACCAAGAGTTGATTGCCCAGCAGGATGAGTGGCCATTAGGCAGCCTTTTGTGGACCCCTGCATGGCCGCAAGGAAGGACAATGCGTCATCCGATGCGACTATATGTGCCTGGCCGACTGTCACCCAGACGTTATAAGCTCGAACTCCAAGTGTATGACTCGGCAACTGTTCGCCCGTTCGGGCGTAAAGATGGTGCAGGCAACGCGCTAACGCTCACATGGATTACGGTCACCAACCCGATGCATACCGGGCTGCTTGGAGATCCTGCGCTGCAGCGCTATAATTCACGCACCCATAAAATTGTGCGATGATGGATCTCACACACTTCCTTCCTAGCTGGACCAATCTATTGCTTATCCCCGGCTTGGTGGTCGGTTTCACCGTCCACGAACTGGCCCACGCATGCGTTGCCTATTGGTGGGGAGACACTTCCCAAGCATCCCGTGGGCGAATCTCGCTCAACCCGCTCCGCCATATATTTTGGCTGGGCATGGTAACCTTCCTGCTATTCGGCTTTGGCTGGTCAAAGCCCGTCCGAATGGATTTGAACAAGCTTCGTCATCGCTACTGGGGCTTGTTGGCGGTATCCCTAGCAGGCGCTACAGCCAATGTGTTGCTGGCCGCGGCCTATGTGGTGGCCACTCTAATGATGGCCATGACGGTGGCGTTTTTCAGCGATAAGGGGGTTTTCGAAGTCTTGAGCCTGATGACCTGGGAATCCGCCGCCGAGCCGGGTGTTGTTGCATGGACAGCAGCTTTCACCGGCTATGTCATTTATGCCAACATGGCGCTTGCTTTCTTCAATTTACTGCCGCTGCCCGGATTGGACGGTTTCCATGTGCTCGCCAGCCTGTATGGATTGATGCGCAAGATACCGACATCCCAGGCTACAATCCCAGAAGAACAGCAAGCGAAGCAGCCGTCTAGAAACAGAGAAGCAGCAGGCCAAGTCAGCCATCAATTGGCCCATATCCATTTTGAACGCGGTGCAGCGTTCCACGCAGAGGGTCACTATGAGGACGCGATTGCTCGTTATCGTCAGGCAATTGCGAACGATCCACACTATGGCCCAGCCTATGTTAATCTAGGCCTGGTATATCTGGCCATAGGACAGCGTGATCATGCCATTCAGGCTTTCCGGGGTGCGATACGTTCGGCGGCAGACGAACCATCACGTCGACAGGCTTGGGAACAGCTATATAAGCTAAGTCAGTATCGTCCTACGGGTGATACGCAGCTGGCGAGTTCTGCCGAATCGGCCACACCATGGACAGAAGCAGAACCAAGGATCAACTGGCAAGCCTTTCGTGCCACCATTGCCATCTTGTTCGGCTTGGCAATATGTGTATATGCTGGTCTCACTCTGATGTTGATCCGTCTTCTTTCTTAAAGGGGCCTGCCCTATTTGTCCTTGTTTCCAGAAATCCCCAATAGATCGGCCACAAAAGGGGACAGAGTCTGCGCTGCCAAACGATGACCGGCGGATGTCCAGTGCCCATCGTGGCGAAAATACAAGGGGGCGACGTCCGACCGAGTCATCGAGGCGCGGAAAGTCGGGAGCAAGTCGAAATAGGGGATCTCCGCCTCTTCCAGAAGCTGAGCTATGCGCCGATTGGGGAGGTCCAGGTCGTACTCCTGATCCCCCATCTGGGGATAGCGCTGCAAGGTAGCCGCCCAACGCTCGGGATATATCTGCTCAGGAGCTCCGATGATCGCAACTGCCAGCTGTCCACTACGAGTGCGGACCTCTGTCGCAAGCCGCCGAATGATCGCCGCCGTGAGGGTCCAAGCCTCTTGCCACTGAGGATCATCGGTGGGACGATATATGCCATATGAGAGAGGTATGGGGGGATCATGAGCAGCAAATACGGCCATGCTGCCAAGCAGTCCACTGGTGCCGAACAGACGAAGCAAAAAAGGGTTCTCGCGTAAGTGGGGGATCACCAGGCGATACAAAGCACTGTGCCGGTTCAGCCATTCGCTGAGGGGTAGCAACGGTGCCGATTCCGTCTCAGGGGGTTCTGAATCAGTAAACGGAAACGAGGGAAAGATAAGATTGTCGCCCTCGAGGCGAAAAAAAGGCTTCTGCACTGCACCATGAAGGCGAGCGATCTCCAAGGGGGCATAATTGTTGAGCACATCATTATGAGGGAAGAAGAGAAGCAGGACAAGATCGGGCTCGTAACGGAAACCCTCAATCGCGTAGAAGATGGCCTCTTGGTCAGTGCCCCAACCGCCTACGCCGGCATTGATGACCTCCACAGGATGACCCGTTTTGTTCAACTCAGCTTCCAACTGTTTGGCAAATGTCTCCTCGAGCGGCACCTGAAGCCCCTCAGCAAAGGAGTCGCCCAGGATGAGCACACGTTGTACCCCTGGAGGCTTTGCATACCCGATTTCGCGATCACGCAACCCACGCGCATTAATATGCACAGGAGCTTGAAACTCGCCATACTCACTGTATACCATGCCCCCGCGGTTGGGAACGTGAAACCAACCCAAGTAGGGGTGTGGCTCCCACAGAGGCGGCTGTAACGCAGCCGGAGGAGCAATGCCAGCTACACGTACCATCCCCTCAAGCAGCAATAGAGGAAAAACGATGCCCAGGCTGATCAGAAAAAGTCTTCCCAGTAGACCGCGCAGTGTTCCCATTGTCAAAAGTTGCTCATCTTCGCCGGTTCTTAATGGCGGCAGTATAGGATGGGCTGTGCGTAATTGACAAATTTGGCCGAAAGCGGTTTACTTATAGCGAACCCGTTGACGGAAGGGGGCATCTAGTACGATGGATATCCAAGCCAAAAAGAAAGCGCTGCGCATGTTCACCTACGGTGTGTACTTGCTGGGGATGAAGCAGGATACCACATATAATGCCAGCACGGTGAGCTGGGTGAGTCAAGTGAGTTTTGAGCCACCATTGGTGATGGTGGCATTGCGGAACGACAGCCTCACGCTCGGAATGGTGTTATCTTCTAAGAGCTTCACCATCAATCTTCTGAGCGACCGCCAAGAAGAGATGGCTGGCAAGTTCTTCAAACAGGCTACATATGAGGATGGCAAGCTGAACGGCTATGCCTTTGAGCCAGGGGTCCAAACCAGCGCCCCTATATTCGCGGATGCACCAGCTTGGTTGGAGTGCAGAGTCCTAGAGACCCTTGGACGTGGCGACCACACTGTGGTCATTGCTGAAGTAGTTGACGCAGGTGTACGGGATGAAGGGGTTGTCCCTCTGGCATTGCGCGACACGCCCTGGCAGTATGGCGGATGAGGTCTGATGGGACATAACATTGAATGGCCGGATGAGTTTGACGATTTAGACCCCCTGTTTTCCTCGTCGCGCAGCCCTACAGACGCCGATATAATCGAGATTGTCAATCGTTTTGTCGAAGGCAATCTGACCAACCTGGAGGCAGAGGCAGCTTTTGAACGATTGCGCAGGGCGAAGAAACGGGTTCTGCCTGTTGTTATGGACCTATGCAGATCACCTGAGCCAAGGTTGTACAACACCGGGGTCGACCTAATCTTAGAGGTCCAGCTCAGTCAGGCGAAAAAACCCTTACGGGCGCTCATCGAAGATCCCACTTTGGAAGACGAGCACAAGCTCTCCCTCTTGAGAGCACTCGAAGCGATAGGCGGATTGTTACCGGGCGAAAATCCCCTTTTCTATTTGCGCGATCCCGAAAGACTTGTCCAGAGAGCGCAAGAGACGTTCTTCGAGGTGATAAGCGATCCATTGGAGCTCACTAGATTATTGGAGGAACAATTTGAGGGCGGGGGATTCTCTCCTTTGTTAGATGCTCGTATGCTAGAGGAAATTGCCTCCACTCATGACCGACGAGCACAGCTCTTCTTCCAGTGTCTGCTCCACGTACCACACGATGGAGTGGTTCTGAAAGCGATCGAGTGCATATGTAAGCTTGGGGATCCCGACGCGATCCCAATATTGGAGGAACGCTCTCTGTACGATCCATCGCCACAGGTGCGTAAAGCAGCACAAGACGCGGTTAGAGTACTAGCCGATGAGGCGCGACCACGTGAGATTTCTATCCTTCATCTGCCCGTGACTCCCCCCTCGATCGAACGTTGTGCTATCAGCGCGATTGATGGAAGGGGAGCTCAAATGTGCATCTTAATCTGGCGCATGCCCGAAGGAGAACGTGTAGGAATCAATATTTTGCTCACTGATGAGCACGGAATTCGGGAATGCATCGTCTTCGAAGGCGAGAAGTCTGTCGCGGCTCTTGAAGAAGCGTTGGAACACGACTTTGAAGGATCAGGTACTCACGTCTCTATGGTGGAACTCAGTTTAGATCAGACTCGCGCCGAGCTGGAACGCGCTTATCGGACCAGCCTGCACGCTCGCCAGCGCTTGCCCTCCGTTTATATAGCCTTGCGCAACTGGCTATCAGGTGAGGATACACGTTCTGTGGTTCATTATCCCCTTCCACAACCCCAACCGGAAGAGATGGACGCGCTTCTGCAACGAAGCCCCGAGCTCTTCCAATTAGATGAATTTGACTCCTGGCTCTTCGACCTTCCAGGATCAGAGACTCAGTGGCGCAGATATGGGAGAAAGTTTCTTGTGGAGAGCTCGGGAGAAGCACGTGCGGAGTTGATCACTCAGGTGCTCAGAAAAGTGCTCAATCCGGAATTGTGCAGCCGGATTAAGACACGCCTGGAACGCCAAGCTTGGTTCTTAGCCCAGTTGTACGAGGAAGACGATTTGCCGAAGATGGCACTCGCCGCGTCGGCTGCGATGGGAACCACCTCTGAAGTGCCCCTGGTAGAGCATCCTTTTTTGCGCGAGATGATGCAGCAAACCCTTATGGCAACAACCGTCACCTCTGCTTAATTTAAAGTTGTATCAGCAATGCTTTCCCCGACATGGTGAGCTGCTGCCCAGAAACATAGCAAGGGGTGCTGAACGCATATCGGCACCACAGCTATGTCCACCCTTGAAGTAGCGGAACCTGAATCGGTGCGAAGACATGGCACATATTGACCTTGCCACGTATTAAGCTTGATGTGTGCGGCCAAAGGCCTCTCGCCGATCTCATTCAACACTCAAGAAATCTGACGCCTTGGAGGAAACGATGATCATTCAGTATCGTTCAACAAACCAGCCTTCCATCTGCTGAACAGCGCCTGCGTGCGATAACGGAAGCAGAGTACAACACCTTTCTGTTGCGCACGCGCGATCTCTTCCTCGATATGCTGACCGATAGTGGCACGAACGCCATATGAGTGACGCTCAGCAGGCTGGATGATGGTGTCGGATGATGCATATGCCGGTAGCGAAAGCTTCTACCGCCTAGTGGCCGCAGTCAAAGATATCTGGGTGTTCGAATACGTGCTGCCGGTGCATCAGGGAAGAGCGGCAAAACATCTTCTCGCTAAGGTTTTTGTCAAACCCGGCAGTGTCGTACTGATGAATTATCACTTTACTACGACACGTGCGCACATTGAGCTGGCCGGCGGCTTGATCCTGAAGATCTTCACCGACGAAGCGCTCAACACGCAAAGCACCTTCCCCTTCAAGGGCAACCTGGACTTGGACAAGTTCACCCGAGTCATTCAAAAACATGGACCAGAACGCATCGCATACGTGCGTATGGAAGCCACTACCAATCTCCTGGGAGGTCAGCCTTTCTCGCTTGGCAATCTGCGTGAGGTACGCCGTATTGCTTCCCAACATGGGATTCTGGCGGTTTTGGACGCCAGCTTGATTTCGGAGAACGCCCACTTCATCAAGCAGCGTGAGGAGGGTTATCATGATAAGTCCATCCAGGAGATCATGATGGAGATCATGAGCTTGGTGGACCTCATTTACCTTTCGGGACGCAAGAGTGCCAATGTGCAAGGAGGCTTGATCGCAACGAACAATCGTAAGATCTATTCCGATTTGCTTGCCTGGTTGCCCGTGTGTGAGGGGTTTGCAACCTACGGTGGCATGTCAACTAAGGAAATCGAGGCAATGGCGGTTGGCATCCGTGAAATGGTGGACATCAATGTGGCAGGAAGCTCAGCCGAGTTCGTGAAAATACTTTGTCGAGCGGTTGCATGCAAATGGTGTGCCGGTGGTCACCCCGCCGGGAGGTCTGGCATGCCATCTGGATGCGAGACGCTTCGTCCCTCACCTCCCTCAGATGGTCTATCCGGCAAGGGCACTAGCAGCAGCTGTATATTTCGCTTCTGGAGTGCACCCTATGGAACGGGGCACACTCTCGTCTGACTGGGATAAGAATGGCCACGAGGTATTGGCCGACCTGGAGCTGGTACGCTCAGCGGTTCCCCGGAGGGTGTATTCCTTGTCACAGATTGAGTACGCGGTGGATCGCATCACCTGGTTGCACCAACATCGTGATCTGATCGGAGGGCTGAAATTTGTCGAGGAGCCACCGGTATTGCGTTTCTTTTTCGGCAAGCTGGTGCCGCTGGATGATTGGGGCACGAAATTGGTGGCCGCATACCAACGCGATTTCGGCATGACCTGCTAAACCACTTCTTCAATACAAATCTCTGAAAAAGCCCACTTCCGCATCACGAGTGGGCTTTTCTCTTTTCGCGGGGTGAAGTGGAACAGGTTGACAGAGACCATACCAGTTGCTACACTGAGACTACAATAGTGATCCGCACAGCTGGCTTGGCACAGCAGGATTCCGGAGTGAACAGCATCGAACGCCGAAAGGCAGATCATATCCGCATCAGTTTGGAAGAGGATGTCGAATTCGACCATCTGACCACCGGACTGGAACGCTATCGTTTTGTGCATCAGGCGTTACCAGAGATTGATCTGGCCCTGGTGGATGTGGGCACCGCTCTATTTGGCAAACCTGTTCGGGCGCCTCTATTGATCTCCTCGATGACGGGTGGCACCGAGCAAGCACATCTGATCAATTGTTGTCTGGCAGAAGCAGCGCAGCAAACGGGGATTGCGATGGGACTGGGCTCACTGCGGGTTGCATTGGAAGATGCCACGCTGGCCGACTCTTTTCGCGTGCGTTCCCTAGCACCCGATGTTCCTCTGCTGGCCAATCTGGGTGCCGTGCAGCTCAATTATGGGTATTCGGTAGATGAATGTCGCCGCGCGGTGGAGATGGTTGAAGCAGATGCCCTGATTCTCCATCTCAATGCGTTGCAAGAGGCGCTGCAACTGGGTGGGGATACCAATTTCTCTGGACTGTTGCGGCGCATTGAGCAGGTGTGCCGGCAGCTGGAAGTGCCTGTGGTCGTCAAGGAGGTGGGATGGGGTATCTCACGAGAAGTGGCCCGACAGCTCGCTGCAGCCGGAGTGGCCGCTATTGACGTGGCCGGTGCTGGCGGCACCAGCTGGAGCCAAGTTGAGATGCATCGCGCCGTAGATGCATTGGGACGACGTGTGGCGGCCACTTTCCGTGACTGGGGTATTCCCACAGCCGATTCCATTCGAATGGTGCGCGAGGCAGCACCGGAGGTTGTTCTGATTGCCAGCGGAGGCCTGCGCAATGGCCTGGACGTGGCCAAGGCAATCGCATTGGGCGCCCATATGGCTGGGCTCAGTCGCCCTTTCTTGAAAGCAGCAACAGTCTCTACTGCGGCTGTGGTGGAGGTGGTACAAGCGACAGTGGCTGAATTGCGCATCGCTATGTTCTGTATCGGCGCTAAGAACCTGTCGGAGCTGCGCGATACTCCTCATTTGGTCGTATTGTAAGGAACGTAAGAAACGAATGCGAAAGGCAATTGGAATATGGGACTGCAGCAAGCACTGGATATATTTATGCCGCTGATTGACCAGGAGTTACGCGCCTGTATGCTCTCGCCCGGCGATGGGAATGACGCTTTTATCGGCATGATGCACTACCATATGGGATGGAGCGACGAGCACTTCCGACCAACTGTGGCACGCACAGGCAAACGCCTACGCCCTCTATTGACATTGCTCGCCTGCCAGGCAGCTGGTGGAACGCCCCATCTCGCTTTGCCTGCCGCCGCTGCAGTGGAGATTATCCATAATTTCTCTCTGGTCCACGATGACATTGAGGACCGCAGCCCCACACGTCGTGGACGGCGCACGGTGTGGTCATTATGGGGAGAAGCTCAGGCGATCAACACTGGCGATGCCAAGTTCGTGCTGGCTCATCTTGCTTTGCAGCGTCTGTCCCTCTATGGAGTGCCTGATCGGTACGTAGTCTCCGCTGTACGCGTTCTGGATGAAGCGTGTTTGGCATTATGCCGTGGCCAGCATCTGGATCTCGCTTTCGAAAGCACTATGGAAGTGGACACCGATGCCTATATGGCGATGATCACTGGAAAAACTGCAGCGTTGCTGGGGTGTGCTATGCAACTGGGAGCGTTGATCGCCTCGGGCGACATGGTGGCCACGGAACGCTATCGCGATGTTGGAGAGAAATTGGGCTTGGCTTTTCAGATCCAGGATGACATCTTGGGTATCTGGGGAGAGCCCGAGGTGACGGGCAAGCCAGTGGCAGATGACCTGCGCAGCCGCAAAAAAACCCTGCCAGTCCTTTACGTATTGGGCAAAGTTGAGGATGCACGGGCGACACGCTTGCGCCATCTTTACTCCAAGGACAAGCTAAGCGAAGCGGACATTGACGAGGCAGTGCGCATTCTCGACGAATGCGGTGCGCGCCAATACGCTGAACAGCTAGCTGTGCATTACCTCCGGGAAACCCTGGCTGGGATCGATGCGTTGGGAGCCGAAACGCAGGTGGCAGAGGCGTTGCGCGAGTTGGCGCTTTCCTTGGTGCAGCGCGTCAGCTGATCCCACACAACCGAAGCAGAGGCCTCTTTCGTTTAATCATTCTTGCTTGGGAAACACGCTACTCCTACGCGCAGCATATTGATGCAGCATCAGCCAAGCTGAGCCACTTATTGCTCCCATCAGTGCTAGATAGCTCAGGATGCGTCGCCCCCACCATTCGAGCGGTACATTATGGACAATCCAGCCGTCTATGGCAGGCCTATTCCCCTCCGCATCCGCCCATGCGGTTAGAGTGACCTGATGGTGGCCAGGTGGCAGATCGCGCGCCAGTGGGATGTGCGCATCGCGCATATCTGCTCGAGCAGGTAAGCGCACTGAAAAACTCGCACCATTGTCAATTACGATTTGTAGCCGGCCGCCTGAGGGGAAAGCCACTAACCATAGGTCGGTGCCATTGAAGGTGAATCGCACACGCGCGCCATCGCGCAACGCGTAGCGATACCCACCCAAAACGGCATGGGGATCTTGGGCGCTTTTCCAGCCTTCATCGTACTCAACCGCCCAATGATCTTCCTGATGATAACCACGGTACATCACCGGTGGCATGTGTGCAGCAGCGCGCAGTGCATAGTAGACCGGCAAAGGGGTAAAATCGGGTTCGAGCATACGAAAGTAATATTGGGGACTGCGCTCTCGCTCGCGTTCGTCTGCCTGCTTCAAGAACCAATAGGTCGCCACACCTACCCACGGCCACTCCTCTTGGAGCCGCTGATAAGCCAACATGGCATAGCGCGCCTGTTGCTCTAGTGTCACCTGACCATAGGCAGCCGGCAGCGACACATCCGATGGCAACGCGTTCCAGGCCATCTCGGAAAGCCAGATAGGCTTGTGCGCATCACCGTTGCGCACCATAATGTCGCGGATGTACAGTGGGCGCGAGAAATTGAGCACACGCGGTTGCATACGACGATCATACGGGCCTGACCACAATCCGTATCCTTGGATGGCCAGTACATCGAAATAGGGCGCCGCGCCCGCATCATACATCTGTTGCAGAAACAGGGCATCCGTTAGCCCATGAGGGTAGCGATCCAATTCGATGGTCGCTGCAAGAGCACCGGTAATAATTACTACATCAGGGTCTACTGCCTTGGCATGCGTGTAAGCCACCTTGAGCAATGCGACATATTGGCGGGCATCCACAGGCTGTTCGCCCCACTCGGGGTAGATATTCGGTTCGTTCCAGATCTGATAGTAACGGATCCGCCCGCGATATCGGCGCACTACAGCTTCGACATAGCTGCCAAAGTCTTCCAGATTGTCAGGTGGAGCAAAAGCGCCTTTCCGCTTGCCTGCACTGCGGCTCCAATCGGGAGGAGTGCTCAGGCGAGCAATGATCTGGATGTTGTGTTCCTGACACAGATCCACAATTTGGTCGTACTTCTCCCAAGCTGAACGCGGCGGCGTATGACGACGATCTATGGTGTCGCCCGGTCCATGAATCTCGATATCCTCCCAAGGAAATTCCTGGCGAATCCACCGGAAGCCGGCAGCAGCAATCATCTCGATCGCGCGCCGCCGCTTAAGGGGATCCGCCTCATTCTGCAGGAAGGTATTGACACCAAACGGATTTAGGCCAGTGTGTGCTACCGGCACATCTTCAGCGAGCTGGAGTGGGGGACGTATCAGATTGAAAGCAAGCTGGACTACACCAGCCACTTGGGGGAGCAACTCTTCCTCACCGGTCAGGTAAAAGGCCTGCTCTGGGAAATTCGCCCCCACCTCCAATGCCAACAGTATGACAGTCGCACCCGTCAGAGCATATAGAGGCAATAAGGCGGTCAGCGACCTACGCTGCCCGATGATGAACATTTCCCAGAGTTTTCACCCCTTAAAACGTGGTTCAGGCAAACCTTTGACATCCACGTGAATGCAGAACAAATCGCCCGCCATCGGTTCCGCCTGACGTTGTTCCGGGGGCATCCCTTCCCACGCGGTGGTGATGTAAAGCACATCCAGATCCTCGCCACCGAAGCGACAGCAACTCACCTGGCTCACCGGCAGCTTGATAATGCGCTCGATTTTGCCGCTCGGGTCATACCGGGTGACGCGCCAACCGCCCCAATGGGCACTCCAGAGGTACCCTTCACTGTCCACCGTATGCCCATCTGGCCAACCCTCCTCCTCGGGCACGCGCGCGAAAAGGCGTCGATTCCCGAGTTCACCGCTGGGTGGATCGAACTCATATGCCCAAATCTCCCCACGCAGGGTATTGGTGACATACATAATGCGACCATCCGGGCTCCAGGCACCACCATTGTAGACAGCAAAGCCCTCAGCCATCTTGTGCACAGATAGATCAACATCGAGGCGGTAAAGCACCCCATCCGGTGACTCGGGCTGCGCGTTGTTCATAGTACCGGCCCAAAAACGACCTTCGCGGTCTACGGCGCCATCGTTAAAACGATTGTCCGGCCGATCGGATTCGGGGTCGACAATGAACTGTAGCTGGGTTGCAGGAGGCTGCCAGAAGGCAAAGCCTTTTGCTGTAGCGACCACAAAGCCACCTGTCTCACGCAACCCTAACGCTGACACTGGCACGCCAAACGTAAACACGGTATGTTGACCGCTGGCAGGGTGATAGCGAAAGGCCTTGCAAGCTGGAATGTCCACCCAGTACAACGCCTGCTCTTCAGGTGCCCATAACGGACCCTCCCCACACTCGTTGCCCGTGCTCAGCACATGTTCTACTTCGCTCATGGTGATATCTCCTTTGGCATCCAATGAACTAATTGGGGAAGCTACGTCTCATGGGGTGGGCGTCGGTGTGGCATACTTCTCCGGTTCGAGTCTCTCAATATCCCCTTGCAAAAGCCAGTAGTCAATCGGGGAGCCCGAATCATTAGCCAAGAGCAAAAGAAATGTTTCACCAGCGACAAGGTGGCCATGCCATAAACGTTCACCAGTGGCTGGGTCGCCATCGCGAGAGACGACGACACCTGCACCTGTGTTCACATGGACATTTCCGCTCAGGCGAGCCTGACGCTGTGCTTCTGTCAATACCTCAAATTTCACCCAATCGGCAAACACGGTGTTGCCTGGCGTGAAGAAGAGGGTGAACGCATATTCGCGAGGCTTTCCGATCTCCCCTGTCGCTGCCCAACGATACCAAGCTTTCTGACCCACCTCAAGATGGCCCACTGCTGCTCCATCCCACGGAAAATCCTCCTCTATATCTGCTACGGCGGCAGCAGGTGGGCTTTCAATGGTAGGAGAAGGTTCGGGTATCGCCAAGTGCACCACATCAGCCGGAAAGAGCCAGAAGTCGATGCCGAGCGTGGTCCGATTGTACACGCGGACATAGTAAGGGTCGGCACCTGGCAACACTCCTTGCCAAAGATACTCCGCCGTGTCAGGGTCACCGTCGCGTGATACGCGTCCTCCCACGCCGATCGGCGTCAGCGTATTGACGTCCTGCCCACTTGTCACCTGGCGTAAGGAGAAGATCTCGAATCCGGCTCGCATTGCTTCCGCTCCCAGCTGCACAGCTGGTTTGAAGATGAGTGTAACGACATCCGTGCGCCCGAGCGAAGCGCCCGCTGGATAATAGCGATACCAGACCTGCCCTTCAGGATCGAGATGTCCACCTACCCCTTCAGCAGCCAGCACAGTGGCATCCTCGGGGTTACTCCCATCGCGGAGAGGAGCCGCAATACCCTGATCAACATTGCCCAGCGAAGCTGTCAAGCCAAGCACTGCCAGCGTCACAAGCAGTACTCTCAACAGATTCCTGCTCATTATGGCCTCCTTCAACTTTTTTGCTCTGGTGGGTGCACACTCAAATACTGCGTCAGCAACTCAATGGTACGACCCAGGATATCATAACTTTCCCACTCCGATGAGCCACCGGCAACAAAGATCGCCGCACCTTTGACATAGTCATCCTTCTGGAGCTCGCTGTCATACCAGATTAGCTGATCCATGTAGACGCCTGGCATATCGTTTCGCAATCCATTGGAGTACCAATACAGTTCGAAGTCATGCCAACCTTTTGCCTCAGGTGGGCCTGGACGCGGTTGGACTGTGCCGTCCACACCACATTCGGTGATCAACAGAGGCAAATTGCCGTATCCCATCGGTTTCAAATGATAGCGATATGCCTTGCGATAGCGCAAAGTGAGCCAACCCTCATCGCCCTCGTTGCTTCCAGGCGTGGATTGCAGGGCACCAAATCCCCACTGCATTATCGGTGCCGAGTACTCATGCAAACCTAGAAAACCTTTATATTGACGCGCTGCTTCCAGGGCAGGCTTGAAATGCTCCCATAGCTCCAGTGGTGGGTGCCCCGCGGCAAAGTTGCCCACCACCGACCGCACCCCTTGTTCCCCCAACAAGCGCGTGCGTTCTGCTTCCAGGTCGGCCAACCGCTTCATCTTATCCACCGTGTCAGCAACCGGCTCGTTGTAGCCTTCCCAGGCATCGTAGAATTCGAAGCGTGTTGGATCGAGTGCTAGTTGCAATAGCTGAGCTGCCACTTGGCGTGCCAACGGTATGGGATCGGCCGTCAGATCTACCTGGTCCAACATGATGCGCCCTATCACAATCGTGGTGGGAGAGTGTGTCTTGGCGAAGCGACCTAGGTTGGGGTCCAGGTCCAAGGTCTTTAGCAATGCTGGCCTGCCCATCTCGATCAGTCGGGTGATCTGTGGATCAGAACGCGTCGTGAAAATGCCCAACTTGCTTGGTGGCCCAGGCGGATAGGGCGTTGGTGTCGGGGTAGGTGTCAAAGTTGGGGTAGGTGTGTGAACGGGTGTGGGTGTGATCGTCGGTGTGGGTGATGGCGATGGCGACGGTGCCTGTGTTGGTGAAACAGAGGGAGATGGTGTGCCCGCTGCTGAAGGCGATGGGCGTATAGAGGTGGAAACGAACGTGGGCACCGGCGTATTGTCCCTGATACCCGCAATGAACTCGCCCAAACGGCAACTTTGTAAGAGCGAAACCCCAGCAGCAGCTCCCAGACCGACCAGAAAATGTCGCCGGCTCAACCTGTGGGCAACCTTATGTTCCTTCATAACGTCTCATCTTAACGCAACAGGGGAAACTGTCAAACTAAGCGATAGGGACAGTCGGCGAGATACTGCCGTATTTCTCATTCGTCACGTACGGAACGCAGGAAAATAGCAGCTCTCTCCGGCAATGTGGTGTTGATAAACATACCGCTGCCCAATTCGAAACCAGCAGCACGTGTGACGCGGGGTACTACGGTAAGATACCAATGCAGATACTCATCGCCTGGATCGCGTAACGGTGCCGTGCGGATAATGTAGTTATAGTCAGGGTCGCGCAGGCCGCAATAGAGCTTGCGCAATATACGACGCAATATATCACCCAAATCGGCCAACTCGGCTGCGCTAGCACGCAGAAATGAGGCCTCGTGTCGACGTGGTACGATCCACGTGTGAAACGGCGATAGCGCAGCATACAAGATAAAGGCTACAAACGAAGCATTTTCGGCAATAATGCGCTCGGCCGCTTGCAGCTCATCACGTAACATCTGACAGAAGACACATGTGCCGGTATCGTCAAAATAACGGCGTGCTTCCTCGGCACGCATTCGCACTTCATATGGCACCACGGGTAGGGCAATGATCTGACTGTGCGGATGGAGCACGGAAGTGCCAGCGTGTTCACCATGATTCTGGAAGCAGATGATATGCTCTATGCGCGGATCTTGCGCCAGTTCGCAACAGCGAGACTGCAGCGTTTGCAGTGTCGTGCTCAAGTGTTGAGGTGTATCGAGCGCAGGACACAAGTTATGGCGTGGCGATTCGATCACCACTTCATGGTGACCAACCCCGGAAATGCGTCGATACACGCCATCGAAGGAGCGAACCCGTTCCCCTTCTTTTCGCAGTGCGGGATATTTGTTGGACACAACGCGGACCTGCCATTCGGCATCGGCGGGCACCCGCACAATTTCATTTTCCGGCTCCTCGTTCCCAGGGCAGAAAGGACAGCTGGGGTCATGCTCAGGGTGTTCTTCAGTCAACGGTCGGTAAGCTTCCAGAAACTGTTGAGGGCGCCCAGCACGTTCCGTCGCGATGATAACCCATTGCTTGGTTGCCAGATTTTGGCGCAATTCGGGCATCGCCGCTTACCTCGGGCACGGCGTGCTATGCGAGGGGATCATGGGCGATACAGCTCCGGCTTGAGCACGCCCACAAAACGCAAATTGCGGTACAGCTCGCGGAAATCCATACCGTAACCGACCACGAACTCATTGGGGATGTCAAAGCCGATGTAGTCCAGCGGCACGTCCACCACGCGGCGCTCTTTCTTGTTGAGCAACGTGCAGATGCGCAAGCTGGCCGGCTGACGCTCCAGCAAGATGCGACGCAGATACGCAATGGTCAATCCGCTATCAATAATATCGTCCACGATGAGTACATTGCGTCCGGCGATGGGGATATCAAGATCCTTCAGGATACGCACCACGCCACTGGTCTCGGTAGCATCTCCATAGCTGGAGGTGGCCATAAAATCGATGCTGTGAGGGACACAGATCTCGCGCATCAGGTCCACCAGAAAGGTTACCCCTCCTTTAAGCACGCAGATGAGGTGCAAATCCTTGCCTTGGTAGTCGCGCGAGATCTGCTGTCCCAACTCGCGGGTGCGTCGGCGCAGTTCCTCTTCGGTAATAAGGATGCGAGCGATGTCGTTGTCCAACACAAGCAAATCTCGAGTGGTGCTCTTATTTCAGCTTTTCAGAAATTCATCGATCGCTTGTTTACTGATGCGATAGCTGGTGCCTATCTTCTTTGCCTTCAGCTGCCCGGAATTGATGGCGTCGAGCACATCCTGCTCCCCCACGCGCATATAGGCAGCAGCTTCGGAGAGAGTCATGATGTCGGGCACCGCTGTCGTGCCGGACTGCTGTCCTGCTTGAGCTTGCTGCATTGACTGTGCCATCGTCTGACCCAGCACGGCGCCCAAGCCGGCTCCGGCGCCCAGTCCGACCCCGGCACCGGTTAGACCTCCGCCGCCTTCCTGTTGCGCGGCATCGCGGACTGCCTGGGCTGCCTGGTATTGCATAAACCGCTGCATATCACCAATGGCGCCCATCGCGGCGCGCTGGTCAATTGCTTTCTGTACCTCCTCCGGCAGACTTATGTTCTGCAGGAAGAAGGTTTTGAGTGCCAGCCCGAATGAATCGAATTCATCACTCAGCTTGCTGCGCACAGCTGCGGCTACCTCATCCTGCATAGAGGGGAGATCCAGTACCGGCACTTTGGTCTCGCCAAGCACATCGGCGAAACGTGCCACAATGATGCCGCGCAGGAAGTCCTGAATCTGGCTGGTCTGATAACCGCTGCCGGTTCCGACGATCTTGGTCACAAAGAGCTGTGGGTCGGAAATTTGCACCGAGTAGTTGCCAAAAGCACGCACGCGCACCACACCGAAGTCTTGATCGCGCAACGTGACTGGCTCTTGCGTACCCCATTTCCAGTCGGTGAATTCGATCATATTGACGAAATACACTTCGGCAGTGAACAAATCGTTGCCTCCTGTGACCAGCCGCAACAAGCTGGAAAGCAGGGGCAAATTGGCCGTCGTGATCTGATGGCGTCCTGGTCCGAAGACATCCAGCGCCTTGCCATCGCGATAGAAGACTGCAGTCTGCGACTCGCGCACGATAATCGCCGAACCAAGACGAAAATCACCAGCACCCACTTCTGGCACACGCACTACCATCTGGTTACGTTGCTGATCGGGCGCTTCTATTACGTCAATAATTCTAGGCATTTGATATCTCCTCCTTACAACTATTTGGCTATTCGGATGCGTCAGGTTTTGCGGTGATAACATTTTCACGCTCGCGCCAATGACGATTCGCCTCCTCCGCTGCCGCAAGCACCTGATCGATCGCTGGCCGAAGATCTGTATTGGCATCCTGGGCAGCCACTAATGCCTTTACTGCTTCCCTGATCGCCCCCACTTTTTCCACCATCTCGTTATCAAACTGATACAACGCGTCGAGCTGCGCTTCTTTGACCTTGATGGCGTCAAACAGACCGGCATAACCATAGCTGGCTGTGCGGATCGTATCACTTAGCTTCTGCACTTTGATGAGAACACGGTCCACGTCATCCAGCATGCGCAGACCCCCGCTGTCGAGCATACGGCGTTGGATCTCGGTGAGGCGACGGCGTTCCTCATCCAGCTGCGCGACAAGGTGTTGGCGTAGCAACCTGTCCGCTTCGCGGCGGCTTTCTTTCTCTTTATAGCCACGGTAGCCAGGGATCTTAGTCGCCAGCCGTTCCAGGCCACTCAGTGCTCCATGCATATCCTGCTGAAAGTCCATAGCATTTCTCCTCGTCTCTTCCTATAGAAAGACCTCTGCGCCACAATATTGGCACTTGATAACCCCCTTGCCAGCAAACACTTGTTCGCCGCCGCATCTGGGACATTTGCTGCCGGTCAGTTTGGAGGCTTCCACCGAATATAATACCCCGTCGTCCCAGTTGATGTAACCGGTAAACAGGCCCATACCCACCAGCTTATAGATGTCATTGCGTACCTGCTCACTGCTCGACCGAAGCTCGAACACCAAGTCACTGATATTCACTTGCCCACGCGTTCTCACCATGTCCAGGATCTTGCGTTGGCGGCTGACCTCGACCATTTCCCGTGCCTCTGCCCCGCCCCGCATGAACAGATAGGCACCAGCACCAATCAGGGGCAAAGCAATGATGACCGCGATGGCAATGCCCAACATTGCTCCACCTGCCGCTGCTGCCTGATCCTCCACGGTGCGGGTGGAGGTATATGCGACAAGCGAACCCACCAGGCCGATCAAAATCCCTGCAATAAGCAGGATTATGCCCATCACGCGCCCAGTTGCCATTCCGCAACTCCTTCCTAATTGAGGCTAATCAAGAATTCCCATTGTGGCAAGGCTCATCCAAACCCGCGTGAGCCACCTCCCCCACCACCACCTCCAAAACCGCCCCCTCCGCTCCAGCCTCCACCCCCTCCGCCGCCTGAGGAGCTGGGAGGCGTGCTAGCAAGCACCGTGCTGGCCGAGCTCAGCAGTGCACCCAGACCGGCACTCATATCAGAAAGGGAGGCACCCATACCGCGGCTCACGTTCGACAAAGAAGGAACACCGCCTCCTTCACCAGCGAGCGAACCCGGCGGTCCGCCAGAGGGGACCAACGGTCCTGTACCACCTGTCGTCAACGGACCCCGATAAACAGGACCACTCGTGGGCACAAAAACCGGCCCCCACCATGAAGGTGCAGGTGCATCCACCGCGGCGAACTTGTCGATCAGCTGGCGTTCGATCCCGAAAGCGGTCGCATAGGGCAGATATTCCTCGAAGCGGTCCTTTGCCGCCTGCAGGTCGATTTGCTTCTCAAGGTATTGCAAATAACGCTTAAAGGCGAGCCACTTGGCTGCCTCTTCTGCCCCCTTGGCGGTACGCCGTGGCATAAAATTGCCCATAATGATCAAACCAAGCGCTGTGACAGCCATGGAGGCAGCCGGGCAAAGAGCCCAATTGGTGTAGTCTTGAAACAATCCCAGCAAGACACAGGCAACCAAGCCGGATCCTATGAGCCCCAAAACACCCAATATAACCCAGCGGCGGCGTACGGATTGTGGGTCGGCCGGGAAGAAACCCCTTTGTACCACCTCCTGGTAGAGCTCTCGCTGTAAGGTGGGAAGGGAGGTGTAGAACTTGTGGCGCAGATCGGATAGCTTGACCTCATCACGACCACCGAAAAGGGCATGCAAGAGACTCTTTTCATATGGATAGATAGCTTTAGAGGCATCTTGCAGGTAAAATACAAAGTCACGGCCAGAGCCGATGCCCAGAAAGCCTTCCACCTTTTGTTCTTCCATGCGCAAGGCACCACGACGGGCGAGATCGAGGATCCCGGCAATGACATCTTTCAGATCTGCTCGTTCGTCGACCAGTGTTCCTACCACTGCCGCTGGCAGGTCACTGGGGGGTTCGCTGATCTGTTCGGCCACCAATCCCGCCGGTTGATCGCGCCCGCGCAGGTACCACAAGAGATAGAGGGATGCCGGACCACCGGTCAAGATGATCGCTCCCAAGGCACCAAACACAAGGGAAAAGATCGGCCCCAACGTCTGACGCCGATCGAAGACAGCCTGCCACGCGGGCGGATTGCCCTGCACCACTCCATGAGGAAACTGCACCCGCACTTCCAACTCTTGATCGGCCGGAATGTTTTGGGCCTCAAAGATCACCTGACCACGGTCATTGAAACGCACCGTCGTGGTCGGCCCGTAGCTGGCCACCCGCAGCTGTTCCTGGGAAAAGGTTTGAGGTAAGCTCACCGTTATCTTGGAGGCGCGAATAGGGAAGTTGTGGTCAGGAGGAATAGCTTTCCACCACAATTGATCACCGCCCTCATAGAAGCGCAATCCGCCGATAACGCGATAACGTAAGACGTACGTGTGGGTGGTGTTTTGTGTTGCCGGAAAGTACCAGGTTACTTCCAGGTTATTATCACTATGGTTGGTCACGAAACCGTATGGTGCGGACGAGTTCGGTGTGTAGCGCCGTTCTCCTCCATCGATGATTTCAGTAACACTCACGTCGGTGATACGCTCGACTCGATCAAGAGGTATCGCTGCAAAGCCAAAACGAAACGTGCCGCTCAGAAACTGGATTTCCTGGATTTCCTCGACAAGAATGTCAGAATTGAGCTGAACAGTGAGATTGACATCATAGCGTTTCCACAACAAGCTTTTGTCCTGTGCCTGGACGGAGCCGGATGCGAACACAGCTGCCAGTAAGAGCAGCGCTATGCTAAACAGCAATGCCCTTCGCATACTATATCCTTTCTCGTGTTAAGAAGACCCAATAGCAGAAGAATGCAAATGCAAACCCATACACATCCTATCACAGGACATCGCATAGGAAAAGCGAGCACATCACAGCTTGTAGCCAAACTTGCGCAAGAGATCCTTACGCCAGGCAATATCCTCTGGCCCTTCGCTCCCTCGGGGACTCGTGCCATCCACCACTCCCAAAATAGCGCGCCCTTGTTCTGTCTGAGCTACAATCACCTGGGTAGGATTGGCAGTTGCGCAAAATATGCGGCAAACCTCCGGTACCATCTTGATGGTATTCAGCACGTTGATAGGATAAAATCCCTCGGCCAAGAAGACGACAAAGCTATGGCCTGCACCGATCATCTGAGCATTCTGACGCGCCAACTCGATCATCGCTTCATCCGTACCGGACCAACGCACCAAGCAGGCACCGGACGCTTCACAGAAAGCTAGTCCAAACTTGATGCCCGGCACGGCAGTGACGATAGCTTCGTGAATATCCTCCACCGACTTGATAAAATGGGTTTGGCCCAAGATAAAATTGACGTTAGCAGGTTTTTCGACCCGTACTGTGATCAATTCCATCGGTTGTCTTGCCTCCTTTGAAGCAACTCTCCCAATAAGGCGATAATTTCATTTGTGAAGGGTTGTGAGCAGACAATTGCTCATAAGTTCCTTACACCGTGTTCCCGCACTTAACGCTGCGCTGTCACTAACTTGTTGAGACGTTCACGCAGTGCCAGGCTCACACGTTCCAAATCCGCTGGTGTCTCGATTTGATTGACGCACCACACTGCCAGACGAGCCATCTCTGAGTCGGTCAGGTTGCGCAGGTCCTGCTCCAGCCGATCGAACATACGCGATACCTGTACTCCTGCCCGCAAAGGAAACATAGCTGCTGTGCGCAAGTTGGGCATCGGGCGCACCGGTACGGGTTCGGATGTCACCAATTCCCAAATTAGCTCAGCTGCCTGATATGCAGCGTCTGGTTTTCCTAAGCCCGCGGCGTTAGCACTACGCTGGCGTAACAACGCGGCATCGTTCTCAAGCCAGCGAATAAGATGCATCAACACCTGGTGCGGACGGGGTGCCCAATCGCCAGCACCAGCGGACACGACATACTTGACGTTGCCCGTCTCCTGGCCTCGGATAGCGCTGCAATAGATCAACGGACGCCCACAAGCTAATGTCTCAGCTGTAATGAGACCACCTGCTTTGGTGATAACAAGATCACTGGCCCGGATAAGGGCAGGCATATTCTCAGCAAATCCATAGATATGGGTTGGCGTCTGCCAGCGCGTTGCCGTCAGCACCCGATAGAGCGCTTCATCTCCTCCTGTCACCACCGCCAGCTGCAAACTCAGGCCAGCACGGTCGATCAAACGGGCAATTTCTCCTACGCGTGGTACGCGCGTCCCGCCTACCAATAGTACCGCAGGGATTTCGGGCAACCATCCCAGCTCACGACGGATCTCTGTCAGATGCCTGGTCTCCGCAGCAAAACGCGGATGTATCGGCAAGCCGGTTATATGGACACGGTGCGCCGGCACACCACGGCGCACTGCCTTCCGGTATGCCTGTTCTGTGGGCACCAAGCACAGGTGTACCCTAGGATTGAACCACAAGGTATGCACAGTGACCAGGTCGGTAATGACACTCACGAGCGGCACCGCGCGACCGGCACGGTCGAACACGAAGTTAAGTGGTTCCAGATAAAGGGGATGTGTGCACACCACAGCATCTGGCTGATACTCATCGAGGATGCCGCGCAACGTGTCGTGCAGCATTACAGCTACAACTTGGTCAATGATTGCTGCAGTGGCGAGGGAGTCGCTCAGCCAATAGCTCAGCTCATAGAGTGCGGGGTCTCTACGCACCATCTCATCATAATTGTCCTCGGTAACCGCTTGGAGGAATGAGGGGGTGCTCGCCGCACGCAGTGGGTTGATCACAATGGAGGAACATTGGGCACCATAGCGTTCTTGCAGTGCTGCTTCAATGGCCATCGCTGCGCTGCGATGGCCTGATCCGGCATCCGCCGTCAAGATCAAAACGCGCCTGCGTTCCTCAGAGCCTTTCATGGCAGCCTCGATTCATGCGGCCCACAATCAAGGTACTACTTGCCGAGCTACTGACATTACTCCGGTGGCATCGGGTAAAGAGATATGTCAACGAATATGGAAACCTGTGAATTCGCCAGTAGGCACTTCGTACTCCACCTGAACTTGTTCTACTTGAGCGGTTGGAGGGCCGGCATGACACCATTGCACCATTTGACGGACCGCCTTATCTTCACCTTCGAACATTGCTTCTACCCGGCCGTCCCAAAGGTTACGCACCCATCCCTTCACACCCAACGCTTGCGCTTTGCTGCGCGTGTACCAGCGAAAGTTGACACCTTGTACGTGACCGGAAATGAAAATATGTGCGCGTAACATCGTTCACAACCTCTCACAAGGTGCACGTCGGCGGCCAAGCAGGTTTTCCAAGAAGCGGCGGATCGCCTTAAGCTGGGCGACCAGAGGCCGTCCACTGTAGCGGCCCGCAAAGTCCTCAATCACCACCTGCTCGTTCACCTGGGGCTTGTCACACAGTTCACGCAACTCCAGCCGGTACTCAATGATCCAGGTGTACAAATCAGCTGCAGTGCGATATGGGAATTCGCGTAATAAACCTTTCTCTTCTATCAATCGAGCTGCAGGCTGATAGACGGTATCATACCAGCTGATCGTCGCCTCCTCCCAAGACACTTGGGTCCCAGTCCGTTGTTCTAGCGCGTACTGATGCGCGACGATATCAGCCAGCAGAACCTGATAGCGACCCGGAAGGGTCACTGCGATGTTATGACCAGGTCGCAACCGGTCCAGCTCCGTACGCGCCAGAAAATCAGCCCGGTCTGCTTTTAAGATCAGATCCGCGGCCGTATCCGTGCTGTCCAATGGCACCGGCGAAGCGCATTCGGTCACATACGCCTGAATGGTTTTAAGACCCATCTCCATAGCCACCGAGACACGGTGGTTGCCATCTTTGACGAAGTACACATCACCCACTTGATAGACCTCAATGGGTGGCCAGCCTTGTAGGTCTTCGGCCAGCGAACGCACTTTAGCCCAACGTTCTCGGATGGACGAGGTGCGCGGGAGAAAGTGGCGTGTAAAGTCATTGTAGCGTCCCACGCTGCCCACAATTTTGTCCAGCGGGATATCTCGTAGACCGCGCTCGCCCACTTCGCGTATGTGCAGCTTTTCGCGCACCATATCAAATGGCAGTAGTCCCACTTCGGAACGCGTGATAAAGCTTACCAGCTCGGTAAGAATAGCGCGCTCGCGCAACCGATCGAACTCTTGTATAGCTTCTATTTGCTTGAGCTGGCTGGACAACCGACTTTCCCCTCCTCGGGTTAATATCCCTACAAACCGGATTCGGGGTTGACCTCTCGACTGCTCTATGATATGGTGCTTCCAATAATATCGCTGTGGTAACTCCCATTCTATCAGTAAGTAGAGTGTAATACAAAATGATGAACTCGATCAAGGGTCTCCCCGTGGAGGTAATTGTCTATGGTGGTGACAGCTTCTGGCCATGAAAGCTATATATCCCCATTTAGCTGGCGCTACGGCAGCTCTCAGATGCGGGCCATCTGGAGTGAGGCGTACAAACGTCGACTCTGGCGGCGTATCTGGCTGGCGCTGGCTGAAGCACAGTGTTCTTTCGGACTGGTGACCAGAGCACAGGTGGAAGATTTACAAGCCCACGTGGAAGAGGTTGACATTGAGCGTGCACACCAAATCGAAGCGGAAATCCACCACGATCTCATGGCTGAATTGCGCGTATTTGCAGCTCAATGTCCGTTGGGAGGAGCCATCCTGCACATGGGAGCCACCTCGATGGACATTGAGGACAACGCGGACGTATTGCGCATACGTGCTGCCATGGACCTCATTCTCGAGGGATTGAAGGAGGTGCTACAAGCTCTGGCCACCCAGATAGAACGCTGGGCGGAGGTGGTCTGCATGGGTCTTACTCACTTACAGCCCGCTGAGCCGACTACCATCGGATACCGGCTGGCACAATATGCCCAGGATCTATGGACGGACTACCAAGAAGCACGCCGCGTGCGTGACAACTTGCGTGGTAAGGGGTTGAGCGGAGCAGTGGGTACTTCGGCCTCCTATGTCCAGTTGCTCGGCTCGGGCGAGGCGGCACGCGCCATGGAGCGTCAGGTAATGCAAGCATTCGGGTTAGACACCTTCGATGTGACCACGCAGACGTATCCGCGCAAGCAAGACTGGCACATTCTGAACGTGTTGGCAGGTGTCGCTGCCTCCTTGTACAAGTTCGCTTTCGACTTGCGCATCCTGCAGCAACCCGTATTAGGCGAATGGACAGAGCCGTTCGGCGCGCGCCAGGTTGGCTCAAGCGCAATGCCGTTCAAGCGCAACCCTATCAACGCGGAAAATATAGACAGCCTGGCACGTTACGTGGCAGCCCTGCCACGCGTAGCGTGGGACAATGCCTCGCACAGCTTGTTGGAACGCACCCTAGATGACTCGGCGAACCGGCGTGTGATCTTGCCCCAAGCTTTTTTGGCAGTAGACGAGATGTTGCTGCGCACTCGGCGCCTGGTCCGCGAGCTATACATTGATCCGGAAGCAAGCGCGCGGCTTGTGTACGCTTATGGAGCATTTGCTGCCACCGAACGATTGCTGATGGAACTGGTCAAGGCGGGCGCTGACCGTCAGCAGATGCATGAGGTTATCCGCAGCCATAGCATGCGAGCTTGGGAAGCGCTACGGCGAGGGGGAGAGAATCCCTTGACGCATCTTCTCAGCGAAGATAGTGCAATAACCTCCTATCTTTCCTCAGAGCGCGTTCGCACCTTGCTCGACGCAACCCACTACGTTGGAGATGCACCCACACGTGCACGCGCTCTGGCACGATCTTTGCTGGAGACACTGGAGAAGGCGAGCTGACATTCAAGAGGCAACGTCGGCATGACGAAATGTGTGGTTCGAATTATTAGGCGGTGCGAACAGTTGTATCAATCTTTGTTCCCCTTCTCGATCTGTCACCGCTAACACTTCATCTCCCACCTCAAAAGTGGTCACGCCACGCGGCACCACCACTTCGCCCCGCCGAATGATGGCAGCGATGACGCAGCGCTGTGGCAGGCCCAGGTCTTTTATGGCGACGCCGATTGCTTCAGCACCCTCAGCGATCTTCTCTGCCACTAGAGAGTAGTTGCCACGTCGCAATTTCAGCAGTGTCACCATATCGCCCAGGGACATCTCCTCCATAATGAGGCTGGCCAAGATCTCAGTGTGGTTAACCGCCACATCCACATGAAACTTGCTATCAAACAGCCAGCCGGCACGCGGATTGTTGATGCGAGCGATGATGCGCGGCACATTATAACACGCGCGTCCCAAATAGCAGATGGTGAGGTTATCCGCGTCGCTGTCGGTACATGCAACCAATACATCGGCACGTCGAATCCCTGCTTGTTCCAGCACATCCGGCCGAGACGGGTTACCTTCGTAGACCACTTCGGTGGGCAGCTCGTGATGAACGCGCACCAGCAGCTCCTTGCGATACTCAATCAGACGCACCTCTTGTCTCTGAGCCACCAACAACCCTGCCAGATAAGTGCCGGTTCGCCCTCCCCCAGCGATCACTACAAACATCGTCAGTCCTCCTTGAACAAGCGACGCAAAGCTTGTACTCCTTCCAAAGTGGTGCTGAAGTACACCACATCGTCTGTTTCCAGGACAATATCACAAGTGGGCAATGAGGCACGCCCAGCACGCGTCAGAGCAACCACACCACACGGTAGATCAGGCAGCAGCTCATTCAGTTTGCGCCCATGCCAACGTGGCGGCACGCGAAACTCGTAGATTTCGACCTCACCATTGCCTGCCGAAAAGACGGTCCGGATGTCCGGTTGAACCAGCAGATCCTCGACTCGCTGCGTCCCCCAGCTTACCGAGCTCACCACTTGAAGTCCAAATGCCTCATAGGTGGGACGCCAGGTGGGATCATAATTGCGCACCACCACATTGGGCACGTGATACACGGTGCGCGCCACGTGACCGACTACAGCGTTCAGCGTATCAGAGTTTGTAACCACTGCTATGCCATCGGCACGCTCGATGCCAGCCCGATGAAGCACGTCTTGGGACAACACATCTCCCTCGATGAGGCGTCCGCGGAACTCTGGATCAAGATTTTCGAAAGCCGCTGCCGTCTGATCGATCACGGATACCTGATGCCCCTTCTGATGCAGGCGTGAGGCCAATCCGGCGCCAAACCGTCCGCAACCTACGACAATGACATTCATTGCTGATACATCTCCTTTACAAGAACAGAGTGCCCTCTCTTACCACACTGTGGGCACTCAAGAATAAATTCTATGTCTATTATGAGAACAGGTCAAAAATGGCACAGGATGGGAACACGAGCGGGTGGAATTTGGTACATCACTTCAACAGGAGTATACTTAGCATTGTACACAATCTCATTGGGCCCTGCATCTAGGAGAAAATCATTGGCAGCAGCAGCCAGCATTGTGTTCACCGCCGCCACACTGTTACTGGCGGCATATGCGCTCAGCGTACTTGCATTGACAATCCTCTACCTGTGGCACCGTTCCAAGGCATGCGAACGTGCCGAATTAACCTGCTACCCTCGCATTACAGTGCAGCTCCCAATCTATAATGAGGTAATGGTGGTCGAGCGTCTCATCCATGCGATTACCCACCTCGACTGGCCACGCGAGCAACTGGAGATCCAGGTGTTGGATGATTCCACCGACAACACAACGCTCATCTTACAGGGGTGGGTAGAATACTACCGCGCCAAGGGATTTAATATCCAGCTGTTGCGTCGCGAGGAACGTGATGGCTTCAAAGCAGGTGCTTTACAGATGGGCCTGCAGCGTGCCACAGGCGAGCTGATCGCCATCTTCGACGCCGATTTTGTGCCCGGACGCGACTGGTTGCAAAAGACAGTGCCTTACTTCCTTAGCTGCCCACAGTTAGGCATGCTCCAGACCCGCTGGTCGCACCTCAATCGCGAATATTCCTTGCTTACGCGTGCTCAGGCGATTGCGCTCGATGGGCATTTCGTGGTCGAACAGACAGCCCGGCAGCGTTCTGGGTTGTTGTTTAGCTTTAACGGCACTGCCGGCATCTGGCGACGTGAGTGCATCGAGCAATCTGGCGGCTGGCAGAGTGATACGTTATGTGAGGACATGGATCTCAGCTTCCGTGCTCAATTGGCGGGTTGGAAATGCCTCTATCTGCCAGATGTTACTACTCCATCTGAGATTCCACCACAGCTGGCGGCTCTCAAGCGGCAGCAATTCCGCTGGGCAAAGGGAACCATCCAGTGTCTACTCAAGCTGGGTAGGCGGGTGGCAACTTGCAGCAAGCCATGGTATGTGCGCGCCATGGCGCTCATTCACCTGAGCGCATACTCGGTGCATCCGCTCTTACTGCTTTCTTTGCTGGCCACCCTGCCCATGCTGCTGTCTCCCCCTCCCCTGTCGGTTTCTCCAGGGATTGTCGGAATGTTCACAACGTCTCCTCTTCTGATGTATGCAGTGGGACAGATTGCGCTCCATGGCCGGCACTGGCTGAGACATTATGCCAGTTTGCCTCTGTTAGTGCTATTGGGAATCGGCATCGCCTTGAACAACACACGCGGTGTGCTTGAAGCATTGTTCGGCACGAACAACGTGTTTCTTCGCACACCCAAATTCGGCCTTGAGGGAGACAAAGGGAAGTGGCAGAACAATCCGTATGTGTTGGAAGTGGACACTGTTACGCTGGGGGAGCTGGCATTGGCCCTCTACGCCCTGGCCAGTGTGATAGTGGCATGGCACAACAGCTATGTCCACATAATTCCCTCCTTACTCCTCTACGCCGCTGGATTCGCCTATGTAGGTGGAATGGGAATTTGGGAGGCAAGTCTTAAGCCAAGGCGAAGAGCACAAAGTCAGGTGAACGTGCTGCCAGTGCAGCGCCTGGTATCCGCTGCTCCATCTGAATTTCCCTCCTCCTACCCCATTGCGTCTGCGTCGGAGTACTCCCAGTCGGTCTCTCAAGTCGCCCAGGTGGAACATAACCTGTAGAAACACAGCAAAGTGCTCCCGTAGCGACGCACATCGTACATGCTCAAGTGGGATAGTACCATCACCTGGTACTCGCGCGGGTGCATTTGAGCGACCACCAAACCGGTACCGATGGAAGGAGGTACAAGCCATTCAGGGCACTCGTCCAGCAGCTTTATGACGCGTATCCACCATCCGCGGTACTGAGGGGGCGCTACATAGACCAGGTGAAAAGGCTGCTCAACCGGAGCTGCCAGATAGCGGAACACATCCGCCTGGATGAGCGTAGCTCGCTCATTCAAGCGGGTATGCTCGAGATTGCGCCGGACCGTCCGCAACGCAACCGGCGATTTATCCACGAAGACGGCATGGGCTGCTCCACGACTTAGCGCCTCAATCCCCACCGCACCGGTGCCGGCAAACAAATCCAGCACCCGCGCGCCAACAACGAAGTCACCCAAGATGTTGAAAAGGGACTCCTTGACGCGATCCGTGATCGGACGCGTTCCCTCTCCCGGCACGACATACAACCGATGTCCTTTGGCGCTGCCGGAAATCACCCGCATCGATTTGCTCACCTCGCTTTTATCGACAGTATCAATCTAATTGTACCGCGGGGCAAGTTATGAACGGCAGCACGCTGCAAACTTGCTCTGGTCTCCCCGGAAAGTATAATGCCCTGGGCGTCAACAAGGCATAACGGTGAACAAACGGAATGACAATTGTGCATAACACGCACACGTTGCAGCTGCCAAAGTGGATGAGCTTAGTTTTACAAGCAACCGGCGTCATGTTGATCACACTCGTGCTGTTAGAGCTCAGCACACGACTGGTGTGGTGGCAGCGCGAGTGCCTGTTCTTGCAGGACCGAACGCTTTGTTTGTTGCCTCTCCCCATTCTGACCGCAGAACAACGCCACGTTCTGGACGCCTTTGAACAGCGCGAACGTGAAGGAAAAAACTTCGATCAATTCGACGCCGTGCTAGGGTGGAGCGTACGACCCGACAGTCACACCGTTGAAGATGGCACACCCTATGAATCGAACGAAATTGGGGTACGCGCAGCACGTTCCTATGCGCTGACGCCACCACCAGGTGTGACACGCATCGCCGTTTTTGGTCCATCGTTTGCCCATGCTGATGATGTCGCCCTGGCCGACTCCTGGACCTATCTGTTGGAACATAGTCGACCTGACCTGGAAGTGATGAACTGGGGAGTGGGAGGTTATGGTACCGATCAGGCATTCTTGCGTTACACGACGCAGGGAGCTGTCTATAAGCCTCACATCGTGATAATCGTATACGAAGAGGACAACTTGCGCCGTAACGTCAACCGCTATCGCCCTTTCATCCACCCACAAACCAAGTTGCCACTCACTAAGCCAGTTTTCATCCTGGATGATGATGGGTTGCAACTGTTGGAGAACCCGTTTCGCTCACTGGACACACTGCGGCACACCGCTTTGGAGAATCCATCCCACTTTTTGGATTTAGTATGCCCTCACGACTTCTTTTGCGTACGGGAGCGTTACCAACCGTTATTACTGGATGGGCTATTCAGCTACCGGCTGCTACGTACATTAGCTTTCGAGATGCGCTACCAAGGCAAGCTGCCCTACCTGACCAGCTGGAAAGACTCTTATGCAGATCCCTTCCAAGTGGAGGTCACGTTGCGCCTGCTCACCCTATTTGCGCGGACCGTGCAACAGAATGGAGCTATACCGCTGGTGCTGGTATGTCCCTATCGCCCCACGCTGGAGGAGCGTGTTGCAGGTAACCCACCAATGTACCAAGGTCTCGTAGGCCAGCTGCGCCAGAGGGATATCCTGGTACTGGATCTTGCGCCTGAATTCATCGCGGCCAATCAAGGTAGCTATGACTTCACCGAATATTTTGCTCCAGGCGGGCATTACAATGAAGCAGGCAATCGGATCGTTAGCCGGGCAGTGCTCAATTACCTCTGTCAGGAGAGGATGCTCACAGGGTGTCCTTCGCAATTGTAAACCATCTTATCGTTATGGGTACCTTTCCATCACCGCTTTTCGAAGTGTTACATAATGTTGCCGCACAGTCACGTCGCGTTGACCCTATTCGCCTTTGATCTGGCACGCCGCCACTTTCCGAAGCTCAATCGGCTGGACATGCGCTTAGTGGCATTAGCCACCAGCGCTCCGGATCTCATTGACAAGCCACTAGCAGCGTTATATTTCTACCGACGCTTCAAGGCGGCAATGTTGTTCGCGCATACGCTATTAGCCCAGATCCTTGTCATCTATTTCACCCTTACCAAGGCGCCACAGCGCTGGCCTTACGCGCTAGCCTTTCTCATGCATGGAGTGCAAGATCGCCTATGGTTGTTCCACAATACCTTCTGGTGGCCCCTGCGCGGGTGGCGCTTTCACGTGTGGCGCAAACAGGGTAGTGAGCAAAGGGATATCCGACGCGCTTATTGGTATGCGTTCACGCAGCGGCCAGAATTGTGGGTGTGGGAGGTGCTGGGACTTCTGGCTCTGGTTGCCTTTGTGTCGCTCAACCGACTTCATCAGCCAGGCCGATTGTGGCAGCTGATGCGTAGCGGACGCCTCCCGGACTAGAGAATTCGTCAGTAAACGCCATCCAGTGTTATAATGGAAGTCCATTCGAGACATAACGAGATGAGTAGAAGATATGCACTACAGTATCCCCATCTACATTGGAAACGATGCACTGGCACACCTCGTCGATTATTGTGCCGCTCAGGACATACATGCCCTGACACTGGTGGCTGATCAGAACACATATGCCGCGTTAGGACGAGCTGCCGAACAAAATATGCAAACGCACGGATATGACGTACGGACAATCTTGCTTCGTGGAGATGAAATCGTCGCCGATGAACGTGCCATTGTGCAGCTGCTGGAGCATATGGACGCGAGCGAGCGCGTTTTTCTAGCTGTTGGCGCAGGTACGATCACCGATCTAGTACGCTTTGTCAGCCATCGTGCACGATTGTCTTTTATCTCGCTGCCGACAGCGCCTTCGGTAGATGGTTATACCTCTATCGGGGCACCGCTGGTGCTGGGACGTGTCAAGCGCACCCTGATTGCGCAGCCTCCACGCGCTGTCTTCGCCGACCTGCCGACCTTATGTGCTGCTCCGCGTCGCCTGATTGCAGCGGGCTTTGGCGACATCCTGGGCAAGTTCACTTCGCTGGCCGATTGGCGATTGGGCCACTTGGTCTGTGACGAGGAATATGACGCAACGTTGGCGCAGCGTGCACGGCGTGCTCTCAATTCATGCGCGAATAACGCCGCTGCAATCGGACGAGCAGAGCCGGCTGCTGTGCAGTGCCTGATGGAGGCACTCATCGAATCGGGTTTGTGTATGTTGGAATTCGGCAAGACAACATTGGCCTCAGGTGCAGAGCACCACGCGTCTCACTTTTGGGAAATGAAGATGTTGTGGGAACATCGGCCCTCCCAGCTACATGGTGCCAAAGTGGGCGTGGCAACCGTTTTGGTAGCTTCTCTTTATGACCAGATTAAGCAACTCTCGCGTGAGCAAGTGGCAAAGCGCATGGCACGAGTGGCGATGCCGGAGCGCGCCGCCGAGATACAGATCATACGCCAGGTCTATGGTCCGATCGCGGATGCCATCATCGCCGAACAAAGCTCATTCCTGGATATGGATGCAATGGCCTACACTCATCTTCAGCAGCGTGTACTGGACAATTGGGATGCCATTCAGGAAATCGCCGCAACGGTGCCATCGGCAGAGCAGATTGAGGGTATGTTGGCAGCAGCAGGTGCCCCAACTCAGCCGAGCATGTTGGGATTGAGCGATCAAGAGGTTGAGTTGGCAATGTGTTGTTCCCATTACCTGCGTAATCGTTTCACTGTAGCTAGATTAGCACGGATGCTAGGCCTCCTATAGCAAGAATATGGAAGTCGCATCACTTAGCAAGTATAGACGCTGTATCGCTTTCTTTGTCACACCGCATGGTTACGGTCATGCGGCGCGTGCCGCAGCAGTGATGGCAGCTTGGCGCAAGCGCTCTCCGGATGTGCATTTTGAGATCTTCACCTGTGTGCCCGCTTGGTTTTTTGAGGACGTGTTAGGTAGCTCGTTTGTACTGCACAACATATTAACTGACATTGGCTTGGCTCAGCGAACAGCACTGGATGAAGATTTGGAAGAGACGCTGCGCCAGCTGAACCATTTTTTTCCTTTTGACACCGTGATTATCCATCGGCTGGCAGAGCATCTAAAGCATAGTGAGTGTCGATTAGTAGTATGCGATATCGCCCCGTTAGGCATTGTAGTAGCACATGCAGCTGGCATCCCCAGCGTGTTGATCGAGAACTTCACATGGGATTACATTTATGAGGGCTATCTGGAGAGGGATGAGCGCTTTCGCGACCACACAGAGCGCATGCGCGAGCTCTACGCTTCTGTGGACTATCGCGTTCAGACGGAGCCGGTATGCCAACGTGCACCTTGTCAGCTGACCACAGCACCGGTGAGTCGGGTGCCGCGTACATCACCATCGCATGTGCGCCAGCAGCTGGGAATACCGAACGGCGCGCGTGTGGTACTGATCACAATGGGTGGGTTTCCCTGGGAATACCGGTTTCTGGAAGTATTGAGTGAATACCCTGGCGTTTTCTTCGTGGTGCCGGGAGCTCTGGAGGCATGGGAGAAGCTGGGTACGGCGCGGACTATGCCGGGCAATCTAGTAGCTCTGCCGCATCGCTCGCGTTTCTTCCACCCTGACCTAGTGAACACCTGCGACGTTGTTATCGGCAAGGTGGGCTATAGCACGGTTGCGGAAGTGTACTGGGCAGGTCTTCCCTTCGGATATGTACCGCGCGCAAACTTTCGCGAGTCACAAGTACTGGTAAATTTTATAGCACAAGAGATGATCGGCATGCCTCTGGACAGAAAGAGTTTTGACCGTGGCGATTGGCTGGCTCGCTTGCCCGAAGTGCTAACGTTGCCGCGCGCCTCACGTGAGGGACAGAATGGAGCGGAACAGGTGGCACAATTCCTCGATCAGCTGGCGGAGTGGTGAGGCGGTCGATTGCTGATGTAGATTGGACTGTCAACCGCAAGATGTTGAGGCGCTCTCTGCGGGCAAACGTATGCCATTCGTAGGGTGAGCGTACAGCAACAGGTAAGAGATTATACTAGTATATTACTGTGACCAGTGGTAGATCCATATTATCCTCCTGAGGGTATAAGGCAGCTGGTAAAAATCGTAGCACAAACGCAATAGGGAAGGCAATCTCCTCTTCTCCTCCTCTTAAGAGATCGGCTGACGGCAGCAGCCGATCTCTTCTTTCTCCTCAGGCCGGATTGGCAGAGCAGGGTACGCAGAGTATAATCACGTGCGTTAGAATCCCTCGATATCACTGCATAAGAACACCCGGAGCCAGTGATGAAGCTACATGAATATCAGTCAAAGAGGATTTTCGCTCGTTATGGGTTGCCGGTGCCTCAAGGTAATGTAGCCACCACTCCCTCGGAAGCGCGTCAGATTGCTCATTTACTGGGCGGATCGGTGGTCGTAAAGGCGCAGGTGTTGACGGGTGGACGTGGCAAGGCAGGTGGTATCCTGCTCGCTCAGGACGCTGCAGAGGCCGAAGAAGCAGCACGTCAGATCATTGGCATGTCCATCAAAGGTTTGACGGTGCATAAAGTGTTGGTCGAATGTGCTGCCGAAATCGCCCGAGAAATGTATATGAGCATTGCGATTGACCGCACTCACCGCAAGCCGGTCATGATTGTGTCGGCACAGGGAGGTATAGAAATTGAGGATCTCGCCAGAAACAAGCCAGACATGATCTTCCGGTTGCTGATTGATCCCTTGCGCGGTTTGATGGACTACCAAGCACGCAACTTGGCCTTCGATTTAGGGTTGCATAGTGGCCTCATTCGCCCGTTCACTAGCATTGCGCGCGGGCTGTGGCGCGTATTCGTGGAGAACGATGCCACATTGGCCGAAATCAACCCCCTGGTGATCATGCCAGATGGGCAGATGATCGCTGCGGACGGCAAGATCACTCTGGACGATAATGCGCTATTCCGCCATCTGGAATTGAGCGAGATGCGCGACGTGCAAGAAGAGACCGAAGCGCAGCGTCAAGCGCGACAGGCAGATTTATCTTATGTCAAGTTAAATGGTGACATCGGCTGTATGGTCAATGGTGCCGGTTTAGCTATGGCGACAATGGATCTTGTGGACTTGTACGGCGGTCGTCCAGCTAACTTCTTGGATATCGGCGGCGGTGCCAGGGCAAATAAGGTGGCTGCAGCATTGCGCATCATTCTGAGCGATCCAGATGTCAAGGTGATTTTGATCAACATCTTTGGAGGGATCACGCGCTGTGACGAGGTAGCGCGTGGTCTTCTCGCAGCAATTCAAGAAGCATCGATACCTGTGCCACCAATGGTGGTACGCCTAGTGGGTGCCAACGAAGAAGAGGGACGACAGCTGCTGGCTGCCGCTAATGTCATTACCGCCACCTCGTTAATCGAGGTAGCCCAGAAGGCCGTGGCATTGGCAGCTGGCTAATGGCCTGATTGTTCCTACTACACTACATACCGTTCTCTTCGCTGAGGGCTACATAGAATGAGTATCTTGGTGAGTAAGGAAACTCGGTTGGTCGTGCAGGGTATCACGGGCAACGAAGGGAGCTTTCACACGCGTCTGATGCTGGATTACGGTACCCAGGTAGTTGCCGGGGTCACACCGGGCAAGGGGGGCGAATGGGTACACAGTGTTCCCGTGTTCGATACCGTGCGCGAAGCTGTTCAGACCACCGGCGCCGATACCTCGATCATCTACGTACCGGCCCCATTTGCGGCTGACGCCATTATGGAAGCCGCCGATGCAGGTATTAGGTTGGTCGTGTGCATCACCGAAGGCATACCTGTTCTGGACATGGTGCGCGCGTGCCAATTCCTAGAGGACACTGGTGCACGCTTGATCGGCCCCAACTGTCCCGGCATTATTACACCCGGCCAGGCCAAGGTGGGCATCATGCCCGGGCACATTCACATGCCTGGCCCGATAGGTGTTGTCTCACGCAGCGGCACATTGACCTATGAGGTGGTAAAAGCTCTTACTGACCGTGGGCTAGGGCAATCCACTGCTGTGGGCATTGGGGGCGATCCCATTATCGGCACCTCCTTTGTGGATATTTTGCACATGTTCGAGAGCGACCCTGCCACGCGTGTTGCCGTGCTGATCGGCGAAATCGGGGGCACCGACGAGGAACAAGCAGCGCGTTTCATCGCCAGCGAAATGAGCAAGCCGGTGATCGCTTTCATTGCCGGTCGCACCGCACCACCCGGTCAACGCATGGGACATGCTGGCGCCATCATCGAGGGAGGCGAGGGAACTGCCCAAGAGAAGATCGCGGCACTGGAGGCGGTGGGTATTCGCGTCGCCTGTCACCCTGCCGAGGTGGCTGACCTAGTGGCAGAACTTCTCTGAGGTTTCGATCTTGGCCTCGCAGGTAATTGTCTCAGCTGAGTGCTTAAGCGGATCCAGTGATATTCCCCTGATGGAACGTCTGCTGCACTGGTTGCCTCGAGTAGCGCAACCGTGCTTCCTGGTGGGTGGAGCGGTCCGTGATTGCCTGCTGCGGAGCTTACCCGGTCTCGAGCGCCGTCTAACAATCCCAGCCCAAACGTATGACTTTGACCTGATGGTGCCTCATCGAGGCATCTCGCTTGCGCGCCGCCTAGCCAATGAATTTGGCGCTGCTTTCTACGTTCTGGACCCGGAGCGTGACATAGGACGTGCTGTCTTTGGCGCGATGGGCCGACCAGACTGGCATGTAGTGGATGTGGCAGCTTACCAAGGAGCAACGCTCCAGGAAGATCTGGCACGGCGCGACTTTCGCGTTAACGCTATGGCAGTGGAGCTCACCAAGCAGCCGCTGGTGGTACTTGACCCACTTGGGGGGATGGACGATCTGCGTGTTGGCCGACTGCGCGCCACTTCAGACCATGCGCTATCAGATGACCCGGCGCGCACACTGCGCGCGGTGCGCTTATGTGCTCAGTTTGGCTTTGAGATTGACCCGCACACCACAGCTCAGATTCAAGCAGCAGCACATCGCCTGTGCGAGACCTCTCCTGAACGCGTGCGCGAGGAGCTCATGAAAATCCTGGCGCTTCCCAATGCCGATATATCGCTGCAACAAATGGATGCTTTGGGCCTATTGGACGCTATCCTGCCCGAACTGATCGCCTTGAAGGGTCTGCCCCAGCCAGGAAGCACAACGAATGGCTTTGCCCATTCGGTACGCACAGTGCATATGATGCACCGCGTATTGACGGACTACCAGACGCAGCTGGCTGAAGTGTTGCCTTTTCGCGAGCGCATCGCTCAGCATTTGGCCACATTGGTGGGTGATGGTTATGACCGACGCGTGCTGCTCGTCCTGGCAGCGCTGTTACACGACATTGGCAAGCCATCCACGTTCAAGTGTTATGAGGATGGCACCACCCACTACTTTGACCACGAAAAGGTCGGCGCCCAGATGGTAAGGGAGATTCTGATGCGCCTGCATTTCTCCCGCCAGGTGAGCGACTGGGTGGTGTCTATTGTGCGCTGGCATCTGCGTCCACTGTTGCTGTCGCATGAGGTGACGGTGAGCCGACGCGCACTGCACCGGTTCTTTCGTGATGTGGGCGAAGCGGGTGTGAGTGTGGCATTGCTCGCGTGGGCCGACCATCTGGCAGCATATGACCTGACTTGGCACGAGCGTGAGAATAAGGTACTAAGGACAATCGGCCAGCTACTCGAGGTGTATTTTGAGCGACGCGACGAAATCGTGGCACCACCTCCGCTGCTCAGCGGTGATGAGATCGTGCGCCAACTGGGGATTTCGCCTGGACCATTGATCGGTAGTCTATTGCGAGAGTTGCAAGAGGCACAAGCAGCGGGAGAAGTGGCGACACGGACGCAAGCCTGGGAGTGGGTGCGTACTCGCCTGGCTGCATCCTCGCAGCCGAAAGATTCTTGAAAGGTCGACGGATACCCACTACGGTTTTTCGACAAGAATAGCTTTTCTCTTTCAGTCAAACACTTTTTATGTTATCATCAGTTTTGGAAAATCGTGCCAATGTTTTTCTGACCTTGTTCTCTCCATCGATATACACGGGTGAAAGGGGGCGACTATGTCTATCCCAAACTCATCGATGCAACGTACAGCACAGGTAGGCGCAGTGCGCAACCAGCTGGCCAGGCTTGATACGATGCTGGCCGATGGCAAGATCACGGCAGCGGAAGCGGTACGTCGCAGACAAACTATGGCACGCCAGTTGATGGGTCGCAAGTGGACGCTTGACATCCGGTCATTGTTCGCGGTGCTGGTGGCAGTGGGCATTCTATTGGCCATATTGCGCGCGCTGGGCGAAAGGGACGGTCTCATATGGTTGCTTACCGTTCCGCCTGTAGCGCAACAGGTGGGCGATATCGCCGTCGTGCTGGCACCGCTGGTCGCTGTCTCTCTGGCCATCGAGCGTCTGCTGGAAACCGCTTTTGATTGGTTTGAGCAAGCCACACGTTGCACGGCTGAAGTGTTAGCCGCACCGCGCGAGACGCTCGACTGGATCGGGCGCGAATACCAAGAAGCTTATGAAGCGGCCGCAGCAGCCGCTGAGGCAGCGGCTGTGACGTTAACCCCTGTGTCGATTCAGGCATTGCAGGAGGCCGAGGAACGACTGGCCAAAGCGGAAGCACGCCTGCGAAGTTGGACGAGCGCTCCCGAATATCGCGCCTGGAAGCGAGCACTCTCCATATGGATCGGCCTGCTAATAGGGCTGATGGTAGCAGCCATCGGTGATCTGGGGATGTTTCGCGTGCTTGGAATCCCGATGCCACGTATCCTCGATATGCTGGTCACCGGTCTGATCATCGGTGCCGGACCAGGGCCAATGCACTCACTCATTGGCATCCTGCAAAGTGGCAAGGACGCAGTCAACAATCTTGCAGAGCTCGCCAAAGGCAAAGCAGTGCGCGATGCCGCGCAGGCAGTTTTGCTTCAGGTCAGTGCCAGTAGCAAGAGAGAAATGCAGTGAGCGTGTACCACTGGGCGCTATAAGTACGGCAATATGGTGAGAGGTCGATCGACAGGAGGCAGTTCTATGGCAGAACAAAGAATTCGCCCGGCAGTGTGTGCCGATGACCGTTGGTATCCTGCCTCTGCCGCTGAGTTGCGGCGTGAGGTTACCGGTTACATCGAGAACGCCACAGCCCTTGACCTGCCAGGCGATGTAGTGGGGCTTATCGCTCCCCACGCAGGCTATTATTTTTCCGGACACGTGGCCGGTGCCGGATATCGCCAAGTGCGCGATGGAGCTCATGATCTTGTGGTGTTGATCGGGCCAGATCATACCAGCGCAGCAATGGGAGGATTGGCGGTACCCGATTACGCAGCTTGGCACACTCCGCTCGGTGATGTGCCAGTGGATGTCGCTCTGGTCGCCGAGTTGGAACGTTCGGTAGCAGTGCGACGCATCCGCCAAGACCGAGAGCATTCGCTAGAGGTACAGCTGCCATTTCTCCAGGTTGCGTTGCACAGCTTCCGCCTGCTGCCGGTGATGATGGGCAGCCAGTCGCCTCAGCTCTGTCGGGCATTGGGAATGGCGATTGCCCAGCTAGTGCACGGGAAACGAGTATTGCTGGTTGCCAGCACCGATCTCTCCCACTATTATCCGGAGACAACAGCACGCGAGCTTGATCGTAATACCCTGCAATATATCCTTGAATTTGACCCAGAGGGATTATGCTCGGCGCTGATGCGCGAGCAAGCACACGCTTGTGGAGGAGGGCCTGTGGCAGCGGTGTTGTTCGCTGCCCGAGAACTGGGGGCTCGGCATGCCCATTTGGTGAAATATGCCACTTCAGGTGATGTCTGGCCAGACCGAGCACAGGTGGTAGGCTACGCTGCCGTAGCACTGACTCGCCCTCGGAATCAGAGCACTTGACCGAGTACACTACCACGCGTCCACTTTATGCTGAGGTTGTCATCAACCGTCCACTCGTGCGCAGGCCGATAACCCGAGACGCACCATCCCCTGTAGGAGAAGAAGCTTACGCCGAGGACGCATTGCTGCGCACGTTCACCTACTTGGTCCCCGAAACGTTGCGTGCTCAGATAGCACCTGGACAGCTCGTAGAGGTGCCGTTTCGAGATGACACGCTGCTGGGCGTGGTTGTGGCACTGCATGATACGGCGCCGCAAGGTATTAACGTACGCCCAATCACCACCGTTTTTGACCCCTTGTTGGCATTGAACGATGTGCAGCTGCACCTGGCGCGTTGGCTGAGCCTTCGCTACCTAGCACCGCTCAGCGAATGCATCTGGCTTTTCTTGCCACCCGGCGTGCGTCGCTCGTCTCAACAGGTTGCGGAGGCAGTTCCGGATAAGGCCTTGCCCCCCGATATTGACGCGCGTGCCGCAGCGCTCTACCTTCATTTGCAACGTCGTGGCGCTACCCCGACTGCCGAACTGGATGTTTCCGCCCTCAAACTTCTGCTCGATATTGGAGCAGTGCATCTCTCGCATCGCCTGGCACCGCCACGTGCAACAGCCCATCTGGATCGTACAGTGGAGCTGATCACTACGCTCGAAGAGGCAATGACTGCGCTGCAGCACTTGGGTCGTCCGTCCAAACAGGCCGATGTGCTTTTGCATCTCACTAGGCTGGAAGACCCGCTGCCTGCACTCGAGGATGTGCTCAAAGCGGTGGGGTGCGGAGAAGAGGTGATACGCAAGCTTGTGGCACGTGGTTATGTGCGTGTCATCCCCACACGCACACGAGTTGCCACACATCTCACAGGTGAAGCACTAGAGGCAACGTTACAGCAGCTGGACCAAGCGCCTGCGCAGCGCGCAGCATTAGCCTTTCTAGGGGAACACCCCGGGCCGCACGACGTGGAGGCGTTGAACATCTCTCGCCCCACCCTATCAGCTCTGATAGAAAAGGGGTATGTGCAACGCTGGGATGAGCCAGCAAGCATCACATTGGCACTGGATCCCGAAGGAGTGCTCGACGCTGTGATCGAATTGCGGCATGCCACCACGATGGCGGCTGTGATTGATCTATTGGCACGCGAAGGGGGACGTGTGTGGGTCGGCTGGGTGTATGTCCAAACAGGTGCCACGCTGGAGACATTGCGTCGCCTCGCCGCAGCCGGTCTGGTGGCACTGGATGAAGAACGTTGCTGGCGTGACCCGCTGGCCGATCGCTACTTTGCCCTAGAACGGCCACCACGGCTCACACCGGAACAGGAGACAGCGTGGCGGACAATCAGCGCACCGGATGCTGCCGGCCGGGCATTCTTACTGCATGGTGTAACCGGTTCCGGCAAGACAGAGGTGTACCTGCGGGCGATCGCCAGCTCGTTGGAACAGGGGAAGGGTGCGATTGTGCTGGTGCCCGAAATTGCCTTGGCGGCACAGACTGTCCAACGTGTGGCAGCACGGTTCCCGGGACAGGTGGCCGTGTGGCACAGTGATCTTTCTCTGGGTGCACGTTTTGACACGTGGCAGCGCGTGCGTGAGGGGTGCCTGCCAGTGGTGGTAGGCGCGCGCAGCGCACTTTTTGCACCAGTGCATAATCTGGGACTAATCGTGGTAGATGAGGAGCATGAACCCACCTACAAAGCGGAACGGACACCCCGCTACCATGCACGCGAAGTGGCATTACAGCTAGGACGTCTCACTGGCGCTACCGTCGTTCTGGGCAGTGCCACCCCGGATGTTGTGACCTACCGTCGTGCCGAACGCGGCGAATTGCAGCTGATCACCTTGCCGCGCCGTGTGCTCGCTCATCGCGACCAGTTGTCGACATACCGACGACTGGGCACTGGTAGAGTATCATCCTCAAACGCACCAGAATGGTACACCCTGCCGTTGCCACAAGTGCACGTGGTGAGCATGGCAGACGAGCTCAAGGCAGGAAACCGCTCCATCTTCAGTTGTATGCTCCAGCAGGCAATTCAGCAGACGTTAAGTGCTGAGCAACAGGTGATTCTTTTCCTCAATCGGCGTGGCACCGCAACTTTCGTGCTGTGTCGCGATTGCGGTTACGTAGCGCGCTGTGCCCGTTGCCACACCCCGCTCACGTACCACGAGGGGCAGGCTATGCTCATCTGCCATCATTGCAACTGGCGGCAAGCCAACCCGACACAATGTCCCCAATGCCATGGACACCGCATTCGCTATTTCGGTATCGGAACCGAACGTGTGGAAGCCGCAGTGCGTGAGATGTTCCCTCAGGCACGTGTGCTGCGCTGGGATGCTGACACAGCTCGCTTGCGCGGCAGCCATGAAGCTTTTCTGCAAGAATTTATCAGCGGACGCGCTAATGTGCTGGTGGGAACACAGATGATTGCCAAAGGGCTGGATTTACCACGCGTAACTTTAGTAGGTGTCATCAGCGCCGATGTGGCGCTTTACCTGCCTGATTTCCGCGCCGCCGAACGCACTTTTCAGCTGCTCATGCAAGTGGCCGGTCGCGCCGGACGCAGTCCACTGGGTGGTCAGGTGATCATCCAAACCTATCACCCTGAATCAGCTCTCATCCAAGCAGCTGCACGGCACGATTATGCCCTTTTTTACCGAGATGAGCTGCGCAGCCGTCGCCAGGGCCACTACCCTCCCTTTAAACGGTTGGCGCGACTGATCTATGTTGGATCGGGCGCCGAGCGAGCACAACGCGAGGCCGAGCGCATGGCCCAACTTGTGCGTTTGCATGTAGCGCGTACAGGCGTGCCCGGCACAGAAATCATTGGGCCGGCACCGTGTTTCTACGAGCGACTGGGGGGAGACTATCGCTGGCATATTCTGGTGCGCGCCGATCGACCGGAAGAGGTTCTCCGCCCACTGACATTACCCATCGGTTGGCGCGTGGACATAGACCCGATGGATTTGTTGTAACCTGAAGGTTTAGGGGGTATCTCGTCGACTGCTCAGCAGTGCCTGGCGCATACGTTCCAATGCTTCGAATAAAATCTTGCGTGAGCAGCCGAAGTTCAGCCGCACAAATCCTTCGCCCCCTATCCCGAAGACTGCCCCATCATTCAGTGCCACGTGAGCGTGCTCCAGGAAAAACTGATAGGGATTTCCCGGGATGGATGCGGCGCGGCAGTCAAGCCATGCTAACATAGTCGCTTCCGGTCTATAGACTCGAACGCCAGGCAGATAATTATTGACATATTCCACCACAAAATCGCGATTGGCTTCCAGGTATGTTAATACCTTGTCCAACCATGGCTGGCCATCCCGGTAAGCAGCTAGTGCAGCAACAAAGCCCATGAGATTTACGTGAGGTACCAGCCCGGAACACGCTGAACGGAAACGTTGGCGCAACGCAGCATTCTGAATAATTGCAAACGAACATTGCAGACCAGCAATGTTGAACGTCTTACTAGGTGCCATCAAAGTGATCGTGCGCATCGCGACAGCGGGATCCAGCGCGGCAATGGGAACATGATGGTGCCCTGAGAAGACTAAATCGCAATGGATCTCATCCGAACATATGACGACATCATGGTGGAGGCAGATCTTCGCCATCTGTTCCAGGTCTTCGCGTCCAAAAGTGCGTCCTACCGGATTATGCGGATTGCACAAAATAAAGAGACGCGTGCGTTCATCAATGCCCCGTTCAAAGAGATCGAAATCGACATAGTAGCGACCGTTCATGTCCTGCACCAAGGGTACGATTTTACCTTGCGATCCAGCATTGCCCGGCGCTTCCAAAATAGGCGGGTAGATCGGGGTCTGTATCAACACAGTATCACCTGGTGATGTCACGGCACGACAGGCCAGGTTGAATCCAGTGACCACGCCCGGCAGAAAAACAAAATCCGCCTCGGATACCTGCCAGTTATAAAGGCACAACATCCGCTCGGCCAGCACTTGGCGCAACGTGGCCGGCTCGGTGCCATAGCCGAATATACCGTGCGCCACGCGTTCTTGAAGCGCCCGGATCACAGGCTCAGGGGACATGAAATCCATATCAGCTACCCACAAAGGTAGCACATCGTCAGGATAGTGTCGCCATTTCTCGCTGTCGGAACGACGTCGGTCGAGGGGGGTATCAAAGTTGTACTCCATAGTTGCCACCATTTAGTGAAGAAGGGCGATGTGCGAACAATGTAGAGCTCCGAGATATCTCAAACATAACGATACCTCTATACGCTTCAGCGGACAAAAACGCATGTGTCTTTGTTGACCTCAGTGGACTTTCAAAATTCGCCCACCCCGCCGATGCGGAGACGTTCGATTGCTAACATGCCGACCGTGCAAACGAGCATCAGGATCGTGCTCATCGCCAGCGCCTGACCATAGTTAAGCAGGCCTGGTTGACCCAAGAAGCGAAAGATAGCTACAGGCAGAGTCGGCAATTGGGGACGTGCGATCAGCGCCGTGGCGCCGAACTCCCCCATACTAATAGTGAAGGCAAACACAGCGCCGGCCAGCAATGCGCGCCCAATGATGGGTAACACCACCTCACGCCAAACAGACCAGGGAGTGGCTCCGAGCACAGCGGCAGCTTCACGCAGCGACGGTTTGATGCCACGCAACGCCGGCAACACAACGCGCACAACGAAGGGAAAAGCGACCAGCGTGTGCGCCAAAGGCATAAGGAGTGGTGAAGCACGTAAGTTAAGCGGTGGCTCGTCTAGTGCCACAATAAAACCAAAGCCCAACGTTACAGCGGAAGTACCCAGCGGAAGCATGAGCAGGGGGTCAAGCAAAGATTGTAACCTCTGACTGGACTTGCTGTGTGCGGGTCGCGCCAGCACAGCGGCACCCAAGACACCAAGCGTGAGTGCCAGGAACATCGTGGCAGTGGCAAAGCTGAGCGAGTTGAGCGCCGCCTGAATCGGCGGTACGTATAACAAAGCACCACGTCGGTTGACAAAGAGCTCCGCATAGTAACGCAAGGTTATAGTACCACCCAAGGTGAAAGAACGTTCCACCAGCGCCAGTAATGGTAACAGCAACCCTACAATCATAGCGAATACGTTGGCTCCCACCAAAATGCGGGCGCGCCAGCTAGTGGGGTAACGTTGTGTCTGCGTTATGGCTCGCATGTCCAGCGGTACGCTGCTGTGCCGTTGCAGCTGGGTATACAACCACATCAATCCGAAGGTGAAGATAATCTGGAGCGTAGAAAGGGCAGCTGCCACCGGCAGATTAAAATAGTTGACCGTCTGACGATAGATCTCCACTTCGAGCGTGGCAAAACGTGGTCCCCCCAAAATGAGGATCACCCCGAAGCTGGTAAAGCAGAAGATAAATACGAGTAACGCAGAGGCGGTCAATGCCGGCATCAGCAGTGGCAAGGTTACATGCCACCATACGACATACGGACGGGCGCCCAGGACACGTGCTGCTTCCTCGATACGTGGGTTAAGGTTGGCCCAGAAACCGCTCACAATGCGCAAGACCACCGCATAGTTGTAGAAGACATGGGCTGCCAGGATGATCCAGATGGTGTGCTGCAAATCGACCACGGGTTCGGAACGGCCAAGCAATGCCATTAGAAGCAGGTTGAGGCGTCCCTGCGGCCCCAGCAGAGCGGTGAACGCATTAGCCACCACCACGGTAGGCAGCACAAATGGGATGGTTGTCAACGCTTGCAACAGCCATTTACCGCGAAAACGGCGGCGCGCGAAGATGTAGGCACCCGGCAATGCCAGCACCACCGTCAGGAAGGTAGACAACGCTGCCTGCCAAACGGTGAAACCCAATGTGCGCAAATAATACCCGCTGCTGACCAACTTGTGCAGTGCTCTAAGATCGATCACTCCTTCCGGAGCAAAGCTGACCGCCAAGATGGACAGCAGCGGATAGAAAAAGAACAGGGCCAGGAATATCAGCGGGATGGCATAGAGTATCCCGGCAAGCAGCTGGTGACGGATCATGTCGACATTACCGCAACATGACCTCCGTCCACTCCTCGATCCAGCGCTCGCGATTTGCCTCGATCGTCTCGGGAGGTACCACCGCTGTTTGCCCGGGGATTTGGGCAAATTTCACAAATACCTCCGGCAGGCTGGCATTGAGATTGGCCGGGAACATAAACATGTTAAGTGGAATGTCCTCCTGGAAGCGCTTGCTCAACATATAATCTACCAGCTTTTCGGCCAGCGAACGATGAGCGGTGCCCTTCAATATTCCCACGAACTCCACCTGGCGGAAGCACGACTCGTCCGCAGTGACCGCCGCAGTGGGAGCTTCCTCCAATGGTTGCTTGGCAAAATAGACCTCCGCTGGTGGACTGCTGGCATAGCTCACCACAATGGGACGGTTGCCATCCGAAGCAGCTGAGAAATGACCCCAATACGCCTCTTCCCAGCCGTCCACCACCAGCACATCGTTGTCGCGCAGAGCACGCCAGTAATCCAGGTACTTGTCCTCACCGAAGTGGCCGATGGTTGTCAACAGAAAGGCCAGTCCAGGCGAAGAGGTCGCCGGATTCTCCACCACGGTCAGCCCCTTGTACGTCGGGGCGATAAGCGATTCCAGATTATGTGGTGGGGCGATCCCTTTCTGGGCGAACCATCCCTTGTCATAGTTCAGGCAAACGTCGCCGTAGTCCACCGGCAACAGACGATTCTGAGCATCTAGCTGCAGACCATCGCGGATCTCGCTCAGCATGGGCGATTCGTAAGGCTCGAAGATGTCCGCCTGCAGCGCACGGCTGAGGAAAGTGTTGTCCACACCGAAGAAGACATCCGCCAGAGGGTTATTCTTACTCAGGATAGCCTGGTTGAGCGCCGCGCCGGCATCGCCCGAAGGGAGCAGTTGTACGCGCACTTGATTGGCCAGCTCGAACTCACGCAACACCGCTTCACTGATGTTGAAGCTGTCATGCGACATAAGAATAATGGTAGGCGCATCTGGAGGTAATTCTGGTGCTGCGGTGGGCTCCGGCGTGACAGTCTGCGGTAACGGCGATGAGATGGCTATAGATGGCGCAACCGACATCCCTGCCAGTGTTGCGAACACACTGGTTATCAAAACCAGAAGGGTCAAGTGGAACCATGCTTGCCTTTCCATTGTCCTTTCTCCTTTCCTTACACTGTTTATCGTGCACAACAGAGAAGCCACCTGACCCTTACGGTAGGTGGCTTCACAATCTGATCACAAAGTCCCTACGCTGGCATTACCCAGGTCAGGTTCAAGGGGTCAAGGCATCAATCGGGCCTCCTCTCAGCCGGGCTCACCCAGCTCCCCAGCGCGATACGCTATTCAATTTCTATGAGCTATTTTATGATCACTTACCACAATTGTCAAATGGGAACTGTAGAGGTGGATCCAGCGTCTATGAAAACGTAATCACGAAATACAGATTGGAGAGGAGACCAACCGAGCACGATATGAATTGGGATCAGGAAGGAAAGAAATCGATGTGCGCACGATGGTTGCTGATGGGCCTCATCGCGATAGAGCTGCTGTTTGCCAGTGTAACCCCCGTAGCGGCGGATGGGGTCATCATCCCGGACACACCTGTTACCAGTTACCTGACGGTCAAGTACCATCGCGTTGCCGTCACGATCCAGGATCAGGTGGCCGTCACCTACATTGATCAAGTGTTCGTGAACGACACGGGACGTACAGTCGAGGGCAGTTATTTGTTCCCGCTACCCGAAGAAGCGGCCATTTCGGAGTTCACGATGTGGGTGGATGGTCAGCCCATCTCAGGCCAAATCCTCACGCGCGACGAGGCGCGCCGTCGCTATGACGAAATCGTGCGCGGGCGACGCGATCCCGCTTTGCTCGAATATGTCGGCCGTGACCTGTTCCAGGCCAGCATCTTTCCCATCGCACCGGGCGAAGAACGACGCATCGAGTTGAAATATGCCCAGATGTTGTCCGCAGAGAGTGGACTGGTGCGCTATGTCTACCCACTAAGCCCAGAAAAGTTCTCACCACAGCCCTTGCAGGACGCTTCCATCAGTGTGTCGATCACCTCGAAAGAGCCCATCAAGGCGGTCTACTGCCCCAGCCATCCCGTCGCCATAGACCGACAGGATGACTATCGCGTGCACGTGGGATGGGAAGCGCGCAACGTCAAACCAGATAAGGACTTTGTGCTGTTCTACAGCGTGTCGCAACAGGCGCTGAGCGCCAACCTGCTCACCTATAAGCCGCGCGGAGAGGATGGCTTCTTCCTGTTGCTGATCACACCTCAGCTGCGCGTGGAGAGCGAACGCGCGGTGGCCAAAGACGTCATCCTGGTAATGGACACATCCGGCAGCATGGAAGGGGAGAAGCTGGAGCAAGCAAAGGATGCCCTGGTGTATGTGCTCCAACATCTCAATCCGCAGGATCGCTTCAACATCGTACAATTCAGCACTGGCGTTCACGTCTTTGCCGAGCGCTTGCGTCCCGCTGCCGAAGCATCCGAAGGGATCGACTTTGTGCGCACCTTGGGTGCTGCTGGGGGCACCAACATCGACGGCGCCCTGCGCGAAGCATTGCGCATTGCCGCCGATGCTGTCAGCTCGGAGAGGCCGGTCACCCTAATCTTCTTGACCGATGGTCTACCCACCGAAGGGGAGGTCGAAATTCCGGCCATCTTGGACAATGTGAAACGCGTTCTGCAGCCCAATACGCGCATCTTTGCCTTTGGCGTGGGCGATGATGTCAACACGGTGTTGCTGGACAATCTGACACGCCAGACACGCGGCGCCAGTGTCTATGTGCGATCCGGTGAACGCATCGACGAGCAGGTCAGCGCCCTCTACGCCAAGGTGAGCACGCCGGTATTGGCCAATGTCACACTGGAAGTGGAAGGCACCCGCGTGTATGACCTCTATCCATATCCCCTGCCGGATCTGTTCGCGGGCAGCCAGCTGGCCGTCGTGGGGCGCTATTACGCAGGGGGGGCCGCGACGTTCACCCTGCGTGGCACGGTGAACGATCAAGCGCAGACCTTCACGTACCGGGATCTCACCCTCCGCGATGTCGGCGGCGAGGATTTTCTCCCGCCCCTGTGGGCCACGCGCAAGATTGGCTACCTGCTCAACGAGATCCGCTTGCACGGCGAATCCCAGGAGCTGGTGCAACAGATTGTGAACCTCTCCATCCGCTACGGTATAGTCACCCCTTACACCTCATTTTTGATCGAAGAGCCCAACCGTGCGCTGACTGAGGAGGGCCGCACTGCAGTCGCCCAAGATGCCTACCGTGCTCTGGAAGCGGCCGGGCCGGCACCGCAAAGCGGTGCAGCGGCAGTCGAGCAGTCGATCGCGCAGAGCGACATGGAAAAGGCGATGCGCCCGGGCACGTCTGCAAACGAATACGCCGGCCAGGTGCGCACGGTGGGCGAGCGCGCCTTCGTGCTGCGGGATGGCGTGTGGACGGACACAACATTCGACCCCACCCAGATGACCCCCATCCAGCTCGTCTTCGGGTCGAGTGCATTCTCCGATTTCCTGGCACAGCATCCCGAAGCAGGGCGCTATTTCGCACTCGGCGAGCATGTCATCGTGGTGATCGATAGCACCGCGTATGAAATGCTCATGCCCAGCGCAGAACATCAACCGGTTGACAGGGATTCCGTCGCCGTGTCCAACGAGGATCGCTCTCAGCATACCGGCAATCCGCTGGTGTTGCTCTCCTTGCTCCTTCTGGTGACCGTGTGGCTGCTCTGAGACTAGCCAGCTTCACGTTCTCTCTGGAACGTCCTCCGCGGCATATGGGGGCTGCACTGGCGGACGACAAGCGGGTTTAGCTCGGCGTTGTTGAACGAGACAAGCTCTCAGCGGTGAGCAGCGTAAAGAAGAAGGTGCTGCCACTCCCTTCCGTGCTCTCCGCCCAAATGCGTCCGCCGTGTGCCTGGACGATGTGGCGTGCGATCGCCAGACCCAGGCCGGTTCCACCGCCGCTGCGCGCGCGATCTGCCTTGTAAAAACGCTCAAAGATGCGCGGCAGGTCTTCAGCTGAGATGCCCACCCCGGTGTCCTGCACGGCCAATAGTACCTCAGCATCACGCAATTGGGCCCACACGGTGATCCTGCCACCTGGCGGTGTGAACTTGATCGCATTATGCACCAAATTGCTCACCACCTGACGGGCGTGCTCCACATCGGCCAAGACTGGCGGGAGATTATCCGGCAGCTGCACGGTGATCTCCAAGTCCGCCCGTTCTGCCTGAGGTCGCAGACGTTCAATAGGCGGCAGCACAATATCGGTCAATGTCGTGGGAACAAGGCGCAAAGGTGCGCGTCCCGATTCGGTGCGCGCAAGCTCCAACAGCTCTTCCACGATTTGGGTCATGGTGTCGACTTCTGCCTCAATGCGGTCGAGAAAGCGCCGTGTCGCCGCGGGATCATCCAGAGCGCCATCACGCAATGTTTCCACCAGCGCTTTCAGCGAGGCCAGCGGAGTACGCAGCTCGTGCGAGACATTGCTGATGAAATCACGCCGCACCGTTTGCAGATGGCGCAAGCGGGTCATATCCTGCAAGACCACCAAACAACGCGTCCCTTCTTGGTGGCGCAGGGGCACAATCGAAGCGCGCAGGACAACATCTTCTCGCCCGATCTCCACGCCGTGCAAACTCTCCATACCCTGCTCGCGGCAGCTGCGTTCATGCTCGATCAGCGTGTGATCACGCACGAGCCAGGCAAATGACTTTCCCACGGCACTCGCGATCGGGATATCGAACATACGGGCGGCAGCACGGTTCAGCAGCTCCACGCGCCCTTCCTCATTCACCAGCACTACACCATCCGCGATGTGCTCCAGCACCGCAGCGAGCTCATCGCATTGCCACTCCGCATGCCGTAATCGATCCCGGAAGGACTCGATCATGGTGTTGAAGGTATCGACATAGGGTTGCGCATCCTGATAGCGTTCCGGCAGCAGTTGGACATCCGAATCCCCTTCACCCAGACGTTGCATGACACGCGCCACGCGCTGCATCAGACGTGTCCGCTGCCGCGAGACGAGGATAGCCACCATGGCGAGGCAAACGGATTGGATCAGGGCGGCCAACGCGATGACAGGGTGCATGTCCGCCGGGACCAGAGCGGTCACGCCTGCCATCACCACCCATGTCACCACTACAAAAGGCACCACATGGCGCCATCGGATCGAAGCGAGCATCTCATCCCTCAAAGCGATAGCCGACGCCGCGCACCGTTACGATGCGCTCCGGACAGGCCGGATCCAGCTCGATCTTCTCACGCAACCAGCGCACATGGACGTCCACCGTGCGTGTCCCGCCAGCATAGTCCCATCCCCACACGCGTTCCAGAATGAGGTCACGCGACAGCACGATCCCCCGATGGCGTGCCAAGAAGAGCAACAATTCGAACTCCTTGGGCTTGAGGCGGAGCGGTTGTTGGTTCCGTGATACCTCGCGTCGGGAGAGGTCAATCACCAGATCATCGAAGACGAGTACTTGATCGGGCAGGGCTGACGGGGCTTCGGCAGATGGTTCAGTGCCTTTGCTCGCCATCTCCTCGCGGATTAACCGCACGCGGCGCAAGAGCGCTTTGACCCGTGCCATCAGCTCCCGCATGCTGAAAGGTTTGGTCATATAGTCGTCTGCGCCTACTTCGAGGCCCACGATCTTATCCACCTCATCGGTACGTGCCGTTAAGATCAACACCGGCACGTTCATCTCCTGGCGCAAAATGCGACACACCTCAATGCCGTCCAAGCCGGGCAGCATGAGATCCAGGATGATCATATCGGGATGCTCCGTGCGGGCGATGCGCAACGCTTTGCGGCCATCGCTGGCGGTGAAAACCACGTAGCCCTGTCGCGTCAGGTTGTACTCAAGCGTCTCCAGCAGGATGGGCTCGTCCTCCACGACCAAGATTTTGGAACGTTCCGTTTCCTCCAGCGGCTTCACCGTTGGGTCACTGCTTGCCATGGGAGCACCCTCACAAGTGCGATTTGATCTGCTCCGCCACACGGCGCGTGATGCCGGGTAGGGCGGCCAGCTCCTCCAGACTGGCGTGGCGGATCGCCTCCAGCGAGCCGAAATGTTCCAACAAGGTCTTTCTGCGGCGTGGGCCGATACCTGGTACCTTATCCAATTGAGAAGCAATCCCTTGCCGCGTGCGCACGTGTTGGTGATAAGTGAGCGCGAAACGATGCGCCTCATCCCGGATGCGCTGCACCAGGAAGAGCGCGGGCGAATTGCGCGGCAAGACCGACGGTTCGGATTGGCCGGGCAGGAAGAGCTCTTCCTCACGTTTGGCCAGTCCCACCACGGGCACCACATCCCGCAATTCGAACTCGTCCAGCACGGAGAGCGCCGCATTGAGCTGCCCCTTGCCGCCATCGATGATGATGAGATCGGGCAGGATGCTCCAACTGGTTTGATCCCTGTCGCGCACTCCGGGTCCGAGCAGCTCTCCTTGGGCGCTATCGTGCATCCGCCGGAAGCGGCGGCGCAACACCTCCTGGATGCTAGCAAAATCATTCTGGCCCGGTACGCTTTGGATGCGGAAACGCCGATAATCCGATTTATGCGGCGTGCCCTTCACGAAGACCACCATGCTGGCAACGGTGTACGCCCCCTGCAGCGTGCTGACATCGTAGCACTCGATGCGGAGAGGCGGAGCGGCCAGGTTGAGCGCCTGCTGCAGGTCGGCCAGCGCCTCATTCTGTTTGCTCTCATCCGCTTGCCACTGGTTGCGCAAATGGCGCAGAGTCTCCGCGGCATTCTCGGTCGCCATTTTGACCAAGTCGAGCTTGGGTCCACGTCGCGGTACCTTCACCACGACATCTGCACCGCGCTTACTGCGCAGCCATTCGCGCACAATCATCACCTCATCGATCTCGTGTGGCAGGAGAATTTCCGGCGGCACTTGGCTGACACTGTCATAGAACTGCTTGACGAAGCTGGCCAGGATAGTCTCTTCCGTCTCTTCGGCAGCGCCATCCAACACGAAGTATTCGCGCCCGATCAACCGCCCGTCGCGAATGAAAAACACCTGCACGCATGTGTCCCCATTCTGTCGCGCGAAGGCGATCACGTCGTGGTCGGCCAACGTCGAACTGACCACCGTCTGTTTCTGCACAATGTGCTCAATGGCGGCAATCTGGTCACGCAACGTCGCCGCCTTCTCGAAGTCCAGCGCATCCGCGGCCTCCTGCATCTGGCGACGCAGCTTCTCGACGACAGCACCAACGTGGCCGGACAAGAAATCGCACAGACCCTCGATGATAGCACGGTATTCTTCCTGGCTCACCGCCCCGATGCATGGGCCGGCGCAGCGTTTGATGTGATAGTAAAGACACGGGCGCTCATCCTTGCCCATGATGGTACGCGTGCAAGTGAGATATGGGAAGATCTTGCGCACGAGGTCGAGCGTCTGATAGGCGGCGGAAGCCATCGTATAGGGCCCAAAATAGCGTGCACCATCCTGCGCGATGTGGCGGGTGGTGGTAACCCGCGGAAAAGGGTCTTGCCAGTGCACTTTGATGTACGGATATCGCTTGTCGTCCTTCAGGCGCACGTTAAAGCGAGGCTGGTGCTGTTTGATCAGTGTGTTTTCCAGGAGCAGCGCCTCCAGCTCACTGCGCGACACGATGAATTCCAGGCACGCAACCTCCGCAACCAGACGGCGAATCTTCGGTGTGTGCTGCGCCGACTCGTGAAAGTAGGAGCGCACACGCGAGCGCAGATTGACTGCCTTGCCCACATAGATCACCTTATCTTGGGCATTCTTGAAAATATAGACGCCTGGTCTGGCCGGCAAGCTCTTGAGTGTCGCCTCGAGCTCCGCGTGCGTCATACTTCCCTCGGCTTGAAACGCATCGGGCGCGGCAACCCACGCACATATCCCCGCACCAGGCCGGAGCCGGCATCCGCACGGATAATCGCCATCGTCACCAGTGCCAAGCTCACCTCCGGTGGATAGACCAGGTAGAGCGGGTGCCAGTGCGGATGGAACTTCTCTTTAAAAGAACGAGAGCCTTTGTATCGGTATACCTGGGAGATATGCTCGCGCAGGTAATACTGCGCCCAGCTCATTTCCGTTTCTTCCGCCTCGCTCCCCTCCTGATCCCATGCGACGCATCCCAGGTTGAAGTACTGGTAACCGGCGTCCTTTGCCCATTGTACCATATGCACGAACAAAAATTCTAATAAGCCACCCGGCACATCGCGCCGATGGCGCACCATATCCACCCCAATTTCCGCGTGATCGCAGCTTGGGAGCAGGTTGGCAAAGGCAATCACAAAGTCCTCAGGGGCGCGCACAATCGCCACCGGCGTGTTGCGCACATATTTTTCGTCAAACCATCCCAGCGAGAAACTTTTCTCACCGCTCTGGACGGTCATCAGCCATTCATCACTCACACTGGCGAGCTCTCGCATCGCATGCCGCGGCACGGGTGGTGGCACCACCTCGAAGCGACAACCTAGATTGGCAAGACGATGGACCGGCAAGCGCAAAATGTTGTGGGTATCCGCTGCAAGGTCAAAGCGGGCCAGCTCGACGCGCGCTTCCTGGGCAACGGGCAACGTGTGCAACCCCGCGGCGCGATAATGTCCCACGAAAGCAGGACGTGCTTGATAGAAAGCAAGATCCCAGTGATTGGATCGACACCAAGTACGAAATGCCCGCACCGTCTCCGCGACATTTTCCGATGGCCCAATCGGGTCTCCGAGCGCCAGCGCGATCCGTCCCCGCACTACATAGGCGACCATCATCCCGTCAAAGTCGAAAAAGTAGGATTTGTCGTCCAAAAGCAGCAGCTGCGTCAAGGGGGTGCAACCGTACGTCTGAACGGTCTGCACCGCCCGTCGCCGCTCCGAGGGCGTTGCGGGGGGCGTCACCAACAGGGGACGGATCATGACCAGCAGAGCATACAACAGCGTGGTCACACCGACCAGCCGCACTGAGGAGACAAAGTACTCGGCGAAGCTGGTGTCGGGTGACAAGCCCCCAACCCCACCGAACGATCCCAACGTCAGCAATGTTTGCCACAGCGCGCCGTCCAGCCCGAGCTTGACATTGAAGTCCGCATCCAGGTAGAAATACCCCAGCGTCCCATAGGCGACCGTGTACAGGATGGCGATGACCAGCGTGACCAGGCCCTGCTTAAAGGTTGGGAGCTGCAGTTTGGCGTGGAAGTGAGGATACAGGAAAAATAGCCAGGCAGCCAACGCACCAGCGGCAATTGCTTCTTCGTAATCCAATCCTTTGAGCAAATGGCACACGATGGAAGCATCCAAGGTCACCAGGGTGAGGAACCAGGCGAGACGTTTCCGGTGCCACAGTCCCCAGGCCAACAAAAGCAGCGCAAAACCGGCCAACGCGACGAGGAGATGCCCAGCATATGTGATACCAAGCGGCGAGAATTGCGCAACCAGTAACAATCGTTCAACCCCAGAAGGGGTGAACGCGGAGACCATATTGACCAAGCCCATCAGCGCGGTCAACAAGGCAACCGCACGCACGCTGCTGATCTCAGCCCGTGAGTACTCTTCCGCCCCGAACGACTTGACCCGTCGCAACAGGAAAAACCCAATAAAGAGAGGGAGCCAGAGCGATAGGCCGCGGAAAGCCAGTATGACCACTGCAGCTTTCTCCGTGGCAATTCCCAGGGAGTTATACACCAAGACCATGGCACCTTCCATCACCCCGATGCCCATCGGGGTGGGGGAGACCACCAGGAAGAGCTCGCCTATTGCGAAACCCGCCACAAGTGGCCCAAACTGGATGGGTTCCTGGAAGGCACGAAAGAGGGTGTACAGGCTGGCGATGTTAATCAGATGCGCTAGCAACGCCACCGCCAGCGTGCGCATCAGGCGCTGTGGGTAGGTGACCATCGCCAGGGAAGCATCGATCGCTTCATCGGCGATCCGATGCGCCCAGTCCGCAGGCAGCCAATCTGGCCGGCGCAGCTGCCGCGCCACCGCATTGATATTCCGCTGCACCCAATGCAGGAAGTGGCGCAGCCGATCGGGCTGCCATACCCCCAATAACAACAAGACGCTCAGGGCAGCGATGAAACAGAACAGCACCACGCTGCCAAGGATGTGGTACAGCTGCAACGAATGTTGACCGAAGAGGTAAAGGAGGCCGATCGCCAGGATGACCACGAAGGAGCTGAAATCGGCCAGGAGCACCAGCATCGTGCCGGCTGCGGCGCGCACGGGCGACTGGCCACGGCGGGCAGCATCATCGGCAAAAAGCGCGGCCGTACTGGCACCGCCGCTTGGCGCCACCACGGTCAAGAACCACGAGCTCAACAGTACCGGGATCAACTCGCTGACCCGGCTTTCGACCTCAACGGTGTGAAAAGCAGCCTGATACAACGCCGCATATACTACAAAGAAAAGCACCTGGAGCAGGGCAGCAGCCAACACCCACTCCCACTGCCCCTGCGCCAGGACATCCAGCAGTTTTTGAATCTCGGTGAAACGGGTGATCACCAGCCAGACAAAGGCGATGATGAGCACCCATAGAATCCAACGCCGCTTCATCCCTCGTCGGCTATGCCGCTACGCTCCTCTCCAGGCATATCGGTGAAGATCACCGAGTTTTTGCCCCCATAGGGATTGGGTTCATAAGCGTCCGCTTCCGGATCGTTCATCCAGCGCTCGCCATCACACAGATAGCGGAATTCGTAACGCCGATGCGCCTCCAAATCCAATTCGATGTACCATTCTCCATCGCTGTTGCGCTGCATAGGATGCGCCGTCGTGTCCCAGCCGTTGAAATCGCCTACCAGATAGATACAATCGGCCCAAATGCTCTGCGGCAACCTGAATTGTACGCGCGCCACCACACCCCGACGAGTGCGAATCAGCTTCTTGCGGATCACCTCACTGCCTCACCATTGGAAACCACCACTGGTGGGCGTCAGACCGCGTTCCGCCCGGATTTTCTGCTCATAGCCGCTGGTACGGTAGGCAGACAGAGGATCGGGTGGAACGCCCATCTCTTCGCGCACTTTCTCCAGCAGGGGACGCACATCGGTACGGAAAGCGGCGGTGAGAATGCGATGCGCCCCTAAGACGTCACCGACCGCTTGCGCCTCGGCCAACCGCGCGCGCGGCACCAACAATGCCCGCGCATACGCTTCCTGGCAATTCAGTACCGAGTAGATCATCGCCTCCATTTTGCCCTCAATGTTGTGCGACTGGTCGATCATGTAAGCCACACTTTGGGCAGTGGAGCGAGCTGGCTCTGCGTTCCCTTGCGCTGCACTGGTCAGCTCGTGGTAGATGAGAAACAGCTCGTATGGGTTGACACTGCCCACAATCAGGTCATCGTCGACATACTTGCGATTGTTAAAATGAAAGCCACCCAACTTGCCCTCATCTAGCAAGAACGCCACGATCTGCTCGATGTTGACCCCTTGTGCATGATGCCCCAAGTCCACCAGCACCTGCGCATGCGCTCCTAGCTTGAGGCACATGGCATAGGAAGTGCCCCAATCGGGGATGTCGGTGCTGTAGAAATAGGGCTCAAAGAGCTTGTACTCCAGCAACATACGACTGCCGGCCGGCAAGTTTCGATAGACGATGGGCAACAGCTCCTCATAGCGGCGCTTGCGCGCTCGCAGATCGTCCTGGCCGGCGAAATTGGTGCCATCGGCGAACCAGAGGCTCAGCACCGTGCTGCCAACCTGAGCCATGATCCCGCAGCATTCCAAAATGTGATCCAGCGCACGTTGCCGCACCGTCGGATCGGGGTTCCCCAGAGAGCCCAGGCGATAGGCATCGTCCTGGAAGAGGTTAGGGTTCACGGCTCCGATGCGCAGTCCGTGTTCCTCGGCATATTGGCGCATGGCCTGGTAATCGCCATCCTCCGGCTTGTCCCAGGGAATGTGAATGGCCACGGAGGGTGCAATGCCCGTCATTTTGTGTACCATCGCGGCATCATCGATCTTCTGACGCGTGGTGACCGCCGCGCCCTCCCAGGCGAACGCCTTAAAACGCGTACCACTGTTGGCATAGCCCCAACTGGGCGTCTCGATGTGCTGTTTCTTCAGCGCCTCTTCGACAGCACGGACATCGACCCCCTGCTCGCTCAGCTGTTGGGCCAGGATCTCATATGCTGCACGCGATGCGGTGTTCATTGCAGCCATTGCTCCTTTCTCGATTTTCTGTCGAAAATGATCTGCTGATCGGATTGGCCGGATAAAGGGCATCGAATATGCCCCTATACTGGCCGATATAGTGTGCATCTTACACACGGCGAGGGGCAGAGTCAAACTAATTCGAGGTGTGAGGTGCGGTTTCGAAGCCGACCGGGTGGATGAAGGCAAGCCATGGAAAGATAAAGGGAGTGGCAGGTTAACGCATCGTCACATCGCGTTTACGCTACCGTGCGGGGCGCGATCGTGCCATCGGGCACGAGCTCCGCAACAACCTGTGCACCGCGGCGCAGCGCTTCCTGGTTGGGCATCACCGTCGCACGACGAGCGGGTGGCATATGTTTGTCCACCGTTTCTATGAGCACCTCCAAAGGCAATATGCCGGTAACCGCGGCGAGTGCCCCTACTGCCACTGCATTGGCAACCCGTGTGTCACCAATCTCGGCGGCAATGGCATTGACTGGCACCGCAACGTAGCGAATGTCCGTGCGTTTACACTCCTCCGAGATGAGCGAAGAGTTATAGACCAGCACCCCACCTGACTTGATCAAGGTTTCGTATTTGCGGAACGAGGGTATGTTCAGTGCAATGACCGCATCGGGGTGCAACACCACTGGTGAACCAATCTCCTCATCCCCGATTACCACGGTGGCGCTGGCTGTGCCACCGCGCATCTCAGGACCGTAACTGGGATACCACGTGACATAGAGCTCCTTGTCCATCGCGGCGTAAGCCAGCAATAGGCCAGAGAAGAGAACCCCTTGCCCGCCAAACCCTGCAACGATCACAGACGTCTGCATAGGAGCACCACCGTCTATTTCTTTGTCTTCAAGTGCTGTACCATCTCGGACACTTTAAACTCGCCCAACGGATAGTAGGGCACCATGGTCCCCTTGATCCAGCGGAGCGCATCCCGGGGAGAAAGACCCCAATTAGTAGGGCAAGCGGAAAGGAATTCGATCATGGTGAAGCCGGCACCGGCCATCTGGGCACGCAGTGCCATGCGGATCGCATTCCGCGCGTCACGAATGGTGCGTGCATCGCACGTCGTGCAACGCGCGACATAGGCACTTCCCGGCAGACCGGCGATCATCTCGGCCATGCGCGCTGGCACGCCCATCGTCTCCACATCGCGGCCCTGGGGTGATGTAGTGGTTACCTGACCTACTAAGGTGGTCGGTGCCATCTGCCCGCCGGTCATGCCATAGTTGGCGTTGTTGACGAAGAAGATGGTGATGTTCTCGCCCCGCATAGCAGCCCATACGACCTCGGACATGCCGATGGCGGCCATGTCCCCATCGCCCTGATAGGTGATAACCACACGGTCGGGAAGCATTCGTTTTATCCCTGTTGCCACCGCCGGCGCACGTCCGTGAGGGGCTACCACCCCATCCAAGATCAGGTAGCGGTAGAAGAACACGGAACACCCCACCGGTGATACGCTGATCGTGTTCTCCTGGATCCCCAGCTCATCGATCACTTCCGCGATGAGCTTGTTGATCAAGCCATGCGTGCAGCCGGGACAATAATTGGTGGTCTCCTCGGTCAGAGCACGCGGCCTGCCGTAAACGCGTTCCTCTCGCACGCTAGTCAGGACAACCTGTTCGTCCACCTCAACCCTCTTTGCGCAATGTCATAATCTGTTCCAAAATCTCCTCCGGCACGGGGACGCTACCGCCCGGGCGTCCGTGGAAGTATACTGGTGTCTGTCCGCGCACCGCCACGCGGACATCATCCACCATCTGGCCTGTGTTCATTTCCACTACCAATATAGCCTTTGCGCGCGCCGCCACTTGTTCGATGGGTACGTAGGGAAAGGGCCACAGGGTGATGGGACGGATCAAACCGACGCGCAATCCTTGCGCCCGTGCTTCGCGCACAGCAGTCTTGGCAATCCGCCCCACGCTGCCAAAAGCCACCACGAGTATCTCGGTGTCCTCAGTCAACCAAGCTTCATAGCGCACCTCACGCTCGCGGATGCGTTGCAGCTTCGCCTGAAGCTGCCAGTTCATCGCCTCCAGCGTTTCCGCCTCAAGGCCAAAGGCGGCAATACTGTTCGGAGGACGTCCCCGTGCGCCTGTGAGCGCCCATGGCGGACGGGTTCGGCGACGTTGCCGCATAGGGGGCAGCTGGGCTGGTTCCATCATTTGCCCGATCAGGCCGTCTCCTGCGACGACGGCAACCACACGGTACTGGTTGGCCAGGTCAAAAGCCAACACGGTCAAGTCGATGGCCTCTTGAACAGTTGCCGGAGCGAGCACAATGCACCGATAATCGCCATGACCACCGCCGCGGGTCAGCTGATTGTAGTCCGCCTGGGAAGGCTGGATGTTCCCCAACCCCGGCCCGCCGCGCATAATATCCACCACCACAGCCGGCACGTCTGACAACGCAATATAGGAAAGCCCTTCTTGCATTAAGCTGATGCCTGGGCCGGAAGAGGATGTCATCGCCCAGGCACCCGTGCATGCCGCGCCATATACCATATTGATGGCAGCAATCTCGCTTTCTGCCTGGAGGAAGACGCGCCCCAACTCTGGCATGCGCCGGGACATATGCTCCAATAACTCGGTCTGGGGCGTGATAGGATAGCCGAAATAGGCATCCACCCCAGCGCGCAACGCCGCCTCAGCAATCGCGATATTGCCTTTCAAAAGTTCTTTCGCCACCGTCTGTCGCTCTCAACCTCTTGGGAATGTATGCTGCCAGCTCTCCTGAGCACGTGCGAGGTCCGTCCCTACCCTGGGCTAGATCACGTGCCGCAACGCTCAATAGACGCGTTGCTCAAGCTGGCTCGGTCACAACGCCCATCACCTCTTCGGTCAGCCGGGTCTCGGGCGACTTGACCTTGACTTCGCGGAAAACCTCAATGGCCGCATCGGGGCAGATCATTGCGCAAAGCGCACACCCGGTGCAACGCTGCGTGGGATCAACCAGCTCCGCCGGACGATAGCCTCTGCTGTTGAAGGAAGCGCTCATCTGGATCAGGTTAAAGGGGCAGATAGAAGTACACAGCTGACACCCCTTACACGCTTCGGCGTTAATGACGATTCGACCTTTAGGCATCTTATTTCACCGATCCCCTATTAGGTTGATGCTCTAAACCTCCCACTCTATATACAATAACCCTCAAGCACCCGGAAAGCAACGTCCGCCGCGACGAATTCATCCGAACTCTAACACACCCCGCTCATGTTGGCAAAGATGCGCCGGGAGGGATGACGCCGCCTCCTGCTTCCCTTTGACCGCTTCTTGCTTCGTGTTATAATGGGCGTCAACACGCTTACGAGAATGGGAAAGGATCACGGTCACCGTTATGCGGGTTCCAGACACATATGAGGATATCCTGGCACAAGCGCGTCTCCACTCCATTCAGGGCGATTTCGAGAAGTCGATCGCCCTCTACAACCGTCTGGTGGAGCGCCTCTCCAAATTGAAGCCGGAGTTGCTGAAACGACGCCCCGAGCTGCGCGATGTTCATCACAACAGCCTGGCGGAGCTGGCGTTGCTACATCACATTCTGGGCAATTTCGAGCAATCTCTGGCTTTATACCAGCAGCTGAGCGAACTGGAAGGATCCGATGAGACGGTATGGCATCAGAAAGCGGCCTGCGTGCTCATCGACATGGGGCGTGTGGAACAGGGATTGGATGAGCTGCGCGCCGAAGCCATGGCCCATCCAGGTGCTTACGAGACTTGGCTGCTGATGGGGCGTGAGTGTGCTTATCTGGAACGGTGGCAGGAGGCTGAGGAGAACCTCAACCGGGCGCTCCGAAATGCCACCACCGCAGAGAGCAAGCGGGAAGTCTATCAGAGCCTTTTCGAGCTGTATCGCGCTCAAGGGCGCGTCGAGGACGCCCTGGCGGCCTGGAATCACGCATGGGAGGGACAATCCGAGCCGGACGAGTTCTTCCCCGTTTACCAGATGCTCATCGAACATGGGGAGCTCGAACGCGCTCGCCCCTACCTGGAACGTGAACCCAATGCGTTGCGCCGTGGCTTTTACCAGGGCCTTCTGGAAGCACGGGCCGGCAGGGAGACGGAAGCGCAGCGGCGCTGGCAAAAACTGATCAAGATGGATCCCTTCACCGCTGAAGAGGGCACCGAAGAGTGGGCGGAAGCGGTACTGCGGACCCACTCGGATCCCCAAGAAGCGGTCAGGGCGTTGGGCAAACGCATGGGTAACTTAGGGGTGGCCCTGCGGAGAACGCTGTTGCTGGCGATTGCCGCAATACGTCTGGGCGATATGGAAAGGGCAGAAGGCGCCCTGCGGCAAGCGTGCCTGATCAGACAAATGAACCGACCACGACGCGACAAGCTCTCCGTAAAGGACTGGGCACTATTTGACGAACTGGTGGCCGACGCAGATGTCAAACAGCAGCTCAGACGCTTCTTCGAAGACGACCAGCACGATGATCCGGCACGCTGAGACCGACACCGCGACACCCGGGTATCCACGCTGACGTGCTTATGCCGGCTATCACCCTGACCACCGATTTTGGCACTTGCGACGCCTATGTGGGCGTGATGAAGGGCGTGATGCTGCGATTTGCCCCACACGTCACCCTGGTGGACATTTCGCACGCAGTACCCCCTCGGGATGTGCAGACCGCTTCCTTTCTGATCTACCAAGCCGAGCTGTTCTTCCCTTCCGACACGGTGCACGTCGTGGTGGTCGACCCTGGAGTAGGCAGCGCGCGGCGTGCGTTAGCGGTGCGCACCCGCACAGGCATTTTCGTGGCCCCCGACAATGGCGTGCTCACGCTCGTCCTGACCCATTCCACCGACTACGAAGCGTACAGCCTCACCAGACCAGAATACTGGCTGCCCAACCCCAGCGCCACGTTTCATGGGCGCGATATCTTCGCGCCAGTCGCAGCGCAATTGGCAAATGGGATGCTCATTTCCCGGCTGGGAGAACCTATCAACGATCCGGTGCGTCTGCCCATCCCCCAGCCCGAGTTCAGGGCGCCCGAGGAGATCGTGGCGCATGTGTTCCATATCGACCGGTTTGGCAATCTTATTCTGGACATCCAGGCGAAGCAGCTGCCCGCCACGCCGATATTCGAGATCGCCGGCTACCGGCTACAGGGGCTACGACGCACGTACCTGGATGGCACCCCCGGTGAATTGATCGCATACATAGGAAGCACGCGCCAGCATGTCGAGGTCGCCTTGCCAGGAGGACATGCAGCCCAGCACATCGGTGCGCAGGTTGGCACGCCAGTGTACATCCGAAGCCACACGATGGGTGAAACATAGCATGGACGAATTTGTGATCGAGGGCGGATATGCCCTGAAAGGCACCATCGTTCCCAGCGGCAACAAGAACGCAGCGTTCCCGCTGATCTCCGCTGCCCTGTTGACCGATGAGTCCGTAACCTTGCACAACCTGCCCGACATCGGCGATGTGCACACGATGCTGACCATCATGCGCGATTTGGGGGTCGAGGTTAAGTATCACGATCGGCATAATGTCACGCTGCGCGCTCCCAAGGTACAGAAGGTCAAACCCGACTCCGCTTTGTTCGGGCAAATGCGCGGTGCACTGGTGCTGAGCGGTTCCCTGCTGGCACGCGAAGGGAGAGTGGAGCTGCCGAAGCCTGGGGGCGATCAGATTGGCCGTCGTCGCATCGATACGCATATCCTGGCGCTCAGCGAGCTCGGCGCCCAGCTCGACTACAACGAAAGCCTTTGTCTGACAGCGCAACGCCTGCGCGGAGCGGACATTCTGCTCGATGAGACCAGCGTGACCGCCACCGAGAATGCCATCCTCGCTGCCGTCACCGCTGAGGGCAACACCATCATCCGCAATGCGGCATCCGAACCCCATGTACAGGACTTGTGCCATCTACTCAATCGAATGGGCGGGCGCATCACCGGTATTGGTTCCAACACGCTGAACATCGAAGGGGTGTCCCGCCTGCACGGGGCCGAGTTTACCCTGAGCGCCGATTACGTCGAGGTAGGGAGCTATATCGCGCTCGCCGCCACGACGGGCAGCGAGATCCTCATTCAAAATGCTTCGCCGGAACACCTGCGCATGACGTTGCTCGTTTTCAAACGGCTTGGGGTCAACGTGGAAATTCGCGGCAATGACATCCTGGTGCCGGCTACCCAACCCCTCAAGATCGTGCCCGACCTGGGCGACGCCATCCCCAAAGTGGACGACGCTCCGTGGCCGGGCTTCCCGGCGGATATGATGAGCGTCAGCATTGTGTTGGCAACCCAGTCTAGCGGCACAGTCTTATTCCACGAGAAGATGTTTGAGAGTCGGCTGTTCTTCGTCGACAAGTTGATCGGCATGGGCGCGCGCATTGTACTGTGCGACCCGCACCGTTGCGTGGTGCAGGGGCCCAGCACACTGCATGCTGAGCCTCAGGGCATTGCCAGCCCCGACATCCGCGCCGGAATGGCGCTTCTCATCGCCGCGCTGTGTGCCAAAGGCACCAGCGTGATCCGCAACATCCGGCAGATCGACCGCGGTTATGAGCAAGTGGACGTGAAACTCGCTCAGCTGGGGGCGCGTATCAAGCGGACGGGATGCTGAGGGTGGTTCTTCGATGAAGATATTCTACAGCGACCCTTTCACGTTTCCCCTGCCGGACGGGCACAAGTTTCCCCTGTCCAAGTATGCCCTGTTACGCCAGCGCGTGATGGAATGCGGCCTCGCGGCACGCCATACACTGTCTCTCTCCTGTGCTGCCACCGACGCGGAAGTGTGTACGGTGCACACCGCTGCGTACTGGCAGGCTTTCCAGCTCGGTCAGCTGCAAGAGGCACTGATGCGTCGGATCGGCCTTCCCTGGTCACCGCAGTTGGTGCAGCGCACGCGTCACTCGGTAGGCGGCACCATCGAAGCGTGTCGCGCTGCCCTGCGCGATGGGTGCGCGGTCAACATGGCCGGTGGCACCCATCATGCCTTCCGCGATCACGGCGCGGGTTACTGCGTCTTAAACGATAGTGCCGTGGCACTGGGCACTCTCCGCGCTGAGGGGTTATGTCAAAGAGCGCTTATCATTGATTGCGACGTCCACCAAGGAGATGGAACGGCAGCGATCTTCGCCAACGATCCCGACGTCTTCACGTTTTCCATCCATGCGGCCAACAACTTTCCATTCCGTAAGCAGGTCAGCCGCCTGGACATCGCATTGACGGATGGTACCGACGATTTCGCTTATCTCAAAGCGCTGGCGGAGGGACTGCGGTGTGTTATCGATCTGTCGCGTCCCGAGTTGGCGATTTATCTGGCCGGTGCTGATCCCTACCACGATGATCGACTCGGACGGCTGGCACTTTCGAAAGCGGGACTGCGCGAACGCGATGCGCTGGTCTTGAACGCCCTCCGCCAAGCGGGCATCCCGGTTGCGATTACGCTGGCAGGCGGCTATGCGCGTCACGTCGAGGATACAGTGGAGATTCACCTGCAGACTATTATGGTTGCCGAGGCAATCCATCCATCGTGAACTCAAGTTCTTGAGCGTGAGAAAGAGGAGAGTCCTATGACCCCCATACGCATTGGTGTTTTGACCAGTGGCGGGGATGCACAAGGCATGAACGCAGCGGTGCGTGCCGTGGTGCGTACGGCGCTGAATCATGGCGCGGAGGTCTATGCCATCTGCGAAGGGTACCAGGGCATGGTGGATGGAGGAGAACACATCCGTCGCATGACGTGGGACTCGGTAGGTGGCATCTTGCAGCAGGGTGGTACGATTATCGGCTCGGCGCGTTGTGAGGCCTTCGAGACGCGCGAAGGGCGCCTGCGCGCTGCCCTTCACCTGGTGGAACGGGGCATCGACCGCCTGGTGGTCATCGGCGGGGACGGTAGCCTGACCGGTGCCGACATCTTCCGGCGGGAGTGGAGCAGCCTCCTGACAGACCTTGTCCGACAGGGCTGGATCAGCCAGGAGGTGGCAGACCGTCATCGCCACCTGTTCATCGTGGGGCTGGTGGGCTCGATCGACAACGACATGGTAGGCACCGATATGACCATCGGCGCCGACAGCGCGCTTCACCGCATTGTGGAAGCCATTGACGCCATCAGCAGCACGGCGGCCAGCCATCATCGCACTTTCGTCGTCGAAGTGATGGGGCGCCATTGCGGTTATCTCGCCCTGATGGGGGGCCTGGCTTCCGGTGCCAACTGGGTGCTGATCCCGGAAGCTCCCCCCGATATCGACGACTGGGAAGACAAGATGTGCCAGGTGCTCCAGGCGGGCCGCAACGCTGGCCGACGGCATAGCATCGTTGTGGTCGCAGAGGGCGCGCAAGATCGACACGGCAAGCCGATCACCAGCAACTATGTGAAAGAGGTGCTGGAACAGAAGCTGGGCCAGGATACCCGCGTCACCGTGCTGGGCCACGTGCAGCGCGGTGGTGCTCCCAGTGCGTTCGACCGCAATTTGGGCACATGGCTGGGATACGCCGCCGTCGAAGAACTGCTGAATGCCACGCCGGATCAGGAACCCGTGCTGATCGGCATTCGGGATAATCGGATCACCCGCACGCCCCTAATGCAATGCGTGGAACAGACCCGCAGCGTGGCAAATGCCCTCAAGGATCAAGATTTCGAGCGCGCGCTGGAGTTGCGTGGACGCGGCTTCAGGGATACGTTTCGCATCCTGCGCACCCTGGTGCGCGCTCTGCCCCACGAAGCACCCCCGAACCACACATCCCTGCGGCTGGCCGTCCTGAACTCAGGAGGCACCGCACCTGGCATGAACACTGCCGTGCGCGCTGCGGTGCGTTTGGCACTCGACCGCGGCTGGCAGGTGCTGGGAGTCCAGAATGGATTCCAGGGCCTCATCGAGGGCGAGATCACCGAGATGGGTTGGATGAGCGTGACCGGTTGGGCCGGGCGAGGAGGCGCCGAGCTGGGCACCAACACTTGCCTGCCCTCGGGCAGTGACTTCTACGCCATCGCGCGCCACATCGAGGAACATCAGATCAATGCCCTGCTCGTCATCGGAGGCTGGTCAGGTTACGAGGGTGCTTACCGTCTCTACGCCGAGCGGGATCATTATCCTTCCTTCAACATCCCGATCCTGTGTCTGCCGGCCACGATCGACAACAACCTGCCGGGCAGCGAGCTGAGCGTCGGTGCAGACACCGCTCTGAACAGCATCGTCGAGGCGGTGGATAAGATCAAACAGTCCGCCGTGGCATCACGGCGCTGTTTCGTCGTCGAGGTGATGGGGCGTTATTGTGGCTATCTGGCGCTGATGAGTGGCCTGGCCACCGGAGCAGAACGCGTCTATCTTCATGAGAACGGCATCACCCTGCGCGATCTGCTCAACGATCTGGCCAACCTGACCACCGGTTTTAAGAGCGGCAAGCGGGTTGGCCTGCTCATCCGCAATGAGCGCGCCAATGATGTTTACACCACCAGCTTCATTACCGCGCTGCTCGAACAAGAGGGCGGTGACCTGTTTCAGGTGCGGCAGGCGATCCTGGGCCACCTGCAACAAGGGGGCAACCCCTCGCCGTTCGACCGCATCCTGGCAACGCGCCTGGCGGCCCGGTGCGTCGAGTATCTCGCGGAGCAATATGAGGCTACTCCCCCCATCGCCGTCTTCATCGGCCTCGAAGGAGGCCAAATCGGCTTCCACAGCCTGGAGGATATGCCGAAGATGGTTGACAAAACCTATGGACGGCCCAAACACCAGTGGTGGATGCAGCTCTGTCCCATCGCCGGTGTCATGGCGCAGCCAGGGCCCCAAGGAGTGGCGGAGCCGTATGTCCCACCGCCTTGCGGGACGACGTGAAATGGATTTATCGCCGTGCAAAGGACTTATCGGCGGTGCGTAGTCGGATAGACGATCAGATGGATAAGAGGTGAAGGATGCGCTATGGAAGGCTGGGGCGTGGAAGATTGTCGAGTTGATACTCCGCTGTCCGCTGACACTGCTGAGATACGTTCACCAGAGTGCGATGAGACACACCGGGTTGTCTATGGCCTGTGCGGGGTTTGCCCAGGGGGCTGTGGGGTTGAAATTCACCTTCAGGGTGGCAAAATCAGCCGGCTGGCACCTTGGAAGGGGCATCCGCAAGGCCTATGCTGTCCCAGAGGTGCTCATGCGCCTGAGATCGTTTACTCTCCTGACCGCCTGCAGTATCCGCTGAAGCGCGTCGGGCAGCGCGGTGAGGGCCGCTTCGAGCGCATCAGCTGGGACGAAGCCCTTGACGCCATTGCCGAAGGCATGCGCTGTGTAGCACAGCGCTATGGCCCCCAGGCGATCTGCATGTACACCGGGCGCGGCGCTTTCGACTGGACGTTGTGCCATTTACTGACGCCGTCAGGCGTGCGCGAATCGTCGGCGTGGAGCCTTTTCTTCCCGCTGGGGTCGCCCAACACCACGGGGGTTGGTTCCATCTGTTATGTATCCCACGGCATCATCGCGCCGGCGACCACGTTCGGTGTCTGGGAAGCGGACATGTACCCGGACATCGAAAATGCCGAATTGATCGTGATCTGGGGTGACAATCCCGCCACCGACTCGCCGCCGATCAACTACCACCGCATCTGTCAGGCGCGACGGCGCGGGGCAGAGGTCATCGTCATCGATCATCGTCGCAACGAAACGGCGCGTGCGACAAATGCTGAATGGTTGGGCATCCGACCGGGCACCGACGGCGCTCTGGCGCTGGCGATGATCCACGTCCTCATCGCCGAAGATCTGTATGATCACCCCTTCGTCGAGCAGTGGACGGTCGGCTTCGAAGAGCTCAAGGCTTATGTGGCGCAATTCACACCGAAACGCGCTGCGGAAATCACCTGGGTGCCGGCAGAGGAAATCAGGAACACCGCGCGTGCCATCGCACGTGCCCGGGGAGCATGCCTGGTGAGCTACACCGGCCTGGAGTACACCAACAGTGGCACCCAGAATATCCGTGCGGTGCTCATCTTGTGGGCGTTAAGCGGCAACCTGGATGTGCCGGGCGGCAAGGTGATCAAGATGCGTGGCGCGGATTTTCCGATCAACCAGAGCCGGCGCGTCGAACCGCCGGATACCGTTCCTCCGATTGGCAAGGATCGCTACCCGCTCTATCATCTCTATCGGCGCGAAGCCCACGCCATGGAGCTGCCGCGTGCCATCCTGCAGGGCGATCCATATCCCATACGTGCCATGATGATCGTCGGTTCGTCTATCATCACCAGCTACCCCAACCCGGATTTGTGGCGCCGTTGTTTCAGCAACCTGGACTTTATGGTGGCGGTGGACCGCTTCCTGACCGCCGATGCCTTGTATGCCGATGTTGTGTTGCCTGCCACCACTTTGTTCGAGAACCAGGGATATATGACATACGGCCCCACCTTCCAGGTGCGCGAGCGGATCATCGAGCCATTAGGAGAAGCGCGCAGCGATTGGGACATTGCCATTGCAATCGCGGATCGGCTGGGATATGGCCACTTATATCCCACCTCCCAGGAAGATGTCATTCGCTGGGCACTGGCGGACGGCGGCTTTGATCTGGAGACGGTACGTGCGCATCCCAAAGGGGTAATGTGGCCCCAGGTTGCACAGCAATACCGTAAATGGGAGCTGGGGTTACTGCGGCGCGATGGCCGCCCTGGCTTTGAGACCCCCTCAGGAAAGTTCGAGATTGCGTCCAGCATCCTGGCTGCCTATGGGTACGACCCTCTGCCGGTCTACCTCGAACCCAAGGAGAGCCCGATCTCGACCCCCGAGCTGGCGCGCACGTATCCGCTGGTGTTCAACTCCGGTGCACGCATTCAGTCCGATTTTCGCTCGCAGCACCACAACATTCCCGAGCTGCTCAAGATGCAACCCAAACCGCTCGTTACCTTGCATCCGCGTGATGCGACAGCGCGAGGGATTCGTTCCGGCGATGCCGTGTGGGTCGTGACACCGCGTGGTCGGGTGCGCTATACCGCGCGTGTCTCAGAGGACATTGTCCCGGGTGTCATCGAGGCGAACATGGGAGGAGGCAGTCCCATTGCCAGCCCGGAGTGGCGCGAATGCAACGTCAACGTGCTGACCGACCCCGACAATCGCGACGAGATCTCAGGCTTCCCGGTTTACAAGGCGCTGCTCTGCGATGTGGTAAAAATCCCACCTGGAACCACGGGCGAGGGCGATCAGCCGGTCGATTCGTCAATCCACGCCAGGTAGTCTGCCGAGCCCATCAGGATCGGCAGCGCGATGATCTCCGGCACCTCATAGGGATGGATCGAGCGCACCGTCGGCACCAGCTGCTCGGCGAAGAGGTCGGCGCGTGTCTTAGCGATCAATAACACCTCCTCATCCGTGCAACGTTCCCCTTTCCAGAGGTAGCGCGATTCGATGGGAGCGATGATATTGACGCAGGCAACCAGCCTCTTTTCCAGGAGGGTATCTGCGATCTGCCTGCCGACCTCGCGTGAGGGTGCTGTGATTAACGCCACAATATGAGTCGCTTCCGCCATCGTGCCAAATCCCGTTTATATCACTATGCGCTTGCCAAGATACGCTGAACCTCTTCCTTGACGGCGTCGGGAAGTGGTTGCGGGCGATGGCTTTCCATAATGCTGAGCGTGCGCTCGCGCAGCCGTTCCCCGAGGCGCTTGCCTCCCGCTGCCTGCCATGCCTCGGCGCGGCGACGGTCGAACAGCATGGGCTGCCAGAATGCGTGGAAGTGCGCCAAAGTATGGGCATCGCTCAGGTAATCCCCGCCGGGGCCCACCCGATGGATGACCTCCAGCGCCATCGCCTCGGTATCCAGCGAGATGCCTTGCACGATCTGCCGGCCGAAAGCGATCATCTCGGCGGTGAACACGATCATCTCCGGAGAGGTGGTCAGACCCGCTTCCATGTAGCCCACATCGTGCACCAGGTTCGTACCCGTCAACAGCGCGACCAGGACCGACAGGGTGGCATCGGCAGCGGCCTGCTCGTCCATGACATTGCTATCCGAGTGACCGGCATATCCCCAGGTAGGCAGGCCGTAGTATTGGCCCATTTCTGCCACCGCGATGCGCGCCAGCTGAAACTCCGGTGCTCCATATACGCTGATGGTGGTTTTCATATCCATGTGGTGCAACCCGCTGCCGAAGATAAACGGCGCACCGGCACGTTTGAGCTGATGGATGACCAGACTGCTCAGCACCTCTGCCGTGCCGAGGACGAGCCCACCTGCCAAAGAGGCCGGCGCGGTGCCGCCCATCATCGGAGCCGGCGAATGCACCACCGGCAGGCGATGCTCCGCCATGAACAACAACTTCTCCGTGGCAGTACGGCTGTGCTGCAAGGGTGAAGTGGGCTCCGAATAGAGGAGCAGGGTCGGATTGCGCTGGAGCCGCTCGAGCCCACCGGCCGCCGCAGCGGCCATAGCGGTGATCGCCTCGCAGTCTGCCCGGTCGTTGCACACGAACACGATGGGCTTGACCGTGTGTTCCAGCATCAAGGCGAACTGATGGCGGTACACATTGTGCTGCGAATTGCCTGCTGCTGCGGGAATGTCGGAAGGAATGCCCATCGACATGACAAAGCTGAGTTGCGGCAGCGCGTCCACCAAGCGAATGCAGTCAATCACGTCCTGCGTGGTGAAGCGACGTTTTTCCCCCGTGCGCGGATCGAGATAGTTGGGACAATCCGAGCCGGGGCCAAAGCTGACGTTACGACCTGCCAGCGATACCACCACCTGGTCACTGCCGCGCGCACACAGACCGACATAGGAAGGCGCCTGCTGCAATGCCCACTCTACCAACGCGGCGGGGATTTTGACCAGATTGGTATCGCAGATGTAGGCACCTGCTTCTCTGAGCAGAGACACAGCTTCGTCCTGGTGCACGCGCACCCCGGTGCGGCGCAGCACTTCCAGAGCTGCTAGGTGAATCTGCTCGCATTGGGCGGTGTCCAGCATATGTAAGTGTGGCAGCGCCACAGGGTAAAACACGGGTTTCATAGCATACCTCCTCGGCTGTTACCGTTTTACTGTCGGCGGAACGATTCAACCGTAGCGTTGCACCGCCCGGTCCACGACGGCGTGCACCTGGGCGGCCACATCCTTGGGGAGCACGGGCGGCGTATGGCGGGCTAAAATCTCCTCCATCCGCTCCGCTGCGCGTTGCACGACGGACTTGCTCCCGCGCGACTGCCAGCGTTCATAATTCTCCCGCTCGAACAAATGCGGATACCATCGCTCGCGATAGTGCCGCAAAGTGTGCTCACTCTCCAGGAATTGGCCATCCGGCCCCACCTGATCGATCAAGTCCAGGGCTAGCGTTTCATCATCGATCTCAACCTCGCTCAGGGCCGCCTTGATCCACCCCACGATCTCATCACAGATGGCCAGCTGTGCCAGGGAACCACATAACCCAGATTCCAGATACCCCAGATCGTGAACCAGTTGGCCACCGCTCAATGCCCGCAGCAAGAGGGTCAATGCCGCTTCGGCAGCTGCTTGGCCATCGGGCAGCTTGGCATCGCTCGCGCCTCCCAGTGTGAAGATCGGCAAGCCATAGAAATGGGCCAGTGACTCGGCAATGCCATGATAATCGGCGCCGGCGTAGGGTTCGACCATCGTGCGCATATCCAATGTTTCGCCACCCCATCCGGGAACGATGATCGGGGTGCCGGGCTGCCGCAGCTGGGCGATGACCAGGCCCGCCATGGTGCCGGCATTGACCAATGCCATCGCCCCAGCCATCGTCATCGGAGCGGTGAGACCGCCCGAACCCACGGGGACGTAGAGCGCTGGCAACCCTTTGTCCGCCATAAGCAGCAATTTCTCCAGCGCTTCTTTGTTGTGGCGCAGCCCGGTGGTCACATTGATATAACATAGGCTAAAAGGTCGCTCGCGCAACGCATGGGCACCGCCAGCGACGATCTCCGCCATTTCCACCGCATCCAGACACCCGCTCGTGTCATAGGTCACGTACACGATGGGCTTGGTGGTGTAATTCAGCATCACTTCCATCTGGAAACGGTCGGCGACGATTTGTGGGACATCACTGGGCAAGAACAGCGACATCACGAAGTCAATGTTGGGCAGAGCGTCACACAGGGTGATGCCTTCTCGGACATCCTGGAGCACCGGCCGCCTGCGCTCGCCGGTACGATGATCGATGATGTTGAGCAGATCTGAACCTGGTCCATAATAGCTGCGATAACCTTCCAGAAACAGAGTCGGTTGGCCGTCGCGATCGTAGATAACCAGGCGTTTGGGCGCCGTCTCCAGCGCCTGTTCTACGAGCCGGGCGGGGATGCGCACCCGGTTGCCGTCGAAGACCTCGGCACCGGCGCGCTTCAGCAGATCGAGCGCTTCTTGGAGATACAGGCGCACACCAGTGCGTTCCAGAATCTGGAGGCTGGCGTCGTGTAATCGCCGGCATTGCTCTTCACTGAGTCGCGTGAAAGCGATTTTGTTGTGATGATGGGTGATATCGATGCCGCGTTCCATTCATGATCTCCTGGTAATAGTGTTGCGTGGCAGTGCAAAAGGCTTCTTCGAATCGTCAAAAGACGAGGGTGACCCGGAATTTGGCACGCCGGAACGGCCAGGTATGGCTTATGGCCCTATGGCACGGATGTCGATCAGCTCCTGTCCTTCGATCTGCTGCAATACGGCCACCAATTCGTCGCGTATCGCGGCCCCGATCTTGATGACGACATCCCAGTAGCCCGGCTTGCGTGGAGCAGGGAGGCTGCCCGCCGCGTCAATGCCCCAGCCCTTTGACGCGACCGCAGCGGTGATCTTGGCAAACTCGCCGGCTCGGTCGGGCACACGTATGGCGCGCGCCAGCCCGACACTTGCAGCCCAAAGCAAGTTGGTCAACTGGGTGAGCAAGTCCGATTCGGTGATGATCCCGACGACAATCCCTTCTTCCAGGATGGGAAGGCACCCGATCCTGTGAGTGACCAGAACACGCGCGGCCTCCTCGATGGGTGTGTCGGGCGTTGCCGTGATGACATCCTTGCCGCGCACCATCACATCCTTGACCTTGAGGCTGGAGAGAAGGCGCGTGATTTCCCACACGTTCAAGCTGCTGAGCTCGATAGGCGAGATACGCAGGTTTTGTCTCGTGATCAGGCCCACCAACCGCTTGCCCTTCTCAACGACCGGCACGTGGTGGATGTTGTTCTCGGCCATCATACCCCGTACCTCAACGATCGAGGTATCCGGTGTCACCGTCAGCGGATGTTTGGTCATATAGTCCCCGACAAATGCATGGCGTCCTCCTCAGAAGCTTGTGACGACAGGTTCCATTTTGCGCAACTCCTCCAGCGGAATATGACATAAGATACGATGTTGATCCGTGTTGTACCGCCATTGCGGAGTCTCCATCTCGCACACCTTGCCTTGGTCGGGCAACATACTGCGTCGAGGACAGCGCGTGTGAAAAACACAGCCGGTGGGAGGATTCAGCGCGCTCGGCACATTGCCTTCCAGGCGGATGCGCTTCTGCGTAGCGCTTGGGTCTGGGATGGGCACGGCGGACAGCAACGCCTCCGTGTAAGGATGGTAGGGTGGTGCGTAGATCGCCTCGGCAGGGCCAAACTCGACAATGTGGCCCAGATACATCACTGCCACGAGATCCGAGAAGAACCGCACCACGCTGAGGTCGTGGGCGATGAACAACATGGTGGTGCCGTAGCGCCTCTGGATGTCGAGCAACAGATTAAGCACCGCTGCCTGCACGGAGACATCCAGCGCGGAGACCGGCTCATCGCACAACACCAGCTCAGGGCGACTGGCAAACGCGCGCGCGATGCCCACTCGCTGTTTCTCACCGCCGCTGAGCTGGCTGGGGAAACGATCATAGTAGCTGGGATCCAGCTGCACCGCTCGCAACAGGCGAATGACCTCATCGTAGACATGGTCGGGCGGCACCGTCTTGAAGCGCTGCAGGGGGCGCGCAATTTGTTGCCCCACCGTATAAGCGGGGTTCATCGTCGAATCCGGGTTCTGAAAGACCATCTGCAGCTCTTGGATCAGCTTCACATCGCGCCGTGTGACCGGCACGCTGATGTCAAAGCCCAAAAACTGCAGGACGCCCACCGTCGGGGATTCCAGCCCGATAATGGTTTTCACCAGGGTGCTCTTACCACAGCCGGACTCCCCCACAACGCCTACCGTGATGCCCCTGGGGACGCGCAAGCTCACGCCATCCACTGCCTTGACATACTGCTTCTTGCCCAGGCCGAACAAGCTGAACACCGAGCGGGAAGGCTGCTCGTAATAGGTCTTCAGGTTCTCAATTTCCAGGACGGCCTCATGCCCCGCGGCAGCACGCAGTTCGGCAACGGGCAAATCGAGCTCCTCAGACGGCTGCCAAGCAGAGGGATCGATCTCACCGGCGTAGAAACAGCGCGCACTATGGCCCGGGGCGATTTCCCGCAACATAGGGCGTTCATTGCGACATTGCTCCGTGGCATAATCGCAGCGCGGCGCGAATATGCAGGCCCCCCAAGGCCGGTCTTTTGGAGCAGGAACGCGTCCCCGAATGGGATAGAGGCGACTCTCTTCCTTAGTGATGCCCAGCCTTGGCACACAGCGCATCAACCCCTGGGTATAGGGATGCAGCGGATGGGCGAAGAGCTCCTTTACAGGCGCCCGCTCGATCAACTCACCGGCATACATCACAGCCACCTGGTCACATACCCGAGCGACCACACCCAGATTATGGGTGATGTAGATGATGCCGGTGTCGAAATCGCGCTTGAGGTCTTCAATCAAATCCAGGACAGCTGCCTCAACTGTCACGTCCAAGGCAGTGGTGGGCTCATCCATGATAAGCAGAGCGGGGTTGTTAAGCAGAGCCATCGCGATCACCACCCGTTGCTGCTGGCCACCCGAAAGCTGATGGGGATAACGTTTCATCACGTTAGGTGCATCCGGCATATACACCTGTCCCAGCATTTCGATGGAACGGCGCCACGCTTCGGTGTGGGAGACGTTTCGGTGCACCATAAGCACTTCCGCGAGCTGTTCCCCAATCGTGAGCGAGGGGTTCAACGCCTGCATCGGATCTTGATAGACCATCGTGATCTGGTCGCCACGCAGAATGCGCAGCTCCTTCTCAGAGCGTCCCACTAGCTCACGCCCCTGGAACTTGATGCTCCCGTCGACAATGCGCCCGTTGGGACCGAGAAAGTCGAGGATGCCAAAAGCCACCGTAGTCTTGCCACATCCCGACTCACCTACGAGGCCCAATGTCATCGCTCGACTGACCTCGAAGGAGACCTGACGCACGGCCTCCACTTCCCCGTAACGGGTGGCATAAGAGATGGACAGGTTTTCGACTTTCAGGATAGGAGGCAAAGGATGGAAGCGCATTTGCATCGATTCACCCGCTCAACGATACCGTGCCAATTCCTCGCGCAACCCGTCGGCGAACAGATTGAGGCCCACCACCAGCGACGCGATCGCGACGGAGGGCCACAACGCGGCCCACGGACTGCCCGCCATGATATATTGCCGGCCCTTCGCCACCATGCTCCCCCAGTCCGGCGAAGGAGGTGGCAACCCAAGCCCTAGAAAGCCAAGGGTGCCCATCGCGAAGATGGCATAACCCACGCGCAACATTGCATCCACGATGAGCGGGCCACGTGCGTTCGGCAGGATCTCGTGGAACATGATGTACCAGATGCTCTCGCCACGGGTTTCGGCAGCCCGGATATAATCGTGGGTGCGAATGTCGAGCGTGAGACTGCGTACCAAGCGCGCAATGCCCGGCGTCCCGACGATGGCGATCGCCATCACGATGTTGAGCGCTGAAGGTCCAATGGCTGCGATAATGATCATGTAGAGCAAGATGACCGGAAAGGCCATCATGGCATCCAGCAGGCGCATCACCACCTCATCAATCCATCCGCCTAAGTAGCCGCCCAATAAGCCCAAGACAGAGCCTGTGACCAGCCCCAGGAACACGCCCCACAGCGCAATGCCACCCGGCAGCCACAGGGATTCGTTGATGGGCAGCATAACCAAAACCAGCCGTGCCCCGTAAATCAGCCGTGCCCAGATATCGCGCCCCAGATGGTCCGTCCCCAGCGGATGTGCCGCAGAAGGGGGAGCATTTTGTAGCTTGTAATCCTGATCAAACGGTCCAAAAGGGGTCAGAAAGGGGGCTAAGATGGCTACCATGACCCAGAAACTCACGATCGCCAATCCCACCATGGCCGTCCTGGAACGTCCGATGATCAAAATCCATTCCCATAGCCGTCGCCAGCGCGATGGTCGTCGGACAATAGCGCTTAACAACGTACGCTCAACTGCGGCCATCGTTCCCTCTCAATAACACCTCACTCAGCCAACTTCTCTGCTACCTGACCGTGTAATCTGCCAAAATTTTATGTCAAGTATAGCGGATGCGCGGATTGAGAAATGTGTAGATGACATCCGCGGTCAGTTGCGTGCCGACCGCCACAGCCACCAGTATCATTGCCCCCGCTTCGATGGCGTTGAAATCTTTGAACAACGCCGATGCAAGGAGGTAGCTGCCCAGGCCGGGGTAGCCGAAGATGGCTTCTACCACCACGATGCCGCCCAACAGCCAGTTGACGTGCAGCATGATCACAGTAATAGGTGCCATAAGGGCATTACGCATCACATGCTTGAAGATAATACGCCGATACGGCAGCCCCTTGAGGAACGCGGTGCGCACATAAGCCGCTTTCATGACTTCCACGGTGCTGGCGCGGGTGATGCGCAGCACATATCCCAACTCCACCAGGGTGAGCGTCAGTACCGGCAGGATGAGCATGTCAGGTCTTGTCCAGGGCGCCTGCTCACCAAACACGGTAGCTCCCGGCACCAATCGCAGCCATACAGCAAAGATAAGGATCAGGAAAATTCCGGTGGCAAACTCAGGCGTCACCGAGAATACCATGCCACCGATGGACAGCACACGATCCAACGGCTTCCCTTCGTTGAGTCCTGCCACCAGGCCAAGGAGCAAGGAGAGCGGCATCACCACCACAAAGGCGATGCCCGCCAACACCAGGGAGTTGCGCAGGCGAATGAAGAGCAAGTCCGCCACAGGCCTGCCGGTGCGCAGCGACATTCCGGGATCGCCACGCAGCAACCCCCTTTGCAGGGGGATATACTCCACCGGCCCACCGGAAAAAGCTTTCCAGCCGGTGCCCACGATAAACACCCACGTCTCTTTTCCGCTGCCCTTCTCCCAGCGCACAGCGTGATTTTGCGTGTCCACGCCCCAGAATGTCCGGGCGACACGCGCTTGACCAGCCAGACGGGTGCGCACGATGGCTTCGCTGCTCTTGGCAAACAGTTCCGCCGCGTGGGCGATCGCCTGGCGCGCCGTCTCGACATCCCCTCCCTTCAAGCTGTCCGCGGCGCGACCCAGCTCTTTCGAGAGCGTTGCATCCGCTACTTTCAGCGCTTTCGCTACCCGCTTCAAGCTCACCCCTAGAACATGCTGTTGCCCCGCGTCCAACGGGGTCTTCTCGGGGCTAGCCATATCCTGCAGCACCATTATGACCCGCATGAAGTCGTTGCTCTCCAAAGATGGAACGAGGGCGCTCAGCCCCGCCATGAGCGCCTCCAGTTGTTCGGATGCCTCACTCAGGATGACACGCGCCGTACCGGGATCGCCCCCCTCCAAGCTGCTGACCGCTTGCTGCATCTGTTGGGCCAGTTCGGGATCCACCGCGTTCATGCGATCAGCTGCCTTCGCCACACGCCGTGCCATGGCGCGCAGCTGGGCGGTTTGATATTCACTCTCCGGCGACCGCGAGAGCTCCTGGGCCACCGCGAGCGCCTGAAGTATTTCATCGGCCTTGATCTCAGCCGCCGCCTGCTCAAACACATCCTGTCGACGCAACGCGGCAGGATCCATCAGCGCCTCCAGTGCCGCTTCGGGTTGCTTCAGCGCCGCCGCCATCTCCTCTGGGCGTTCCTTCTTCTCGCGTAAGAGCCGGAGAATCGGCTCGAGCTGTTCAAGGATCGCCCGGCGGTCTGTCTCACTGAGGTATGTTTCGCTCAGCAGCTCCGCACGCAACCCCTCAAGGCGTTCGATCTCCAGGACGGGATCACGAATTTGCCACCTGGCATTGTCCTTCGTTTCGACAATGGTTCCATCCGGTTGCCTGCGCTGCGCGATGAGGTCATCCCCTTGCAGCTTCCAGCGGATCAGAGTGCCATCCGGCTCAACCGCCCACCACTCCTGGAAGCCGTCGGGGGTTGTGATACGCGTGAGCGGCATGCCGACACGCGCCGCGGCACGCCAGTCACTGCCGATCAGCCAGTTGATGTAGCGCTCGAGCAAGGGACGATCAAGGCCAGTTTGAGCTAGAAAGGAAGCTTCCTGCTCCGGGGTGATGTGAATGCCCAGCACGTTGCGCGCCACATTGCCGGGTGAAGCTTCGGTGATCAGGAATACGGTCACCGACACAATCAACATGGTCAATAGCATCAGGAGCACGCGGCGCACAATAAACTTAGCCACACGATGAACCTCTTTCCACCCGCTCGCAATATCCTATGGATCTATAAGCGCGGAAAAAGAAGGACTTCAACCGCTTGGGCCCGGCGCGATCGTGATACACGAGGTTATCTCCGGTTGAAGGCATATCGGTGAAGCAGAGATCAGCACATCGTAGTGGTGCGTATGTAGGCACACTATTGCCGTGTCGGATCAACCTCGCTCCATTGCTCCGTTATTGAAGGTTTGGCGGCGCGAGTGCACTCGCGCCGCCAAGGAGTGATAGCCAACAGTGCTATGCCTTCTCCTTCCATACTTGGTTGAAGAGGGCGTAGGCTGTGGGATGAGGGGGCACACCATGGACGCCCTTGCGGAACGGGATATGAATGTTTTGCCACCAGGCAATACCGATGGGCCCGCGATCCATCATGATCTGCTCCAGATCGCAGAAGATCTTGCGGCGCTCTTCCACATCCAAGGTGCCATTTGCCTGGATCAGCAGCTGGTTAAATTCATCATCCACCCAGCGGGTCTCATTCCACGGGACAGGGTTGCCATCTGAGTCGGCAGTATAGCCCAAGTTGAGCACCATAGTACCCAGAGGGCGATGTGTCCAGGGTGTAATGCCCAGATCCACTTCCGTCCACTTCTCCCAGTACTGCGCATTGGGCATAGTGTTGATGTTAATCTTGAATCCAGCAGCCGCGGCATCCTCCTTGAGCACCTCCGCATAAGAGACTACATCCGGCCAACCGGTACCAACCGCTATGGTGACCTCCAATCCATCTGGATATCCTGCTTCGGCCAGCAGCTGCTTGGCCCTTTCGGGATCGTACTTGGGAATCGGTTTCTCGCAGTATTCGGGGTGCTTGGGATAGACGTGGAAGTCGGCGCCCAGCAAGCCTTGTCCGAAGTACGCCAGGTTCATGATCTTTTCACGATTCTGGCACAGCTTCAGCGCCATGCGCACGTTGTTGTCGCTCCAAGGCTCCATGTCCACCCGCATGCGCAGCACACGCACCTGAGCCGTGGCAGCTTGCAGCAACGTGACGTTCGGGTCATCCTTCAACCCCAAGTAAGCGTCGATGCCTCCCAGGTCGCCCATATCCAGCACATCTACCTCGCCGGCACGGATCGCTGCCATCCAGGCGGTGAAGTCCTCGCCCATGTCAATCCATTCCATGGCATCCAGATAGGGCAATGGTTTGCCATCCTCGCCTTTCTGCCAGTAGTCCTCACGGCGTTTAAGCAGGACACGGCCACCTTCGCTGTACTCTACCAATGTATAAGGGCCTGTCCCGTGGGGTGCCTTGAGGAAGTCACCCTCGAAGGTGCGGTGATTCAGCACCAGGGCAGGATAATGGAACAGATGCTCGGGCACGGCGATCTCCGGACGGTCGAGATGGAGCTTAACCGTGTAGTCATCCACCTTCTCCACGTTTTCGGGTTTCAGGTAGCTCATCAGCCCCAACATCGAGGAACCGACATCCTCGTCCAGCCACTGCCCGAAAGTGAAGACCACGTCGTCAGCGTTGAACTCATCCCCGTTGTTGTGCTTGATGCCCTTGCGCAAATAGAGCGTCCAGGTCTTCAGGTCCTCGCTGGCCTCCCATTTCTCCAGCAACAGGGGATGGGTGATGTTGTTCTCATCGGTTTGGGTCAGATATTCCGCGACCTGGCGCAGCTGGTTGGAAGGGGCAACCCAAGAGAACTGGGCGGGATGGGTGACCTTGTGCACACGACTGGCAATTTTCAGCGTGCCGCCGCGCACCGGGTTGGCTGCCCTACGGGGCACTGGTTTGATCGTCTCCTGGGAGAGGAATTCGGTCGCAGGTTGTGGCACAGCTGCCAGGGTGCCGGCCGCGGCAAGCGAGGTACCCAACAACACTGCATAACGGATGAACTCACGCCGTGAAATCTTGCCCTTCCGCAATTGTTCCTGAAGGTAAGGAACAGTTGGGTGTAACTTTTCTCTTGGCATGGTTCTTCTCCTTCCTTAGTCTTATGTTCACCTATCTCACATCTCTGGACATCAAAAGCCGTCCAGGCTTATAAAAGTTTACGGTCTTCTAACTCCAGAATCGAGAACCTCCTTTCACCTTCAGGATATTCCGTACAGTTGAATCAAATGTGCTTCTCCCGAAACGAGGGCACCGGTGGGCACATTCTATCACGCCCTCATTTACCGAGCAACTGAATCCCGAAAGGTTTTGGCCGCCACTACCAAAGATGGTATAATGAATTATTGAAATTTTGAAGGGACCGACCCGCAAAATTGTTGATTCGGTAACTGGCACGCTATGGCGAACGGTAAGAACCTGCCCCGTTACGAGGCTGAAGATATCCACGTCCTGGAGGGATTAGAAGCAGTCCGCCGGCGTCCCGGCATGTATGTCGGCGGCACCGACCTCAAGGCGCTGCACCATCTGATCTACGAAGTGGTGGATAACTCGATCGATGAGGCACTTGCCGGAGCGTGCACACGCATTGACGTGATCATTCACCCTGACCAAAGCGTGACCGTAGAGGACAACGGGCGCGGCATTCCGGTTGCACCGCACCCCGTCAAACGGATCTCAACCCTTCAATTGGTGATGACCACCCTGCACGCCGGGGGCAAGTTTAATGGGGGCGGCTACAAGGTCTCCGGCGGCTTGCATGGAGTGGGCGTCTCGGCCGTCAATGCCCTGAGTGAATGGATGGAGGTGACGGTCAAGCGTGAAGGCAAGGTTTTTCGCCAGCGGTATGAGCGCGGCGTGCCGTGTGCTCCGGTGGAAATGGTGGCCGAGCTGCCGCCTGAACGCGCGACCGAGACCGGAACACGCACCACTTTTCGGTATGACCCGACTATCTTCAAGGAAGTGGAAGGGTATCGTTTCGATACCCTGACACAGCGCTTCCGCGAAATGGCCTTTGTGACCAGAGGCATCACCATTTACTGTCGCGACGAACGCGAAATCCCCCCGCGTGAGATGACCTTTTATTTCGAAGGTGGCATCGTCTCCTTCGTTCGTTATCTCAACCGCAACCGTAACACATTGCATCCCGTCTTTTACATTGCCAGGGACATGGACGGAGTGGGCATCGAGGTGGCGGTGCAATACAGTGATGCCTACACCGAGAGCGTGTATAGCTTTGCTAATACGATCCACACGGTGGATGGTGGCACTCACCTGACCGGCCTGCGCGCTGCGCTCACGCGCACGATCAACGACTATGCGCGCAAACAGGGCCTCCTGAAAGAAAACGAACCCAATTTCAGCGGCGATGACACGCGTGAAGGCCTGACCGCCATCGTTTCGATCAAACATCCGGATCCGCAGTTCGAAAGCCAGACCAAGGTGAAACTCATGAATGCGGAAGTCAAGGGTCTGGTCGAGTCGCTCGCGGTGGAGCACTTCGGCGCCTATCTGGAGGAGAACCCGCGCGAAGCGCGCGCTATTGTGGAAAAGTGTCTGACCGCCTCGCGTGCCCGCGAAGCGGCACGGCGTGCGCGCGAGCTGGTCATCCGCAAGAGCGCCCTGGACTCGATGGCGCTTCCCGGCAAGCTGGCCGACTGCGCCGAGCGCGATCCCAGGCTCGCCGAGCTCTACATTGTGGAGGGCGACAGCGCCGGCGGCAGCGCCAAACAAGGGCGTGACCGCCGTTTTCAGGCTATCCTGCCGCTGCGCGGCAAAATCCTGAACACCGAACGGGCCCGATTGGACAAGATTCTGAGCAATGAAGAGGTCAAGGCCATCATCACCGCTCTGGGCACCGGCGTGGGTGAGGATTTCGATCTGGGGAACTTGCGCTATCATCGCATCATTATCATGTGCGACGCAGATGTAGATGGCTCGCACATCCGCACGCTGTTACTCACCTTCTTCTTCCGTTACATGCAACCGCTCATCGAAGCAGGGCACCTGTATATCGCCCAGCCACCGCTTTACCGCGCCGAATATAAAAAGCAGGTGTACCACTTCTACTCCGAGGAGCAGAAAGAAGCTTTTCTGCGTGCGTTGAACGAGGACGATCACGTCACGTTACAACGCTACAAGGGATTGGGTGAGATGAATCCGGAACAGCTCTGGGAAACCACCATGGATCCCCAAAGACGTACGCTGTTGCAGGTGACAATCGAGGATGCGGCGGCAGCGGATAAGACCTTTGACATGTTGATGGGCAGTGTCGTTGCGCCGCGCCGCCGCTTTATCCAGACCCACGCGCGTCAGGTGAGAAATCTGGACGTGTGACAGGCCTTCAAGCAGGTGCTCTATCCTGCTGCGCCGTCTGGTGGCCTGCGCATCGTCTGGGGCGAACGGCGCAGCAAGGCGAAGCTGTCAGGTGGATG
>Ga0123519_10000178_pt1 | contig 107832 bp, 138 predicted proteins | sample YelNatPaOPRAMG02_FD_87396 | JGI IMG/M metagenome (GOLD analysis project Ga0123519, IMG submission 87396) | Hot spring microbial communities from Yellowstone National Park - Yellowstone National Park OP-RAMG-02 (version 2) | ecosystem: Environmental > Aquatic > Thermal springs > Hot (42-90C) ... | reverse complement strand
GCTTTTGAAAGCGCCATCATTATTCTCTCCTCAAGCGTCTCCCGCAGAGTTCTTCCTGGAAGCCTCTCAAGAGTTTTGTTCTTGTATTGGGTTACAAGGGAGTCAACTTCCCTCTTGGCGTTCTCCACAATTTCATCAATCTGCCTTCTCCCCTCCTCTGGAATTGTGTAATTCGTCAAATCAACTGAAAAACCACGCTTGGAGATTACATACAGCGCAATTCTAGTTGCATTGTCTATGAACTGCCTTGCAACGTCGCTCCCATAATCTCTGACAAGCTTTTCTATAAGCTCGCTTCCAAACCCTTTATTCTCAATCGCACCTGAGATGAGCTTTCCATCCTTTATCACAACATACCCGTCATACTCGCATTTCTCCTTCTTGCAAACCTTCTCCCTGCACAGCTTTGAAACGTAGGTTAGGTTGAAATCCTTTGGAAGCAGCTGGGAGAACAGAAGCCTTCCGGAGTATTTGTCACCTCTATCTGGCTTTGGCAACTCATATATTCCAGCTATGCTGAGTATTTTGCATGCTTCTGCTTTGTCAAACTCCGCATCCTTTCTTGTGAGGAAATAGATTCCTGAAACATGATCCTCATGCCCCTTTATGATTGCCCTTCCATGACGCGGTGAGATTATCTGATCCTGCACCTTCATCAGCATCTCCGCCTCCACCCTTGCCTCCTCTGTTTGAGGAACGTGAAGGTTCATCTCATCCCCATCAAAGTCAGCATTATACGGCGGGCAAACTGCAAGGTTGAGCCGGAATGACTTGTTTGGAAGAACTTTCACAGTATGGCACATTATCGATATTCGGTGCAGGGAAGGCTGTCGGTTGAAAAGCACAATATCCCCGTCCTGAAGCTGTCTCTCCAGCACGCAACCAGGCTCAAGCGTGTTGGCAAGCTCCTCTCTGCTTTTGTCGGTAACCTTCTTCCTCTTCCCATCAGGGCGTATCACGTAGTTAACTACTGGATATTCAGTTCTCAGAACCATTTTCCTACATTCCTCAAGGTTCCACTCGCTTACCTTGATTGGAACTGTCAACTCCTGCGCAATCTCCAGAGGAACCCCAACCTCATTTATGCTTATATTCGGGTCTGGGGAGATAACTGTTCTTGCAGAGAAGTTCACCCTCTTTCCGCTGAGGTTGTACCTGAACCTGCCCTCCTTTCCCTTCAACCTCTGCGAAAGTGTTTTGAGAGGCCTGCCACTCCTGTGCCTTGCAGGCGGAATTCCGGCTGTTTCGTTGTTGAAGTATGTTGTGACGTGATACTGCAGCAGCTCCCACAAATCCTCAATTATCAGCTGGGGAGCACCTGCGTTGATGTTCGCTTCCAACCTCTGGTTTATTCTCATCACATCAACAAGCTTGTGCGTCAAATCATCCTCGCTTCTCTCACCAGTTTCAAGCGTTATTGACGGCCTTACGGTAACCGGTGGGACGAGGAGAACTGTGAGCACCATCCACTCCGGTCTTGAGTACTCGGGGTCAACTCCAAGAAGCCTCAAATCATCATCTGGTATTGCTGCAAGCGCATCCCTCACATCTGTTGGCAGCAGCATCTTTTCTCCCAAGTAGAATGTGGTTGGTTTCTCAAACTTTACTGGCTGCTGCCTTGCTCCGCAGTGAGGGCATTTTGAAACTTTCTTTGTTGTTGCTATCATCTGCTCTGCAAGCTCCTCCTTGGTAAGAGCTGCCTTGAAATCATCAATCTGTTTTTTTGAAACAAGAACCCGGTGGCATGACTGGCAGGTTGCGTTGAGAAGCACAAATATAAATCGCGCAAACTCTGGGTGGATGACTGGGCGGACAAGCTCAATATGCCCGAAGTGACCGGAGCAGCTCCTGATTTTACCACCGCATGTCTTGCAACGCAAACCAGGGTCTATCACCCCAAGCCTCTGGTCAACCAATCCCCCATCTATTGGGTAGCCATCCTCGTTATATGTATCTGGAACAGTTATTTTGGCTGCAGAAATTTTCCTTATCATGTCTGGCGAGAAAACGGAGAATTTGATTTTGTCAATAACTTTATCCACAACCATTCTATCACGCCTTGTTTTTCAGCAGAATTCTCGGGAAGATGCCAATTGCTTTTATCTCATCCAGCAGAAGCTTGAACGCATAGCTTATCTCTATTGGATGAAGCTCCTCTGTTTCTCCACACAGCGGACAGTAATTTCTGTTTCTTATATAATCAACAACTGCAACAGAGCCACATTTTGCACACACCAGCTCGGTTGTTTTATCTGACTCCTCAAGCATTCTCTCTTTCAGCAGCATGCTCGCCCCATGCCCGATTAAGCAATCCCTCTCCATCTCCCCAAACCTCAACCCTCCTTCCCTTGCCCTTCCCTCAGTTGGCTGGTGAGTGAGAAGCTGAACAGGCCCTCTGCTTCTCACATGCATTTTGTTTGAAACCAGGTGATGAAGCTTTTGGTAATAAACCACTCCCATAAATATCTCCGCTTCTATCGCTTCTCCAGTTATTCCATCATACAGCCTCTCCTTCCCATCCCTCTTAAACCCATATCTTTCAAGAATTTCGGCAAAATCCTCCTCCTTATCTCCATTAAACGCAGTTCCGTCCATTATTTTACCGCTCAGCGAAGCAGCCTTCCCCCCAAGCATCTCCAGTATATGGCCAGCAGTCATTCTTGACGGAATTGCATGGGGGTTGAGTATTAAATCTGGAACAATGCCCTGCTCTGTGAACGGCATATCCTCCTGATTTGCAAGCAAACCGATAACTCCTTTCTGCCCGTGGCGCGAAGCAAATTTATCTCCAGGCTCAGGTATCTTCAAGCTTCTGACTTTCACTTTAACAAGCTTGTTTCCAGAGGGGCTTTCTGTAAGAAGAACCGAATCAACAAACCCCTCCTCCCCCTCCTTCAGAACTGTTGAGTTCTCCCTTTTCTTCTCCTCAGCAATGCCAAACCCACTCACCTCCTCAAGGAACCTTGGAGGAGATGTTTTTCCAATAAGCACATCCTTTGCTTTAACCTGCGCTTCCGGGAAGATTATTCCATCCTCACCAAGCTTGGAGTATGTTTCCTCCTCCCTGTAACCGGCAACTGTTGGAGGTGGAATCTCAAACTTATCCTTCTGCCCACCAGGGTATCTTCTCTCCTCTGTTTCATATGTTTTGTAGAAAACAGAGCGAGCAAGAGCTCGGTCAATCGCATTCCTGTTCATCACAACTCCGTCTCCCATGTTATACCCATAATACGTTGCAACAGCGACAATGAAGTTCTGCCCAGCCGGTCTTCTGTAAAGCTTCAACGTTCTATATGGTCGGGTTTGAACAAGCGGCACCTGCGGGTAGTAAAGCAGATGCGCTCTTGAATCCATTCGTATGTTAAGGCTGTTGGCGTAAAGCCCGAGGGATTGTTTGCTCATCGCACATGCCATTGTAATTCTTGGGGAGGAGTTGTATTCTGGGAAAGGCAGCTGAGCGACAGTTACACCTGTGATGGAAACTGGGTCAATTTCAAGGTGGGTGTGCTCCTCAGTCAGCTCCTCCTCCCTCACCGCAACGTATGCATTCTCCTCCTCCTCTGCATCCAAGTATTCAATTATTCCATTGTTCACAAGGTAATCCCACGAGATTTCATGTTTCTTGAGTTTTTCAATTATCTCTGGTGTGAGCTTGCTCTTTCCTTTCTCAACAACAATATACGGTCTTCTTGCCCTTCCGCTGTCCGTGTTGATGTAAACTGCATTCTCCTTTGAGGAGTAGGAGAAGTTAACCTGCCGGCTTATCACTCCACTTCTTCTTTTCTCTCTGAGCGAAGCTATAAGCGCAACCCCATCTTCATGAAAACCAACAAGCCTTCCGTTCAGGTATACTGCCGTTCTTTTTTGTTTTTCCATTCTACCCCTCAATCTTCACATTCATTTTCCTCAGCAACCCCTCAACGCTGCTTTCTTCAACACCTGTTGATATATCGCAAAGCAATGCGAGGTTCTTCACAAGCGCGCATGATGGGCCCTCTGGCGACTCATTCGGGCACAGCTTTCCCCAGTGCGTTCCGTGAAGGTCTCTTGCTTTGAAGTGCGGGTGCCTTCTGCTCAAAGGTGAAATCACTCTTCTCAAATGGGAAACAGTTGAAAGGTAGTTTGTTCTGTCAAGCAGCTGAGAGACACCTGTCTGCCCAGCAATCCAATTGCCAGTTGCCATGGAATACCTGATTCTTTCGGTAAGCGCATCCGGCCTTACAAGATTCTGAATTTGGAGTTTTCTGCCTCTTGCAGATGCTCTTTCAACCTGGTAGGCAATATCTTTTATGAGGAATTGGAAAGCATACCTGAAAAGCTCCTCCATCAGGTTTCCGCTGAGTTTTATTCTTTTATTTGCATAATGATCCTTATCATCCGGCGTTGCGTTTCCGTATGCAACGTTTATAGCTTTTTCAGCCATCTTGCATAGATAGTATGCTTTTGTCAACCTAACCTTTGGGTCTGTGCCGATGTGGGGGAGGAGATAGACATCAAGAAGTATTTCTGCTCTTCGCAGCTGGTAAACCTTTGCCTGCCCAACTGCTGCTTTCTTCCCAACTGCCTCAAGCGCATCCTGCGGGTTTTCGGTTTCATCTATCTCCATGTTCAGCAGTATATCATTCTGCACCTCCAAAGTATTGCTGAACGCATTGAGAATTTCTTTGTTTGGATGCAAACCCAAAGCCCTTAGAACAGTTATTAAATTCAAATCCTTTGGAGCGGCTGGGAAGACAACTGCAAGCTCTCCGTTAAGGCTCCTCTCAACAACGCACCTTGCTCGGAAGCCAAAACGAGTTGAGAATACTTTTGATGTGACAAGCGAGCCATCTTTCTCCTTTGAAACCATAATTCTGTTTGGGGCAAGATCCTCTATTCCAACAAGCACCCTCTCGCTTCCATTTATTATGAAATAACCACCTGGGTCGTTTGGATCCTCGCCAGCTTCAATCATTTCCTCCTCAGTCATTCCATCAAGATGACACAGTTTTGATTTCAGCATCACTGGGAGCTCACCAATGAAAACCTCCTGCGGGTATTTTCTTTCAACTCCTCCAATTATTTGAGTGAACTCCAAGTAGATGGGAGCAGCGTATGTGAGGTTTCTCATCCTCGCTTCAGCTGGGAGTATCTCCCTTCTTGAACCATCTGCTTCTATAATAATTGGTTTATCCAGCCTTACCGCTCCAAACTTCAGCTTGTAGTTTTCAACGTTTGGTTCAATTCCACCAACGTTGTTGATAATATTCTGAATTCCAGATTCAACAAATTTGTTATATGAATCGAGGTGCTGAGAAACGAGTTTATTATCTCTGAAATACTCATCTACCAAATCCCATTCCATATTCATCACATTGGTTATTTGACAACTAGGCGGTAGTATACATTCTCCTTTGTGGGGTCGTTTCGTATTATTTTAATTATATCCCCTTCCTTTGCTCCAAGAAGCTTCACCTGTGGGTCGTGCAGCTTTATTTTTGGAAGTTTCCCCTCATCAATTCCTAAAGATGAAAGCACCTCTTCCTTTTTCGTTTTTGCCAGAATTTCGTGCTTTGGAACAAGGAAATGAGAAGCACGAAAATCGGCAGAAGTCAAACTACCACCTAGCCAGAGTTAACCTATTATTTAGGGGGTGAAAGTTTTTAAACTTTTCGTTAGAAAAGCTACGCTAGTATTAAACTCAGAAAACGGATTTCACTTACTACTCTCAAACTTCACCTTCGTGATTGGAATTAGTTTGTTCTAATATTTAAACATAACTACGTTATACAACGTATTCAAGCTTTAAATATCCAGAAAAATAAAATTAACAGCATGATGAAGGAGAGGGAAGTGGTGAAAACTACTCGGTACTCATTCAAAGATGAGAGGTATTTTTACTATTTAATTAAGAACAGATTCCATGAAGACGAGCAGAAGGCGTGGATGGAGATAGGGAGGGTGATTAAAGAGAGGGGGAGTATTGAGAAGGTTGATGCTGGTTTGATATTTTTTGAGAATGTGAAGGGTGAAGATGAAACGCTGAAAAGAAATTTTAATAAAAGGATAAAGCAGCTTGTCGATGACGGCGCTTTGGATGAGGAATCGGTTTATACTGAATTTCCAAAAGAGAAACTGAGGAGGTATAGATTGGAGTAGCGCCGGGGGCGGGATTCGAACCCACGAGGACCTTTTGGGCCCAACAGCTTAGCAGGCTGCCGCCATTTAGTGCCATCTTCTTCTCAGAAGCGAGGAACCACTAGGCGACCCCGGCAGCGTATTAATTATGTATTGTATTTAAATAAAATGATGTGCATAACTTTTTGGTGGTGAAATGCCAGTTGCAGTGAAAGAAGAGGAATTCAGAATTTCAAAAGTTCTGATAGACCCAAAGAAGGATGAGTATTTAGTGGTGAATTTGGTGAAGGGGTTGGATATAAGTGAAAAAAGTTATAGAAGGATTGTTGATGAGCTTGGTGGGTTGATTAGTGAAACTCCTTCTGTTGGCGGGATGGGCGTGAGGGTTGTGGGTGGCAAGAGCAATGGAAAAAGCTTTGTTGGCGTTTTCATCAGTGAGGAAGGGTATTACAGCGGCATGAGGAAGGATAAACATATTTCAAAGAATGACCCGGATGCAACTCACGTGCTAATTCGCCTTGCGGTTCCACCTGAACCGATAAGAAAAGAGATTGCAGAGAAGCTTGGTAAAGCGTGAAGTGCGGTGGGCTTCACTGGAATTGATAGGAGCCCCCTCATCCGGTTGTTCAGGTTTGGGCTGGGCTTTGTGACTTGCTAGCATGGAAAATTCCACTCGCAGAGCTTTCTCTCTGCAATTTGTGTTTAGGGTTGCTCCTTTCGGCCTAGCCCGGTTCGCACAACCTCCCATCCAGCAAGGCAAAGCTTCAACGCTTGCACCTGAGCCGAGGTGAGATGGCTCGAACCTCTTCCAGCTTTTCGGTCTCACCGTGAAGGGGGTTTGTGATTACAGGAGACCCCTAACCTCCCGACCTATCCCACCGCGTTTATTAATTAATATTCAAAAGTTTAAATAACTAACCGGTGTAGAGGAAAGGTTTTTAAATATCTCCTTCATAAAATTATCCACGCTTTTCTACGACTGAAGTCTGGGGTTCCCGGCCCCCTTTCTAGAGGTCTTATTATGGGAAAGATTCGCAAGCCAAGAAGTGGGTCTCTTGCCGTGAGACCGAGGAAAAGAGCGAGCAAGCAGAACGCTCGCATCGCTAGCTGGCCGAATAGTGAAGAAACGAAGCTGCTTGGGTTTGCTGGTTTTAAAGCGGGTATGACTCATATGACGATGATTGATGACACGCCTGGCTCTCCAACAAAAGGGCATGAGATTTCGGTGCCGGTGACTGTTGTTGAAACTCCTCCTCTTTTTGTTTTTGGTTTGCGCGCTTATTCTCGTGGTGCTTCTGGCTTGAAAACTTTTTCTGATGTTTATGCAAAGGACATAAACATTGCAGAGATGCTGAATTTGAAGAAAAGCAATTATGAGGAAGCGCTGAAGAAAATTGAGGAGAATGTGGATAGAGTTTGTGATGTGAGAGTTCTTGCTGTGACAGCTCCGTATAAAACTGGTTTTGGGAGAAAGAAGCCGGATGTGGTGGAGATTGCGGTTGGCGGGAAGAATGCGAAGGAGAAGCTGGAGTTCTGCAAGGGAATTCTTGGAAAGGAAGTGAGGGTGAGCGATGTGTTTGCAGAGGGGGAGCGTGTGGATGTTGTAAGCGTTACAAAAGGCAAGGGATGGCAAGGAGCTGTGAAGAGGTTTGGCGTTCATCTTCAGAGAAGGAAGGCGACTGGGAGAAGAAGGCATGTTGGCACTCTTGGTCCATGGCATCCGGCAAGGGTGATGTATACAACTCCAATGGCTGGACAGATGGGGTATCACAAAAGAACCGAGCATAATAAAAGAATACTGAAAATAGCAAAGGGAGAGGAGGTGAACCCAAAGGGAGGTTTTCTCAACTACGGAGTTGTGAAAAACGAATGCGTGCTTGTGAAAGGTTCTGTTGGCGGTCCTTGCAAGAGGCTTGTGAAGTTCAGAAAAGCAATGAGGATAACCGAGAAGCCGGCGAAGCCAGAAATAAAATACATTTCAAAAGAATCGAAGCAGGGTGCGTGAAATGAAAGCTCATGTTTACTCAGTTGATGGAAATCCGGTTGAAGAGATAGAGCTGCCGAAGCAGTTTGAGGAAGAGGTTAAGGAGGAGTTGATAAGAAGGGCGGTGCTTGCTGAGCAGAGCAGAAAGTATCAGCCAAAAGGTGTGTTCAAGCTGGCTGGGATGCAAACCAGTGCGGAGTACCGGGGAAGGAAGGAGGCGTATGGGAGTATAAAAAACAGAGGGATATCAAGGTTGCCAAGGGAGAAGTTCCCAAAAGGAAGGTTTGGAAAGGTGAGGATTGTTCCTTTCTCTGTGAAAGGGAGAAGGGCGCATCCACCAAAACCAGAAAAAGTTTTGGTTGAAAGAATAAACAAAAAGGAGCATCAGAAAGCATTGAGAAGCGCGATAGCTGCAACTGCAAGAAAGGAGTTGGTTGCGGCGAGAGGGCATCGAGTTGATGGTGTGAAAGAGATTCCGTTGGTTGTGGAGGATAGGTTTGAGGAGTTGAGCAAAACAAAAGAGGTAGTTGGTTGCTTGAAAGCTTTGGGAGTTGAGAAGGAGTTGGAGAGAGCAAGAGGAAAGAAAGCAAGTGGAGTGAAGGGAAGGAGAAGAGGGGGAAGCGTGAGAGCAAAATCATTGCTGGTGGTTGTTGGAAATGGAAGCAAGGTTGCGAGGGCAGCAAGGAATATTGCGGGAGTGGATGTGAAAAGCGTGAGCGAGCTTGATGTGAGCTCCCTTGCTCCGGGAAGCCAAGCAGGGAGGTTAACCCTGTGGAGCAGAAGAGCGCTGGAGGAGTTACGGAAGGTGTAAAAATGTTGATTCACCCTGTTGCAACGGAGAAAGCAATTGCGCTTATAGAAAAGGAGAACAAACTCACCTTTATTGTTGAGAGAAATGCAACGAAAAAACAGATTGCAGAGGAAGTTGAAAAAGCATACAATGTAAAAGTTGAAAAGGTGAATACATTGATAACTGCTGATGGAAGGAAGAAAGCATATGTGAAGCTTCAGAAAGGTTATTCGGCAGATGAGCTGGCTGCCAAATTGAAAATTATATAGGTGTGATGGATGGGAAAGAGGTTGTTGCAGCAAAGGCTTGGGAAAGGTTCGCCTAGTTTCAGGAGGCCATCCCATAGATTCAAAGCAGATGTTGAGTTCAGAAAGCTTGACGAGGTTGAAAAAGAGGGGAAGCTCGTGGGATGGATTGTGGACTTGGTTGATGATCCGGCGAGGAATGCCTTGCTGATGGAAGTGGAGTTTGAGAATGGGGAGAGGAGGTTTTTCATAGCACCGGAGGGAGCGGCTGTTGGGGATTTGGTTGAAGTTGGCAAGAACGCGGAGCTGAAGCCTGGCAATGTGCTTCCGCTTTCTGCAATTCCGGATGGAGTTCCTGTTTATAATATTGAGATAACTCCAAGCGATGGGGGGAGGTTGGTGAGAACAGCTGGCACCGCGGCTTTTGTTGTTTCTCATGAGGATGGGCAGGTGACTGTGAAGCTTCCTTCCAAAAAAATAAAAGTGTTTGATGGGAGGTGCCGAGCTCAGATTGGAGTGGTATGTGGTGGAGGTAGGTTGGAGAAACCGCTTCTGAAAGCAGGCAAGATGTTCTATGCGATGGCTGCTGTTAACAGAAGATGGCCGAATGTTAGAGGAGTTGCGATGAACCCATACAACCACCCATTTGGAGGAAAGGAGCACCACAAAGGAAGAGGCTCGGCGGTTTCAAGAAGCACTCCACCTGGCAGAAAGGTTGGCCACATTGCTGCAAGGAGGACTGGGAGGAGAAGGGGGAAGGTAAGCAAGGAGGAGGTGGGTGAGTAGATGGCAAGGAAAATTCTGTACCGGGGTAAAACTTTGGAGGAGCTGAAGGAGATGACTGCGGATGAGTTCTCCAAATTGCTTACCGCAAGGGAGAGAAGAGCGCTGAGGAGGGCAAACCCACGGTATAGAAAACTGCTTGAGAAAGTGAGGAAGGTGATCAGCGAGAATAAGGATAAAGTAATAAAGACGCATGTGAGAGAGGCGGTGATACTGCCGGAGTGGGTTGGATTGAAGTTTGGCGTTCATAACGGAAAGGAGTTCAAAGTTGTTGAGATAAAGCCTGAGATGATTGGGTTCAGGCTTGGAGATTTCTCGCACACAACCGGCAGAGTGATACACTCTGGACCGGGAGTTGGCGCAACAAGAGGTTCAAAGTATATACCGCTTAAGTAAGGTGTGATGATGAAGCTTGGTTACTCAGTAAAATGTGAGGGAAGAGTTGCAAAAGCTCAGATGCATGATGTTGATGCATCATTCAAAGATTTGACACAGGTATGCAGAAGTATAAAGGGAAAGGAAGTTTCAGAAGCAGTGAAACTTCTTGAAGATGCAAAGCTTGGCAAAACTCCAATTCATTACAGGAAGTTCAACAAGAAGCTTGGGCATAGAAAGGAGCTGGGAGGTAAGAAAGGGAGATACCCAAAGAAGAGCGCGGGAATTGTTTTGGAAGTTTTGAGAAATGCGGTTGCAAACGCGCGTTATAAAGGATTGGGGGAGAAGCTTGTGGTGAAGCATGCTGCAGCAAACAAGCAGAATATTTACCCGAGGATTGCTTCAAAGGGAAGGGCTATGAGAGCGGATTATGAAACTGCAAGAGTTGAGATAGTGGTTGAGGAGTTGAAGTGATATGGCAGTTGAAAGAAAGTTTATAGATGATTCAATAAGCAGGTATAAACTTGCTAGGTATCTTGAGAAGGAGTTGGATAGAGCAGGTTTTTCGGGAGTGGAGATACAGAGAACACCGATGGTGACAAGGATAAATGTTGCGGTGACAAAGCCAGGAAAGGTGATTGGAAGGAAGGGGAGGACGATTGCGGAGCTGACTGACGCAATACAGAAAAACTTTGGAATTGAGAATCCTCAGATAAGCGTTACAGAAGTTACAAACGAAAATCTGGAGCCAAGGTTGGTGGCAAAAAGAGTTGTGAGAGCGATAGAGATGGGAAGCAATGTCAGAGCGCTTCTTCATTTCACTTTGAAAACAATTATGGATGCTGGCGCGCTTGGTGCTGAGATAATTGCAAGCGGTAAGATTGCTGCGAAGGGAGCAAGGGCGAAAACTCTGAGAGTTGGAGCGGGTTACATACCAAAGGCAGGAGAGCCAGCAAGGTTGGTGAGGAGCGCGCATGTGACTGCGTATCCGAAGTTTGGTGCAATTGGTGTGCTTGTGAGAATTGTTCCTCCGGGAACGGTGTTTCCGGATAAGGAGAAGGTGAAACCGGTTGAGCTTCCAAGGGTTATAAAGGAAGCAAGCGAGGAGAGTGAGAAGGATGGCAGTGATAAGAGTGAGTGAGCTGAGGGAGATGGATGTAGAAGTTTTGAAGAATAAGCTAGCAGAGCTGAAAAACGAGCTGAGAGTTGAGAGGGGGCATATTGCTGGCGGAGGGAGAGCCACAAACCCTGGAAGGATAAAGGAGATAAGGAGGAGCATCGCAAGAGTGTTGACGGTTCTGAAGGAAAAGGGGGTTAAAATTTGAAGAGGTGAGAGAGTTAAATGGGAGAAATATGTCCCAAATGTGGGCTTCCGAAGGAGATATGCGCGTGCGAAGCCCTGGAGAGGGAGGGTGCGAGGAGAATAAAAGTGTACAGCACAAAGAAAAAATTCGGCAAGCTGGTGACAGTGATTGAGGGGTTGAATGAAAATGAGCTGGAGAAGATTGCGAAGGAGCTGAAGAGAAAGCTGGCGTGCGGAGGGACTTCAAAGGATGGAATGGTGGTTCTGCAAGGAGAGCACCGAGATAAAATTAAGGAGTTGCTTGGAAGGATGGGTTATTCTGAAGATAGTATAGATGTGGTTTGATGATTGACAGAAACAATATATTGATTCATGAGTTGATTGGGCTGGAAGCAGAAGTTTTGAGCAGCACGTGCAGGAATATTGTTGGGATGAGGGGGAGAGTTGTGGATGAGACAAGGAATACATTGAAAATTGAAGCAAAGGAAACAGTTAAGGTGATTCCAAAGAAAGTTGCCACGTTCAGGTTTTATCTGCCAAATGGTGATTTTGCAGATGTGGAAGGAAGATTAATTCAGCACAACCCGGAGGATAGGCCAAAAAAGCTTTTCAGGTATGTTAGGAAGGTGAAATGATGGTTGAGTGCAATGATAAAAAATGTTTCAGGCATGGAAACGTCAAGCTGAGGGGAGGGGTTCTTGAAGGAGTTGTTGTCAGCGATAAAGGGAAAAGAACAGTGATAGTTGAAAGGCCTTTGACGAAGTATATTTCAAAGTATGAGAGGTTCGCTAGAACGCACTCAAGAATAGCTGCGCACAATCCAGACTGTATTGGCGCAAAGGAAGGGGATGTTGTGAAAATTGCGGAGTGCAGAAAGCTGAGCAGAACAAAAGCGTGGAGCGTTGTTGAGATAGTGAAGAGGGGTTCAAAATGAAAGGGTTGCAGAGCAAGGTTCCAGGTGGTTTGACAATTGGTTCGTATGTGGTTTGCGATGACAACAGCGGAGCAAAGGTGGTTCAGATTATTGGAGTGTTGGGAGTTCACACCAAAAGAACAAGGTATCCATCAGTTGGAGTTGGGGATGTGGTGATTGTTGCTGTTAAGAAAGGCGCTCCTGAGATGAAGAAGAAGATTGAGAGGGCGGTTGTGATAAGGCAGAAAAGACCGATAAGGAGAGCAAGTGGGATGAGGGTGGAGTTTGAGGATAATGCGGTTGCGTTGATTGATGAAGCGGGTTTGCCAAAAGCAACCGAAATAAAAGGAGCGGTTGCAAGGGAGGTTATTGAGAGGTTCCCAAAGATTGCTGGCGTAGCCAGCGCGGTGGTGTGATGGTTGCAGTAACTCGTTCAAAAAAACCGAGAAAGCAGAGGAAGGCAAGGGAGGAAGCTCCGCTGCACAGAAGAAGGCAGTTCGTCTCAGCCCATCTGAGCAAGGAGGTTAGGGAGAAGTTGAAAATAAAGAAGAGGAGTTTGCCTGTGAGAAAAGGGGATAGAGTGAAAGTTATGGCAGGTGAGTTCAAAGGGCATACGGGGAAGGTTGTGAGAGTTGATTTGAGGGATTGCAAGGTGTATGTTGAAGGAGTGGTTAGAAAAAGGGGAAAGGGAGGGGAGTCCCAAATTCCGATTCACCCATCAAAGTTGATGATTGTTGAGGTTGATTTGTCTGATAAAAAGAGAAGCGGTGCGTTGAGCAAGCACGGAGTTAGCGGGGTAGGTTAAATGGCAAAAAAAGGCGGTTCATCTCATATGAAAAGAATTGCATCACCAAGATATGTGCCAGTAGCGAGGAAGGGAAAGGTGTGGGTTATAAAACCATCACCCGGCCCTCACAAAGGAGAGGAGGCTGTTAGTTTGGGAGTGGTGCTGCGGGATGTGGTGCACGTGGCAGATTCAGAGAAGGAGGTTCGGAGGATACTGAAAGAGGGGGATGTGTTGGTGGATGGAAGAGTTGTGCGTGATAAAAAATTTCCAGTTGGGTTGATGGATGTGCTGAGCATACCGAAAATGAATAAGAATTATTGGGTTGGAGTTGACAGGAAAGGGAGGTTCAAGTTGTTTGAAGTGGATGGGGAGAGGGTGAAGTTCAAGCTGTGCAGAGTGGAGGGGAAGAGGAGTGTGAAGAAGGGCGCAACTCAAGTCTCGTTCCATGATGGGAGAACGGTTGTTGATGGCAAGGAGTTGAAAGTAGGGGACACGGTGAAGCTGGCAGTTCCAAAGCAGCAGATTCTTTCAGTGATGAAGCTTGAGCCGAATGCAACTTGTTTGATAACAAAGGGAATTCATGCAGGTGAGGTTGCGGTGATTGAGGAGCTGTATCACAAAACTGGTGCAAAGAAAGCAGAGGCAAAGCTGCGTTCGGATGGGGAGAGTTTCATAACAGTGAGGGATTATATTTTCGTTGTTGGGGAGGAAGCTCAGGTGTTCAAATGAGAGAGATAGGAATTGAGAAAGTAACTGCAAACATAGGTGTTGGGGAGGGAGGGGAGAAGCTAGAGAGATGCTTAGCTTTATTGACAACTCTTGCTGGAAGACAGGCTGTGAAAACTGTTGCAAGGGTGAGAAACCCAACTTTCAAGATAAAAAAAGGTGATCCGATAGGAGTTAAAGTTACTCTGAGAGGAAAGGAGGCGGAGGAGTTTCTGATGAAAGCGCTTGACGCTGTTGATAAAAAAGTAAGTTTAAGCTCTTTTGATGAACACGGGAATTTCTCCTTTGGGGTTAAGGAGTATATTGATTTTCCTGGTGCTAAATACGACCCAAAGCTTGGAATTGTGGGGTTTGATGTGTGCGTTACATTGAAGAGAAAGGGGTGGAGGGTAGGCGAGAGAAGGAGGGGGAGAAGCAGAGTTGGGAGGAAACACAAAATAACGAAGGAAGAGGGAGTCGCATTTGCGAAAGAAAAACTTGGAGTTGAAGTGGTGTGAGCTATGGGTAAGAAAAAAGTTTCGGAAGAGAAGAGGTTGAAGTTGAAGTTCAAGGGAAAGGGGTTGAGGAAGTGCAAGTTCTGTGGCAATGCAAGAGGAGTGATAAGGAAGTATGGGTTGTATGTATGCAGGAGATGTTTCCGAGAGATTGGTGAGAGTATTGGTTTCAGGAAATTTTAGGTGATGGAATGACAAACGATCCGCTTGCGGATGCGCTCAACACAATAAAAACGCATGAGATACTTGGCAGGTCAAAATGCACAATAAAACCTGCTTCAAAACTGATAAAGGAAGTGCTGATGATTCTTCAAAAGAACAGATACATTGGGGAGTTTGAGTATATTGATGATGGCAAATCAGGTTCATTCACAGTGCAGCTGATGGGGAGAATAAATGACTGTAAGGTTATAAAGCCAAGGTTTGCTGTTAGAAAGGATGAATGGGCGAAGTGGGAGCAGCGGTATATACCGGGTCCGGAGTTCGGCATGTTGATAGTTTCAACTCCTCATGGGCTTATGACAAATAAGGAAGCAAGAGAGAAGGGAATTGGAGGAAGGCTTGTGGCGTATGTTTACTGAAGTGGTTGCATGATACAGATACCTTCGGATGTGGAAGTTGAAGTGAAAGGAAACACAGTTTCAGTTAAAGGGAAGAAGGGGGCATTGCAGAAGAGTTTCAGCGGGAGAGGTTTGAGAATTGAGAAAAAGGAGAATGCGATACAGGTGTTTGGCGGGGATGGGGGGGAGATGCTTGAAAGGACAATTGAATCACATCTGAAAAATATGTTTCATGGAGTTACAAATGGGTTCACGCGAAAGCTTCAAGTAGTTCACTCCCACTTCCCAATAAACGTTGAGGTGAAGGGGAGGGAAGTGCTTATAAAAAATTTCATCGGGGAGAAGAAGCCACGCATTGCAAGGATAGTTGGCGATACGAAGGTGGAAGTGAAGGGAAGCGAGATATTTGTTTCAGGAGTGGATAAGGAGGCAGTAGGGCAGACTTGCGCAAATATCTGCTCTGCAACCTGCATACGCGGTAAGGACAGCAGGGTTTTTCAGGATGGAATATACTTGGTTGAGTGATTTTTATGAAAAGGAAGCACCCGAAGTTTTTCAGGCAGAACTACGGAAGAACGGATAGGAAGAGAATTTCGGATAGCTGGAGGAAGCCAAGAGGAGTGGATAATAAGAAGAGGATTAAGCTGAAAAGCGCTGGAGCGTTGCCTGAGATTGGGTGGAGAAACCCACGGGAGGTGCGCCATCTTCATCCTTCTGGGCTGAGGGAAGTGCTTGTCCGAAATGTTCAGGAGTTGAGCAGAGTGAAAAATGGGATGGCGGTGAGAATTGCTTCTGGCGTTGGGAGGAAGAAGAGGGAGGAGATTGTTAGGAAGGCGAAGGAGTTGAATCTGAAAGTGTTGAATGAGTGATTGTATGGGAATGAGAACGGTGAAAAGAATTGCTGCTGAGCTGCTTGGGGTAGGGGAGAGCAGAGTTAGAGTGAACCCGGAGAATTTGAAGAAAGCAGAGGAGGCGCTTACACGGGATGATGTGCGAGCGCTGATATCACAGGGAGTTGTGTATGCGGTGAAGAAAAGAGGGGTGGGGAGAGGGAGGAGCAGAGTGAAGCATTTGAAAAAGAAAGCTGGAAGGAGAAGGGGGATTGGGAGCAGGAGAGGAGGGAAGTATGCGAGAGTTTCAAGGAAGAAAATTTGGATGAGCAGGGTGAGAGCTCAGAGAATGCTGTTGAAGGAGCTGGCGCTTGAGAAGAAGTTGCAGAAGGATGTTTACAGAAAAGTTTACAAAATGGTAAAAGGAGGCGCTTTCAAGAGCAGAGCAAGTCTGCTGGCTCACTTGAAAGATGCGGGATGGGTGAAGTGATATGGGAAGAGCAACAGGACCGACGTATGTGGTTCCATTCAGGAGGAGAAGGAAAAACCTCACAAACTATGCAAAACGCATGAAGCTGCTGAAATCTGGAAAAACGAGGATGGTTGTGAGGAAGAGCAATAGGAACATTATCGTGCAGTTCATAAACTACTCTGAAAAAGGAGATGTTACGGTAGCTGCAGCAAGCTCAAAGGAGCTGGAGAAGATGGGTTGGCAGAGCAGATGCAACACCCCAAGCGCGTATCTGACAGGGATGCTTGCAGGAAAGAGGGCAAAGGAGAAAGGGGTGAGTGAATTCGTGCTGGATATCGGGCTTGCAAGCCCAACGAAAGGAGCGCTTGTGTTCGCAGCTGCTAAGGGAGCAATTGATGTTGGTGTGAAAACAAAGTTTGATGAGGAGATGGTGCACCAGAGCAGAATAAGAGGGGAGCACATCGCGAAGTATGCGGAGAGCTTGAAGGGAAAGCCGGAGTATGAGAGGATATTTGCATCGTACTTGAAAGCAGGCTTCACGCCAGAGAAAATTCCAGAGGCGTTTGATAAGGTGAAGGAGCAGATAAGCGGGTGATAGTTGATGGTTGAGGAAGAGAAGTTCAACATTGATGAATGGAATCCGAAAACAGAGATTGGGAGGAAGGTTAAGAATAAGGAGATAACTTCAATTGAGCAGATATTTGAGATGGGGAAGCCAATTGTTGAGGAGGAGATTGTTGATGCGCTCCTTCCAAATCTGAAGGAGGAAGTTTTAGATATTTCGATGACGCAGAGGATGAGCGATAATGGAAGGAAGACGCAGTTCCGAGCGATTGTTGTGGTTGGGGATGGACAGGGGCATATTGGAGTTGGCTCTGGCAAAGCTGAGGAAGCCAAACCTGCAATTGAAACTGCGGTGAGGGATGCAAAAAGAAATATCACAACTGTTCCGTTGGGTTGCGGTTCGTGGGAGTGTGGCTGTAAGCAGAAGCACACAATACCGGTTAAGGTGGTTGGCAAAAACGGTGGGGTGATAGTCACGCTTAAACCAGCTCCAAGGGGAGTTGGAATAGCTGCTCATGAAGTTGTGAGGAAGGTGCTCAGCATGGCTGGGGTGAAGGACAGCTGGGGGTTTGCAAGAGGAAGGACAAGAAGTGTTTACAACACCGCAATGGCAGCTTATAATGCATTGGATAGTTTGAATAAGATGAAGTTCCATGAGGATTGGGATGTGTTGCTTGGCAAAGGAGTTGAGAAAGATGAAAAGAAGGATAGCAGTAATTAGAGTGAGGGGAAGAGTAGGGGTGAGGGAGAAGGTTGAGGATACTTTGGAGAAGTTGGGGTTGACAAGGGTTAATCACTGCGTTGTTATTGACGATTCACCGCAGAAAATGGGGATGGTTGAGAAATGCTCAAGCTATGTAACTTGGGGGGAGGTGGATGCCCCAACAGTTGCGCTTATGGTTAAGAAAAGGGGGAGAATTGGGGGGAGGAGGATTGGTGGGGAGGAGCTGAAGAAATATGGGTTTGAATCATTTGAGAATTTTGCTGAAAAATTCTGCAATTTTGAATGCGAGCTGGATGCAATTGAGGGCATTAAAAAAGTTTTCAGGCTGCACCCTCCAAGAGGGGGGCATCGCCATACAAAGAAACCCTACCCGGAAGGAGCGTTGGGGTATAGAGGAGAGAGAATAAATGAGCTTCTGAGAAGGATGGTGTGAGAATGGTTAGAAGACATAAGAAAAGGAGCAGAAAGTATCTTGGTTCAAGAAGCTGGGGAGCGGGAAATATAAAGAATAGAAGGGGGAAGGGGAGCAGAGGAGGGAAAGGGTATGCGGGCTCCCATAAACATAGATGGACGTATATGGTTAAATACGAGCCGGAGCATTTTGGCAGAGCTGGTTTCACTCCGCCAGTGAGAAAGAAGTTGAAGGAGATAAACCTTCACGAGATAAACAAAATGATTTTGAAAGGAAAGTTCAACAAGGAGCAGTCGGGCAAGTTTCTTGTTGAGCTGAAAGGGTATAAGGTGCTTGGGGGAGGGAAGCTTGAGTTTCCTGCAATTGTGAAAGCAAGCGCATTCTCAAAGTCAGCAGCTGGTAAAATAAAGAGCTTTGGCGGTGATGCTGGAGTGATATGATGGCGTTGGAGTTTTTGAAACCATTCACCGAAATTCTTCCGGAAATACGAAACCCGGATAGGGCACCTCCTCTGAGGGAGAAGATATATTGGACAGCTGCGGTGCTTGTGATATTCTTTGTGATGTATCATATCTATCCAATTGGCAGATACCCAGTTCAGGAGAGTTTTAATTTTGTGCAGATGATAACTGCAAGCAGAACCGGCAGCTTGATAACTGCAGGCATAGGGCCAATTGTGCTCGCTTCAATATTTCTACAGCTTTTTGTTGGTTCAAAGATAATTGAGATGGATTTGAATGATCCGGAGCAGAAGAAGCTTTTCCAGGGAGCTCAGAAGCTTCTTGCAATACTGCTTTCCTTCTTTGAAGCTGGAGTGTATGTATACGCGAATGCAGTTCCGGTTATGGGAGCTGGCATTCCAGCCGGAAACACAACTCCATTATTTGGAAGTCTATTCCTCACCCAGATGCTTGTGATACTCCAGCTTGCGCTTGGTTCAATTATATTGCTTTATTTGGATGAGATTGTTGCAAAGTATGGAATTGGTTCGGGGATAAGCTTGTTCATTGCTGCTGGAGTTTCACTTGCAGTTGTGCAGGGAACATTTGGAGTGCTGATTCCAACTGCAATGGGCCATCTTGCAGAGGGAGGAGCGAATGCAGTTCCGCTTGCAATTCTCGCGATGCTGCCCCTTGTTTTCTCCTTCATTGTCTTTCTTGCCAGCTCATACGCAGAGGGGATGAGAGTTGAAATTCCTCTTGTTTTTGAGAGGATAAGGGGGGTTGGCGGAAGATACCCAATAAAGTTTCTGTATGTCTCAAACGTGCCAGTGATTCTTGCAGCTGCGCTTATGATGAATTTCCAACTGATTGCAAGGGCGATTGGCAACAGCTCCTTTTACATTGGGGGAGTGAATCTGATCAGTTTGCTATGCGTTGTGGATAGCAATGGAAGGTTGGTGGATGGTTTGCTTTATCTTATAACTCCAAGCTTTCCAAACCCAATCAGCGTTGGTTATTCAACATATGTGGGATACCTGCTCAGCTCCTCAACTCAATTCTTCCACATTCCAGAATTCGTTCATGTTATCACATACGTGATAAGCATGGTGGTGCTGTGCGTGATATTCGGTAAATTCTGGATAGAGACAACAGGAATGGGGGCAAAGGATATTGCGGAGCAGTTGAAGGAGGCAGGTTTGCATGTGCCAGGTTTCAGAAGAGATCCAAGAGTTGTTGAGAAAGTTCTTGATAAATACATACCGATGATAACTGTGCTTGGGAGTATATTTGTAGGTTTGCTGGCAGCATTCGCGGATTTGACAGGCGCGCTTGGGACAGGGACGGGTATACTGCTGACGGTGAGTATATTGAATAATATGTATGAAATATTGAAAAGGGAGCAGATGCTTGAGATGTATCCTGCTCTGAAAAAATTTGTGAGCTGATGGTGGTGGTATGATAATTGTGATGGGTTTGCCAGGGGCTGGGAAAACAACTGTTCTTCAAAAAGCGATGGAGAGCGTTAAGGAGTGGAGAGTTGTGAATTATGGGGATTTGATGTTTGAGATTGCGAGCAGAGAAGGGCTGGTTAAGGATAGGGATGAGATGAGGAAGCTTCCTGCGGATAAGCAGAGGAGAATCCAGGATATGGTGGGGGATAAGCTTGCTGGGATGAGCGGAAAGGTGATACTGGATACCCACTGCTCTGTGCGCACCCCACTTGGTTACATGCCAGGCTTACCGTATGAGCAGCTGAGGAAGTTCAAAGTTGATTATTTGGTTTTCATAAGCGCACCACCCAAGGATATTTTGAGCAGAAGAAAGAGGGATGAGAGCAGGAAGAGGGATGTGGTGAGCATTGCTGAGATAGAGGCAGACCTGGCAGTTAACACTGCCTATCTCTGCGCTTACTCAGCTCTTAGCGGTGCAAATGTCAGCATTATACTGAATGCGGATGGGAAGCTTGAGGAGGCAGCAAGAAAGCTTGCTGAGGTAATCAACAGCGTGGGTGAGAAGTAATGGACGAGCCGACAGTTGCTTTCTTTGCAATCACGTTGACTGCGTTGGTATACACAGCGTTTTCAATACATATAACTGGAGTTATTGGCAACAGGAAGAGGGTGAAGGAAATTCAGGAGGAGATGAACAGAATAAGTGCTAAGCTGAGGGAGATTGATTACAATACTGAGGCAGGGAGGAAGGAAGCTGAGGAGGAGCAGAGAAAAATACCGGCGCTTATGAACGAGAGCATGATGCTTCAGTTCAAACCTCTTTTGATTACATTGCCATTATTTTTAATTATGAGCTATATTGTAAGAACGCTTTTCCCAAATTTCGTTATAAAGTTGGCTTTTGCTCTTCCAATTTTCATACAGAATCTGGATAGGTTTCCGAATTGGAGGGATGAGTTTGGGCCGCTTGGATGGTTTATCCTGTGTTTGCTTTTTTCAAGCATTCTGATGCAGGTGATAATTGATAGAACAAAGGGGAGGAAGAATGCTGCCAAGGTTTAGATCAAAATCGGTTAGAAAAATCAGAAGGAAAACGCCAAAAGGAGTTTCGGTTAGGTTTGAGAGGAAAAAGGGAAAGGGAGCGCGCTGTGCTTTGTGCGGAGTCAAGCTAGCGTATGGAAGCGAAAGCGCAAAAAGCAAGAGAAAACCTAGCAGGAAGTTTGCTGGAGTGTTATGCGCAAGGTGTTCGTTTGAGGTGCTGAAGCTTGCAGCAAAAGTTAAAGCAAATCACATGAAGCTGGATGAGATTGAAATGAGGAAAAGGAGGTTTGTGAAGGTGGTGAAATGATAATATGCATCTCAGGGCTTGCTGGCTCTGGGAAGAACACTGTTGGAGAAATTGTTGCAAAAAAACTTAATTTGAAGGAAGTGAAGCTTTCGTTTAAAGATGAGGCGGAAAAAGAGGGGAAGGAGCTGATGAAAATTCAGAGGGCAGCTGGCAGGGATGAGAGCTATGACAGGAAACTTGATAGAGAAATAGTGAAAAGGGCGAGAAAGGGAAACTGTGTTGTGATGACGTGGTTGGGCCCGTGGATGGTGAAGAATGCGGATTTGAGGGTTTGGCTGAATGTGAGCGAAAAGGAAAGAGCAAGGAGAGTTGCAAAGAGAGATGGGATGAGTTTCAAGGAAGCGCTTGCCCATATAAGGAAGAGGGATAGGGATAACATACGGAGATACAAACGGTATTATGGAATTGATATAACAGATCATGGAATATTTGACTTGGAGATAAACTCAGATGTGTTCAACCCCCAGCAGATAGCAGATATTATAATAAAGGCTGCGGAGGCAAAGCGTGCAGTGAGGAGGTGATGGAATGGCAGCTATAGGAGTTGGAAGCGTGTGCATGAAAAACAGGGGGAGGGATGCTGGGAAAAAATGCGTTGTGGTTAATTTGGTTGATGCAAGGTATGTTGAGGTAATCTGCGCTGGAAGGAAGAAGAGAAGAAAATGCAACGTGTATCATTTGGAGCCGCTTGGCGAGAAGATTGAGCTGAAAGGAACGGATGAGGAGATAAGAAAAGCTCTTGAGAGTGGATGAGATGGTGCTGGTGAAATTTGAAGAGGGAACGGATGAAAGTTTTGGGAAGCATCCCGAGGAGAGAAGCGTTGAGGAGCTTCTGGAAACCGGAGTGGTGCTTGTTGACAAACCGCAGGGGCCGTCCAGCCATGAGGTAACTTCATGGGTTAAGAAAATGCTGAACGCATCCAAAGCAGGCCACTCCGGCACACTTGACCCAAATGTAAGCGGTGTGCTCCCAGTTGGTTTGAACAGAGCTACAAGAGTGATGGGCTTGATGTTGAAAGGTTCAAAAGAGTATGTGGGTATAATAAAGTTTCACAAAGAGGTTGGGGAGGAGGAAGTTGTGAACATGTTTCAGAAGTTCACAGGAGAAGTGGAGCAGATTCCGCCTGTTAAGTCAGCTGTTAGAAGAGTGCTGAGGAAGAGAAAAGTTTATTATCTTGAAGCTTTAGAATTTAATGGCAGAGAAGTCCTCTTTAGAGTTGGATGCGAGGCTGGGACGTATATACGGAAGCTCTGCTTTGACATTGGAAAGGAATTAGGATGCGGGGCTAATATGCTTGAGCTGAGAAGGACAAAAGTTGGGAGGATTGAGGAAAACCAACTTTCAACTCTGCAAGAGGTGAAGGATGCGTTCTGGCTGTGGGAGGAGAGGGGGGAGGAAAGAGAGATGAGGAGAGTTGTTCATCCAGTGGAAAAGGTTGTGGATTTGAAAAGGGTGTGGTTGAGGGATTCGGCAGTTGAATCAATCTGCTCTGGTGCCGCGCTTGCAGCACCAGGTGTTGCAAAAGTTGAGGAGGGAATTAATATTGGTGATACGGTTGCGCTGATGAGTTTGAAGGATGAGCTTGTTGCGATAGGTGTCGCGGAGGCAAGCTCGCAACAGATGTATGAAATGGAAAAAGGAGTTGTTGCAAAAACAAAGAGGGTGATGATGAAAAAAGGGACGTATCCGAAATGCTGGTGATGCCGGGGTGACGGAATCTGGTCAACGTGTACGCCTGGAGAGCATCCCGGCAAGCGTATGGCCTTCACGGGCCTTATGGGTTCAAATCCCATCCCCGGCGCTAAAGTGGTTGTATGGTGAAGAGAAAAGAATCTGAAGAGGTTAAAAAGGAGATAAGGGGAGTTGTAAGAATAGCTGGCAGGGATATAAAGGGTGAGACAAAACTGCGCAAGGCGCTTATGGAGATTAGAGGAGTAGGGACAACGCTGAGCATGGTGCTGACAAAGGTTGTTTCATCCAAACTAGGAGTTCCAAAGGATGTGATGATTGGGGAGCTGAGCGAGGAGCAGATTGAGAAACTTACAGACATAATCACCAACCCAGCGAAGTATGGAGTTCCAGAGAGGTTGCTGAATAGACAGCGCGATTGGGAGACAGATCAGAGCATTCATCTTATAGGAAGCGAGCTTGCATTCAGGGTGAAGCAGGATGTGACAAAAATGAAGGAGCTGAACACATGGAAAGGGTTCAGGCATGCGTATGGGCAAAAGGTAAGGGGGCAGAGGACAAGGACAACTGGAAGAACTGGTATGACGGTTGGAGTGCTGAGAAAGGCAATGCTTGCGAAAATAAAGGAGGCAAGAGAAGCGGAAGGTAAGAAGGAGGAGAAGAAGGAGTGATGAGGTATGGGAGATCCAAGAAAGCTGAAAAGGAAGTATGAGTCGCCAAGAAAGGCATGGGATAAAGCTAGAATTGAGGAGGAGAATAAACTATTGGAGGAGTTTGGCTTGAAGAATATGAGGGAGCTCAGAGTGATGCAGATGGAGCTGAAGAGGATAAGGAGGGAGGCGAGAAGGCTGCTTTCCATGGGAGAGGAAGGAAGAAAGCGTGGGGAACCTTTGCTGAAAAAAGTGGTGAGGTTGGGAATTGCAAAGCCTGAAACCACGCTTGAGGATCTTCTATCGCTTACAATAAGGGATATTCTGGAGAGAAGGCTGCAGACAAGGGTTTTCAAGAAAGGGCTTGCGAGGAGCATAAAGCAGAGCAGGCAGCTTATCGCGCATGGGCACATAGCAATAGACAACAGAAAGGTTTCAGCACCAAGCTACCTTGTTCCAGTTGACGAAGAGGATAAAATTGGGTATTACAAAAGCATTAACATTGTGCCTGTTGTTGTGAAAAAGGAGGAGGGTGAGAAAGTTGGCGGAGAAAGTTGAAGGGGAAGAGGAGAGGAAGAGGAGGAAGGAGCTTTGGGGAGTCGCACATATCTACTCCTCTAAAAATGATACAATAATTACAATAACGGATATGAGCGGGGCTGAGACAATTGCAGTGGGGAGCGGTGGGATGATAGTGAAAGCTGACAGGGAGGAGGGCTCGCCGTATGCGGCTATGCAGGCTGCATTCAGAGCCGCGAGCAAGGCGAAGGAGAGGGGGATAACTGGAGTGCACATAAAGATAAGGGCGCCTGGGGGGCATGGGAACAAGACACCTGGTCCTGGAGCGCAAGCAGTGGTAAGAGCGCTTGCAAGGTCTGGGTTGAGAATAGGGAGAATAGAGGATGTGACGCCAATTCCAACAGATACAACAAAAAGGCCTGGCGGTAGGAGGGGAAGAAGGGTTTAAGGTGGTTTGCTTGAAAATTGAAATTCTGCACTCAAAAGAAAATGAGTTGGAGTTTGTGCTGAAGGATGCAACAGTTGCTTTTGCAAATGCGATTAGGAGGATAGGGATGTCGCAGGTGCCAGTGTTTGCAATAGATACCGTAACCTTTTATGAAAACACCTCATCAATTTTTGATGAGTATATAGCGAACAGGCTTGGTTTAATTCCGCTCACAAGCGAGGGAAAGCACAGGGAAGGAGAGGAGGTGCTTTTCACACTGGATTCGGCTGGGCCGAAAGTTGTGTATTCAAAGGAGCTGAAAAGCTCAAACCCAAAGGTGAAGTGCGTTTATGATACGATACCAATAATCAAGCTTGGGGAGGAGGGGAGGATAAGGCTGGAGGCAAAAGCAAGAATGGGAATGGGAGTGGAGCATGCGAAGTTCCAAGCAGGTTTGATTTCATATGGGTATGAGAAAGGTGATGAGAGGAATTTCAAGTTCAGAGTGGAGTCATTTGGACAGCTCAGTCCAAAAACAATATTGATGAAAGCAGCTGAAAAGCTGATGGAAAAATGCGAGGAGCTGGATACTCAGCTCAAGGAGGTGTGATGCGGGGGTGGCAGAGTCAGGTCAAATGCGCAGGACTGAGGCTCCTGTGCCTTTAGTGGCTGCGTGGGTTCAAACCGAAAGGTTGCCCAAAAATCCCATCCCCCGCATTTTTGGTGATTGAATGAAAAGAGGTCCGGAAAGCAGAAAAACGCTTCAGCTCATACACATGCTCAGAAAGAAGGCAGCAGAGAATAAAGCAGCAGTGTGGAGAAGGGTTGCGGAGAGGTTAGAGAAACCAGCAAGGAGAAGGGCAGAGGTGAATCTTCATCTAATAAACAAACACACGAAGCAAGGGGATGTGGTTGTGGTTCCAGGAAAGGTGCTTGGGAGTGGTTCGGTAGAACACGCTGTGACAGTTGCTGCGCACAGCTTTTCAGCAAGCGCTGTTGAGAAAATAAAGAAAGCAGGTGGAAGCTGCATGAGCATTGAAGAGATTGTTGAGAGAAACCCGAAGGGAAGTGGAGTTAGGTTGATGGAGTGAAAAAATGAAGGTAATAGATGGAACGGATTTATCTTTGGGAAGAATGGGGGCGAGGGTTGCGAAGTACTTGTTAAACGGAGAGGAGGTAGTTATTCTGAATGCGGAGAAGGTGGCAATAGCGGGTAGGTTGGAGGAGATTGTGGATAAATACAAAAGGAGAAGGGAGAGAAAGGATAAGGCGAATCCTGAGCATTCTGCCAAAACTCCTAGAAGGCCGGATTTGTTTGTGAAAAGAGCGGTGAGGGGGATGCTCCCTTTCAAAAGCTCAAGAGGGAGAGAGGCGTTCAAAAGATTGAGGGTGTATATGGGTGAACCAGAGAAGTTCAAAGGAGTTGAGAGGATGGGCCTTCCGGAAGCAAGCTGCAGGGGTGTTAAGGGAAGGTATTATAGTGTTAAGGAAATTTGTGAGAGATTGGGTTATAAGGTGTTTGAATGAAGAGAGCGAAAAAGAGAGTGACAAAGAAGAAGGAGAAGCCTGAGAAGAAGGAGAGAGTAGTTGTGACAAGGGGCAAGAGAAAGAGCAGCATCGCAAGAGCGTATGTGAGTGAAGGAAAGGGAGTGGTTAGAATAAACAGAATTCCTGTTGATGCGATACAGAATAGGTATATTAGGAATGTCGTGATGGAGCCAATTCTGCTGGCTGGCGAGAAGGCAAAGGGGTTGAACGTGGTGGTGAATGTGAGAGGGGGAGGAGTGATGGGACAGGCAGAAGCTGCAAGAACTGCAATTGCAAGGGGAATAGTTGAGTTCACTGGGGATGCGGAGCTGAAGGAAAAAATGCAGGAGAGGGATAGATTCATGCTTCTGGAGGATGTGAGAAGGGTGGAGCCGAAGAAGTATAAAGGGCCGAAAGCAAGAGCAAGGTTCCAGAAGTCGTATAGGTGATGTTATGATGATTCCAATCAGATGTTTTACGTGCGGTGCGGTGATTGCGCACAAGTATGATGAGTATGTGAAAAGGGTGAAGGCGGGTGAAAAACCAGATAAGGTGCTTGACAAGCTTGGGTTCAGTCGGTATTGTTGCAGGAGGATGTTCCTGAGCCATACCGAGTTGATTGATGAAGTGATAAAGTATAGAAGGGATTAGGGTGACGGGGCCGTGTGCTAGCCTGGCAATGCTTCCGGCTACAGAATAAGATTCTGCCGGAATGGGGTGCCGGCGACCCGAGAGGCAGCTTGAGGTGACTCAGGTTGGATGGGAATTCAAATCTCGGCGGCCCCATTTTGTTAAGGGGGGTTGGTATGACTGAGCTTTTGATTCAACAGGAAAAATATCTGGAAGCTGGCATTCATATAGGGACGAAAATAAGGACGCCGGATATGATACCGTTCATCTACAAAGCAAGGCAGGATAAGCTGTATGTGCTGGATTTGAAGAAGGTGGATGAGAGGTTGAGGGTTGCGGCAAGGTTCATCTCCTACTACAAGCCTGAGGAGGTAGTGGTTGTTGCTTCAAGGTTGTATGCAAGCAGCTCAGCGAAGAAGTTCTGCGAGGTTGTGGGTTGCCGGGTTGTGGAGGGGAGGTTTGTGCCTGGAATGCTGACAAACCCGGCTAGAGAGGATTACACAGAGCCAAAGCTGCTTTTCATATGCGATCCAAAGAATGAGAGACAAGCTTTGAAGGAAGCAAACAAGATGGGGATACCGACAATTGGTTTGTGCGATACGGATAATTCAACAAAGTTCATCGATTGGATAGTCCCGTGCAATAACAAGGGAAGGAAGTCCCTTGCGCTGATTTTCTATCTTCTTGCAAGAGAAATTAAAAAAATTAAAGGGGAGGAGCTGGAGCTGAAGCCAGAGGATTTTGAGGGGTTGAAGGAAGAGGAGGGCTCAGACTGATTTTTTGCAGTTATTTTTCACAAATTGGTCTGTTATCATATCGCATATTGATGAGTTTCCTGTTGTTATGGCAAGCTGCTTGTAGCACTCGTCCTTCCAGTTCTGGTGGATGATACCAGCGCAAGAAGAAATGCTGTATTTTTCGTTGTAGATTATTGAGGAGTAGCATGTGTTTCGTGTGTAGCTGTTTTCTATTGCTGAGCAGAATGATGGGTTGCGCGCTTTCTTTGAAATTTCCAAATGGCAGTTATCCTTTTTAAATGGCTCAGAGATTTTGGCGCAGAGGGAGATGTTCAAAGTGACGTTGGCAACTGCGTAGTAGCAGTTATCCCTGTCAGTTATACACTCATAGCAGATGATGTTGGAACAGATATCTGGGTTCATCGTCTTCAGAGCAATGTTCGTGTAGCATCTGTCTTTGTAAAGGTTGGTGGTTATTTCCTGGCAGATGGAGTGGTTGAGTTTCTCTGTTGCGAAAACTTCAATGCACGAGTCCCTTTGCAGGTAATCGGTGAGTTCGTTGCAAAGCGAGTAATTGCCAGTTATTCTTGTCAGACACAGATACTTGGAGTAGTTGGAGGAGATTTGTCTGCAGAGGGAGGAGTCGGAGTGGAGAGCTGCAAAGTATCGGAAGCACTCATCCCTAACTCCAGAAGAGGAAGGAAGCTCGCAAACTGAGTAGTTATCCTTGTTTTTTGCAAATTCAAAATAGCATGAATCCACCAGAGAGCGGTTTTGGATGTTCGCGCATATTGAATAATCGTTCTTTGCTTCTGCCATGCAGAGGTTGAAGCCGAAGTTGTCAGTTAACTCCTCGCACAGCACGCTTTCATCTCCAAGCTCAAGACGGCATTGTTTTCTGAGAGTTTGATTTTCAATTTTATTGCACGTTGCAACTCCCATCACAGGAGCAAGAGTGTGATAGCAGTCATCCCTTGTTTTATCAACAACAATTCTCATGCACAAAGTTGAGTCGTTCAGCTGTATTGCAAACCTGAGGTTGCAGTTATCCCTCAGCGAATCTGAAAAGATGAAGGAGCAGGCGGTTAGGTTGTTTTTCATAATTGCGTTGTTGTAGAAGCATCTGTCCGATTCCTCTCTGTTTGCGATGTCTTCACATGCAAGCTCAGTCGGTGGTTGAACTGTTTCATTTCTCTGTGGTTTTTCCTCGGATGGTTTGTAGGAGACGCATCCTAGCAAAAGCAGAAAGAGCAATAATGGAATTATTTTTCTCATAAAAGTATGTTTTGGTGGTATTATTTATTAACTTTGCGAGTTATCAGCGGGGGGATAAAGTGAGTTGTATGTAACCATGGTTACATATCAGCTTACCCTCTTCTCTTCATCTAGCGCAAGGCTATCAGGAATACCTCGTATCATCACTGATATGAATATGGATAATACAATTTAAGTAGGTGTCTGTTATCTTTTTGATGAGGAGAATTTTGAGATAACTGCGTTGAAAATTTCACATATTTCAGGCTGCTTTTCTTCAGCAGCTCTCATAATTTCATCAAACCTTATTGGTTCATCTTTAATTCCACAAGCATAGTTGCATCCAACTGCCACGCAACCATACAACATATCCATTTCCCTAACCAGTATTGCTTCTGGAACGCATGTCATTCCAACCACATTCGCCCCCAACCTCCCCAACGCCTCTATCTCCGCTTTTGTTTCCAAACGAGGCCCTTTTGTATGCGCGATTACTCCCCCATCACGCACCATTATTCCTCTCTCCTCAGCAGCTTCAATTATTTCATCTGCAAGCGGGAATGGATTGCTGAAATCCTTATGAATCTCATTGAAATTTCCGCCTTTCTTATTGAATACCGTAGGCGTATCAGAGTAGAACGATATAAAATCTCGCATCACAATCAAATCCCCGGGATGATACTTCTTTATTATCCCAACAGAAGCAGTTGACAGAACTGCCTCACATCCTTTTGACTTACATTTTTCCACATTCTCCCGGTGATTTATCAGGTGAGGTGGGATGGTGTGATTCCTCCCATGACGCGGTATGAAAAATGCATTCACTCTCAACTTTTCAAACCCAGTCCCTCCAATCACTGCAAACTTCATCTCCCCATCTCCGAAGTTTGATATGGGTAAACCACCCACCTCCGCGTTTTCTGAACAAAAAAATCTGGTTTAACTTTTGAATGTGGTTTGTAATGCAACGTAGCCACTCTAACCTCCTTTGCATTTCTCTCAAGCATTTTCTTCACAACAATTAAAGTTTCACCAGTATCCGCCACATCATCTACGAGAAGAACATTGCCGCGTATTTTACCCAACGGTGGTTTTTGACTCACCTTTGGCTTCCTTCCCCTTCTCTCCCCCTTATAAAAATCAACCTTAACCCCATACAGCTTCTTCACTCCCAACCTATCGCTCAGATAAACTGCAGGCACCCAGCCTCCTCTCCCAACCCCAACTATGCAATCTGGTTTGAACTTATTTTTTATTTTCTCAGCCAATTTATCGCACATCTCCTCCAGTTCTGAAGCTGTGACTCTCAGATATCCCATCCTCCCACCCAATAGCCCCGGTCGGATTCGAACCGACGTGAGCGGGTCCAAAGCCCGCTATCCTTGGCCACTAGATGACGGGGCTGTTTAAAAGAATTTGAATTTTTCATTTTAATATGCTTTCCCCACATAGACAACCTGGTTTGCCTTCTTCCCACACCAAACACAGCTTCCTGCTGCCTTCTCCTTTTCTCCCAGAGGGCTTCCCCGTATCGTTCCACCAGCTGTCTCAGCTTTTATATAATCAGCACATTCAACAGAACCGCACCAAAAAACTTTAACCAACCCTCCTTTCCTTTCAAGTATTTTCTTCAACTCATCCATACTGCTTGCCTCAAAAATATGTGATTTGAAGAACCTCTCAGCTCTTTCAGCAATGTTTTTCTGTATCTCCTCAAGCAGCTTTTTCACTTTCTCAACAACCTCGCTTTCCTTCACGACTGCTTTTTCACCAGTATCCCTTCTCACCACAACAACCTGCTTCTTCTCCACATCCTTCGGCCCAACCTCAATTCTCAGCGGAACTCCCTTCAGCTCCCAGTAGTTATACTTCCACCCCGGTGTGTGCTCTGGGTTTTCATCAACCTTGGCTTTTACTCCGCTGCTTTCAAGCATTCTCGCAACACCGCGGCATTTCTCAGCAATCCTCTCATCCAACCCCTTGAAATAGATTGGTATAACTATCACAAGCAGAGGGGCGACTGATGGCGGCAGGATTAGCCCCTTGTCATCCCCGTGAATTGCCACAAGCGCACCAAAAATTCTCCAAACAGCAGGCCCATAGCACGTCTGCCATGCATACCTCTCCTTCCCCTCTCTATCAACAAACTTTATGTTGAATGCTTTTGAGAAGTTCTGCCCAAGGAAGTGGGTTGAGGGAAGCTGAATTATCTTTCCATCCGGCATTATGCTGTCTGCTGCGTATGTGTGAACAGCTCCTTTGAACTTATCGTGCTCCGGCCTTTTGAAGAAAATAAATGGAATGCAAAACTGGTTTAAAACATTCTTCGTTATCTCCATATCCTCCTCAACCTGCTTCAGAGCTTCCTTCTCCGTTTCAAACACATCATGCGCCTCTGTCCAGTAGAACTCCCTCCCCCTTATAAACGGCCTTGTTGACTTTCCCTCAAACCTCCAAACCTGGCAGCTCTGGTATACCTTGAAAGGCAAATCCCTCCACGTCCTTATCCACAATGAGAACATTGAATACATCGCAGTTTCAGAAGTTGGCCTCAACGCAAGCCTCTCGGACAGCTTCTCCCCCTCGCTTCCTCCCTCTGTCACCCAGAAAACATCTGCGGAGAAACCCTCTGCATGCTCCGCTTCTTTTTTGAAGTACGACTCAGGAACAAGCGCTGGGAACCACACCGGCTCATGCCCCTTTCTCTCCAGCTCCTCCTCCAGTATTTTATACATATTTTTCATTGTTCTTACAGACCACGGCATATGGGCAAGAAACCCTTTAACATTATACCGTATATCCGCCAGCTCCGCTTCCTTTATAACCTCGGTGAACCACTCTGAAAAATTACTTTTCTTGTTTTTCATCAAACCACTCCTCTCCTCAACGCACTAATATATATTCAGAAAGAATTTTATATATAAGGCAGAAAAGAATATGGGGGCTGTTGGTCATGGCTGTTTTCATCGATCCAAGGATATGCGATAAAGAAGAGATATGTGAATTAACCAAGGTATGCCCAAGAGATGCAATTGTGAGCAGGGATGGAGCAATTGTGATAGACCAGGAAAAATGCACGGAATGCCTGCTCTGCCTGAAAGCATGTCCGTATTTGGCTGTCAGGCTTGTTGAGGATTTGGGCAAACCGCTCAAAGTGAACAAGGGCGCCCACATACTCAAGCTATACGGAGCAAAACCAGGCAGAATTGGAAAACCTCAGCTCAAGGATGCGAATTTTAAAAAAAGAGTTGGAACAAAACCAACCCTTGTTGTCTTCTGGGGTGCTCATGCTGGCGTTATAACTCCATTTGTAAGAGAAATTGCAAAGAAGTATAAGGGAAAGCTGAGAGTTGCATATATAAAAATTGCCAACAACCCAAAAACACGCAAAAAATACTCAATAAACACCACCCCAACACTAATTCTTTTCAAAAAAGGAAAAGCAGTCAGCAGGTTGGAAGGAGTACGGCACAAGGAAACGATGAGAGTTTGGGTTGAGATGAATCTGCCTAAAGCAAAATGAATCTGCATTTCAACACAGCAGCAAACAACATAATCAACAATATGCTTACAAAAGCTGCTTCTGCTATGCTCATTGCCTGGTAAACTCCAAAAGTGACTGCAAGTATCAGCACGGGGTAGTTAAGCACAAAAATCAGCAAAGCTGACTTTCCAAAATCCTGCAGGAGATTTAAGGAGATTCCTTTCAACTCCACAAGCCAGTAAACAAACACCATCAACAGCATGCAGAACCCTGAGGAGAGGAGGATGAATGGAAGGGTTGCAACATTTCTATCATAAATTATGAAGTTTGCGAGAAGAAACCCGAGGAGCATTAGAACAACTCCTGATTTGGCAAGGGAAGACAGCTTTTTCATCACCTCCCCGCTCATGTAACCAAAAAGCACAACTGCGCTGAGCGAGAGTGAACCGATTGGACCGCCATTTGGAAGCGAGGAAACTGGCAGGGATATGGATGGGAATGAAACAAGATACGAATAACAAACCCCAATTATCAGAATGGCAAGCAGTTTCATTCTATTTGGAAAACAGATAAAACACAAAGCAATAATTCCCGACAAGCCTATTGCTTCAAGCACCCACCATACGTAACCAGTTATGATAATCAGAATCACGTCAAGCAGCAAACCAAGAAGGAATATTTTTGAATACCTTGAAAAAGCATGCTTTACTGCATCATTCCTGTTTTTTCTCCCAGCAATTGAGAGGTATGTTGAAACGCCAGAAATGAAAAGAAACATCGCAATATCCATATCCCCAAACGCAATCACTCCTCTTTTGCTGTAATCGAGAAACCAGATTGGTTGAGAGGGAAAGATGTTTACAAAAAAATGAAGGATGAGCATGAGGAGAACTGCAATTCCTCGGTAAACATCAACCCATTTGTAACGCATGGAGATGATAGAGTTGAAGAGGTATTTAAAGTTAAAATGGGGCCAGAGGGATTTGAACCCTCACTAACAGGTGTCTCGTGCATCTCATCCTTTTTCAATGCTCCAATTCTAAATCATCCTCCTCCGAGTCATGACACCCGCAACGCTCCTTGCAAAAGGAACTGGAGCCTGTTGTTCTGCCAAGTTATACTATGGCCCCTTGAAATTATTTTGAAAAATCAGATTTAATTACTTTCCTATCCCCCCAATCTCTTGATTATTTCTTCAATCACTATCTTCTCAAACCCCTCATTCACCCTCAAACCAGCAGCCACATCATGCCCTCCCCCGCTCTCAATCATCTCGCTCAGCTCGCTCTTCAACTCCTTTATAAGCTGATTTGCGTTGAACCCAGCTTCTCTGGCTTTAGCATTCGCTCTGAAATGAAATACTTTTTCACCATAACCAACCACAACAACAGGAACCTCCTTACCAAATTCCTCCAGCACCTCACCGCATATCTTTCCTTTTGGTGGGAACTCCCCAACCCTCAGTTTCTCCATCCTAACCAAAACAAGCTTCAACCCATTCTCCAGCTCCTTCACCTTTGCATACCTCAGCGCATCTTTCTTTGCAAACTCAATCCTCTTCATTGCTCTTTTGTAAATTGAATCAACAATTTTTGGGTTTTTCAAATTTGAATAAAGCAGCTCAAGGCTCTCGCCAAACTCGGAATCAGACGTCATAAAATCCAGCACAAGCGCTTTCCTCTCCACCTCCTCGCTCGGAGTTAACAATTTGCTCTTATCCCCAGCAAGCGAGACTCTTTCCAACTCTTCCAAACCATCAAACACTTTTATTTTTTCAGCTATTTTTCCAGCCAGAAGCCCAGCAGAGTAATCCGAATTCCCACCGTATAACCATGGTGAAACAGCAAGCGTCACAATTCCCCCAACTTCATCTGGTGGGTGATGGTCAATTATCAAGATGGAGCAATTTGCTTTTCTCAAAGCTTTAAGCGAATCAACGCTTTCCGCATTCATAGAAAAATCCAGCAGGATTGCAAGTGGGTTTGAGCCCCCCATATTTCTAACCAACTCCAAATCATCAACAACGCTTTTCACCTCATATACTGCTGTCTGATTTCGGAGGATGAGCATCCTTCTCCTTCGCTCCTCAAAACTCCCTCCAAGCATCTCCTTCATTGAAAGATATATCGAAAGAGCTGCACATACCCCATCACAATCACCGTGATACCTGATGAGAATTGGCTCGGCGGAGTTTAAGGTGCTTCGTATTAAATCGGCAGCTTTCTCAAACACCCGATCCATCTTTTTGATAACTCCGTTGAGCTCCATATTTATGAAGTTTTGCACAAAGAGATATTAATATTAATGAAAATAAGTGATTGGTGATTGAATGGAAGCAAGAATAGTGAGCTACCGAAGGGGCAAACACACTGAATACACAAACCAATATATAATTACAATTGAAGGGGTGAATAACAAAAACGATGCAGTTAAATATGTTGGGAGGAAAGTTGTTTGGAAAACAGCTACTGGAAAGGAGATGGTTGGGAAAGTGACAAACACGCATGGCAACGGAGGGGCGCTTCTTGTGAGATTTGAGAAGGGGCTTCCTGGACAGGTGCTGGGAAGCACTGTGAATGTGGAGTGAGCAGATGGAAACGCAAGCCAAAGCAAGTGAGATAAGGAAGCTTGCAGAGAAGCTGAAGGAGGGTAACCGGCTGATGGCAATCTCTGCAGTAGATGAAGGAGAAAACATCACACTCTGCTATCACTTCTGGAACACTGCGGAGAATGAAATAAGAAATCTGAAAGTGAAAGTGAGAGATGAGATTGATACTATTTCTGACATAATTCCAAACGCATCGTATTATGAAAGGGAAATTCACGATTTGTTTGGAGTTGAATTCAAAGGCGCCAAGCTTGAACCACTTCTTGTGCCAAAAGGCTATAAAAAATATCCTTTGAGAAAAGCACTTGAGGGGAAGCTCAGCTCTGAGTGAGCTGCTGGCACTGCTCTCTGAGCACTGCAACCGTAATTGAGGAACATACCTTTGGGTTTCGTGTATCCTTCGCAACCTGCAAGTAGCAGTTATTTCTCATTGATTCAGAAGGAAGATTAGCACATGCGTTTGGGTCTTTTGAGTAAACCGCTGAGATGTATAAACACGCCTGCTTCCCCTGCGGTTCAACAATTTTATCGCAGGTAGATGGATCAATTCTGCCCGTTATACAAAGCTCCTTCGCAAATGGGTTTGTTATTTTAGCGCAGTAGCTTGTATCATTGAACTGCTTTGCCATTGAGAATAAGCACGCATCAACCGCATCCCGCTGAGTTTCTGCATGCTCTGAAACAAGCATCTCACAGAACTGAGGCTCCTTATTTTTCAGGGCAAGCTCGGAGAATACCTGATTTTTGCACGCATTCCTTGACGTATTTACAGATATAGAATCACACAGCTCCGGCCTTAGAAGAGAAATTGCAAGCTTTGACAGGCAGTTATCCCGGTAGTAGCTTGACTCCATGCGCATGCAGTAAGAGGAATCATTAGTTGAAACTGCAAGCCTTGAAAAGCACTCATCCTTCAAAACTCCAGAAAGCTTCGCACAAATTGATGAATTTGGCGCAACTCCCTTGCTGAGAAGCAAGGAGTAGCACTGCTCAGCTAAAGAAGTTTTTTCTATTTCACCGCACTTTGAGATGTTCATCGTCTCAGCAGCAACCATCACAAGACAGTTATCTTTCTGAGAAGGATCCCAGAGATGGTAACATCTATCCTGTGACGTGTCAACAAGCACGCAGCCTGAAAAGAAAAGAAGCAGAAACAGGAGTGTTTTTTTCATGGAAGTGATTATATAGCTTACGCAATATAAATTTTTCTAGAAGAAGGTGCAGCAATGTTATACTCTCTCGTGCCACTTCTCATAACCTCACTCGCTATATTTGCAACGCCACATTTCATACGCAATAAAAAGACATACCCCTCCTCTGTCAAACTCGCCTCCTCCCTTGCCTCCCTCCTCGCGCTCATGCTGGTTATTGCATTCCCATCCGATACACCACTTCCCAGTCTGTTTAAGGAGGATTCCCTCTCCTTTATCTTCTCGCTTCTGGCAAGCTTCATTGGGTTTATCACGGTAATCTACTCCACCTGGTATGTTGAGGAGAACCACAGAGAGTTCCATTCCGCGATGCTGCTGTTCATTGCCTCCATGATTGGTTTAGCAATCTCAAACAACATAATACTCCTTGTGGTATGCTGGGAGGTTACCACAACAGTATCCTTCATGCTGATCAGAATGAAAGGAACTGAGGAGGCAGTCAGAGCTGCGAATAAGGTTTGGGTGATAAACCAGGTTGGTGGCATGGCTCTGTTCATCGGTGCAGCCTATCTATATTTGTTGGGCATACACACCCTTGACTCCTTCCTCCTCAGCGGGGATATGCTTGCTGCCTCCCTGCTTGTTTTCGCTGCAATCACCAAATCCGCCGTGTTCCCATTCCACCCATGGCTGCCCAGCGCGATGGAAGCATACTCCCCAGTAAGCGCTCTCCTTCACAGCGCAGCTATGGTTATGGCTGGGATGTATCTGCTGATAAGAATAACTCCTCTTCTCCTCCTGTCTGCAGAGCTCCGCGGAGCTGTCCTGCTGCTTGGGCTGCTCACAATTCTAGCCTCATCAACAAAAGCATTCCTTGAAAACGATTTGAAAAGGGTGCTCGCCTACTCCACTCTCACAAATATAGGCATGATAGCCACCTGCATAGCATTCTCCTCCCCCTTCTCAATAGCCGCTGCTTTATTTCACATCATCTCTCATGCTTTTTTCAAAGCATCCCTCTTCTTGGAGGCAGGAGTTTTTGAGCACTCCCTGCGAACCCGAGATATTGACAAGCTTGGCGGAGCAGTTGAGAGGCTGCCCACCACCACTTTCTTCTTCACTCTTTCATCCCTGAGCGCGATGGGGGTGCCAATCACCCTTGGGTTCATGAGCAAGTTCGCAATGTATGAAGCAACCCTCCCAATTGTTTCTCTTTTCCTGCTCTTCGGAACAGTGCTTGCAGCTGCATATTACTCGTGCATTCTTGGACATCTTCTATTCAAAGCAGGAGGGACGAGAATTCATGAGGAGTTGACAACCATCCTCTCCATCGCACCTCTCTCACTTTGCTCCGTGCTGCTTGCAGCATATCCATACCCAATAATGAACCTGTGCTCAAACGCAGTTCAGGAGTTGATGAAGGTTGAGTTTGTTTTCCCAACTCTTGTGAGCCCACCCCTTTTATACCTCTCTCTTCTTCTCACCCTCGGTTCAGCGCTTGCTCTGAAAGGAAGAAAAGCTACGGTTCCATTCCGCTCCGGAGAGCCAGTGAGAGGAAGTCCGCTCGCCCCAAGCTCGCAGATCTATGATGTGAGAAAAGCAGCTGGAAGGGTGTATGCGTTGATTGATGTTGAAAACTGGTATAAAATGACTGGCCCCGTTGGCGAGTTCACATACAAACTGCTCAGCCGCATACAGGAGCTTGTGGAGGTGAAATAATGCACAATTCGCATCTTCCAATAGGACCGTCCCACCCAATGCTTGTGGAGCCAGCAAGATTTCTATTTAAAATTGAAGGAGAGAGAGTGAAGGAAGTTGAAATCAACCTTGGATACACGCACAAAGGAATAGAGAAACTTCTTGAAAGCAAGAATTACATACAAGCTGTCCCAGTTGTTGAGAGAATATGCGGCATCTGCTCCCACTGTCATGCCTCAAACTTCTGCTACATGATTGAGAAGCTTGATAATCTGGAGATACCTGAAAGAGCGAAATACATAAGAACCATCGCTGCGGAGCTTGAGAGAATGCACAGCCACCTGCTCTGCCTTGCCCTGACTATGGAGGATATTGGGCAGAGAACTCTTTTCATGCACCTGATGGATATGAGGGAGAAGGTGGTTGATGCGTTTGAGGAGTTCAGCGGAGGGAGAGTGCACCACTCCATAAACACAATTGGAGGAGTGCGTTATGATATTGACGATAATTCAAAAAGAATGATAGAGCGCACTGCGAATGAAATCTCAGAATATTCCAAAAAGCTTGGGAGAATCATTATGAACAACAAAACAATAAGGGGCAGGCTTGAGGGGAATGGAGTTTTAACCAAGGAGGAAGCAAAGACGCTTGGAGTTGTCGGTCCTGTCGCAAGGGGCTCTGGGGTGAATAACGATGTGAGAAGGGCAGTCCCATATGGAAAGTATTCCGAAATAGACTTTGAAATTCCACTGAGGGATGAAGGGGACAGCCTTGCGAGGACAATGATAAGGGTTGACGAGATACCTGAATCCGCAAAGATAATAACTGAATGCTTAAAAAAGATGCAGCCTGGCGAGCTGAAAATTAAATGGATGGGCAAACCAAGGGAAGGGGAGCAGGTTCATCTGGTGGAAGCCCCGCGAGGGGAGAACCTGCATTACGTGGTTTCCAAAGGGGAGAGAAACCCATACAGAGTTAAGATAAGACCACCTTCATTTGCAAACATGCAGGCTGCTGCTACGGTTCTTGAGGATGCAAGGGTTTCGGATATACCACCAGCAGTAATAAGCCTTGACCCATGCCTGAGCTGCACTGAGAGAACTGCATATCTTGATAAAAGAGGTATCGCATATGTTGAATACCGGGGTTGAGATGCTGCCGTTTGAGTTGCTTCTGATGGACGTTGGAGCACTCGCAGCTGGCTATGTGCTATTCACGGAGAACAGAAAGCTAGCAAGAAACTACATAACCTCGCAGGTGATTGGAACTGCTATCCTCATAGCTGCGTTCTTCATCAGCAACACAGATTATGGAAGTTTATCTGGCGCAGTGTTCGTCATTGGCTTTCTTGCAAAGCTCGGCATCTTCCCATTCCTATGGCTCCCAGGAGTTGTTTCAAATTCAAAGCTGAGAACCAACCTTGTGCTATGCTCCCAGCTTTCCATCATTCTCCTCATGTCATATATAAGCAAGAGCATGCTGAACCGAAACGCTGTTCTTGCATTTGGATTGCTTGCAGTTGGGTTTTCTGCTGTCAGCGCAGTTTATGATAAAAAAACAAAAAGCTCCATCTCATCGCTTCTTGCCTCCCAAACTGCATATACGTTCATCACCCTTGCATTCCTCCCGCTCGTCTCCATATTCACAGCCGTCATATCCGACTTTCTTGTAAAATTCACCCTCCTTGCGTCTGAGGAGAAGAAGGATGATATAGCGCAGATTCTCGCAGCTCTCTACTTCGCGGAGATGCCCCCATTCCCAACGTTTGCTGAGGAGTTTGAAATTCTGGAAAGAAGCTTCACTGTAGGGATTATTCTGAGCATTGCCGGGCTGCTTATGATGGTTGCCCTTCTCATGCACCGAGTGAAGGGCGGCAAAAGCCTGGGCGCAAGAATAGTTGGCGCGATACTGCTGCTGATAGGTTTGGCGAGTTTGATGAGGCAGATGTGATGGGAGTTAAAAAATCACCCTGGGTGTATTTGCTTGGATTGGCTGGTTGCAACGGTTGCGATATAGAGATAGCTGCAGCAGTTGGGCCAAGATTTGACCCGGAGAGACTTGGGATTAAAGTTGTGAGCTCCCCAAGACATGCAGACATACTGCTGGTGAATGGAACAGTGAATAAAAAAATGAAAAAAGTTGTAAAGGAAGTATACAACCAAATGGCGGACCCAAAAATTGTTGTGGCAGTTGGCTCATGCGCCATGTCAAACGGACCATTCAGGGAGTGCTACAACATGGAGTGCAGGCTGGATGAGCTTGTCCCAGTATCAATCTACATACCTGGATGCCCGCCAAGGCCACAGGCAATTATATATGGGATTAAAAAAGCGCTGGAGCTGGTGAAATGATTCTCATCGCACTTGTGTTTGGTGTGTTCGCATCGTGGCTGCTGAGAAATTTGGCTGCAAGAGCAGAGGGGAGAGTTGGGCCACCGTTGCTCCAGCCTGTTTGGGATTTGATAAAACTTTTCAGGAAGGGCTCGGTTGGAGATGTGTCAGAAGTGCTGCCGCTGCTTTCCCTTCTGTTTGTTCTCTTTGCCACAATCAACCTTCCCTCCCCGAACAGCTGGGGCGGGGATTTGATTGTTGTGCTCTACTCCCTCACCGCCTCCTCAATATTCACCGCAATCGCGGGCTTTGCCTCCTCCTCTCCTTTTTCAAAAATTGGGAGCTCAAGAGAGTTGCAGCAAACCATTCTTGCAGAGCTGCTTTTCATTGCGGCAAGCTTCTCAGTTGTTGTCGCTGCCAACAGCACTTCCTTCCAAGCAATTGCTTTTTACAATCAGAACAACTTCAACCCACTTCTCCTACTAACTTTTCTGATGATGCTGATTGCATGCCAAGCAAAGCTCAGGAAAGCTCCTTTTGACATTCCTGATGCAAATGTAGAGGTTGCTGGCGGTCCTGCAACCGAGTTCTCAGGGTATGTTCTGGGAATGTACGAGCTTACCTATCTTCTTGAGCTGTACTGCCTGCCAATGCTGACTGCATTCCTATTCTTTGGAGTTAACTACCCAGCTGCGCTTATGATCAGCGTTCTGATAATTTTTCTTTTTGGAATAGTGGCTGCGATAACCGCCCGTTTCAGCGTGAGAAGCTCAGCCGGACTGCTTTTCTTCACTTTTCTATTCTCCATTTTGGTAACAACAATTCTTTACATTGGAGGAAGATTCTATGGGACTTTTATCTGAGATAATTAAAAAAATGACAAAAAAACCTTCCACCGAGAAATACCCCTACGCGCCGTCACCAGCTCCGCAAAAAACAAGAGCTCGTTTAACCAGAGATAAAAAAATCTGCATAAACTGCGGAGCATGCACTCTGGTATGCCCTTCAAAAGCATGCTACTTTGTGCAGGAGAAGGATAAACGAAGGGTTGAATTCAACTTAGCTTACTGCACGTTCTGTGGACAATGCGTTGAGGTTTGCCCTGTGAAATGCTTAAAAATGGTTAATGAGTATGAACTTGCAACAGCAAAAAAAGAGGAGCTGATAATCTGAAATTCATAAAGAATTTCGGAGTGGTGCTGGTAAGTCTGTACTATCTTTTCTTTGGAGCCTATCTCAGCATCTACGCAAAAAACTTCCTCACCGCAGTTCAACTTGTCGGTTGTTTTGGAGAGCAGTGCCTAAAGATTGGGTTTCTGCACATGCTTGGTTGGCTGCTTGTTGGAATTGGGTTGGTGTATGTGCTGACTGCAATTCTCCTGCGCTTCCACCGCGTGGGGTGTTACATAGCAGTTGTAACTTCATCCTTCACCATCCTTCTCAGCATTGCTTGCATTCTCAACCCGGACTTCACAACACTTCAACTCCTCTTCATCTCCCCAACAAAATTCATCCTTGAAACAGCAACAAAACTCCTCCCAGTTTTTCAACCAATTGTGAACTTAACAGAAGTCCTCATTGTGATTTTCAACCTTGCGCTTGTTCTGTATTTGGTTTTTTTGCTGGGCAGCGGAGTTTGGGATGAGAAAGTTGAAATCCCTGAAGAAGAATTAGAAGAAGAGAATAGCCGAGCCTGAGTGGGTGGTGGATTAGAATTAGAAGGCCCGGCCATTCGAACATGAAAAGCCGTGAGTTTGGAGATGCTACAGCTCCTTTTAGCAAGTGCAGAGAAAGGCTTTTAGTAGTGGACGGGCTCACGGATCGCTTGCGCTTTCCGCTTACACCCCCACCCTATCAACAGGATCTGCTATCCTGGCCTTGGACTGCCTCGTTTTGAGAATGGCTTCGACCTTAGATGCTTTCAGGTCTTATCCACTGGCGCGTGGCTGCCCGGCAGTGCTTTTCACAACCGGTAAACTAGAGGCGCCGATTCCCTGTTCCTCTCGTACTCAGGGAATCCTGCTCTCAGGCAGTCAACACTTCTAGGAGATACTACCGAACTGTCTTTGTCGCCCCAGATGGCAAAAGTATGAACCTTCTTTTTTATCGGGATGATAAACATAAAACGTCTTGTAAAAATTTGAACATTGTTCACGACCATGGATTATTAATCCATACATTTTAGTTGAGGTGCCCTTTTTGACATATGGGCCTACCACATTGCCACATTTAATTCCAAAGCTTTCTATCATTGATTTAAGTTCTTCTAGAACTCTTTTATTTGCTTGTGCGAAGTATATCCGTATGTCCTTTGGTTTGAAGTAATTCGCACCATACTTGTCTAAACTATTTATGCTTCCCTCCGCATCAAAAAAACCTGAGATGTAAGCTCTCTTTGTTGCAGAACTTCCTCTTAAAACAAAATTGGGTGTATTCCAACTTGCTTGTTCTCCATCGAACTCTAACAGTCGCACTACCGTGTTGTAGATTTGTTTTGAATTTAGTGTTGCTCTCCATAGTCCTCTTGAATCTTGAGAAATTGTTGGCTTCGCGCCGAATAATTCGTAAATAAACTCCGAAACTTTTCTTATCCACTTCTCATTTCGTTGGTATATGACGAGTCGGTAGATTCTTTCATTGTTATTTTTAATGAACGAACCGTCTCTCATAGCACCTGCTAAGTACGCTAATTTGTCCATAGTAGATTTTCGTTTCTGTAATATAAAATTTGCCATCTAGGGTCGCGACGTTTTGTTCACCCAGTAGGGTTAACATCCTCTCAAGTTTAGCAGGCATAAGAACCTGCTAGAGACATAGGCAAATATCAAAGGTTAACCCTCCAGGGTTCTGAACCCAGCTCGTGTAGGTCTTTAATGGATGAACAACCCAACCCTTGGTGGCTCCTGCACCACCAGGATGACCTAGGCCGACAGCGATGTACCAAACCGCGAGGTCGATGTGTACTCTCGCCCGCGACGAGCCTGTTACCCCCGGGGTAGCTTGTCTGACAGCTTGGACCCTCAGCAAAAGGGATACCAAGGTTCGTTAAGCCCCTCTTTCGAGCCTGAATCCCACGCTTTTAAGGATTCAGTCAGCCATCCATTTGTCTTTGACCCTTACCAGCGGATTTCTGACCCGCTTAAGGATAGCATTGGGCGCCCTTGTTTCCTTATCGAGGGCGTACCGCCCCAGCCAAACTATCCATCTGCCGATGTCCCCTTGCAGGTTAGGAACACAGCAGCTGTAGAGCGGTGTTTCACTTTCGCATTCACACCCCCCGCAAGGAGTGTTTCGACGCTCCCGCTTACGCTGTGCAACAACCACCGTATCCCAACGACAGACTATAGTAAAGCTCCACGGGGTCTTCGTTTCCCCCTAGAAGTCCTCGGCATCTTCACCGAGTAGTGAGTTCACCAGGTCCCAGGTAGGGACAGCGGGACGCTCGTTATGCCCTTCATGCAAGCCACCAATTAAGCGGCGAGGTATTACGCTACCTTAAGAGGGTCAGAGTTTGAGGTCTGATGAATTCAAAGGACTCATCAGATTACCCCCGCTCTTTGCCGGCGCTTTGCTCCATTGAACTGGAGTTTGACGTACCGGTAGTGAGCAGGCATCGCCCCCTATACTAAGCCTTTCGGCTTTGCAGGGAGCTGTGTTTTTGGTAAACAGTCGACGTCCCCTTGTCACTGCGACCTGCGGTTGCAGCTTGCGCCACAACTGCAGGCATGGCTTCTCCCGAAGTTACGCCACTGGATTGCCGAGTTCCCTTACCTGAGTTCTCCTGACACGCCTTGGCTTTCTCTGCCAGCAGCACCTGTACGAGTTCTAGGTACGATCTCGTGGAATCGCTGCCAGCTTCCTTTTCACGGGCTCAAGGAATCAGCGGAACCACCTTGCGATGGCCTTCCCAGAGTTAGACTGCTTCTCCTCATAATGAGTCTCTGCAGTCTTGCAGAGGTTAGATGAATTCTCATTCACTCCACCTATCCCCAAGCGTCAGAAGCTGGCCTTGTGTCGCCACGTCTACCCACGAGGCACTGGAATTTTAACCAGTTTCCCTTTCGCTCCCGAGTAATTAGCTGGGAGCTTAGGATCGGCTTACTCTTAACTGACGAACATTGTTAAGAAAACCGTGTGCTATCCGGCGTCCAGGATTCTCACCTGGATTTGCTGTTACTAACACCAAGATATTTGTTTCTGACAGGTCCATTGGAACTCACGCCCCAACTTCTGCCCTGCCAGAACACCCCCCTACCAGATGATGCTTGCGGCATCCTCCGGGGTATCGGCACCTGGCTTAGCCCCGGTAATCTTCAGAGCCTGCACTCTCGACTGGTCCGCTGTTACGCGTTGTTTAAAGGATGGCTGCTTCTGAGCCTACCTTCCAGCTGTTTTAGAGTGGAGACTCCTTTGTGATTAGCACTTAGCCAGGATTTAGGGGCCTTAACCTCGGTCTCGGTCGTTCCCGTCCCGGCATGCTAGCTTACCCAGCACGCCCGACTCCCATCTTCTACGGTGATTGTGAATTCGGAGTTTGAAAAGACAGTGGAGCCTTTCGGCTCCGTTCTGCCTGATCAGTGCTCTACCTCACAATCCACCTCCAATGGGGCTATCCTGAGGGATACTTCGGGGGGAACCCGCTTTAGCGAGTTTAAAGGGCAGCATACAAAGATCCCATTTGCTGCCCTTATAAACTTATCGCCAAGTTCGATAGGACTATCACCCCTACACGCAGGTCACCCGAGCGGATATACCAGCACCGGTTGCGGGCCTCGACCAATCGGAAGATTGGCTTCGCCCTGCCCGCGTGTAGATCACATTGGCTTCGGGTCTGATGAAAGTGATTTATGGCACTTTCGTACCACCTGCCTCGCCCTTTCGGGTTGCGCAGCCTCGCTTTCGCTCCGCCTTTCGGCTCACCACTTCCATCAACTCCTTGGCTCTTGCTTCAAGAAGAACGATGCAACCCTGCTCAATCTCCCGTCGCTTTATATATTTCTACATATCGCTTCCAGGAGACCGCATTCCTTTCGGGCCGCACCTTCTGTAGCCACTCAGTTTCAGGCTCTTTTAACTCCCCTTTCGGGGTGCTTTTCAGCTTTCGCTCGCGCTACTTGTGCGCTATCGGTCTCAGGTTATATTTAGAGTTGGAAGTTGATGCTCCCATGTTCACGCCCACTACTCAATGGACGCTACTCTGCGCATCCCCTCACCCTCTGTTTTTCGCTTACGAGGCTTTCACTCTCTTTGGCAGCGCTTTTCAGCGCACTTCAGCTAGACAGAGGGAGAATGGAATGCATCACATCTCCTCCAAGTTGCCAAGGAGGATTCGAATTGCCTCTGTGTGGCTTTCAGTCGCCCTTACTAACCACATCCCATTTGGTTTCTTTTCCTGCGGGTACTAAGATGTTTCAATTCCCCGCGTGCTCCTTCACCTCTTTTGGAGGTGAATAATTCGGCAATCCCAGGTTCAAGGGCTGCCTGCGCCTACCCTGGGCTTATCGCAGCTTGCCACGGCCTTCCTCGCTACCTGAGCCAAGCCATCCCCTGAGCGGCATGACTCACTGCACTCGTTGATGCCAGGAACTGTAGCTTCTTCTCCTCTCACGGCTTCATGAATATCAGCCACTTCATTCAGAAACTCCTTCTGAATTGCATCATGTGCGGATGGACTCGGCGAGATGTTCAGCAGTTTATCTGCTTTTGAACTCGCGGCCTCCTCCTCGCAAAGGAGGCGCTCTACCACTGAGCTACGAGCCCATAAGAGGCTTCAAGAACATTAAGAGTGAGCTTTCGCCTACGCTTGCCTTGCACTCACTTCCTCGTTCTCATATCATAGAACGATTTAAGGAGGTGATCTATCCGCAGGTTCCCCTACGGATACCTTGTTTGTCGAGTGATAAGGTAGGTATTTTGATTTCCACTTTTAATGCAGGTTATCTTCCCCTCTTTGATCATACGATACAGAACATGACGAACGTTATAATACGGACACGCTACTTCGAGCATAATATCCAAAATCTTTGCAGGTTTCTTCCGCAGTATTAAGAACAACTCTTCTTCACTCGGTTTTCTTCGTTTTTTGTAAACATCAATGACAAAATTCAATTTTTCCTGTTTATCTTCGTCATCAAAGTTTATTGCTCTTCTGTAATCTTCTAAATCCTTAACGTAAAAATAAAAATCCTTTTTTAGAGTGTCCTTTTTCATTTTCGGGTTGGTACAACTTATGTTCAGCGCAGTGAGACAGTTGTGGACTTTCGTTACTAGAGCTTTACCTTCGGTACTTGCCACTTGTTTGAACTCTATGTAACCTTTTATATCCACAGAACCTTCGGCATCGAAAAGTCCTCTCAGAAAACTTTTTACCTCATTGCTCCTTAGCTCTTTTTTTAATAAGAGTCCCACCTTCTCTGCTATCTTTTTAGAGGAGACTCTTATTCTCAATTTTTCTGAGTTTGTTGCCCATGGACTTGTATTCTTCCTTAGTTTTATACAACTTTTTGGCAAGTCTAGAATTTTGGACTATTTCAAAATCAACGAAGCATCCGTGGAGTATATGTCCACTTTCACTCGTGTTGGCTGAATTGACAATTTCTGTATCGTTTGGACTGACTTTTTGAGTACTGAGGGAGATGAGTTATATATCTCGATGTGTCTGTCATCGATATACCCATCGCCTCTTATAATACCTGCAAGCCAGTGGAGATCGCCCATCTTATCACTTTACGACTATGGACCACCGGAAGTATTTAAAACTTCAGATGTTAGCCCCTCTCATGAAGAATTAGCTCGACGAGACCCTTTCGAATCTCGCCTCACTAAAACCTCACTTGAGTGACTTGACGGGCGGTGTGTGCAAGGAGCGGGGACGTATTCACCGCTCGAGTTCACTCAGAATAGCCCATGTACGAATTTTACAAATTTCCCATTCATTCTCACTAAAAAAGCGTCAAATTCATCAGGATGTTAATACGCTAAACATAAATCTTTTGCTGGGCTATTCCGATTGATGACAAGCGATTACTAGGGATTCCAGCTTCATGAGGGCGAGTTTCAGCCCTCAATCCGAACCTAGGCCGAGTTTGGGGATTAGCTCCTCCTCTCGGAGTGGCAACCCATTGTCTCGACCATTGTATGCCACGTGTAGCCCGGGAGATTCAGGGCATACTGACCTACCGTCGCCCTCTCCTTCCTCCTGCTTAACGCAGGCAGTCCCAACAGAGTGCTTCATCTCCGGAGAGATGAATCGCAACTGTCAGCAAGGGTCTCGCTCGTTTCCGGACCGCAGGAGTGCTTTTTGGGAGTGCTTGAGAAATTTTTCAACAAACTCAATGAATTCCTTTGAAGTTAGTATAACAAGCTTTCCTTCGATGAACCTGGCTCGGAAGCCAAGAAGCTCAAGAAGCATCTGCTCCTTTTCTGATGCTCTTGCAAGGTAAGGTGTTTTCTCTTTAACTCCACCGCAGGAATCAAACAACCCAGCTAGGTATGAAGCGGAGTATCTGTTCTTCTTCCTGAAAACATCCAGCTGGTTTCTCTCTGTTTCCTCAAAAAACTTTCTGTAAGCTGAGTGGTAGAAGTAAATTTCATTCTCACTCAGCTGAATTTTCTCAGGAGGAATTTTCAGTGTTTTCAGCGCTTCTTTCAGGAAAATCTCCCGTATCTCTCCACTTCCTTTTATTCCAATTCCTCTGGGAATTTTTCTTCCTTTCCACAAACCAATTACATACGCCAGTTCAGGCGTCATTTTTATTTTCATCTCTCTCACTCCAGATGCACTCATGCGGTTTACCGGACTTAACCGGACACTTCACAGCACGAGCTGACGATGGCCATGCACCACCTCTCGGCTCGTCAGGCAAGATCTTCAGTCTGGCCTTCATACTGCCGTCGCTCCCGGTGATATTCGGGCGAACAACATCAGATAATTTCCCAGTAGACGGTTCTACCGATTTTCCTCCTCCTGATTGAATTGCTTTTATAAAGATTGCGAACTGCCTCCCTCACGCACGTTGGAAGGAGTCTCAGTTCTAAACACATTTCACCAACAGTAAGCGGCTTTTTAGTTTTTTTGAATAATGCCAAAACCTTCTCCTCGGTCTTTTTCTCTTTTTTTCGATACCCACCGATTTTACCCAGTCTCTCAAGCAAAAGACGCGCCCATTCATTTCTTTCTCTATCAGCAAATGGACCTGCAATTTTGTATATCTCCTCGAAGCTTTGTCTCTTCAATCTAAAGTATAGGTCATCTCTCTTTCTCATAATTTTATCAGTCGTAGTCCAGCCATGTTGCTTGCATACTTCGAAGATTGCTTGCAATTGGTTTCGGTTTCTGGATGTCTGCACTAGAGAAGGCGAGTCGTCTCCGATAAAGACAAACTCGAATTCAATCAATGGAAGGAGGATGTTAGCTGCTAATTTTTTATCTTTTAGAGCCTCGGTATAAACCGCCATTATCACCACCAGTAGTATATACCGGTGATGATTTTAAGGATATCTGATATTATCCATTTCCCGGCGTTGAATCCAATTGAACCGCAGCCTGTGGAACTCCAACCCCTCGTTTACACTAAACCGACATGTTGAAGTGTCGGAATTGGGTCAAGGGTTTGGAATTAATCCACCCCTTGTGGTATAGGAAACGATAGAATTTTTTGGGGATGTCTGAAACCAACTACATGGACAAATTTCCTTGCATTATCTGCGTAAACGCATAAGCGGAAAACTCGTTTACCTTTTTTTATTTTTCCACAAATGACATTGTTTCTCTCCAAAAATTTTTTTAGCTTTATTAAGAACCTTTTGCTCTTCGAGGCAATTTCAACGCGCAGATAAAAATTTATTCTGCCTCGCCTTTTTCTTTTATCGATATAAATGCATCCGTCGCCATCCACGTATCCCTTCACAAAACTTTTAATTTCTTGTGAATTCAAGTTTTCAGGGAATTTTAGCTGATGACTTTTTCTTCCTGTAAAGAGGCTATACTTCTTTATCAGTAAGTCATAGAAGCTTGGGCAGTATACATAAATTTTGTATGCATTTTTTGATGAGTAGATTTTTGCTTTTGCTCCACTTTCTTCCTCCAACAAAACTCTAATTTTTTCTGAAAAAGCCCTGTTGTTAGAGTAGATGGAAACACTTTTCTCATCCTTGTCTAAGTGACCATCGGCACTGATGAGTCCTGCAATGTAAGATGTGTTGTCCATGATATTCATCTCCGTCTTCTGTTTAAAATTCTATCGTTTGCTCCCCCGCCAATTCAGGGAAAACCAGCAACCAATTCATTAATATGAAAAATTTTTTCTTCATGACGAGATTTTATTTTGTTTGCAAAGAGTTTCAGAGAGTTCTTTCTTGTAATCCGAAATTGCCATACGTTTCCAGTATATGTAAGATTTGTAGGTCGTATATCATTCATTTTCAAAAAATTATGAATGAATTCCAAACTCTCTTTATTCTTCTGATCGAATGATGTGTAAATCTGCTTAGAAACGAATGGTAAACCACCTTCGGCATCCCAGAATCCTCCAACATAATGCCAGAGATAATCTGCATCAGCATTTTTTATTGCTGATGGTGTTGACCAGTCCTCTTGTGGATTTTTATATTCTGAGATTTCGACTAGGTTACTAACAAAATCTTTGCCATTCGCCCTCAGAAGATTTCCACGTATTCAAACCGTAGTACTAAATTCGTTTTCTAGAATATTTTTTATTTTTAGAAGCCATGGCGAATACGATTGGTATAATCTTAGTTCATATTTTTTCTTATCCCTAAAATCTATACTCGCATCTCGTATTGCACCTAGGAGATAGGCTATATTTTCATTCACAGCTATTTCTTCTATTCTTGAATTTTTAAGTTGCTGGTATTCTTTCCTTTAAGTTTCAACCTTGCGGCCGTATTTGGGAAAGCCCGCGCCGATAAATACTACTCAACAGAATATAAGCTTTTCGGTTAGGCTTTTCTCCCCAGGCGGCAGACTTAACACCTACGCTACGGCACTGCCGTAACCCTAAGTTACGGCAACACCACAGTCTGCATAATTTACTGCTAGGGCTACTCGGGTATCTAATCCGATTCGTTCTCCTAGCCTTCGTCCCTCACTGTCGGACGCGTTTTGGCCAAGCGCCTTCGCCACTGGGAGTCCTCACAGGATTAACGGATTTTACCCCTACCCCGTGAGTACTCTTGGCCTCCCCCGCTCCCAAGCCCGCCAGTATTCTCTGCACTCCTTCGAGTTGAGCCCGAAGATTTCACAGAGAACTTAGCAGGCCAGCTACGGACTCTTTAGGCCCAATATACGTGGATACCACTCGAGCTGCCGGTGTTACCGCGGCGGCTGTCACCGGTCTTACCCAGCTCTTATTCCACAAGCTCCTTAAGCTTGTGAAAAGATGCTCGCGTGGAGCATCACTCAGAATCCCCTCGTCACGCTTGCGCGCATTGCGAAGGTTTCGCGCCTGCTGCATCCCGTAGGACTGGAGCCCTTGTCTCAGTGCTCCTCTGGGGGCGCCAACTCCCATTGCCCCCACCGATTATCGGCTTGGTGGGCCGTTACCCCACCAACTACCTAATCGGAAGCAGTCTCATCCTAAGGCGGACATGGCTGCATTTCACCATGCCTTTTGGGCTATGAAGCGTTCCAGCATCCATAGCCTATGTGGTATTAGCCTCAGTTTCCCGAGGTTATCCCCCTCCTTAGGGCAGATTGACTACTCGCTACTCAGCCGTTCGCCACCCCTCCTAGCAGAAGGAGTAGACTTGCATGGCTTAGTCGGATTCTGATAGCAGTACCCTCCAGCAGGATCAACTGGAGTTTTTCACGTTGAGAGCACACTTCCGCAAGTTCGGCGTAAGCACCACTAATCGCTCACTTCTCCTGTTCTTGAAGCCTCAGTCAAACCCAAACCTGCTTGGATTTCCATCAGATTATACGCTATAGAGGAAAGGCATCTATCACAGCACGAAGTAGAATTCGCGCTCCATTTACGCCGGAGTCTACAGCGTCCGCACGGCGAACAGAAATTATACACTCTCTTATTTAAATACTTTACGGTAGAAACACCGTCGGAGAAATTCTTGGAATTTCCGCATATACTATGTTTTCTTCTGTTTATAAGTGTTTGCTATCAAGAAATGCATACCGGAACTCCTCTCCTCTGGTGCACTTATACGCGCCGTATAATGAATAGAAGGAGAGAAGCAGGTAAACGACAAGCTCAATTTGTTTTACCAGAAGCTCATCAACTTTCACCAGCTTGCCATCGGAAGGAGCTGGAAGAAGCATGAGAAGCTGAGCTGCGAATGAGATGAGGAGAAGAAGCAGAAAAGAAAAAATCTGGTAATACGTTGCCTGTTTGGCTTGAAATTCAGAGTATTGTGAGTGCTTAAGCGTTTTCCAGATGAGCAGAGGGAAGAGGAAGGAGTAGCGGAAGACAAAACCAATTAACATGCTTGCATGAGCGAGCACTGCAATTCGGATATGCTTATCCATTCTACCAGCTACAGATAATCTTTCAACAGCTCAGCTGCTTTCTCTGGTTTGTTCACCTTCACTGCAAACACTCCTTTACTATCCTCCTTTCTCAGAAAAAGAACGCTGCGTATGTTTATTCCTGCTTCTGCAAGGGTTAATGCAACCTTCGCAAGCTCACCTGGCTGATCCTCTATTTTCAAAAGCAATGTGTCTGATGCAGTAACCTTGAAACCAGCTTTCTCAAGAAGCTTCACAGCCTGCTCCTCGTTTGATGCAACTAAATGAATCACCGCGTCCTTGCCGACTGTTTCAACTCCAACAGAATCAATGTTTATGTTATTATCGCCAAGAATTTTTGAAATCTGCGCGAGCAAGCCAACTCTGTCCTTTGCGACAATTATCAATTCCCTCATATTCTCACCAAGAGGGAATTTGTGAGGAGAAGCTTATAAAATATGCTGGAGGGAGGGTGATTTAGCTATTCTCTGGCAGGTTCATTTGAATTATCTTCGCAAAGTAATCAGAAAGCCCCAGGCGAGGATTGAACTCGCGACCTTTTGCTTACCACGCAAACGCTCTACCACTGAGCTACTGGGGCACAATTATTTTCCGAAGATGTGATTTAAAACAATTGTCTCCTCCCTTCCAGCTCCTATTGAAATAAAACTGACTGGCGTTTTTGATTGTTTTGAAATTTCTGCAATGTATCTTTTCAGCTCTTTCGGAAGTGCTTTGTAACCTTTCTTTGCAATTCCCTCCACTTCAAACTCCCATCCATCCATTTCTTTGTAGATTGGTTTGCATTTGTAAAGAGTTTCGTAAGAGGCAGGAAGCTCGGTGAGTTTTTTGTTGTTAACCTGGTAAGCAACACATATTTTCACTTTTTTCAAACCAGCGAGCACATCAAGCTTTGTCACCGCCAGCTCTGTTATCCCATTCACCCTGCACGCGTATCTCAACCCAACCATATCCAGCCAGCCAACCCTTCTAGGCCTTCCTGTTGTTGTCCCAAACTCCCCTCCCCTCTCCCTTATTCTCTCGCCCAATTCGCCAGTGAGCTCTGTTGGCAGAGGGCCCTCCCCAACTCTGGAAACATATGCTTTCACAACTCCCACAACCGCGTTTATTTTCATTGGGCTTACTCCCGCTCCTGTGCATGCTGCCCCAGCTGTGACATTACAGGAAGTGCCGAATGGGTAAACCCCGTGGTCAATATCAAGCATGGTTCCTTGAGTCCCCTCAAAAAGAATGTTCTTTTTTTCGTCTATTGCTTTGTTTATTACTCTGTTTGTATCGCATACATAGCCCTTCAGCTTTTCAGCATATGAGGAGTATTCTTCAACAATCTGTTCCTTTGTTAAGCTAAATTCACCTCCGTAAACCTCAATCTGCTTTTCCTTCAGTTTAAGAAGAGCTTCAACTCTCTCAGCAAGAGTTTTCTTATCAACCATATCGCCCATTCTAATCCCAAACCTTCCGGCTTTATCCTCATAGCACGGCCCTATTCCTCTTTTTGTGGTGCCTGCTTTTAACTTTCCTTTGAACTGCTCCTCCAATTCATCAAGTTTTCTGTGGTATGGGAGGATTACGTGAGCCCTCTCGCTTATCAACAGCTTTGGGGTTATTCCATCCTTTTTAAGCATTTCAATCTCTTCAAGAAGTGTTTTTGGGTCTACAACAACTCCATTCCCTATTATCAGCTGCTTTCCCCTCAAAGCTCCGGATGGCATTAAATGAAACGCGTATTTCTTTCCTTTCACAACAACTGTGTGCCCGGCATTGTTTCCTCCGCTGAATCTCACAACAACATCTGCTTTGTCTGCATAGTAATCAACAACCTTCCCCTTTCCTTCGTCACCCCACTGCGTTCCAACTATCACAACACATGGCATGAGAGCACCTCTGGAAGCAATAATAAATTATCCCTTCTAAATTAAAATGATGGTGGTTGGTTGAGGTTTCCTCCAATAATGAGAAATTTGAAAAGAGGCCCGCAGGTTGTGCTTCCAAAGGATTTTGGGATGGTGGTTGCTTTTACAGGAGTTGGGAAAAAAAGCACGGTTGTTGATGCGGGAGCTGGAAGTGGATTTCTTGCAGTTGCGCTTGGCAACATAGCTAAAAAAGTGATAACGTATGAGAGAAGGGAGGAGTTTGCAGAGCTTGCGGAGAAGAATGTTAAAGCAAGCGGGTTGAGAAATGTGAAAATAAAAAGAAAGGATGTTTTCAAGGGAATTGATGAAAGAGAAGTGGATTTGGTGACTCTTGATTTGGCGGATGCAGAAAAAGCTGTGAAGCATGCAAAGAGAGCATTGAAGGAAGGAGGATATGTGGTTGGCTTCCTTCCAAATATGGAGCAGGTGAAGGAGTTTGTCAAGGAGCTGGAGAGAAATAAATTTTCTGAGATATTCACAATGGAGTGCATAACAAGGGAAATTCTCGTTAGGGAGCAGGGAATGAGACCGGAGAATATGGGGTTGATGCATACAGTGTATCTGACTTTTGGGAGGAGGTAGTTAAAGTTTTTTCTCATAAGCATTTTCGTAAATCGGTCCTCTTGGAGTCAGCGTGCTTTTTTTGAGAGTAACTCTGTCAACTGCGCAATCCCCCAGCTCAAGCTCAGAATTTTCACGAAGAAATTCGTATAATCTGGTTTTATCCTTCAGAAATTTCACCCTCGCCAGAGTGATGTGAGGTGAAAGCTCTTCCTTCTTGAAACCGAGCCTTGCAAGCTCCTCCCCAAGCTGGTTGTGTATAATTTTCAATTCAGGTGCTTCCACACCAACCCAGATAACCCGTATGTAGTTGTTGCTTGGAAAGGCTCCAACTCCTCTACAGCTCATCTCAAACTTCTTGCAGTTTATTTTATCCATTGCCTGAATAACTTTTTCCTTCATTTTTTCATCAATCTCGCCAAGGAAGAACAATGTGAGGTGCAAATTCTCCTTCTCAACAAGCTTCACCCCTTCGATGGAAAGCTGTTTCTGAAGCTCTGCTATTTTCGCTCTCAGCTCCTCATCAATTTCAACTGCGATGAAAGCGCGCATAGTAATTTAAATGAACGCTAAATATAAGAGGGTTATGATTGTGATTGGAGTTGCAGGGATGCGCGCTGCTGGGAAGAGCATCGTGAATGAGGTTGCCAAGGAGTTCGGCGTCAACTCTGTTGAGATGAGAAGCGTTGTTGTTGAGATGATGAGGGAGAGGGGAGTTGAGATAAATAACAGAAGTTTGAGGGAGTTTGCAGATGAGCTGAGAAAGAAGGAGGGTTATGATGTTGTTGCAAGAAAGATGATTGATAGAATTAAGGGAATGGATGAGAAAGCGCTTGTGGTGAATGGAATAAGGGGGTATGAGGAAGTTAAAAGATTCAAGGAAGCGTTTGGAGATAATTTCGTTCTGATTGGTGTTTTTGCTCCTCAGAAGATGAGGTTTGAAAGAGTGATGAAGAGAAACCTTCCAGAAGATCCAAAAAGCTGGGAGGAGTTTGTGTGGGCAGATGAAAAGGAGCTTGGGTGGGGGACAGCAGATTCGTTTGCATTTTCGGATTACATGGTTGTCAACACAGAGACGAAGGAGAGAATGAGGAGGCAGGTGAGGGAAATTCTGAAGAAAATTCTGCGGAGATAGATTTTTATTAAACCTCTGAGATATGTGATATGATGAGAAAGGTATTGGTTATTTTAGCGTTGATGCTTGCGGTGAATGCAACCTACCTCAACGTGAATGAACCAGTGATGGCAAAGGGAATGAACGATGGGGGTAGTCTGTACATTGGAATTGCAGCTCCTGGTCAAACAGTTTACGTTGTTGCTGAGAGAGCAACGATAGATGCGGCTGGAGAGAATATAAATTACATGGGGTGGGATAAGCTTGCTGTGGAGGGTTTGCCTCCTGGTTGGAGCGGGGAGGACAGCCCACTTTACGAAACTCCAATGAAAGCAAAAATAAGGATAGCGCCTAATGCGGCGGATGGAAGGTATGTTTTCAGAGTGAAAGCAGTTGATGAGGGAAATTATGATGGGCTTGGCGAGCTTACAATAAACGTTTCTGTTGTGGTGAGCAAGGAAGTTTTCAACATAGATGTAACTCCTTTGACTGTTGAGACTGGTGTTGGGCAGCCTGGAGTTTATTATATAGAAATAGAGAATATGGGAGCTGCAAGCGATACGTTCAAAATAAAATCATCTGGCGTTCCAGCTTGGAGGTTTACCAAAGATGTGTTTGTGCCGCATGCAACCGACCCAAGTTTACCTGCGAAGAAACTGGTTCCGTATGAGGTTGTGTTGAACGAGCAGAGCGAGGTAGATGTGTATCTCAATGTCACATCTCTCTCAAGCGAGCAGATAAGCAAGGAGATGAGGGTGAGGTTGATTGCCAAACCATCCCTCATTTCGGATTATAGGGCAACGGGGCATGGTTTGCTCGTATTTCCTCTTGTGGAAAGCCCAGTTTATTCATTAATTGCCTTCTTCTCAAAACTGCTGCTTTAGGCAGGAAAAGGGTTTGGGAATGAGCGGGAGCATTCAAAAAGCAAGCCAGGAGGTTGCAGAGCTTTTGCTTGCTGGTGAAATAAAAAGCAGAGAGGAGTTGTGGAAGGCAAAGGTTCAGGCAAGCGAGAGGAATGGCGTTGTTGGTGTTGTGAAAAACTCCCAGATACTTAGAAGAATTCCGGAGGAGAGGAGGGGGGAGTTTGCGGAGCTGCTTAGAATAAGGCCGATGAGAACTGTTTCTGGAGTGAATGTTATCGCGGTGATGACAAAGGGCGAGTGCCCTGGCAGATGCGTTTACTGCCCAAGAGGGGAGGGAGCGCCGAAAAGCTATACTGGAAGGGAGCCGGCTGCAATGAGAGCAATTCAGAATAATTATGACCCGTTTAAACAGGTTGTTTCAAGGGTGAAACAGCTTGAGGAGATTGGGCATAGAGTGAGCAAGTGCGAGCTGATTATAATGGGTGGGACGTTTAATTCAATGCCAAAGGAGTATCAGGAGTGGTTTGTTAAGAGATGTTTTGATGCGATGAATGGGTTTGATTCGGATAGTTTGGAGGAAGCGCAGAAAGCAAATGAAACTGCGGAGAGAAGAGTGGTTGGTTTAACTGTTGAGACAAGGCCGGATTGGGCAGGTGAGAGGGAGGTGGATGAGCTGCTTCGTTACGGAACAACAAGAGTTGAGCTTGGAGTGCAGACGCTGGATGAGGAAGTTTACAAGAAAGTTAACAGGGGGCATGGTTTAAAGGAAGTTGTTGAAGCGACAAGAGTGTGCAAGGATTCGCTTCTGAAAGTTCTTTACCATATGATGCCTGGGTTGTTTTCCAATAAGGAGAGGGATGTGGGGTATTTCAAAACTATTTTTGAGGATGAGAGGTTCAAGCCGGATATGCTGAAGATATATCCGTGTTTGGTTGTGGAGGGGACGGAGCTGTATGAGATGTGGAGGAGGGGGGAGTTCAAACCATACTCTGTTGAGGAGGCTGCAGATGTGATTGCAGAGGTTATGAAAAACATACCTCGTTATGTGAGAGTGATGAGAGTTCAGAGGGATATTCCTTCATATTTGATTGTTGACGGAGTGAAAAAAAGCAATTTGAGGCAGATTGTTGAGAGAAAGCTTGCTGAAGAGGGAGTGAGGTGCAACTGCATAAGATGCAGGGAGATAGGGTATAGAATTATGAAGGAGGGGATAGAGCCGGAGTTGGAGAGCGTTAGGTTGAACAGAATTGATTACGATGCTTCTGGAGGAAAGGAAATTTTTCTGAGCTTTGATGAGATGAAGCACGATGCGCTTGTTGGTTTTCTCAGGTTGAGAATTCTTTCTGAAAAAACTCATAGAAAGGAGTTGGAGGGAGCTGCAGGTGTGAGGGAGCTGCATGTTTATGGGGAGATGCTGCCAGTTGGAGAGAAACGGGTGAGGGAGTTTCAGCATATGGGGTTTGGGGAGAAGCTGCTTGAGGAAGCGGAAAGAATTGCAAGGGAGGAGTTTAACTGCAGGAAGCTTGCGGTGATAAGTGGGGTTGGGGTGAGGGAGTATTACTTCAAGCTGGGTTATAGAAGGGATGGGGTGTATGTTTCAAAGGAGCTGGGGTAATTAATTTATTTAAGTTGTAAAATAATTGTGGAATACGGAAGTTACAGAGTTCCTTGGAATAAGCGAAAAATCCTGATTTTGTTTATATTCTTAGTGCTGGGTCTTTTCATAATTTTGTTTGCACCTAAGGATGGATGGGGAATTGGAAAAGCGAACATTTGGATACTTTTTGTGGTTATTTTTATGGTTTGGTTTCAGTATTCAAGAGATTATATCTACGCAGAGTCGTATGAATGGATTAAGAGGAATGTGATGTGCCCTGTTTGTGGAGGGAGGATGGTGAAGTGCCAGTATGCGGGAGGAAGCAGGTCTGGAGATATCTATAATTTGCAGTGCGGGAGCTGCGGAAAGGAGTTTATACTTGGTCCGAAGTTCGGTCGTTCAGGGCTTGTTCTTCAGGATAAAGAGAAGCCTGTGTTGTTTGGAACATGGAGAGTGTTGGTTGGCGTTGTCATTGTTATAAGTCTTTTGTTGATAGTTTTAGTATTGTTTTTATTGAAGGTGGGGTGGTGAATGAGTGGAATGTAACTATGTTACATCGCCAAACAGAGTTATAAGTCATAAACCACTCCTGGTATTTTTGGAAATAACTGAACCTCTCCCACATGCTGCACTCCAGCAACCCACCCAACCAACCTCTCCACCCCAATCCCTGCGCCAGCTGATGGTTTTAGTTTTCCCTCCTCCGCCAGCTTCAGAAGTGGTGTGTAATTCTCCTTTCTCACTCCATCCCTCTCCATTTTCCTCACTATTCTCTCATACTCCCACTCCCTTCTCCCTCCTGAAAGCACCTCTCCGTACTGGGGGAGAATCAAATCATAGTTATCCCACTTCCCATCCTGAAAATCATAAAACTCTCTTGGTATGTTTGTCACCCATACCGGGTGGGTGATTTCAGAAACCAGCCTCTCCTCCCACTCCTCTCCATACTTCTCCTCAAGCTCCTCCCTGTCATAAACCGCAAATGGAGTTTCCGGAATCCTTGGACTCCTTCCAAGCGCATTCAACTCCTCCCTTCTTCTCTCTCTCATTTCCTCTACCAAACCACATATCACCTTTTCAACAAAACTCCTTATTTCATGTGAGGAGGCATCCCTCACCTCAAAATCCAGCTGGGTGAACTCATAGAGATGTTTTCCTGTCTCCGCTCTCTCCCTCCTTTCAACTCGTATGTTTGGCGACAGAGCGAATAACTTCGGATGAGCAAGGGAGCAGGCAACCATTTTATGGACTATCATGCTTGAAGTTGCTCTGACTGTTTCACCATAAATTTCCAGCTCAATCCGTTTTTCAATGGATGCTCCTGGATCCGGCCAGAGAGGGTCTGTCGATTTGCAGAAAACCACGGGCAGCAGCCACTCAAACTCATGATGAAGGAACTCCTGGGTGAGGTGGTTAAGTGAGAACGTCAGCAGTTTACCAACAAGGCGCTTTCTCTCAATCTCAGCTTCGCGCAACTGCTCCAAAGACTTTGGGATTATTCCGCTCTGTCATTGAACCACCTTTTGCATCTTTTAATTTTCAAGCGCTTCAATTTAAATTTTTTGTATATTTTTTTGACAAAATATAGAAAAAATGAATAAATTTATAAATAAAAACTGACAGAATGTCAGTATGCTCGACGAAAAAGATGAGCGCATACTGGAGGAGCTGAAGAAGGATGCACGGATGTCAACTGCGGACATTGCGAGGAGAACAGGGTTGCCAAGGGTTACTGTGCACGAGAGAATAAAAAAGATGAAGGAGAAAGGGGTAATTAAAAAATTCACAGCGCTTCTTGACTATGCAAAAGTTGGAAAACCGACAACTGCATTTGTGCTTGTTTCCTACGACCCACACGGAGAGATAACGCAGAGAAAGCTCGCGGAGAAGCTTGCAAAGCTTGAAGGAGTGTATGAGGTGCACATCCTTGCTGGGGAGTGGGATTTGTTATTGAAAGTGAGGGGCGAGTCAGTTGAAGGAATAGGGAAGTTGGTGGTTGACAAACTGCGTGAGATAGGTGGAATTGGGAGGACGGTTACATTAACCTGCTTCTCAACTGCAAAGGAGGAGGTATAATAATGAGAAAGGAGAAAAGGTGGTAATATGTATTCCAAAAAAATTCAGGATAAGCTGAAATTGCTGGGAGTGGAAGTTGGAGATGCTGTAAAGGTGAGGAGGGGAGAGGAGGTTTATGAGGGAATCCTGATGCCAAAAAGCGAGCTTGGCGATCCAGATACAATTGTGATTAAACTCCAAAATGGTTACTCAATTGGCTTACGCTTTGAGGGATTGGAAATTGAAAAGGTTGGCAAACATAAGGAAATAGCTTTCAAAAGCAGTGAGAGAAAAATGAAGCATGAAGCTGGAAAGCCTTCTCTTTCAATAATAAGCACTGGAGGAACCGTTGCTTCAAGAGTTGATTACACAACAGGGGGAGTTTACGCATCCTACAGCCCAGCTGACTTGGTTGCAGCAGTCCCTGAGCTTGAGCAGTTCAACATTGACTCAAAACTGCTTTTCAGCATGATGAGCGAGGATATGACACCGCAGCACTGGAAGGAGATTGCAAAAGCAGTTTATAGAGAATTGAAAGGAGAAGCAAGCGGTGTTGTTGTAACGCACGGAACAGACACGATGCACTTCACAACAGCTGCGCTCAGCTTTATGTTGAAAAATCTGAATAAACCTGTTGTTCTCACCGGAGCGCAAAGATCAAGCGACAGGGGCTCAAGCGACTCATTTATGAATCTGCTATGCGCTGCTCACTTCGCAACAAAAAGCGATGTTGCAGAAGTTTCCCTTGTTATGCACGGCTCGTCAAGCGATGATTTCTGCTATGCGCATAGGGGAACAAAGGTGAGAAAGCTGCACACCTCAAAAAGGGATGCATTCAAAAGTGTGAATGACGAACCACTTGCCAAGGTGTTTCCAGATGGAAAAATTGAAGTGATTAACAAAAACTATAGGAGAAGAAGCGACTCAGAAGTTTCTTTGGATGACAAACTTGAAGAGAGAGTTGCTTTAATAAAAGTTTATCCTGGAATGGCGCCGGAGATATTTGATTTCTATCTTGAAAAGAAATTCAGGGGAATAGTGATTGAGGGGACTGGTTTGGGGCATGTGCCAACAACAATTGAAAAGTATTCATTAATACCAAAAATAAAGGAAGCAACAAACGCAGGAATTCCGGTTTGCATAACCTCCCAATGTATTTTTGGGAGGGTGCATGAATTTGTTTACGCAAATCTTAGAAAAGAATACGAAGCAGGTGCAATATTCTGCGGTGACATGCTTCCTGAAGTTGCATACGTGAAGCTGATGCATGTGCTTGCGCACAGCAAGAATTTGGAGGAAGTTAGAAAAATGATGCTGACAAACCTCGCGGGGGAGCTGAATGAGAAAACGCCGGTGTTTGAATGAAATGCGGAATTGAGATTCACCAACGGCTTGCAACTGAGAGGAAGCTTTTCTGCAGCTGTTTGGCTCACCCAAGCGAGGAGAAGCCTGTTGGAGAAGTTGTGAGAAAACAGATAGCAGTTGCAGGTGAGCTTGGGGAGGTTGACTTGGCTGCGTTGCATGAATATTCGCGCAACAGAATGTATAATTACCAAATTTTCCCTGAAGCAACATGCTTGGTTGAGCTTGACGAGGAGCCACCTCATGAACTTAATAGAGAAGCATTGGAGATTGCAATAGAGATATGCCTTCTTTTGAATTCAAGAGTGGTTGACGAAGTGCAGGTGATGAGAAAAACAGTGATAGATGGGAGCAACACCTCTGGCTTTCAGAGAACTGCAATAATTGGGGTTGGGGGATTTATTGAAACAAGCAGAGGGAAAGTTGGGGTACAAACAATCTGCCTTGAGGAGGAGAGCGCAGGGATTGTTGAGGAAAGGGATGGCAGCATCACGTATCGGCTGGATAGATTGGGTATACCGCTTGTTGAGATAGCAACGGCTGCGGAGATAAAGGATGCAAAGCACGCAAGGGAAGTCGCTGAGAGAATTGGGACGCTTCTGAGGATAACTGGAAAGGTGCAGAGGGGGATTGGCACGATAAGGCAGGATATAAACATCTCAATTCCAGATGGAGCAAGAGTGGAAGTGAAAGGAGCGCAGGAGCTTGGTTTGATAGAAAAGATAATTGAAAAGGAAGTTGAAAGGCAGAAGAAACTGCTGAAAATAAAGAAGGAATTGCAGGGCAGGTTTGCCAATAAACTTGAAAAACCCAATTTTGTTGATGTGACCGATCTATTTAGAGATACAACCTGCAGGTTTATCAAAAAAGCTTTGGATGAGGGGGAAGCGGTGCTTGCGATGAAGCTTGAGAAGTTTGCTGGTTTGCTTGGAGAGGAGCTTTATGAGAACAGAAGGTTTGGAACGGAGTTAAGCGATTATGCAGTTGCAAAAGCAGGAGTTGGAGGAATAATTCACAGCGATGAGAAGCTTGAGAAGTATGGAATAAATGAAGATGATGAAAAGGCTGTGAGAAGCAGAGTGAAGGCAGAGAAAGAAGATGCGTTTGTGATTGTTGTTGGCAAAAAAGAAGTTTGTGAGAAAGCATTGGAGGCAGTTTATGAAAGAGCATTGAAAGCATTTGAAGGGCCACAGAAGGAGGTTAGAAAGGTTCTTCCAGATGGGGGAACTGCGTACATGAGGCCGATGCCTGGAAGCGCGAGGTTATACCCAGAAACAGATGTCCCGCCAATCAGAATAGAGAAGGAGCTGGTTGAAAAAATAAGGAAGAAACTGCCAGAAACGCCGGAGGAGAGGGAAAGGAAGTTGACGAAAATTCTGAATCCGGAGCTGGCAAGAAAGATAATTGTTTCTGAAAACTATCACCTTTTTGAGAAAATTGTCAATGAGTTGAAAATCGACCCAAAAGTAGTTGCAACAACTCTTGAGGAAACGCTTGTAAGTTTAAGAAGAGAAGGAGCGCCTGTTGAGAATTTGAATGAGAATAAATTGATGGAGTTGTTCATTGAGTATAAATGCGGGAAATTTGTGAAAGCCGCAATCCCTGAAATTTTAAGGTATCTTTCAAAAAACCCAACTGAAAGCGTTTCATATGCAGTTGAAAAACTGAAAATTGAAAGGATGGGGGAGAGGGAGTTAAAGGAGATTGTTGAAAAGAAAAGGAAGGAGGGGAAGAAGGGCAGAGAATTGATTGAGGAGATTATGAGGGAGTATAGATTGAGAGTGGATGCAGGGGAGCTTTCAAGATTGGTTGGCTACTGAACTGCTTTCAAAAACTCAGTTGCTATTCTTCTCACTTCATCCGTGCTCTTTATTCCCTTCCATGGGTCAGTTGGCTCAACTACGTTCACAACAACGATATCCGCCCCGTTGAAAACAGCGCTTTCAGCTTCCCTTAAATCAACCCCTCCAGCCGCAGATATTAGAACATCAAACTTGCTCTTGATTCGCCGAATATGGCGGTATTCAATCATGTTCCCTCTTACTGTCTCCTGATCCCTCCCCATGTGCAGTATCACAACATCTGGTGGCTGCCTGAGCTGCATCAGCACCCGCAAAGGATCGACAACATTTAGCATGTCTATCATTGAAATCAAGTCATACTCCTTGCATGTTTTTATGAAAAGGGATATTGTTTCTTTTGAAGCGGCGCCGAGGACTGTCGCCCCTCGTGCTCCTGCACCTGCAACCTCCTGAACCTCCTCCAACGCCCCATCCATTGTCTTTATATCCGCAACCACCACTCCCGGCCACATTCTCACAATATGGCTTATTCCCTCCTGTCCCTCCCTTTTTATGAATGGAGTTCCTGCTTCAATTATTATTCTTTCGTTGAATGGAATTTGAGGGAGCACTCTATTCACATCTGCTATATTATCATTGAACGCTATCTGCAAGTAGCGTTTCCCTTTTTCAAGCATTCAACCACAGTTTATTTAAGCTTCTCCAGCACTCCCTTCAGCTCGCTTGGAAGGAAAATCACTATCTTTTCTGATGGGTCTGCAGCTATCTCTGCAATTGTCTGCAGAGTTCTCAGGTGCAGCGCTCCGGTGCTCTTTGAAAGGTTCTCAGCTGCTTTCATCAAATTCTTTGAAGCAGCCAGCTCTCCTTCTGATTTTATCACCGTTGCCCTCCTATCCCTCTCTGCTTCTGCCTGCTTTGCCATCGCTCTTTTCATTTCAGCAGGCAGCTCAATTTCCTGTATTTTTATCGCTGATATATCCACTCCCCACTCCGAAGTTTCCGCATCAACAATCTTTTTTATGCTGTCCGCTATCTGCTCCCTCTGAGTCAGAACAACGTCAAGCTCGCTGTTTCCCACAACATCTCTTAGTGCAGCTTGGGTGTATTGGGAAACTGCAAAATGATAATCCTCTATTTTAATCACTGCATCCTCTGGTTTCTCAACTCGGAAGTAAACAACCGTGTTTGCCATTATTGGCACATTATCCTTTGTAATTATCTCCTGCTTTGGCACATCCGTCGTGGTTATTCTCATATCCACTATGCGTATTTCCTGCAGAATTGGTATTATAACAGTCAAACCAGGCCCCCTGACTCCACTGAACTTACCCAAAGTGAAAACCACTCCTCGCTGGTACTCGTAAATCACCCTCACAGCGGTGATGAGAAACACCGCAACCAGGAATATGCCACCGCATATTACCCCAAACAAGTCAAACGCCATACTTAAAATAATGTAGTTGAAGTATTAAAAAATATCGCAGAAAACGCCAACTGGGAGTGACTTTTGGATACGGCATGTGTAAAAACAGGGTATCATAAAAATCAGCTTCGAATGCATGTTCTGCTGAGATTTTATAATTTTATATTGGCCGATGGTCTTAGGATAAGGTTTGCAAGAAGGGGAACTCTGATACCTAATGCGGAATTAAAATTTGCCAAGACAGAGCTAGAGAAAGAGGTATTAAGGGACGACATAAAAGTGATACTAAGTAAAGAGGAGATTATAATTCCCAAAATAGAACAACATAGCTTACAAAGAGATATTTTTGGGTTCTCAAAAAGACCTTGAAGATGCAGAACACTTGAAGAGAGTTTTTAGGGATAAAGTAGATAAAAGGACTAACAAAATATAGAATGAGGTTCAAAAATGAAAAAAGCTGATAAGGAGAGAATGAAGTTTGTAGATTTGTGGGCAGATTATGTTAGGACTCATTCTGACAAAGAGTGGAGCAAGCAGCAAAAGATTATCGTGGATTCTCAACTTAAGAGTTTATCCGCAAAATCCTAGTTTGGCTGCTGCCCATTGCTTTTCAGCTCAGTTGTCTAAAGCATGATACCAACAGCAGATATATGAGTGGTTAGCTAAGAAGAAGTTGTTACTCAAAAGAAAAATAAATGGAACTTACTCTGGATTGGGGGTATCACTTGATAGCCCTATACTGCTGAAGACGCCACGAAGCTTGTGCTAACCAATTTTAGAAAAAGAAAACGAACCTATTTTTACTTCATAAAATAACGCCCCCACTGGGATTCGAACCCAGGACTCCGGCTCCGCAAGCCAGCATTTTATCCAGGCTAGACTATGGGGGCTTGAAAATGGGTATTTATATTTTACCCTACAAAACAACTTAAAAGGTGATGCATACGATGAAGATTTGCAGTTCGTGCGGTAAGCAGACACGCATCTACGCGGAGTTTCCATGCCCACACTGCGGGGAGGGAGTGATAATCCGATGCCCTCACTGCAGGGAAGTGAGCAACACATATAAATGCGAGAAGTGCGGTAAAGAGGGACCGTAGGAGGTTTTTGGATGGGAGAAGTGGCAGTCGTTGCAAAGGTGTTTCCAGATTCTATGGAAGTATTTGGGAAGCTGAAGGAGAGCATAAAGAAGAGCGTAAAACCATTCAGAATTGAGGAGGAGGAGATTGCTTTCGGGATGAAAGCGCTGAAGGTAACGGTTGTTGTCAAGGATGCAGGCGGAGAGGATGTTGAGGGGAAGCTTAAGAGGATAAAGGGAGTTAGCGAGGTTCAAATTGAGGAAGTTGGAAGAATCTAACGCTTCACCATCTCCCGTATCATCTCTAATTTTTTATTTATTTTCTCCCAATGCGAGCCCTCCCAAAAAACCTTCTTGCATTTTCCGCACATCCAGAAAACCTCGTGCTTTGCAGCCACCTCTTCAGGAATGCTTTTTTTAACTTCCTTCCTCCCAACCTGCTTCAATGTGCCGTTGCAGAGAGGGCAGAAGACAGTTGAGGGTGCGTTTGATAAATTTATTTTAAAACGTCTCACAAGAAGTGCAAGCTGCTCATCCGTTTCCCTCCGCGGCATCAGAAAAACTCTCACACCTTGCTTTCTCGCACGCTTGCATAACTCCGAATCCATCGTCAGCAGAATTCTGTTGTTCTTTTTTGTGAATTCAATTATCTCATCATCATCGACAGAAGGTGGATAAAGAACCTCAACCCCAAGCAGCCTCAGCCACCTTGCAAGCTTCTTCAGCATCACATCCGCAACGAACATACATTCTTTTTAGTTGTTAGCATTAAAAATAAATATATGATACAGAGGCTCTGGCTGCGCAACTGGAAATCGCACCAAAACACGTATTTTGAATTCAGCAAAGGAACCAACATTCTAGTGGGGCCGATGGGAAGCGGGAAGAGCAGTGTGCTCGATGCGCTTTGCTTTGCGCTTTTTGGGAACTTTCCTGCGCTGCAGCACAAACGAGTTAAATTGTCTGATGTTATAATGAGCAGGCCTGTTAAGGAGAAGGAAGCAGAGGTGAAAGTGGAGCTTGTTTGGGATGGGGTGAGATATGAAATTGAAAGGAAGATTAGTTTGGATGGGAAAACAGAAGCGAGAATAAGCAGGGAGGGAAAGCTGATCCAAGGGCCGCAGCCGCAAAGGGTAAATGAGGAAGTTGAGAGGTTGCTTGGAGTTGACTATGATGTGTTTACAAGAGTGGTTTACTCCGAGCAGAACAGAATTGATTACTTCTTGACTTTGGGGAGGGGGGATAGGAAAACGCAGATTGATGAGCTTCTTGGAATAAGTAAATTTGAGAATATGAGGGGCAACCTGAGCACAATGCTTAACAGACTCAAGGAAATGAGAGAGGATGCAAGCAAGCTTCTCAAAACAGTGGACATTGAGAAAATAATAAAGGAAGGGGAGGAGGCAGAGAGAGAGCTCCAAAAAATAAATAAAGAGATTGCTGAGCTGGAGAAAAAGGAGAAGGAGATTGGCAGAGCAAGAGAAGAAGCTGGGGAGGAGTTTGAAAAAATAAGCAGGTTGGAGAGGGAGCATACAAAACTCAATGAAAAGAAAGCGGCTCTGATTAGAACGGTTGAGGAATTGGAAGGAGAGGTTGAGAGGAAGACAAAACAGCTGGGCTCGGTGAAAATTGAGTTTGAGGAGACGGAGCTGGAGGATTTGGAAAGGCTGTTGGGTGAGAAGAATGAGTTGATTGGGCAGTATAGCAGGGAATTTGGCTCCATCAGCGAAAGAGCAAAGGTTGTTGAGAAGGAGGTTGAGGAGAGAAGAGAGTTGGAAAGAGAATTGAGCGGGGAGAGCAGGGAGGCAATTGAGAGCAGAAAGAACAATCTTGAGAAAGAGCTGAATGACGCGAAAGGAAATCTGAGTTTCTTAAAGAAAAGGGTTTCGGAACTGGAAGAGCTTATTTCAGAGCTGAGGAAGGAAGTTACAAACTGCCCAGTCTGCGAGAGCCCACTAACAGAGGAAAGGAGGTTGGAGCTGCTGAGGAGAAGGGAGAGGGAGAAGAAAGAGGAGTTGAGCAGAATTGATGAGCTTGAGAGGAGGATAGCGCTGGGAAGCAGGGAGCTGGACGAGGTTGCAAAAAAATTGAAAATATTTTTGGAAGCTGAGGAGAAGTTGAAGAAGTTGAGAGATGAGAAGGAGCTTGAGAAACTGCGCTCTGATTTGAAAGAGATGGAGGGAAAGCTGAAGAAAGAAAAGGAGGAGTTGAAGGAGCTTGAACGGAAAAGGGAGCTGATGAAAACTGCTGTTGAGGTGAACAAATCAAAAAAGCGCATACAGGAGCTGAAAGTGGAAATAGGGGAAATTGCTGGCAGAATTGAGCGGCTTGGCTTTGACAGAGAGGTTATGGAGGAGAAGAGGAAGAGAGTGGAGGAGTTGAGAGTTGAGCAGAGCAGGTTTATTGAGAGAATTGAGGGGATGAAGAAGGAGTTGAGGAGAGTTGAGGAAATGGTGAAAGCGAGAAAGGAGGAGAGGAAGAGGTATGAGGAGATGGAGAAGCGGGTTAAGAAGTATGGGGAAGTTTACGAAAAACTAACACGGCTTCAGAATGCAGTTGAGGAAACGCAGAAGGAGCTGAGGGAGGAGCTGATTGGGGCAGTTAACACGACAATGGAAAGCATATGGAAGGTGGTTTACCCATACGGGGATTATAAGGGAATAAGGTTGAGCATAGGTGAGAGCGATTATGAGCTGCAGCTGAACACAGATGGGGGGTGGGTGAGCGTTGATGGAGTTGCGAGCGGGGGGGAGAGATCAAGCGCCAGCATTACAATGAGAATTGCATTTGCGATGGTGCTCGTTCCAAACCTGGGCTGGCTTATCCTTGATGAGCCAACGCACAACTTGGATGAGGAGGGGAGGAGAGCGCTTGGGGCAGTTTTAAGCGAACATGCGCCGAAAATAGTTGGGCAGATTTTTGTCATAACACATGATGAAAGTCTGAAGGATGCGGTGAGCGGCAGGGTGTATCATCTGTGGAGGGATAAGGAGAGGAGTGAGCCTACCCAAGTTCAAGAGGTAAATATTTTAAATACCACACAGCAATAATTCATACGAAAAATGGTGAAGTGGGATGGAGGATAAGCAGTTGGAACTTTTAAAAAACTCTGGTTTGCTCTCGGAGTTTGTGCGCAGCAAAGGAGGGAGTTGGAGTCACCAGGATTGGGAGCAGCTGCTGGAAAGAATAAAGCAGGAAAATATAACTCTTCCGCCAGAGGTGATTGGAACATTGCTGGAAGCTGAGAGAGTTGCTTACATGCAAAAGCTCAGCGAAAGAAAAGAGGAGGGTGAAGTGGCAGTCAATTTTGATAAATTAACACTCAGAAAAAGAAGGAGTTATTTGGAGGAGGAGATTAGGAGGAGGATGAGGTGAGAGAGTGATTATAACCGTTGCTTCTGGAAAAGGAGGAGTTGGAAAAAGCAATCTGGTGGCAAACCTTGGTTTGTGCCTTGCGGACTTTGGAGTGGATACGCTGATTTTTGATGGCAACCTGAGCAACGGCGACTTGTCATGCATCCTCGGTCCTCCATTCCCAGAAAGAACCATTCAGGATGTGTTTTCAGATGGAGTTAACTTCAGCGATGTGATTTTCACCCATCCAGCAGGAGTTAAGATGGTTGCATCAAGCCTCTCGCTTGACGATATTGAAGCAGTGTCGCCTCAGAACTTGTGGAGAATTCGCACACAGCTCAGCAGATCTGCGGATATTGTTCTGGTGGATGCGCCTGGAACGCTTGGTGGGAACACCCTTGAAGCGCTGAGAATAGCAGATAGAGTTATCCTTATAACCACTCCTGAAATAACATCCTTCTCCAACACCCTTAAAACAAAAATGGTTGCGGAGAGGAATGGAATAGAAATTTTTGGAACAGTGCTGAATAAAGTGAGGAAGAATGAGAAGGGAGTGAGGCGGCTTGCGAAGGAGTGGCTTGGGACGCCTCTTCTCTGCAGCCTTCCATATGACAACAACGTCATAAAATCATCGGAGTATGGAAGGCCTGTGCTGAGGCATAAACCAAGAAGCCCATACAGCATTGGGATAAGAAAGTTTGGCGCAAAGCTGGCGAACGTGACTTACAAACCAGGCAAAAAATCAAGGAAGCGCCGCTAGCTCGCTGGCTGCTTTTTCTGGCGGGAATGTGTTGATTATTATATCGCTTCCAAGCTCAAACCCTGCAAGCTTTGCCAGACGAGGGCATATCTCAATATGAAAGTGGTAATCATCTGAGTGGGAGAGATGCAGATAGTAATTATACGGTGGGTTGTTGAGAAGTCTGTGAAGCTTGCTGAGAATTTTTTTCAACGCATCTGCCAGTGAACTCCTCTCAGTATCATTCAACTCAGTTATGTTTTTCACATGCTTCTTTGGCAACAGCCAAGCTTCAAAAGGAAACCTTGATGCAAAAGGAGTGAAGCAGACAAAATGCTCGTTCTCAAAAACCTTCCTCTCTGACTCAAGCTCCATCGCAATTACATCACAGAAGATGCATCTGTTGTATTTCTCATGATATTCCTTATACGCCTTCATCTCCTCCTCAACCAGCTTAGGAATTCTTGGAAGGGCAATTATCTGGCTGTGCTCATGAACAAGCGATGTGCCTGCTTCCTCCCCATGATTTTTGAAAACCAAAACGTACTTTATTCCATCTATTCTACTTATCTCATCAACTCGCATGCAATACATATCAATAACTTTTCTGATTTCCTCAACTGAAAGCTGGTGAAGGTTTGTGTTGTGCTGATTTGTCTCCACAACAACCTCGTGCCTGCCAAATGCTTTCGGAAAATTCGCGGAGGTTGCTGGATACATATTTTCAAAGCAGCGCACCTCCCACCCCTTTTCACTACCAATTCTTGCCACCTCTGGAGGGGTGAGCTTTTCATTTCCTGGGCAGAAGGGGCAAACGCCTTCCTTCACCGGTGGAGCTGCTTTCGCATACTCATGCGGTCTCCTGCTTCTGTTCTCTGCAATGATCACCCACCTATCCAGAATACAATCCTTTCTCAGCTCATTCATAGAATCACTATATAAATGCTTCAACATCCTTCTTCTTTTTTTCGTTCAGCTCCTCAAACTTCCTTGCCAGAACATCTATCTGCTCCCCTTTTGATGATTTTTTTGATTTTCTTTTCCTTATCCTCACAAACACTGGAAAGTTCAGCGCTTCTCCAACAATGAGAGCTTCCCCAACTCTCAACGTTGTTATATTTTTCAGCATTGATTCATCAAGCGCCTCACAACCTTCTCCAATATGCTTTATATCGTTTGGGTTAGTAACCCTCATTATTATATGCGTGTTTGCCTGAGCAAGTGCTGTGGTGCTCAGCTGGACAGGCCTTTGGCTTATCAAACCAACTGATGCGCCAAACTTTCTGCCCTCCCTTGCAATTTTCTCTATTATGCTTTTTGAAAGCATATCCTCCTTTGACGCTTTTTCCTTTGCAAAGTTGTGGGACTCCTCAACAAGCAGCACAAAAGGTGGGATGCGCTCCTTCTTCCTTGCTGTGAAAAGCTTCCTTGCAAAGTAAGCAACAATGAGCTGTTTCTTCCTAAGCTCATTTATTCCGCTTAAATCTATCACTGAAAGCTTTCCTGGTTGAGCAAGCTCGTGCACGCTTGGCACATCGCTCCTTCCAATTATTCTCATTGATTTCAGGGAGTATAGATTGGCAACAAGCGATGCTTTGGTTGCTTCCTTCATATTGCTTTGCTGAACTCTTTCAATAAAATCATCCAAATCAAAAAGCTCACCCTTGCTTTTGCTCTCCTGCTTGAGCTCAATCAACACGTTTTCAACATCCCTTTTCTGCGCTGAGCTCAGCTGAGGAAGAAACTCTCGGAGTATTTGAGGTGAGATTCTGCTCATCCCTATGCGCACCTTCCTGCCATCAAAAATGTTTGTTTTGTTTGCATACTGAGGGGAGCTTTTGAAACCATCATACTCCCCATGCACATCAATGATGATTACCGCAACCCTCCCCTGCTCCGGAGTTCTTTCAAGCAACTCCTCAATCAGCACGCTTGCGAGGTATGACTTGCCAGCGCCGCTCATCGCAAGAATTGCAAAATGCTTCTGCAGCAGTCTGTTCAGATTTAACCTCACCTCAATTTTATGGTGCTCCACCTCTCCAATATGAAGTCCTTCTGGATCAAACCCCAGAATGTTTTTTAGGATGCTCTCATCCGCCAAGCTCACCTTTGAGCCAGGAGCAGGTGGGAATGTGTTTCTGAAAAGGTTGCCCTCCTTATACGTTCCAAGGATTCTCACCTCTGCAGTTGTATACTCCCACTCTGTTGTTGGGAAGTTTTTTAAAAGTGGTTCCCCTCCCCTCTCATACTCTGCAACGCTTTCCGCCCTTTCAAAATACCTGTTCGCCCTTGTTATATCTGTCACAAACCCAATAAGCAATCCATCCTCTGTTTCAACTTGAACGTAATGCCCCTTCCTCACTTTGCTGCTGTTCACAACAAACGAGAACTCGGTTGTTGAAGGGCCCTCGAATGTGGATATCACCGTTCCAAGCTCCATCACATCACTTATTTTCGTCCATATTTAAATTATTATAGAAAGGGTAACTTTCCAATAATCAAGTAAACAAGCAACATTACTGAAATTGCAGCTAAGAACAAATGGATGAGAAATGAGATTGAGAAAGAGATGAGGGTTGTGGGAAGCGGAAATTGATGTATCTCCTTTATTGTGATAAGAGTTAGAAAGATTCCATATAACAAAACAACTACCACTGCAAGAAGGGCGAGAAGGAAACCAGCGTAAGGAATGATTGCTAGAATAAAGGTGCAGATGTAAAGCGGCAGAAGGGCTAACCCAACATATGAGAGAAGGCAAGCCTGCTCTACAAAATTCCCTCTTCCACCGAGCAACTTTGCAGGCAGATATAGAATCGCTGAGGAAAGCAACCACGAGAAAATTGCGATGCCAAACCCGAACAGAGTTGTGATAAACAAACTGAACAAGGTGGATGGTTGCACTAAAACTTCCAAACCAGCTCCCCTTGGCCGAACAAAAAGCGCGATGAGGGCGATTACCGCAATTCTGGAGAACATTGCTATCAGATACAGCAGAGAGATGTTTGTAAAACCTCTTAGAAGGGAGGAGTAGTATTTAAGCTTCCTGAAAGCTCGAAGAGGTTCAATGTAAATAGAGGTTACTGCCTGTATCATTTTTGGAGCATCGCCTCCCTTGTAAAACTCCTCAATATTTGTTTCAAATGATGAAACGCTGGGGGAGCTGAGAAGATTCCCACACGCAGGACATTTTCCATTTGAGGAAAGCACGCAAGCGCCACAGTAGTATAGATTGCACCTCTCGCAAAACCCAACTGCATCCCTGTTGGGATGGTTTGAGCATTTCATTCAATCATCTAAAAGGCCTGCTGTTGCTCCTCAACGGAAGGAAGGAAACCCTCCTTCCCGCCCTGAGCAGTAGGTTTTGACAGGCTCTTTCAACCTCATCCCTCTCCAGCGCAGCTCTCATATCCGCCTCTATCAGTATTGCAGGATATGCGTACTTCTGATTAATTCTGCTGAGGGAGTATATTAAGGATGCTACCTGGGAAGCAGTTCTGTCTGCTTTCAAGAACTCCACTCTCAACGGCCTATCGTTTTTTACTGGTTTTATGTAGAACGCATGAATGCTTGCGCCCCACTCCCTCAAATCCTTCAGCACCTGATGCTCCCTCTCTGGGCTCGAGTAGTGAAACTCAAAAACTCTCTCACCTTCATTTAAAAGAAAATGCAGGAAGGATGTATCGTTGGATGTTTTCAGAATCTCCCCTTCTTCCCCGAGAATTTTTTCAAGTATCTCTATGAACCTTTTCCCCCTGCTGTCCTTTATCACACCGATGAGCTGGCAGTTCTGCTTCACGCACTTGGAGTAAAGGGTATTATAGCAGCCAAGCAGCGAATCATACAGCGGTCGGACAGATGAGCCTTCTGATGGTTTATCCGAAATCTGGGGCACAATTGAGCCATCAAGCAGCAGATAATCTGGTTTGAATTTTTCTACTGTTTCAGAAGCAGTTTCAACTTCTTTCTTTAACCTGGCAAGCGATTTATGCCAAGTGAACTCATGAGAATCAAGCGCTGTAAGCGCGTCTGGCTCTGCTTCGGGTAAACGAGAGGGGTGGTAACTGTGAGAAATTTTTTTTGAGTTTTTATAATCAAAAATTACGGAAACTGCTCTTGTCAAAACCAAATCAAACCCATGAAACTCCTGCGCTCCCAGCCCTCCATCAACAGCAGCAACTCGGCAGTTTAGCTCGGTTGGTTCAACTTTGTGAATCAAACCTTTCTCAAGAGCTTCTGGATAAACCTCCCTCCCATCCTCCCGAAGTTTCGTCGCCAACTCTGCCCTTCCCCTCTCCCGCTCATCCATCCTATTTACCAGCTCAACCAGCTTATCGTGCATATGTTTATTTAATTTCGGGTGAGTTTATATAAATTAAGATGAAACAGGTGATAGTTGTAAGAAGTGATTTGAAGCTTGGGAAGGGAAAGCTTGCAGCCCATGTTTCGCACGCCTCTCTTGCAGGCTACAGGCTTGTCAAGGAGAAGAAACCTGAGTTTGTTGGGGAGTGGGAGGAGGAGGGGGAGAAGAAGATTGTTGTAAAAGTAGAAGGCGAGAAGGAGCTGGTTGAATTGTATGAAAGAGTTAAGAGAAAAATTCCATCACTTCTTATCAAGGATGCGGGTTTAACTCAAATTCCACCTGGAACGATTACCTGCCTTGTCATCGGTCCGTGGGAGGATGAGGAGGTGGATGAGTTTACTGGAAAATTGAAGCTGCTTTAATAGACAAACTCAAGCCATTCATAATACCTCTCATCCTTTCCTTCCACAATCTCAAAGAACTTTTTCTGTATCTTTTCTGTTATCGCACCTCTCCTCCCGTCACCTATCCTCCTATCATCAACCTCAACTATTGGGGTTATCTCTGCAGCCGTCCCAGTGAAGAAAGCCTCGTCTGCAATGTACAGCTCCTCCCTTGGTATATCCCTTATTATCGTCTCAATTTCCATATCCTTTGCAATTCTCATAACAGAATCCCTCGTCACCCCAATGAGTATGCCCGCATGCACGGGAGGAGTGATGAGCTTCCCCTGTCTCACAATGAACACATTCTCCCCAGAACCCTCTGCAATATAACCGCTGATATTCTGCATTATCGCCTCATCATAACCCCCTTTCACTGCTTCAATTTTTGCAAGCAGAGAGTTTGCATAGTTGCCTGAGCACTTTGCCTGCGGTGGAACAATCAATGGGTTTATTCTGCACCAGGATGAAATTTTTGCTCTAACTCCTTTCTCAAACTTATCCTTGAAATAACGCCCAAAAACAACAGGTATTATCGCGACATTAACGCTCAACCCCTCCGGCTCCAAGCCAATGTGCTCTGCTCCATAAAAGACAATTGGACGTATGTAGCACTCCTTTACTTTATTGACTTTCATCAGCTCCAGCGTAGCTTTCCTCAGCTCCTCCTTTGAATACGGAATTTCTATTTGGTATGCTTTTGCGCTGTTGAAAAGCCTGTTCAGATGCTCCCTTAAACGAAAAACAGCAGGCCCTTTCGGTGTGTTGTAGCAACGTATTCCTTCAAATATCGCATTCCCATAGTGGAGAGAGTGGCAGAGAATGTGAATTTTTGCATCGGCAAACTTCACGAACTTTCCATTCATCCAAATTTTTTGAAAATGCTTCATAGAATCACCAAGAGTTATAAATTGCTGGATGTTTATAACAATTTGTATGGGCTGGCAGGAGACTTTTGAGAAAATTGCAAGCGAGCTTATGAAAAACCCCACCCATGACTTTGAGCACGCAAAAAGAGTATGTTCAATCTCAGTAAAGCTTGCAAGAGAGGAGAAGGCGGATGAGGAAGTTGTGGTTGCTGCTGCGCTTCTTCACGATGTAGGCTACTCGGTTGATGAGGGGAAGCACGAGGAGAAAAGTTTGGAGATTGCAGGCGCTCTTCTGGAGATGACTGATTTTCCAAGAAATAAAAAGGAGAGGGTTATTGAATGCATCAGACACCATAGATTCAGCAAAGGGGGAGAAGCCGCAAGCTTGGAAGCAAAGATACTTCAGGATGCGGACAGGATTGATGCAATTGGAGCTGTGGGAATTGCCAGGTGCTTTCTCTGGAGCGGGGAGCATAAAAAAGCGTTGGAGGAAGCTGTGAAGCATTTCAGCGAAAAACTTCTGAAGCTGAAGGATGAGATGAACACGGAGAGCGGAAGAAGGATGGCTGAGGAGAGACATAGATTTATGCTTGAATTCCTCCAGAAGCTTGAGAGTGAAAGGGAGATTACTCCTCAAACCTCTTCCACAGATCCCTTTTATGGTTGAGCAGCTCCTTCGCAACTGTAAGCAACTGCGTGCTCACCTTCAGCGCTTCATCAGGAGAAAGCTTTATCGCCTGAGCGCTTGAGGAGTTCATTATTCTTATCGTAATCAACCCATCCCTTGGGAAACCATTAATCAACTGGGGCTCCTCGCTCTCTATTCGAAGGGCATTTCTGTGGTTCTCCCCTTTCTCATCCTTCCACCAATGCACAATCTCCTCCTCTATCATATCGGTCGCCAAATACAGGTAGTTTGGGTTGTTTATAAAGGTTGGGAGAGGGTAACTTTCCAGTGAAGTATATAAAAGACGGATGCGTAATTTTACCGGTGTTTTTATGAGAATACTGAAACCGGAAAGATCGGTATTTTTCAACCCAGAGATAAGGGCGGCGTTGGAGAGGGAGATGGATAGAAGGGCGGTTGATATGCTGACAAGCGAGAAAAGCGAGGAGCGCATGGAAGCTGCAAGCAGATTGATGAAAGTTGTGGGGGACAGCTCCCTGAGAAAGGAGCTTGAGCTAGTTCGGGATACAGCAAAGGAGATGAGGGTAATTGAAAAAATAGAGAAGGAGGAGAGGAAACTGGATGGAATGCCAAAAGAGAAACTTGCAAAATACGCGTCATATGTAAAAGATTATGCGGAGAGAAAGCAGGAGGCAGCAGCCAATATTGAGAAGTTTGCTTCAGAGAGAAGCATGAGCGATACGGAGTTGAAGGAGAAGTTGAAGAAAGCGCTATGATTTGTAATAATCACAAAGTTCATTCAGCACGCACAAACTGCATCTTGGGTTTCTTGCCCTGCATATCTTCCTCCCATGCAGTATGAAGTTGATGTGAAGGGTTTTCTTCTCATTTGGAGGAACAAGCTCATTCATAAGCTTGTGAGCTTTTTCAGAGCTCATCTCTTTCGGTATTATCCCCAACCTCTTTGCAACTCTCAGATTATGGGTGTCGAGCGGCATGGTTGGTTTGTTGAAGCAAAAAAGCAACAGCACTCCAGCAGTTTTGGGCCCGATTCCCTCAACTGAGCGAAGGAATTCCATCGCCTCATCAACTGGCATATTTTTTAGAAAATCCAGTGAGAGCTTCCCGTTCCTTCTTTTTATTTCAACAAGCGCTTTTTTTATCCTGTATGCCTTTATTTTTGATAACCCTCCAACGCGAATTGCTTTTTGAATTTTTCTTAAATCTGCATTTAAAACAAGCTCCCATGTTGGGAATTCCCTTTTCAAGCTGAGGAATGCTGCGTATGAGTTTTTGTCAGTTGTGTTTTGCGACAGGATGGTTCCAACAAGCACATCAAGTGGGTTGCTTCTTTCATTGATGGAGTGAGTTCCGTACTCCTTTTTCAGAATTTCTATAACTTCTTTCAGCTTTTCCACACATTTATTTAAAGCAGTGAATAATAAATGATTTACATGAAAAAGGGAATCTGCTCAATCTGCGGAAGGGAAACGGCAAGCTTCACTTGCAGCTTGTGCGGAGCGGTTGTTGGGGTGAACTGCTACGACCCAGTGGGAAGAGTTTGCATTCGCTGCAAAGCGGGAAGGATGATCAGATGAATCTGACTGAGCTTGCAAAGAATAAGGATGTGATAAAACCATTTGGCGAGATTGATGTGCTGCTTTACTACGGGATTGTGGGCAGCAAGCTAGTTGAGTTTTTGAAAGGAAAAGAACTTGCAGCGAAAAACTGGTTTCCTCCCAAAGGAGGCTTGCCAACAGTTCTGAAAAGAGGTTCAAAGGAGGAGCCGCTGTATATAGAGGAGTTTGTTGGTGCAATAACGCCGGAGTTTCTTTCAACGAGAGGCAAGCACCTTGAGGAGGTGAGGGGGAAGCTCACAGCCTCGCAGCAGAAGGTTTGGCGGTATTTTGTTCCAAGAAAGCTTTCGGATTTGTTTTACGCGACAAACAGTGAAGGAGAGGGGAAACCAATTGACAGAATTTTCTTTGATTTGGATAGGGGGGAGGGAATAACCTCGGAGTATGCGCAGAATGTAGCTAGGGAGTTTGTTGATGTGATGGCTGGGGATTTGAAAGAGTTGAACTGCTCCGCACCGTTTGTGATGTGGACTGGAAGCTCCTTTCATGTTTATTTATTTCTGAAGAAAAGAATGCCTCCCTCTTTCTATGAGGAGAACTTTCAGGTGAGCGTGAAGGGCGGACTGCAGACAGCTGCGCAGAGATGGGTTGAGGAGCTGAAGAGGAGGGGGTTGAAGGTGAGCGGCAGCCATGAGAAACTTGCAGGAGTCGTTGCAATCGACCCATCGCAAACTCCTTCAGGAAAGCTGGCAAGAGCGCCATTCTCTCTCCATATGCAGGATTACAAAACAATCAACGGAGTTGCAATCCCACTTGAGATTGACATGCTCGATGACAAAAAACTGGTGGATGAGCTGAAGGGGTATACACCAAACAGAGTTGTTGAGGAGCTGGAGTCTTTGTCAAAAAGACTTCCTCGGCTGTGAGTTCATGGAATTTCGGAATCTGGTTAAGGGAAAGGTTGTTTTTGTGGGAGTTGGGAATGAGCTGAGGGGTGATGATGGAGTTGGAGTTTACATTGCAAAAAAATTGAAAAGAAGAAAAACAGTAAATACAGGAGTTGCGCCAGAGAATTTTATTGGCAAAATAAAGAAAATGAAACCTGAAAGAATAGTAATTTTTGATGCGCTGGAGTTTGGAGGGAAGCCCGGAGAGGTGAGAGTTGTTGATGCGAGGAAGACAGAGGGATTGAAAATTTCAACTCACTCCCTTCCTCTTTCGTTTTTCTGCAAGCTTTTTGAAGGAGTTGAAGTTTATTTAATTGGAATACAGCCAAAAAGCAGGGAGTTTGGAAGTTTTATGAGCGAGGAAGTTGTAAGGGCTGCTGAAAAACTCCTCGCGGAGTTGGATTAACGGCGTTTTCTTCGGAGAAGAGCTTCATCAACATAGTACAAAATCACACCTGCAAGCAGAGCAATTGTTGTGATAAGCCAAGTCTCCTGGAGAAGAGAAACCGCAAGCGCTGCAAAGGTGATAATCCCAAGCAATGGAGGAAGTGGGTAGAGGGGTATTTTGAAAGGTGGTTTTGTTCTTCTGTTCACCGCAATTGCAGCGTAGTTTACAATAATGTGGCTGATTATCACAAGCACTGTTGCAAGGGAGGCAATCTCTCTTAAGTTGCCCACAAGCGCAAGAAAAGCCATCGGTATTCCTGTGAGTAGTATTGAAATGTAAGGTGTGCCGAAAGTTGGGTGGATGTGGTTGATGAATCTTGGAGTTTGGTGGTTTCTTGACATGGAGAAAATGATTCTTGAAACGGAGAGGATTAGGGTGTGAAGCACTGTGGCGGTTGCAAAGATTGCTGCAAACGAAACTAACCATGCAGCCATCTCGTTTCCAGTCACCTTCATCACATCAGCAAGCGGAGAACCGGAGTTGGCAAGTGTGTTATAATCCACAACTCCAACTGCTGTGAAGCTGACAAGCAGGTATAACAAGGCGGATATTGCCAGGGAGAGCAGTATTGCAAGCGGAAGAGTTCTCTGCGGGTTCACAACTTCTTCTGAAATGCTTGCGATATTGGAGTAACCCAAATACGCAAATATCATAAGCGCAGCTCCCCCTACTAAACCACCGAAACCATTTGGGAGAACATTTTGGAAGTTCGCTGGCTTGATATGGGAGGCTCCAAGCAGCACAAAGAGAAGCAGCATGAGGATTTTTAGCAGCACAAGCGCATCATTCACAATCTTTGATTGTTTTGCCCCAATCAGGTTGATTAGGGTGAAGAGAAGGCATGTTCCAACAGCAAGCAGATTTGCCGGAAAAACCATAAGCATCTCCAAGTAATCCGCCAAACCCAAACTCACCGCTGCTCCCGCAACAATGCTGCCGAGGATGAGCATCCAGCCAGTGAGAAAACCCCAGAAAGGAGAAACAGTTTTGAAAACATACTCATACGCTCCCCCCTCCTGCGGGATTACGGAGGAGAGCTCTGCAAAGCTTAACGCAGTGAAAAGAGAAACAACTCCTGCTAGAATGACGGAGTAGATAACTCCTGGACCGGCTATTCCAGCAGCTATTCCAACAATGACAAATATTCCTGCCCCAATAATCGCTCCAAGCCCTACTGAGACAGCGTCAAATAGATTTAGTGCTCTTTTCAGCCTGGTTGCCATATTGTTTGGTTAAGCCACGCATATATAAAATACTTAGTTTGATTTTAGTTAGAAATTTAAATTGGAGAAGTGTAATTTTATTATGTATAAAATAGCCAAACCTGGCGAGATAATTGTGGAAGCACAGAATAGATACCCCGGCTCTTTTTATGAGAAAGTTTCAAGCAGCAAGTATATGGATGAATTTTATAAAAAGGCGATTGAGTTATCCGATGCTGTGAAGCTGATTGAGAATACAAATAACCCCATCAGGGTTGTTGATGTAGGTGGGGGAAGGGGGAGAATTGGCAGTATGATAAAAACCATGACGAATAAGGAGTTTGAGTATATAGTAGTTGATATAAGCAGAAAGGAGATGGGGGAGGAGAAGGATAAGGTGAGAATTGTTGGCGATATGGCGCACATTCCACTGAAGGATTCAAGCGCGGATGTGGTTTTTCTCCTCAACATGCCAATTCCAATTTCACTTCTCAAAAGAAAAGCTGAAACGATGAGTCCTGGAAATTTGGCTGAGGTTGAGGAGTTGTGGGGTATACGAATGCACCTGGGCAATGCAATAGATGCGGCATTTAGAATTAATATGTTGGAAAGCCTTAGGGTGCTCAAGCCGGATGGGGTGCTTGTGACAGGGGCGAAGCACGTTGGCCAATCCAAGGAAGTGGCAGAGGAAGCGTTTGGGAATTTCCCAGTAAGAGTGGAGAAGCAGGAAGTAGTGGAGCTTGACATGCGGGTTGTGCCGCTGTGGAGGAAGTATGGTTTGGGGTTGGAGGATCCGAAGTTTGTGATCACAACGTTTAGGAGAGTTGAGGGGGATGTTGGGAGTCTTATTGAGCACGAAAAAGAAAGGCTGGAAAGAAATTTGGAGAAAGCAATGGGGATAGGGACATTTGAAAAGGTTATTGAAGAGTTCAGGAAGGAGAAGTGGGGGTTTGAGGACCTTTCTGAGTGAAGTATTAATACTCCAAGCTCTGTAAATTAAACATGAGAAAGATAGCTCAGCCGGAGGATGTTCTGCTTGAAGCTCAGAAGCTTTACCCTAAGAAATTTCATGAAGTTTCTGAAAGCACTTATATGGATGAGGTTTACCGCAAAGCTGCTGCTCTTTCTGGAATTAGAGAGTATGTGAAAAGCACAAAAGGAGATGTGAATGTTGCGGATATTGCAGGGGGCAGTGGGAGGCAGGGGCGCATTATCAGAAGCATGTTGAAGGATGAGGCAGGAAGGGTGGTTATACATAACGTGGATATCAGCAGGGAGGAGCTCAGCAAGAGTAAAGGAGATGAGAGAATTGTTGGGGAGATTATGCACCTCCCGTTTGCAGATAGGAGCATGGATTTTGTTTTTATGAACAACATCCCAATCCCAATTTCATATGTAAGAAATTACGTGGCAAATATGAAAGATGAGGCGGGTAGAAAGGAGAGGATGCTGGAGATGCTTGAGCTTGCTGTTGACTCTGTTTATAAACTGGATATGCTTGAGGGGGCGAGGGTGCTTAAAGAGAATGGGGTTATGGTGGTCAGTGGAAAATATATCAAGCAGACTGGCGAGAGCATTCAGAAAAGCCTTGGGGAGCTTCCCCTGAAAGTGAATAAGTTTGAAGTTGTAGAGCTTGAGGAAGGGATAATTCCTCTTTGGAGAAAGTATGGAATAGAAATAGAAAAGCCAACTTTTATGGTAGTTTCGATGAAGAAAGTGGGTGATGTTGGGGATTTGGCAGACTTCTATCAGCAGATGCTTCGCACAAGCCTGGAGCAGCTGATGAGAGTTGAAGGATTTGAGGATATTTTGGAGGAGATGCACAAGAAGTTTGAAAGGAGAAATAATAAACCTAGAACTTCATAATTTACACATGGTGCAGAAATTTGCAGAGGAGGAAAATATTCTGAGGAGAGTGCAAATCCTCTACCCAGATTCCTTTCACGAGAAGGTTTCGAGCAGCAAACTGATGAGCAAATTCTATGCCAAAGCAGTTGAGCTTTCTGGGGCTGTTGAGCTTATTGAGAATTCAGCTGGGAGTGTGACTATTGTTGATATCTGCGGGGGCAGGGGAGTTGTTGGCGATACAATAAAAAGCAAGACAGCCAGAGAGTTCAACTATGTGGTTGTTGATATAAGCAGAAAGGAGCTTGGAGGCGAGAGATGGAAAAACAGAGTAATGGCGGACATGCTTCACATTCCTGTTGGGGATAGAACTGCGGATGTTGTTTTTTCCCTCAATACTCCAGTTCCACTTGCACAGGTAAAGGAGCATGCGAAAGTGATGAAAGTAAATAGCCTGAGCGAGGAGATTGAAAGGGGGAATGTGATAAGAATTTTGAGCGAAGCAGTGGATAACATATGCGAGCTGAACCTTCTCAACGCAGCAAGAATTCTCAAAAACAACGGAGTGTTGGTGGTTGGAAACCCGTTTGCTGGGCATGGTGAAGAGGATGCAAGGGAACAGGTGAGAGAAATTCCAATGAAGTTAGAAAAATATGAGAGAGTGAAGCTGAGCCACAGAGTTATTTCTCTCTGGAAGGAGTATGGAAGTGAGGTGGATTCACCTGTTTTTGTGCTTGCATCCTTCCGAAGAGTTGAGGGGGATATTAGGAAGAGAATTGAATTCAGAAAAGCTCTGCTTGAAAACAATATTCAGGAGCTGGAGGGAAATGAATTTTTCAAGAAGGTTGTAGATGAGATGGAGAGAGAAGCTGCAACAAAAAAGCAGAGCTTTGCAATTGATAAGAGTTTGTTTGAGAGCATAAAATGGGAGTAGTTTGAAATATCACTTGTTCAACTTCTCCAAAATCTGCTTTGCCGCCTCTTTGTTCAAATTTCTGTTGTTGTTTCCACACTGTGGGTCTAGGATGCAGGAAGGGCATCCCCTCTGACATCTGCACTTCCTCAACCTTTCATACGCCATCCTCTCAACTCTTTCAAATTTTTCAAAAATAATTTTTGATAAACCAGCTCCGTGAGGGGTTGAGTCATACACATACATCCTCCCAGCCGGATAGCTCACTCCCCCAAGCTCAGATGGGTCTGCTCCAGTTAAAGCAGGCATCATTGCGATAGAAACATGCTCAACCGCATGCAAACCAGCTGGAAAGTCATCCACTGAGAAAACAACCTCCTCCGGAAAGTCAAACCAAACCGCAAGGGTGTCGAACTCATAACGCAACGGCTCCTGAAGCGGAATTCTGCTGCTCACCCTCTCCTTTAGATAATCCTTCACCACATATCCATAAACCTCATCTGAGATGTGAACCCTTCCATATGAAAGCTCCCCTCCCAGCGAATCCCTTTCCCCAAGCACCTCGGTAACCTCTGCTTCCCTGTTGCGCAGCGCAACTGTATACTCAGACGTTTCATACCCCAGTTTTCTAACAAACGCAGTTTTCTTCTCCAAATCCAACCTCTCTGAAACGAACTTCTCCCCTCCGTGCAGGTAGATTGCGCCTGGGAAGAGCTCGCTGTACGCCATCGCCTCCTCCCTCTCCCCTATGAATTTCTCCGCTTCCACATCGTATATTCTCACCACACTGCCAGCACTCCGTATATTCATCCCCTGCACAGCCCGCAGCCCTTTCTTCGTTGGAATCCAACAGCCTGCAAACTCCTTGCACATTTCCTCAGCTTTTAGCTCGGAGAACAGCTTTTCCCCCATTGGGAAGGAGAGAATTTCATCCATGCTGGCTGGGTAATCCCGCATCATAGAGAGAAGATGAGGTTTCAAGATGAATTCATTCTGGGGGTTTATATAACAGCTTTCAGGCTCCCCTTTCAAGTATTCATGCGGGTTTTCAAAGTAATACTGATCCAGCGGGTTATCCCTTGCGATAAACACAGCTTTTGCTTCCCTCCCTCTTCTCCCTGCTCTTCCAATTCTCTGCCTCACCCGTGTGACAGTGCCTGGGAAGCCTGCGAGGATTACGGAATCAACCGCTCCTATATCCATCCCAAGCTCAAGAGCAGATGTTGTGACAAGCGCATCAGTTGAACCGCACTTGAACTCCTGCTCCAATTTCCTCCTCTCCTCCCTCTCCAAACCCGCTCGGTATATCTTTATTCCATCCAGGTTTGTTTCCCTTGCAACAATTCCAATTCTCTCAACAACAGAGTGGCTGTTTCCGAATATAAGCAGCTTTCTTCCTTTGCCAATAAGCTGCCTTGCAACTTTCAGAGCAAGCGTTGTGTAACTTTCCCTTCCATCATTGGTTAAAGGAGGGTTGAGCAGTATGTGCTTAACCGTGCTCCTTGGAGCATACCGAGCGTCAACCAATGAAAAAGGTAAGCCAACAAGCTGCTCAGCAAACTCCTGCGCATTTCCAACAGTTGCAGAGGAGCAGATGAACTGCAGTTTGTTTTTTGAATACTTGGAGTGAACCCTTCTCAACCTCTTTATTATATTTGAGGAGTGGCTTCCAAAGGTTCCTGTGTAGATGTGTATTTCGTCAATCACAACATATTTCAGGGAGGAGAGGAAGTTTTTGAAAAGATGGGAATTCAAAAGAATGAAATGAAGCATATCCATGTTTGTTATCAGAACGTGGGGAGGCTCCTTCCTTATCCTCTCCCTCACGTGCGCAGACGTATCCCCATCATAAACCTCGCTTTTCACTCCAAGCAAACCAAACTCCCTAAAACGGGAGAGCTGATCTCTGGAAAGTGCTTTTGTTGGGTAGATGACGATGCTCCTTTCCCCTCGCAATGCTCCTTCTATAATTGGAACCAAGTATACCTCTGTTTTTCCAGAAGCAGTTGGAGCGGTTACAACAACATTCTCTCCCCTTTTAACTCTTTTTATTCCATCTGCCTGGTGCTTGTAAAATTTTTCAATTCCTCTTGCATGAAGAATCTCCATTACTTCTTTTTGAACTTCAACCTCCCCAAACTTTGCTGAACCACCTCTTTCAAAAAACTCTTTCACTTCGGCATCCAATGAAAGCATCAATTATATTTTGTAGGAAAATTATTAACAATTGCTTGAATTTAAATACTGGAAAATGCATAAATTCAATGGTGGTTGCTTGGTCAGCCGGCTTCTCAAAAAAGAAGAGAATAAACTTCTGAATTCATTAATGGAGGTTGGTTGCAACACCGCGCTCTACGGCAATGTGAGAGTGAAATATGAGAATGGGGTTTGGAGGGGGGAGGGTGAGGACAGGCGGGTGTCTATAAGCGGAGGGAAGGGGGAGGTTGTTGTTCAAGTTGCAACCAAAAGTGACAGAAAGAATGAGGAGGAGGTTAAGACGATGAAGTTCAACCTGTCTGGGAGACTGATTTCTTTCGATGCGTTGAAGAGAGATAAAATTGCAACTGCTGTTCATGTAGGAGTTAATGAGGAGGAGCAACAGATTAGAGAGTTTTTCGAGTATGCGGGGGAGAAACAGTATAGTTATAAGGGAAGGCTGATGGGTAAGGTTAAGGGCAGGTGGGAATACCACAACCCCAGTAATCCTGATGAGTTCATAATAATAAGAAGAGCTGGCGACACGGCAAGTGTTGAGGAGAAACACACGGGAGGACAGAAGGACCATGAAGTGCTTTGCAATGCGATAGAGAGAAAGGAGTTCAGCCTGCTAACCGGAAGGCTTATTCAGTATGAAACAGAAGTTTTTCCTGGGGGTTACAACGTCAGCTTTCAACCAGCTGAGGAGGAAGTGAAACTCAAAAGATTTCTGTCTCATCCAAATGTGAAAGTTGTAATTGATGCGGAGGGCGATGTGAAGTTTATCAGCCCAAAGCGCTAGAGATTGGCAAAATCTTTTGAGGTTTTTCCTTTTGGAAAAACAGTTCCATTCTTCGCGGAAATTGGAAGTTGATATTCCTCAGCCAGCCTGAGAAGCTCGCTTGTATCTATAAATTTATCAACAAACAGCACAGGGTAAGCACCAACCGGGGATGGAATTCTCTTCACCACAAACTCCTGAAACTGCAAAGTGCCTGAGCGCATCACCTTTATATCCACCTTTCCAGCTTTCAACGCATCCCTTGCAATTTTCGGCAGCATTTTAACCCCTCATCAAGTTTTCAATTCCTTGAGCAACTTTCTCCAAAACTTCAATTGGCGGAAGCACCGTTGTCCTCAAATGCCCATCCAAACCAAACCCGCTTCCTCTCGTCACCCACACGTGCTCCCTCCTCAGCAACTCTGTGCAGAACTCCTTATCATCTTTGAATTTTGTTTTTGATAAATCAATTCTTGGAAACAGATAGAATGCTCCCTTTGCTTTCTGGCAGCTCACCCCTTCAATTTCATTCAACCTCTTCTGCATGAACTCTGCTCTGTCTTTTATATTTTTCACCATATACCTCAGAAATTTTCTGTGCGCCTTCACATTGCTCAATGCTTCAACACCAGCATACTGAGCAGGAGTGCTCGCGCATAACCTCATCGTTGCAAGATTGTTGATTCCCTCCCTTAACTTTTTTGAACCCTCATCATCCTCAGGTATAAGCACCCACCCAATTCGGAAACCTGTGCAACCCCAATTCTTCGACAAACCATTCATAATTACATGCGGAACGCCCTTTGCAACCTGCCCAATGCACGTCATCTTCTCATCAACAAGAATCATCTCATCATATATTTCATCTGAAATGATGAGCAAATCGTTGTTTTTTGCTACTTCAACAACCTCTTCAAGCTCCTTTCTGCTGCACATTGAACCAGTTGGGTTGTTTGGGTTGATTATCAGTATGAATTCCAAATCAACTCCATCTGCTTTTGCTTTCTTTATTTTCTCCTCCAAATCATCCTTTGAAGGAGCCCAGCCCCTTTCTTCCTTCAAACAGCTGAACGCCACGGTTCCTCCAAAAAGCCTTATCATTGGGGCATACACCGGGTAGTAAGGGTTGAACAGAACCGCTCCTCTGCCTGGTTGGATAAGCGATTCTGCTAGAAAAGCAACTGCCTCGCTCAAACCCTGGGTGACAAAAACTTTGGATGGTTCAATTTCCAAACCATATAATCTTTTATATCTCTTTGCGATTTCCTCAAGCAACTCAAAAATTCCAGGCGAACGCGAGTAGGACGCATTTCCTTCCTTCAATGCTTTGCAGTATGCTTTCGCGATGTATTTCGCAACTCCGAAATATGGAACAGGGTCACCTATGCTCGCGTTATAAATTTCAGCCCCTGTCCTCTTTATCTCCTCCGCAATTGGAAACAGCTCCCTTATTGGATAGTGAGCATGCTCCATTCTATCTGCGAGGGTGTTATTTGAGAATGACATAATCCTCCAAGTTAGTTAAGGTGATAAATTATTAAAAAGTATACTCCTATGGACAGTAATAAATATTTTCTCTGCAAAAGAGATAAGGGGAGCGAATGGAGAAGTTTGATTATAAAACTACTGAAGAGATTAAAGTTCCGGAGAAGCTGATAGACCAGGTAATAGGGCAGGATAGAGCAGTTGCAATAATAAAGAAAGCCGCAAAGCAGAGAAGGAATATTCTGCTGATGGGCTCGCCTGGCACTGGAAAATCAATGCTGGCGCAGGCGATGGCTGAGCTTATGCCAGCTGAGGAGCTGGAAGACGTGCTGGTTTACCCAAACCCCCTTGATGAAAACATGCCGCTTGTGCGTGTTGTGAAGACATACCCAAAAGACAGATTGCCTCCTGGAGCTCCAGACATTGGAGAGGGGAGAAGGATAGTGGAGGAAGCGAGGATGAAGAGGATGACTGGGGGAGGCGGTTTATCTCCCTCCTTCCTCATTCTGAGCATTCTGGTGCTCCTCCTGATTTACCTCGCATTCTCTGGGATGGTTGAGGGGGAAAACAAGTGGGTGATCGCAGCCGCAGTGCTTGGTTTATTTGTTTTTGGAGCTGCAATGGTTCTTGCTTCAGGAGTTTCAAGAAGGGTGGGGGTATTCGAGAGCACCGAGCCAAAGCTTATAGTTGATAACTCTGGGAAGAAAACAGCTCCGTTTGTTGATGCAACTGGTGCTAAAGCAGGAGCGTTGTTTGGAGACGTGAAGCACGACCCCCTTCAGAGTGGCGGACTTGGCACTCCCCCGCATCTCAGGGTGGAAGCAGGCGCAATACACAGAAGCAACAAAGGAGTTTTGTTCGTTGATGAAATTTCTTCGCTGGGGCCGAAATCGCAGCAGGAGCTTCTCACCGCAATGCAGGAAAAAAAGTATCCAATCACGGGGCAGAGTGAGCTGAGCAGTGGCGCAATTGTGAAAACAGAGCCTGTTCCAGCTGACTTTGTGCTTGTTGCAGCTGGGAATTTGATTGACATTCAAAAGATGCACCCAGCGCTGCGCTCCAGAATACGTGGGTATGGTTATGAGATATACATGGATGACACCATGCCGGATAATGAGGAGAACAGATGGAAGCTTGTGAGGTTCGTGGCGCAGGAGGTTAAGAAGGATGGGAAAATTCCCCACTTCAAAAAGGAAGCTGTTGATGAGATTATAGAGGAAGCAAGGAGAAGAGCTGGGAGGAAGAACAGATTGAGCCTGAGGTTCCGAGAGCTTGGTGGTTTGGTGAGGGCTGCAGGCGATATTGCAAGGGAGCAGGGAGCGAGGTATGTTGAGCTGAAGCACGTGCTTGAAGCAAAAGGAGTTGCAAGAACGCTTGAACAGCAGGTTTCACAGCAGGTAATTGATTTAAGGAAGGATTATAGGGTGTTTTTGAACAGGGGGTATGCAGTTGGGAAGGTTAATGGGCTGGCGGTTATGGGAGATGGCTCCTCTGGAATAATAATGCCCATCGTTGCAGAGGTGACTCCTGCATCCTCAAAAAGCGAGGGAAAGCTGATTGCAACCGGCAAGCTTGGCAAGATTGCAAGGGAAGCTGTTGAGAATGTCAGCGCGATAATAAAGAAACACATTGGCAAAGACGTCTCGCAGTATGACATGCACGTGCAGTTCCTTCAGACGTATGAGGGAGTTGAGGGAGACAGCGCGAGCATATCTGTTGCGCTTGCTGTTATGTCCGCAATGGAGGGGGTTGCTGTTGACCAGAGCGTTGCGATGACTGGCTCGCTGAGCGTGAGGGGCGAGGTGCTTCCTGTCGGAGGAGTGACAGCCAAAATAGAAGCAGCGATAGATGCTGGTATGAAAAAAGTGATAATTCCAAAGGCAAATGAGGAGGATGTTTACCTAGGGAGGAGGAAGGGAAAAATCAAAATTGTCACAGCAAGCAACATCATTGACGTTCTTCAGGAATCGCTGAAGAGAGGAAGCAAAAAGGAAAGGTTAATTGAGAAGGTTAGGGGGATTATAAGCTGATTTTATTTTATCAGCACCCTATCCCCAAGTTCGCTTATTCTATCAAAATCAAAATCAATTCTCTGGCCAAATGGAGTTTGAACAACAATCAGGCTTTTCCTTCTGTCAACCCCCACTATTTTTCCAATGTAAGCTCCAAGCTCTGTCAGCACTTCCTTGTTTTCAAGCTTCATTGATGCAACCAAATCAATCTTTATTCTCTCCATTACTTTCAGAGAGAGGAATGCAACCGCTGTCCCAACAACAAGAACAGTTACAAAGTCTGAGAAATAAACCTTCGCCAGTATCCATTGACAAGCAACTGTGAAAACTGCCCATAGAATGAACGTTGCAACTCCGTATAAACCATACCTCACAACTGCATACTTCCTTTTTTCATGTAGCAAGTCAATAATTCTGCCAAGAAGAATTAGGGAAACCGCCCATGGAAGCAGAAGGAGCATCCTCAACAACACATACGCACCAAGCTTCAGCATCTCAGGGGTTTCATTCAAGCGAGTCAGAAACTCCTGATACCCAAGCGCAAGTGAGATTAGGAGGAGGGGAAGCGCAGAGAGGTAGAGTATGAAGCTTACTTTCTCAACTGAAAGACGAAAACCTGTGAAGGAGCGTATTATCGCTTCCTCAAGCCCAAATGCAAAAGCAAGCAAACCCAACCCCACAGCTATCCCAGCAAGCTTCCATCCATACCCAAGAATCTCGCTTATCACAAAGGTTAGAATAAGGAAGGCAGGTATTCCAAAGATAATTCTTGCGTAGTGCGGTTCCTTCAGCTTTTCAAGAAGCACAAAATAAGTTTTTTCAAGCTCCTTTGCCTGCTTCATCACAACAACCCTTACTGAGTCAATCTTCACCCTTGACTGCACAATTGGGATAACCTGCTCGTCGCTTGCACCGTCTGAAACCAGTATGCAGGAATCTGCATGGAAATTCCTCAGCACTAAATCAAGCTGTTTTGCTATCTCCCTATCAGCAAAATACCCAAGGGATTTGTCACCTGTTAAAGTGACAACTTCCGCATTGCTCTCCTTGGAAACTGAATCGTAAACTCTCACTGCTTCAAACATTGTGTTGGAGTCAGTTTCCTCAGGATCTTTCAGAGCCAGCTTTGTGGCTGCCTCTATGTTTGCCTCCTTTCCAACTACTGGACCGGGAATTTTCACTTTCTCATACAAATCATTATCCCTATCCACCGCAAGCACAAGAATTCTCTTCTTTGCCATCAAACCACAAAAATGATATGGGAGAAGAGGTATTATAATATTTGCCCAAAAAAACATTCTTGGGGATAGGTTTAAAAATAAGGGTGAAATAATTACTACTGAGAATTAATTGAGGTGGTTGAATGAGAAGAGCGCAGGCTGCGATTGAGTATCTGATTATTCTGGCAGTGGTTGTGATAATCGCCCTGATTGTCATCGGCGTTATTGGGGGGTTCCCAGGGATGACAAGGGGCATCAGCGAGAGGGACAGCGCAGCGTACTGGGCAGGGGCGGATATTGGAATAACAAGGTATTATGTATCCGCAACTAGTGGGGCGAGCCAGCTTGTCATCCGCAACAACAGGTTGTTCCAGATAAACCTGACTGGTATAAAACTTGATGGGGGCAGCAACATTCTCAACTATACAAATGGAGTTTTGATATCACCAGGCTCAGCGGTGCTTGTAAACCTGACTGGCCAGGTATGCGGAGCTGGAACGGCTGGACAAACATTCTCAAAGAACGTTGAAATAGATTACAAGGACGCAACCTACGGGGTGACATACACTTTCATTGGTGAGAAACCACTGGTTGGAACCTGCCAGAGTTAGAGCTTTTTTTTCTTTTTTATTCATCAAACGAAGCTATTTAAAGATTTAATGAGAAATCATTCTGCTCATTTTGGAGTGATGTAATGGGTGAGTTTGCAACACCTGGCAAGTTTCTTGGCACTGAGGAAGAATTTGTTGGAGGGGAAGGGGTTTACAGCGAAGGGGGTAAGCTCCACGCAATGTACGCAGGAGAACAGATTTTGGATAAACAGAGGGCGGTTTCTGTAAAAGCAAAGTCAATTCCAAGGATGCTTGAACCTGGGATGGTGGTTTACGGAAGAGTTGAGGATATATTTGACCCAATAGCATTGGTTAAGCTTGAGCTTGTTGAAGGGGTAGGTGTGAGACAGGCTCAGGGTGATTATTTCTGCGTGCTCCACATCTCAAATGTGAAAAGGGGCTATGTGAAGGAGCTGAGGGATGAGATGAGAATTGGCGATATAATAAAGGCGCTTGTTTGTGAAGTGAAAAGGGGGGAAGCATACCTTGACATGAGGGATGCAGAATTTGGAGTGATAAAAGCATTCTGCACAAATTGCAGAAGCCCACTGCATTTGAAAGGGAGGATGCTTGTCTGCGAAGCGTGCGGTAATAGGGAAAGCCGAAAGCTTTCAAGCGAATACTCCCTGAGGGAGAGGTGATTGTTTTGAAAGTTAAAGTTTTGAAGAAGGAGAAGAATTTCCTTGAGCTGATGCTTGAAGGGGAGGAGCACAGCTTTCCGAACCTTCTGAGAGAGACGCTTCTTGAAGATGAGGATGTTGAGTTTGCATCATACGTGATAGAACACCCGCAGCTTGGCAACCCAAGGTTGATTGTGAGGACGAAGAAGAAAACGCCTGAAGAAGCAATAAAGAATGCGGTTAAGAAAATTGAGAAAAAGGTTGCTGAGTTTGAGAAACTTCTGAAGAAATGATTAAATGAAAGCTGGAGCAAGAGTGCTTGGAATTGATGATTCACCGTTTACAAGAAAAAACAATAGGGTTCTTGTTATCGGGGTGGTGTGGAGAGATGGAGTAGTGGAGGGGATACTGAGCACGTATATTAAGAGGGATGGAGTGGACAGCACAGAGAAACTCATTGAGATGATTAAAGACTCCAAATTCAATCAGCAGATAAGGTTGATTCTTCTCCACAGCGCAACGCTCGGGGGGTTTAATGTGGTTGATTTAAGAAAATTGAACCGCACCCTCTCAATTCCTGTGATTGCAATTACGAGAAAAAAACCGGATATGGAAAAGGTTGGGGTTGCTTTGAGAAACCTGCCTGGTTGGGAGAGGAGGATGGAAATTCTCAAATCTACTGGCAAAGCAGTGAAATGCGGTAAAGTATACGCACAGATTGTTGGGATGGAGGAGGGGGAAGCAAGGAGGTTTCTTCTTTCCTTCAAAGGAATTCCTGAACCCGTCAGGCTGGCGCATCTGATAGGCTCAGGAGTGGTGAGGGGGGAGTCAGATGGTAGAGTTTGAGAGAATTGTAAAGGAGAATGCGGGCTATCTGATAATTGCTGCCCTTCTCATTTTATACGTATTCACCCATTTATCTGTCATTGGTGTGCTGTGCGCCCTTGCGATAGTTGGTTTGTTCATCTATGAAACTATGGAAGGAGCAAGGGAAAAAGGGTGGAAGAAGGAGCTTGAGGAGATTGTTGTTGCAGTGCTGGTTGGCGTAATTATCTGGTTTGGAGCTGGTTTTCTGCTCAACACTCCATCCCCTCTGGATGCAGTTGTTTCATGCAGCATGCTTCCCCACCTTGAAAGGGGGGATATGGTGGTGCTGAGAGGAAGCGAAACAAAAGCTCCAAGCATTCAGGTAACCTCATTCGAGTGGGAAGAGATTAAGGGAAGAATGCACACGACATTCACCTGCGGTCCATGCGTTAAGCAGGGGGAGTATATTCCATATAACTTCTCGCTGTGCAGGAATGGGTGCGACAATTCATGTTTGATAGCAATTGATGGAAAACCTGTTTTTGCAGAGTCAAACGAGACTATTTTCAAGTATAATTATGGGTTATGCACCCTAAAGGGAAAGGAAGAAGTTTTAAACAACGTTTGCGTGCGCTCTGTGACAATAAAGGGGAAGGAGTTTAAGGAGAATTTCAGCAATGATGTTATTGTTTACGAGCCAGAGGAGAACAGCGTGTTCCAGAGTTTGACAATACACCGAGCGCTTGTGAGAGTTTCAGTGGAAGGAAAGGATTATTATCTGACAAAAGGGGATAATAATGAAATTCTTGACGTGCAGGCGCCTGGATATCTGGTTAAAAGTGGGGGGAGTTGTAAATTTTTCTCTGACTCAAGAAAGGAGAACAAACCAGTTAGTGAAAAAAATATGAAAGGAAATGTGATTGCCAGAGTTCCATATATTGGGTATCTGAAGTTATTTTTGTGGGGTTACATCGAAGTTCCACAAGGATGTGAGACGACTATTGAGAAACATAATGAATAAAAATGTAGAGGTGAAAACATATTGTAGAGGTGAAGTTGATGGTGGAAATAGAAATTGAGGATGCTAAGTACTGGAAGAGTTGCGTGGATTCAATAGTGAACTTGATTGATGAGGGGAATTTTGAGGTTGATGCTAACGGGATATCGCTCAGGGCAATGGATCCATCTCAAATAGCGATGGTTTGCTTCTCAATCCCAAAAACTGCGTTCAGCAAGTACAAAGTTACAGAGGCAACAAGAATTGGGGTTAACTTTGACAGCATGAGCAAAATTCTATCAAGAAGCAGAGGGCAGGAGAAGCTTAGGATGAGCGTTGAGGAGAATAAGCTTGTTCTTGAGTTTATTGGGGAAGGAAAGAGAAACTTCAAGCTCCCTCTCCTTGAGCTGCAGGAGGGAGTTCAGAAGGAGCCGAAAATAGATTTTGACTCAGTTGTCAAAATAAAAGCAGGGCAGTTTAAGGAAATCCTTGGCGATGCCGCACTTCTCAGCTCGCATGTGGTGCTTGAGGCAACTGGCAAAGGATTTTTTGTTGAGGTGCATGGCGATTCAGGGGATTTGAGAGTTGAGAGGGAGAAAACTGGGGAAGCAACGCTGAGCGTTGATGTGAAGAAGGATTCCAGGGCAACCTTCCCACTTCAGTTCCTTGGGGATATGGTGAAAGCATGCCCAGATAATGAAACTGTTTCGCTGCATCTAAAAACAAACTCACCAATAAAGGTGGAATATAACATTGGGGAGGCGAAGCTTGTTTACTACCTCGCTCCAAGGATAGAAACAATCTAGCTGAGAACTATTTTATATTTTAGCTGAGAATATCCATCCTGCTGCTAGTTGGAAAAGTTGAGTGATAGGATGGAGCTTGCATTCTGCAGCAAATACCCATTCAGCAAGGAAGCGAAGGAGTTGGTTAGCTCTGCGAAGGTAAGTGATGAGTTCAGGCTTGTTGAAATGGCGAAGGAGAGGGTGGTGCGCGCGATAAGGGATGGAGTTATCCCAGCGATGAGCTTTGAGCTGGATGAATCACAGGTTGTTTTGCAGGTTGCTTCATACGCGATGAGCAGGATGATTGTTTCCCTTCTTGGGAGCCGGTATTACATCGGCAGGTATTCCATCGCAGAGGCAAAGAGAGCAGGCAGATATATGGAAGGGGACAGCGATGAAAACGTGCTGAAAGTGGCGGCTGAGCTTGGGGTGGGGTGTGAGGTTGATGGGGAGTATGCTGTTAGGTTTGAGAAGTATCTCATCTACGCTCCAAAATCAGTTGATTACAAGCTTGTCAACAGAAAACTTTCAAATGGAGTTGTGAGGTTGAGAAGAAGCGAGTTCATCAGGATGTTGGAGGAAGCGGTGAAGATGAAGATTGAGTCAGAGTTGCCGTTGAAAGTAAAGGATGTCCCAGAGAACATAAGAAAAACCACAGAGGCAGTTAGAGCGAGCATTCCAAAAGAACCAGTTCCAACAAATATTACGAAAGGGGATTTTCCACCCTGCATAAACAAGTTGCTGGAGGACTTGAAAACTGTTGAAAATTTGGGGCATACCGCAAGATGGACATTGGCAGTTTATCTTCTCAATGTTGGGATGAAGGTGGAAGAGGTGGTGAGGGTTTTCTCCACCTCTCCAGATTTTGATGAAAAGGTAACACGTTATCAGGTTGAGCATGCGATGAAGAGAGGGTATAGGATGCCAAGCTGTGCAAACATGGATTCGAATGGGTTGTGCGTTGCAAACTGCGGAGTGAAAAACCCGCTTGCTTACAGGAGGGGAGGAGTTGGAAGGAATACAGCTGCGAGTCAAAAACCCTGAAGAGGATTATGTGAGGAGTAAATTCCGGGAGTATTATGAAAGAAATGAGGTGAGGGCTCCTGAGCAGATTGAAAAACGGGAGTGGGGGTTTGGGGGGTGGGAGAGAAAAATTGAGGTGAGGCACCTCCGGATATCCAGCAGGGATGAATTGAAAGGCAGGCTTGTGATGGATGCGCCCCTTTTTGTTTCCTATTCAACCGCATATTACGAATTTCCGGATATGCGCCCTATGGAAAAGAAAAACTGGCTGGGAGCGGATTTGGTTTTTGATTTGGATTCGGATCATTTGGAGGCACCATGCAAGAAAACTCATGGAAGCAAATGGGTATGCGATAAGTGTTTGGAGAAGGTGAAGGAGGAAACAATTAAACTGATTGAGCAGTTCCTCATTCCTGATTTTGGTTTCTCAAAAAAGGAAATTGAGGTGAACTTCTCTGGGAACAGAGGGTATCACATACATATAAAGAATGAATCGGTTAGGCAACTTGGGGGGTATGCAAGAAGGGAGATTGTGGACTATTTAACTGGCACAGGGGTGGATTTTGAAGCAGTTGGTTTTAGGTATGAGGAAGTGGGTGGGAGAAGGGAGAAGAGACTTGCGGGACCTAAACCAAGTGATGCTGGATGGGCTGGCAGAATTGCTAGGTTCATAAAGGAGTCTGCTGTGAGCAGAAAGCTTGAGGAGGTGGGGGTTGAAGCAAAGGATGCAAGAAAAATTTACAATAGAGTTGGGGAGTTCACCAGTTTGATTGAACGTGGGAATTGGGATGCTGTGAAGATTCAGAATAAGGATAATTTTTGGAGAGGCGTTGTTGGAAGGTTGGGGGTGAGGTTGGGGGATAGAATAGACCAGAATGTGACTGCGGATACAACAAAGCTGATACGCCTCCCAGACAGTCTGCATGGAGAGAGCGGGCTTGTTGCGAGAAGGGTGAGGGAGATTGATTCCTTTGACCCAGTGAAGGATGCTGTGGTTTTTGGCGAGCAGCCAGTAAGGATTAAAATTAAGAATGCACCTGAATTTAGACTGGGTGAAGAAACCTTCGGTCCTTTCAGAAATGAGGAGAGGGAGCTGCCAGAGCGAGCAGCTGTGTTTTTAATCTGCAAGAAGGAGGCAGTTTTATGGAAGAGCTGACGTATGAGGAGTTAAGGAGGATACAGGCAAGGGAGAGGGCAAGCCCAGTCTTGCAGAGTTTACCCCAGGGTTTCTATAAAGCAGTAAAAAAATTGATTGAAACGAAGAGCAGCTCTCTTAAAAATAGTTTCAGTTTAACAGAAGCAAAGGAGTATGAGAATATAGTGAAGGTCGTTGAGGATATCTATGAAAGGAGGAAGCAGAAGATAGTGCTGAGGGCAATGAGAAGCGGGGAGGAGGCTGCGCTGGCTGATGAGGAAAGAGAGTTCTTCAGCAAGATTCGCAAGGTAATTGAGGAGGAAGCGGATAATTTCAAGATGAATATTGGCGCTGTGGAGGGTGAAAAGGAAAGTATTAAAAGAATTAGAATTTTAAAACATCTTCCCAAATTCGTTGGGAGTGATTTGAAGGTTTATGGTCCTTTTGAGGAAGGAGCAAGTGTAGAGCTGCCTGAGAAGGAAGCGCAGCTTCTTGTAAAGAAAGGAGTTGCAGAGTATACAGGAGGTGTTGGGAATGAAGTTCCCAAATGAGATAAACGCGTACTGCCCAAGATGCAGAAAGAAAACAAAGCATAAAGTGAAGATCGCGTCAAAGGGGAGAGCCAGGAGCATGGCGTGGGGCAACAGACAGCACGAGAGAAAAATAAAGGGGTACGTTGGAAAGGTTGCGGGGGAGAAGCCTGTGAGGAAGCAGGGCAAGAAGCAGAAGTTAATTTTGGAGTGCACAGTTTGCAAGAAAAAGCAGGAGAGAATTGTTGGGAAGAGGACGAAGAAGAAGATTGAGATTAAAGCTTGAGGTGTTTCCATGAGCAAATTCCTCAGAGTGAAATGCGAATGCGGAAATGAGCAGAATATTTTTGGGAATGCGAGCAGCGTTATCAGATGCCTTGTGTGCAACAGAACGCTGGCTGAGCCGACAGGTTCAAGGGTGAAGGTGCACGGCAAGGTAGTGAAAGTGATGGGTTGAGCCCATGAGCTTCAAGGATGAACCGGAGTTGGACGAGTTCGTCATTGCTACTGTGAAGAAGATATTTCCGTATGGGGCTTTCTGCACCCTTGATGAGTATGATGGTAAGGAGGCTTTCCTCCACGTCTCTGAAGTTGCTCCGCGGTGGATAAAGAATATACACGAATTTCTAAAGGAGGATCAGAAGATAGTTGCAAGAATTCTGAGAATAGTTCCTGAGAAGAACCAGATTGACCTCTCCCTGAAGAGAGTCAGCGAGGCGGATAGAAGAAGGAAGATTGAGGATTATAGGAGAGAGAAGAGAGCGATGAAGCTGTTTGAGATTGTGGAGTCAAGAATTGGCAAACCGCATGCGGAAGTTTGGAGGGGGATGGGGGAGGAGCTTGTTGAAAAATTTGGAAACCTTTACTCTGCGTTTGAGGAGATTGTGCGCGATAAAAGCTGTGTTGACTCACTGAAAGCGCCAGAGGAATGGAAGAGGGTTTTGGTTGAGGTGGTTGGGGAGAGCATAAGGATACCACAGGTGAGAGTGAGCGGAACGCTGAGTTTGATGTGCCGGGAGCCGGATGGTGTTGAGGTTGTTAAAACAGCATTGTCCAATGCAAGGAGCGTTGGGGGAGAGAGCAGTGAGATAATTTATCTTGGGGCTCCAAAGTATAGATTAAGCGCGAGAGCAATGGATTACAAAAAAGCTGAAAGGATTATTGATGGGATGGTTGAGAAGGTTAAGGAGTGCATGAAAGGAAAGGATGGAGTTGTGAAGTTTGAGAGGGATGAGAAGTAGATGGGAAAGCTGAAAAAATGTGAGAGATGCGGTTTATACACAATGAAGGAGCAATGCCCGAATTGCGGGGAGAGAACTCAAAGCGCGCATCCGCCAAAATTTTCCCCACAGGATAAGTATGGAAAATACAGGAGGATGGCGAGGTTTGGTGGTGTTGTATGAAAGGAACTTTTATAATTTCAAAAAAAGGAGTTAAGCTGAAAAACCCAATTTTAGTAGAAGGATTGCCAGGCATAGGGTTAGTTGGAAAGCTTGCAACAGAGCATCTGATAAAGGAGCTGAAAGCAGAAAAAATTGCGGAGCTGTATTCAGAGCACTTCCCTCATCAGGTGCTTATGATGAAAAAGGGAACGCTGAGGATGCTGAAGAATAAGTTTTATGCTTGGAAAAACCCAAAGAGGAATGGGAATGACCTGCTTTTGCTTGTTGGGGATGTGCAGGCTGTGACACCAGAAGCTCAGTTCCGTGTCTGCAATGAAATACTTGATTATTTTGAGAGAATGAATGGAAAAACAATATACACGTTAGGTGGTTACGGAGTTGGGAAAATTGTTGAAACACCACGAGTATTTGGCTCGGCAACGCATCCAGAAGTTGTTGAGGAGCTGAAGAAGTATGGGGTGGTTTTTGGAGAGGCAAACGGCTCAATTATCGGGGCTGCTGGGCTTCTGCTTGGTTTGGGAAAGATAAGGAAGATGAAGGGAGCGTGTCTGATGGGAGAAACTCATGGGGGTTATGTGGATGCAAAATCCGCAAAAAGCGTTCTGAGCGTGCTCACAAAAATTGTTGGAGTGGAGGTTGATTTGAACAAGCTTGAGGAGAGAGCTAAAGAAACTGAGAAGTTTATGAAGAGAATGGAGGCAGAAATTGAGAAGCAGAGGAGTGGCAAGGAGGGCGTGCTTAAAGGGGATGAGCTGAGTTATATTAGATAAGCGGCCGTCATCTAGAGGCACGCAGCAGATGCTGATGCCGGATAACCTGGTGAGCTTGAGTTTGAACTCAAGCTTGGGCAGTAGGATCTGAGCTTCCCAAGCTCAATGCCCGGGTTCAAATCCCGGCGGCCGCATATGCGACCGTAGTCTAGCCTGGTAGGACTTTGGCCTTCCAAGCCAACGACCCGGGTTCAAATCCCGGCGGTCGCATCATTTTAAAAGAAAATAACCCGTTGCAAAACAGTCTCCTAAACCAACAGTTATTTTCGGTTCAGGAATATGCAAAGCTGGTGCGAAGGATGCGCTGTTTTTGAAATTTATTTTTTTGAACTCATCGTATTTTCTCACCCCAACTTCATTCACCTTTATCTGATGCATGAACTCCTCAAGCTCTGCGAAGGATGCGTTTTTTCCAGCGGCTGCTTTATATCCTGCAAGGAGGGAGCCAAAAAGCAGAGCTTCCTGTCTGGATTGGGATGCGTCAAGCGAGAAGGAGAATGCTGGCGAGTGGAAGACAACACTGGTGAACATGCTGCATAATGTATCGCATGCTTTCCATAAACTCCCTTCAACCTGCAGAGTTTGCTTTAGTTGGCTCAGCTCATACTCATCAAACCCAACGCTGTCTGAAAGAGGAAGCACTTCTGATGCAACCTCCCGCAGTATCCTCAAACTCTGAAAGTTTCCAAGCTCAACATGAATTCTTAGTTTTCCATTAATTCTCTTCCATTCCTCAATCTGGTTCGCAACGTTTTCTATTCTTTGAGTGAATCTGTCTTTCAAAGTGAGATTGTGGAAACCGGAGATGAATGCATGATTCACTTTTGGCAGCATTCCCTTGATGCACTCTGCAAACTCTTCATCAATTTTCAGAACGGAGTTTGGGGGGTTCCAGGAGAGAATAAGGCGGTTGGGGGAAGGGGCAGCAAACCTGCCAACTTTATATCCTTTCTTGAATTCAAGCACGAGGTGAATTGGCGCGTCAGAGTCGACAGAGACCCTATCCGCAGTTTTGAAACCATTGTGCGCAACAAATACATTAGATGGGTTTTCAAAAAGCTTCATCTGCTGTCTGTTTTTTAAAAGAACATGCACGTAGGAATGAACTCCAAGCGCGGATGCGGCGTTTCCCATATTCCCTGCCTGCCCTCCCATCCTCATCTCATCATAGCCAATCTGCCTAACCAACACCTGGATTGTTCTTTTGTCTGTCTGAACTTCTCTCTGCTTTCCAGCTCTAACGCATTCGTGAAGAATCCCCAAAATTTTTTGGGGGGGTTTCTCGGTGAGGTGCTTTACCAAATCAATATTTGTATTATATGCGAAAACTGCATTTTTTGCAATCGCCTGCTTTGCGTATTGTAATGCATTTCTGTATAGAAAATTCCAATCCATAATCAGTTTGAGGGGGAGGAGTTATTTAAACTGATTTGAATATGTAGCTGATGAATTTATAAATCAGTTTCGCTGCCAAAAATTCAGAGTGAGTTTCACCTGGAATGGGGCACAGCTCAACAACATCAAACCCAACAACATTTCTTTTTGATGCAACTTCTTTTATAATTGACAAAACTTCATTCCAGCGCAATCCACCGGGCTCGGGTGTTCCAACCCCGGGCACTTCAGATGGGTCAAACACATCTAAATCAATAGTCACATACACGTTTCTTTTTAACTCCTCAGTTATTTTCTTTGGCTGGGAGCTGTGGGGAGGGAAGATTTGAAGCTTTTTGTTTTTTGCAAACTCTGCTTCCTCCTTGCTCATGCTTCTTATCCCAGCTTGAACAGTATGGCAAACCTCTGAAATTCTTCTCATAACAGATGAGTGGCCAAACTTCGTCCCCTCAAACTCATCCCTCAAATCAGAGTGGGCATCAAGCTGCAACACGGTCAGATTATCATATAATTTTGACACTGCTTTTACTGCACCAATGGAGATTGAGTGCTCCCCGCCAAGCACAACTGGAAATTTTTTATTTTCCAGTATTTCTTGAACTGTTTTTTCAACTCTTCTGTGAGTTTCAATTGGCGAATCCCGTGATGGCTCAAGCTCATCCAGAGTATGTATTCCAACTTCTGCCGGCTCCCACCCCATCTCCGCGTCATAAAGCTCCATCTGCCTGGATGCGGTGATGATTGCATGCGGTCCATTTCTTGTTCCTGAAGTATAGCAGACTGTTGAGTCGTATGGAACTGGCAAAACAACTACTTTTGCTTTTTTGAAATCTGCAAGCTCTGGCTCCAAACCGCCAAAGTTGTATGGAGGTAATGAGTGAAGCAGTCTCATGCAATCACACAAATTTTAGTTTAAATGAATCTTTTTCCCATCTGAAAGATGGTTTCTTCCTTCTCTCAGCAATTCTCTCAGCTTTCTCCATCAAAGCATGAGCGACAATGGGAAGCGCGATTGTTGCATCGCAGTAGCAGGTAACTATTTTTGCATTCGCATCATACTTGCCCCAGCTCTGCGATTCCTCAAGCGTGCAACCGCTCAGCCCACCCCACTGGGGTGAATCCATCGTTATCTGCAGCCCGTAGTTATGGCTTCGGTTATGCCGTGTTTGATAGCTTGCGATTACTGCAGCCTGTTGAATATAATTTTTTGGGACTCCCCCACCGATGTAGATTCCTGCTGTCACTCTTGCCTTCTCACAAATTTTTGAGATTTCATCAACATCCTTCAAACAATCGATGATTATTCTTTTCTGAGCTTTTCCTTTCCTAAGCTTCGCAACAGATGGTTTCCGATTTGCAAACATGATTGAGAAACCAAGAGAGCTGTCATTAATTGCTGGGCAGAAAATTGGGACGTCAGCTCGGTAGGCGCTCACAAGTATGGAATTTTTGGCAGTTTTTCTCTCGCTTAGCTTCTTTCCGAGCAAATGAAGAATTTCCCTTGATGAGTATGGGTAGCCATCCTCCAAACTCTGCGCGAATTCATTCTGTATCCACAAATCTGTTTTGTAAAATCCTTTCTCATTTGCAAATATATCGTATATTCTGTCAACGTAATGCTTGCGCAGGATTACATCATTCACATTTGGCGTTCCCAAGTAGTGCTTCCTCCCAAGAGCCTCATGGCAATCGTGGTATAGATTCGCACCGGTTGAAACAAGCACATCAATCATCCTTTTTCGTATTAAGTAGGAAATCACTCTGCGCATTCCAGCTGGAACCATTGCGCCAGCCAAACCCATGAAGATAACAATCTTATCCTCCTGCAGCATGCTGACCCAGGCTTCCGTCAGCTCTCCAAGCTTCCTGCCCTGAAACCCAACATACCTCATCTCCTCAAGCAGCTCAGCTAAATCCTTGCTGGCAACCTTAACTGGTTTTGTTGGGTGTTTTAGGAATATGTTTTTCATCCAACCTCCTTCCAATAATTAATCAACAATGATTCCCTCCACTTACCTTATAGGTGGAATCACTTATAAATTTTATCTAAATTCAGCTGCTTGAGAATTTTTTCATAAACCTCTCTATACGGCTTCTTCAGCTTCATTGATATTTTTTTCACGTCTTCATACTCCGGTTTTACCTTTGGAAATTTTGGTGTTTCTGATACTTTAACCCGCACCTCTCCAAACTCAGTTCTTACTTTGCTTATCCTCCTCCTAGCAACCCGTTTAAGAAAATCTATCTGTCTAACCCCAAGCGTTCCTGTTTCAGCCATAATAACCTCAGAAAGCTTTTTTGCTTTTTTCTTATCGCATATCACCTGAAGCATAAACCCAGGCCTTCCTTTCTTTGCAATTATTGGGATGAAACAAACGTCCCTCGCCCCTTCCTCAAAAAGCCTCTCAGCAACATAACCAAGGATCTCCCCAGAAACATCATCAAGGTTTGTTTCAAGAATGCATTCGCTCACTCAATCACCTCAAAACTCTGATGCGCAGCACGTTCGGGACAGGCAGCTCTGCCGTTCCGGCACCGCAGCCCTCCTGGTAGCTGTTCCCCTCTTTAAAAACCTCAACTCTTTTTGCAATGTTGACAAGTATGCTTGCTCCTGTTGGCGTGCAAAGCTCATGCAGGATATCCTTTATATAGAAATCAAACTTCCGGCTTTTGAGTATTCTCAACGTTGCTGGAGCAGGCTGCTTGCCAACCGCGACAGGGGCGGATACAACAGCGGAGTCAAATGCGCCAAGCGCGGATAGCCCAACGGTTGCTCCAATGATGTCAACAACAGTATCAATCTGCCCTATTTCGTGGAAATGAACTTCGTCAATTTGGTGAATGCTGCGCTCAGCTTCAACTATTGTTTCAAACGTATCCCACGCAAACTTCATTTGAGTATCATCAAGCTGGAGTATATCGCCAGCTGAGCGTATGAGCTCCACCATCTTCATTGGCGAACAGCTCTCGGTGGAGTTGATTTTAACCTGCTTCGCTCTCACTCCATTTTTTATTATCTGTTCAAACGAGATATCAACTCCAAGAGCCATCCTCACGCTCTCCCTTATCTCGCTCTCCGCTCCCAAATCCGCAAGCGCGCTGAGCACCATATCCCCAGAGCAACCCATTTCAGGTATGAAGAAGAATTGCATGTTTTTATAAAATGAATCTAAAATATTAAATATGTTGTATAGGAGGAGTGAAAATTTTGATAGATTATTATCTGCCGTAAAGGAGAAAGCACCTCTGGTGGTTGCTCTTTCGGGTGGAGTGGACAGCAGCGTGGTGGCAAAGGTTGCTTTTCTTGCATCAAAGAAATCAATTGCAGTTACCGTAGTTGACCCAACAGTTTCAAAAAAAGAAGTGAGGGCAGCGCGAGAGATTGCAAGGAGGATAGGGATAAAGCATAGGCTTGTTCGAAGAAAGCTGAGCAGTGAAATCAAGAGGAACAATGCGCTCCGGTGCTATTACTGCAAAAAAGGAATTATAAAAATATTAAAAAAAGTTGCAAAGGAGGAGGGTGTAAAAACAATAGCAGATGGATCAAATAAAGATGATTTGGCGGATTTCAGAATGGGGTTGAAGGCATGCCGAGAGGAGGGGGTTTACTCTCCGTTGCTTGAGCTTGGTTTTGGGAAAAAAGAAGTGAGGGAGTTGGCAAGGGAGATGGGGTTGCCCAATTATGAAAAACCATCAGAAGCATGCCTTTCATCACGCGTGATGAAGCAGAGAATAAACAAAAGAATTCTGAAAAGAATTGAAAAGGCGGAGCAGTTTGTGAGAGAGCTGAGCGGAGCGAGCGTTGTGAGGGTGAGGGATTATGGAGAAACTGCGAGGATAGAAGTTGATAAACCGCATATTGCCAGTTTAATAAAAAAAGCTGAAAGAATAAATAAAGAGCTGAACAAATTAGGTTATCGCTATGTAACTGTTGATTTGGGAGGTTATAGAGTTGGCGGTTAGAAGTTTGCTCAAGAAAGTTAAGGATGGCAGGATGAGCGTTGAGGAAGCTGAGAGAGTTATAAAGCTGGGTAATGTGAGAAAGATAGGGGAGTTTGCCAAAATAGATGCTGGAAGGGATTTAAGAGCCGGTGTTCCGGAGGTTATACTTGCGGAGGGAAAGACACCAGAGCAGATTGTCAGAATAGTTGAAAAGCTGAAGGATAGGAATCTGCTCATCAGCAGGGTTGGGGAGGAACACCTGAAGGCGCTAAGAAAGAAGTTTAAAGGATTTAGGTATAATAAATTGGCAAGGACGATTGGGTTTGTGCGGGTTAAACCTGAAAAAGCTGGGAGGGTTGGTGTTATAACTGCTGGCACCTCAGATATACCAGTAGCTGAGGAAGCAGCGGTTGTTGCTGAGATGATGGGCTGCGAGGTTAAAAAAACATATGATGTCGGAGTTGCAGGGGTGCACAGGCTTCTGGCTCCGCTTAAAAAAATGGTTGAGGATGGGGTGGATGTGATAGTTGTGGTTGCAGGCAGGGAGGGGACTCTGCCCTCCATAGTGGCTGGTTTGGTGGATATCCCTGTAATTGGGGTTCCTGTTTCATCTGGGTATGGGTTTGGCGGAAGGGGAGAGGCAGCGCTGAAATCAATGCTGCAGAGCTGCAGTTTTCTGACAGTTGTGAATATTGATAATGGAGTTGGGGCAGGTGCATGCGCCTCCTTAATAGCGAGGAGAGCAAATGATTAAGGAGTATTGGGAACTCACAAGATTTGAGCATTCAGTTATGCTGGCTATTGCGGTTCTTATAGGAGAGGTTATAACCCTGCGCTCCATCCCCAGTTACAGCAGCATTCTAGCTGTTTTGCCACCAATGCTTGTCGGAGCTGCAAGCTTTGCGGTGAATGACTACTTTGATTTAAAAACTGATAGGATAAACAGAAGATTTGACAGGCCTCTTGTTGCAGGCAGGATAAAACCAACCACCGCATTGTTTCTTTCTCTTCTTCTCTTCCTCTTTGGCATTCTTCTCTCTGTATGGGTTAACCTCAACTGCTTTCTTCTCATCACTGCATTCTCCGTGCTTTCAGTTCTTTACAGCTCCAAGCTGAAGGATGTTGCGGTTATTGGTAATCTGTACATTGCTTCAACAATGGCGGTTCCATTCATCTATGGTGGGTTGGCTGTTGCGGATAAAATTCCGCTGTCAATCCTTCTTCTGAGCTCAACTGCTTTTGTGAGTGGGTTTGGAAGGGAGATTATGGGAGCTGCAAGAGATGTGCGCGGTGATAGAAGAGGGAGGGGCTCGGCAACGCTTCCCGTGCTCATTGGAGTGAAAAACTGCCTCGTGCTCTCCTCCTTGCTTTACCTCCTCAGCATACTGCTCAGCTTCCTCCCATATTTTTACGTTGAAGAATACCGAGGAGATGCGTTCTATCTAGCGCCTGTGGTTATTGCTGACTTAATTTTTGCGTATATTGCATTTGGCTCGTTAAGAAAAACTTCAAAGGAGTTTATGCTGCTGAGCAGAAAGCTCAGCTTAGCTGCGATGTTTGTTGCCCTGTTGGGTTTTCTTGCAGGTGCGTTGGTTGGTGGTTGAATGGAAGTTGTTTTGAAAACAAACCTGGAAGGAGTAAAAATTTTTAAAAGGGGGAAGGTGAGGGATACATATGAAGTTGGCGAGAATCTACTTATGATTGCAACGGACAGAATATCCGCATTTGATGTTGTTCTGCCAAACGGCATCCCTTATAAAGGAGTTGTCCTCACTCAGCTTTCATTATTCTGGTTTGATCGCACAAAAAACATTCTTCCAAACCACGTGATTAGTGGGGATGTTTCAAAATTCCCAAAGGAAGTTGCCAGGTTTTCAAATTTGCTGAAAAACAGAAGTATGTTGATTAAAAAAGCGCAGCCCATACCTGCCGAATTTGTTGTGAGGGGTTATCTGGCTGGCTCTGCTTGGAAGGAGTATAAAGAAAAGGGAGCGGTTGGCGGTGTGAAGCTTCCTGAAGGGTTGAGGGAGTCAGAGCAGCTTCCTGAGCCAATCTTCACTCCTACAACAAAGGCTGAAAGTGGGCATGATGTAGGTATAACTGAAAAGGAGCTTGCTGATGCAATCGGTGGGGAGCTCGCAAAGGAGCTGAAGGAGAAGAGCATAAGAATATATGAGAAAGCATGCGGCATTGCAAGAAGGAGAGGGATAATAATTGCTGATACGAAATTTGAGTTTGGAAGAATTGGTTCTGAGGTGGTGCTCATAGATGAGCTTCTCACCCCAGATTCATCGCGCTTCTGGCCAGCCAACTCGTATGAACCAGGCAAACCTCAGCAAAGCTTTGATAAACAATACGTGCGGGATTATCTAGAGTCAATAAAATGGAACAAGCAACCGCCTGCCCCAACCCTTCCAAAAGAGGTTGTGGAGGGAACAAGCAGGAGGTATATAGAGGCGTATGAAATTATAACTGGTAAAAAATTTGAGGTGGTGTGATGGTGGATGTTTTGGTTATTGCGGGAAGCAGCAGCGATAAGAGAATAGCCGAGGACGCAATAGGAGTTTTGAAGGAGTTTGGAGTGGAGTGCGAATTTCATATTGCATCTGCCCACCGCAACCCAGAGGAAGTTGAAAGAATAGTGAGAAAAACAAGTGCAAAGGTGATTATTGCAATTGCGGGTTTATCCGCAGCCCTTCCTGGTTTCATCGCTTCAAGGGTGAGCGTTCCTGTGATTGGTGTTCCAGTAAATGTAAAACTGGATGGGTTGGATGCGTTGCTCAGCACTATGCAGATGCCAACTGGTATTCCTGTTGCATGTGTTTCAATCGATAATGGAAAGAATGCTGCAATACTGGCTGTTGAAATTCTTGCGCTGGGAGATGCAAAACTGAAGGAAAAACTGGAGAGGTTCAGAGCAAGTCAAAAATGAGCTTTGCTATTTCTGATTTTTTTCCTTTTATTTTTTTAACAAAACCATTTGACTTGATTAACAAAACATCATTGAATTCGCTGACAAAACCAAACCCTTTTTTCCCAACATCATTTGCCACAATCATATCCGCATCTGCCTGCTTCATCTTTTTCAGCGCAACCTGTTTCAGCTCCCTCTGAGTGATACCGCTCTCTGCTTTGAATAGAACCAGCTTCAGTTTCCTATTTGCTCTTTTCACCTGATCGCTTATTTTAACAGTTGGGTTTAGAGTTAGCTTGAATGGTTTCAGAGAGCGTATCTTTCCCTTTCTCCTCACTGGCGCAAAATCGGAAGGAGCACCTGCGAGAATTACCACATCGCTCCCCTTCAAATTTTTCATCACTGCTTCATACATCTCCTTTGTTGATTCTGTATAAACCTCTTTCAAATACTTTGGAATTTCAACATCCACGTGCCCATGAATGAGGAGCACTTCCGCCCCTCTGAAATATGCCTCCTTCGCTATCTCAACGCCCATCCTCCCGCTGCTTGGATTTGAGATGAACCTTGTATCATCAATATACTCCCTAGTTGCACCTGCAGTTACAATCACCTTCTTTCCAAAAAGAGTTTTTTTGTACATCATT
>Ga0123519_10000174_pt1 | contig 108417 bp, 108 predicted proteins | sample YelNatPaOPRAMG02_FD_87396 | JGI IMG/M metagenome (GOLD analysis project Ga0123519, IMG submission 87396) | Hot spring microbial communities from Yellowstone National Park - Yellowstone National Park OP-RAMG-02 (version 2) | ecosystem: Environmental > Aquatic > Thermal springs > Hot (42-90C) ... | reverse complement strand
CCAAACTTCAGGATCCCGTAAATCTCCAATTACAAAATCATCGACTTCATCTTTTGGAGAAAATTCTGGATATTTTAAATCAACTGACCTTACCCAATAACCTAAACTTTTTAATTTTCTTGCCAAATGGTGCCCTATAAATCCACCGCCTCCGCAAACTAATGCTTGTTTCATTGATATTTTTAAATTAGTATTTTAATACGACCATTTTATATTTATATTATACGATTAATTAAAACTTTTTAATAATTTTTCGTTAGATTTTTGAATTTATCCATCAAAGTTTTTGTGATTAAACCAGGCTGATTGCTAATTCTAAAATTATCTATTTGAATAATTGGTAAAATTTCTTTAGTGGTAGCAGTAATAAAAGCTTCATCAAATTTTTTAATTTCATCAAAACGAATATCTCTTTCAATAACTGGGATTTTCAATTTTTTTGCTAAATTAATAACAATTTTTCTAGTAATCCCGGGCAAAATTTTTTCAGTTGAAGGAGTAATAATTTTTCCATCAATAACAGCAAAAAAATTAGAAGTTGTGCATTCTAAAATTTTTTTATTTTTATCTAAAAGCAAGACCTCAACAATTCCTTTGTTATTTATTTCCTGTCTAAATTTTACTGCCTCAGTGTAAACTATTGTTTTTGCCTGAGGCAAAATTCTTTCAGAAATTTTTGTAATTAGTTTTCCTCCTTTTTGATATAATTTTTCATCTAATTTTTTTAAAGGAGCCATCATCACAATTAAGTTTGGCTTTGAAGGAGTAATAAAATCTTTTGAATTACCTCCTGTTAAAATTATTCGAATATTATATTCTGACAACGATTTTTTTTGAATATTTTTACTTAATGTTTGCAGAATTATTTTCCTTAAAAAATTTAAATTATAATTATGTTTCAAGTTAATCAATTTCGCAGAATTTAAAAATCTTTTTAGGTGATCGTCTAAATAAAATGGTTTTTGATTGTAGGTTCGCAAAAAATCAAAAACAGCATAGCCGCGAAGAAATCCCAAATCATAAACAGAAATTTTTGCTTCTTCCTCGTCTAAAAATTTACCATTGATATAAAAAATCATTCTATTAATGTATAAAATTCTCCTTCAGAAATTGTTTTGATTCCTAATTTTTTTGCTTTTTCTAATTTTGAGCCCGGATCTTTGCCAACAACCAAAATAGTTATTCTCTTTGAAATAGTGTCAGTCGTTTCTGCTCCTAAATTTTCAACAATTCTTTTTGCCTCTTCTCTTGAATATTTTTCCAATTCTCCAGTAAAAGCAAAAACTTCACCTTTTAATTTTCCTTCTTTCTTTTCTTCGTCGACAATTTCAATACCAACTTCAGTTAATTTTTTAAGATAATTTTTATTTTCTTCGTTTTCAAACCATTCAGCTACAGATTGACTAACTTTTTCACCAAATCCAGGAATATCCAAATAATGAACTACTTTTAAATTTTTAGTTGCTTCGATTAAATCACTTGGTTTGATAATTTTCTTTTTTTGACTTAAAAAATTGGCTAAAAATTTAGCATTTTCTTCGCCAATATGCAAAATTCCCAGAGCATAAATAAATCTTGGCAAAGTAATTTTTTTTCTTGAATTAATGCTCTCTAAAATATTTTTTTCTGATAAGGCATCAAAGCCAGGAAGTTTTTTTAAATCGCCAAATTTTAATTTGAATAAATCAGCTGGATCTTGAATTAAATTATTATCAAGCAATTTTTCAATTATTTTCTCGCCTAAGCCTAAAATATCAAAAGCAGGTTTTGAAACAAAATGGATAATTCTTTCTTTCTCTAAAGCATAGCATTTTTTATTAGGACATCGCCAATAAGCTCCATCTTTAATAAGTTTTGTTTGACAATTTGGACATTTTTCCGGAAAAACAATTTCTTTTTCTTTCCCTGTTCTTAATTCAAAAATTACTCGATCGACTTGAGGAATAACATCGCCAGCGCGAACAACAACAACAGTATCGCCAATTTTTACTCCTAATTTTTTAATCTCATCTTCGTTATGAAGTGAGGCTCGAGAAACAGTTACTCCGCCGATTTCAATTGGTTTTAGGACCGCCACTGGCGTAACAATTCCTGTCCTTCCAGTCTGAAAAATAATATCTTCAATAATTGTTGTTCCTTCTTTGGGCGAAAATTTAAAGGCAATAGCTCCTCTTGGCGCTTTACCAACAATTCCTAGTTCCTTAAAAATATTATTTTGGTTGATAGTTATAACAATGCCGTCAATCTCGTAAGTTAATTTTTCTCTATTTTTCTCCCAATAATTTCTGAACTCAATAATTTCTTTAAGATTTTGACAAAGTTTTACATTGGGATTGGTTTTAAAACCTAAACATTTTAAAATTTTATGTTCTTCTTCGTGAGTTTTTTGACCTAGATTAGTAATTAAAGAATAAGCAAATGAATCTAATTTTCTTTGAGCAGTAATTTTTGGATCAAGTTGTCTCAATGACCCTGCAGCAGCATTCCTTGGATTAGCAAAAGTTAGCTCACTAATTTTTTCTCTTTCTTTATTTAAAATTTTAAATTCTTTAATGTGCATAAAAACTTCTCCGCGAACTTCAATTTCTTCTGGATATTTTTTTTCAAAATATTTTATTGTCTCTAAAAGTTTTTCTTCTTTCAAATTTTCTATAATTTTCGAAAGAGAAAGTAATGAGAGAGGAATGGCTTCGATTGTCTTCACGTTTTGAGTAACGTCTTCTCCTAAATAACCATCACCTCTGGTAGCTCCAGTTTCTAAAATTCCATTTTTATAAACTAATTTAATAGCCAAACCATCAATTTTAAGTTCGCAAAAATATTCATATTTTGACTCAACAATTTTTATATTTCTTTCTTCCCAATTTCTTAAATCTTCTTCTGAAAAAGCATCATTAAAGGAGAGCATTGGTACTTTATGCCTTACTTTGGGAAATTCTTTTAAAGGTTCACCACCAATTCTTTGAGTTGGAGAATCTGGAGTAATAAATTCTGGAAATTTTTGTTCCAAATCAAAAAGTTCTTTTTTTAAAGAATCTAAAACTTCTGGAGAATAAAGATCTTTATTCAAAACATGATAAGCATAACGAGCTTCATTTATTATTTCTTTTAATTTTTCAATTCTTTCTTTTGTCTCCTTTCTGTTCATAGCTCGTTAGTTCGTTATTCCGCTAATTTTTTAATTCGCCAATTTTTAAACCCTAATAACATCATTTTCTTGAATATCTTTTGTTGTTTCTATGATTAAACCGCAAAGTTCTCCTTCGTTAACCTCCTCGGCAAGAACTTTATTCTTTTCTAGACTAATAATTTTTCCCTGCCCCACAATTTCTTCTCCTCGTATGATTGTAACTCTTTGGCCAAGTCTTAGCTTCCCTTTAACTACCTTACCACCAATTGTTTTTTTTATTCTCGTTTGACCAAAAGTAGCCAAGACTTCTAACTCTCCTTTAATAATTTCTTCTTCTTCGCCTTTAAGATATTTTAAAAATTTTTCTTCAATTTCATAAATAATATTAGACTCAAAAAATTTCAAGTTTAAATTTTTAATATCATCTAGTATCTGTCTTTGATTTTTAAGATTAAAACTAATTAAAAAAGCATCAAAATCCTTAGCTAATTTTACTTCCTCAAGAGTAACTGGGCCTAAATCAGCCTTAATTATTTTTAAATTTAAATTATTTTCTTTAGCAATTTTTAAAAAAATATTTTCTAAAGCCTCCAAACTTCCAATATGATCAGCTTTTAAAATTAAAAGATGGTCATAGGTTCCTTTTTCTGGTAAAGAAGAAATAACAATTCTTTTAAAAATTTCAGTTTCTTTTCCTTTTAGCTCTTTTTGTATTTCTCTTATTTTTTCTTCGCTGCCAATTTGAAATTCTTCACCAACCAAAAATAATTCATTAAAATTTCCGACTAAAAATGGCTTTGAAGGCAATGCTTGATCAATTCTTTGACCTAAATCATCTTCAAAAATTTTTATTTTGGCATAAGCTGAAGGAGTAATTAAAATATCGCCATAATTTATTTTTCCTTCGGTCAAAATAGCTGAAGCTAAAATTCCCCTCTTAGGATCTTTGATTGATTCTAATATAAATCCAGATCCTGGTTTTTCGATATCAACTTTGAAGTCATAAATATCTCGTAACAAAATTATCATCTCTAAAAGTTCATCAACTCCCTGACCTGTTTTAGCTGAAATTTCAACTAAAGGAATTTGGCCTCCCCATTTTTCAGGAATGACATCTATTTCAATTAATTGAGAAATAACCTTTTGAGTATCAGCTTCTTTTTTGTCAATTTTATTTAAAGCAATAATAAAAGGAAGATTAGCTGATCTTAGATACTCTAAACTTTCTTTTGTTTGATCTTTTACCCCATCGTCAGCGGCAATAACCAAAATACCAATATCGGCAATTTTAACTCCTCTTTGTCTTAAATTATTGAAAGCAGAGTGGCCAGGAGTATCAATAAAAGTTATTTTTTCTTTATTAAATTCAATTTCATAAGCGCCAATTTTTTGAGTAATACCCCCTGCCTCTCTTAAAGCAATCCTAGCCTTTCTTATATAATCAAGTAAAGTTGTTTTGCCATGATCAATATGGCCTAAAATAACAACTATCGGAGGTTTTTTAATAAGCATTATTTTTCTAAAATTTTTGGGACTTTGAGATAATTTCCTTCTTTTTGAGAAAAATTTTTAATTATCTTTTCGTTTATTCCTTCAATTTTTTTTATATCTTCTTCGTCCAAGACTTCATCTTCTCTTAAAGGAAGTTTCTCAATAATATTTGTTAATGGTTCAATATCTTTTAAATTTAACTCATTTATTTTTTCGACATAATTTAAAATTTTATTTAAATCTTTAGTTAATTTTTCAATTTCATCTTCAGTAAGTTTCAATCTTGCTAATTCAGCCAAATGTAAAATTTGTTCATTAGTAATCATAGTAGTGACGATTAGGCAATGTAATATAAATCTAATTAAATTATATCATAAAGAGATTGAAATAAATTTTAGTAAGATATTGGCCGAAAAAAATAGTGGTTAAAACTCCTAAAAATAAAAAAGGGACAAAAGGAATTGGTTGATGAAATTTTTTATTTTTTAAAATTAAGTAAAGGCCATAAAGAGAACCATAAAAAGAAGCAAATAAAATTGACAAAAGTCCATCACCTGGCTTTAAAAAAAGTCCCATCAAAAATGCTGTTTTAACATCTCCAAAACCAATTCCTTTTCCTTGAGTTAAAAGATAAATTGCTAAAAAAATTGAAGAAAGTAAAATAGCTGAAAAAATTAATTCGAGCTTGCCAAATTGAAAAAAGAAATAATTAATAAGATAAGAAAAATCTTGGAAAGGTAAATTAAAATAAACTTTAAAACCAAGAAAAATTAAACCAACAATTAATCCGAAAATAATCAATTTATCATCAACCAAAAATGTTCTGAGGTCATAAAGAGCCAAAACAAAAAGAACACTCAAAAAAATCATATAGAAAATAAATTCGGAAAATTGAAAAAAAGAATTTGGGGAAATTACTCTTGCCAAAGAAAAAACCCACAAACCAGTAAAAATTTCTACCAAAGGATAACGAAAAGAAATTTTAGCGCCACAATTTCTACATTTTCCTTTTTGTATCAAAAAACTTAAAACAGGAATAAGCTCTTTCCAAGTTAAAATTTTCCCGCAAAAAGGACACTTTGACCTTGAGAATAAAAAATCTTCTTTGGTTTCTAATCTTAAAGCAACATTATTTAAAAATGAGCCAAGAAAAAGCCCAAAAATAAAAAATAGCATTTAGAAACCAAATCCAGCTCTACAAATTTGATTACGATAAAATCGACAAGGCGAATCAGTATCACCAAAGATTTTAAGAATTTTGTACATTAAATCCTTAAGAGGAGAAGTAGTAGCAGTAATATCTCTTTGATTTTGAGAACAGAAGCTAAAAAGACACATATAATCAAAAATTCTTATTGTTTGTTGCTGGCAATTATTTGAATTGTTATCGTCAGAAATTTGATTGTTGCCATTATTAACAAGACAAGCAGTAACTGTATAATCATAAGGTTTATTAAAGGCATATGTGGATGTAATTGATTTTGGATAAATAGAGTCAAAATTTGTTTCAAAGCTTGTTTTTTCTTGATCGCTAAGAGGTGAAGGTGAATTTGATGTAATATCAATTTTTAATTTTGACGGAGGACATGAACCTTTACCTTGAGTACAAGTTCCTTGAGCAGAAAATTCAACTGGCCTATCTCTTTGACTTTCTGGGCATGTACTGCTAGCAACTTTATTATAGAACTCATCCGCATAAGTTGTTGATGGAGGATATGGATAATTAGAGTTTTGTTGACTATATTCATCCCAAAAGGTTAAATCCTTATTTTTATTTTTACAAATAAATGTTCTTATGTCCAAAGAAGTGACGGAAAGATCAAAACCAGAAGTTGTTGCTGTATTTTTATAATAAGCTGTCGCTGTCTTATTTTCTCCAGGATTAACTGTAATTTGACAAACATTATTATTTGTAGATGTAGAACCACAACTCCAACTATCAAAAATATAGCCAGAGCCGATTGTTTGCGGAGATTCTAGGGAAGCAGAAATTGTTGTTGTAGAAGATATTGTATAATTTGTCGTACCACTAAATGAAGAATTATTTCTATCCGTAATGTTAACACCTGTTGGCGAACTTTGAACATTTAATATAGCTTGAGGAGTTATCGTGGTAGTAGAAACAGTCGCCAAAAATTTAATCCATCCAAAACCGCCATCTTTAGCATAACCACTCCAAGCATAACCACTGGACGTTCCAGTATTGAAATTTAAATTAACACCATAGTTACTTCCTTTAAATCTTACCCAAGTAAGCGTAGTAGTATTTCCAAGATAATCTTTGCTTATAATTGGCGCCCAACCTAGAATTTCAGTGCCCACAACCTTTGCTGGAAAACAATCATTTAAAGGATAACCATTTTGTCCGCAAGTCGGAGTATCCATAGAATCAAAATCTATCCAACCAACAGTATTTTCAGTAGCATTACAATCTGCTGTTGACGCATCTTCGCCAACACCAATCCAAGCTTTGCCAAAAATTTCTCCAGTTGAAGTATCAATGCTAACTCCATAAGAAACATTTTTGCATGTAATTTCAGGATTATTGCTACTTAAGCTTACCCATCCAATAGGTGATGTTGTTACATTGCAAGAAGCCTCATCTGGATCAATACAATCTGCCCCAATCCATGCCCAACCTTTCAAAGAAACATTTCCTGCTGTCCTTGCCTCTTTTAAAAAATTAGAATAAAAAATAAATAAAACAAAAAAGATTAATCCTGTAATTGCTATTTCCCTAAAATTTATTTTTGCCATTATTGTTTTAATTAATTCTTATTTTAATTATATACTAATAAATCTCAAATCTCAAATCCAAAATTAACAATTATAGTTTTTTAAACCAATAGATAGTAAAAATAGAGCTAGATATCTCAAAAGCTTCATTAGTAGAAAGATAAGTGCCGCCACCATATCCTCCGAGAACATAGATTGTATTACCAACAGCTGCAGCGCCAAGATAATCTCTTGCTGTTGGCATTGGATCTTTGGTTGTCCAAGTATTAGTAGTTGGATTATAAGCTTCGTTAACATTACCACTATTAAATCCTCCTCCTCCAATAGCATAGATTATACCGTCAACAGCAGCGGCAGCAAGACCTCTTCTTGCTGTCGGCATTGGGGTTTTGGTCGTCCAAGTTTTACTAATTGTATCATAAGCTTCATTAGTATCAAGATATACCATAATGTTAGTAGATCCTACAGCAGCAAGATAATTCATTACTCCAATGGTATAATAATTAGTATAATAATTCCTTCTTCTTAGAACGGTTCCACCGCCAGTAGGACTAGTAGTGGAGGTCAAAGCATCATAATAATTCTGTCCTCCAATAGCATAGATTGTATTACCAACAGCTGCAGCGGCAAGATATCCTCTTGCTGTTGGCATTGGAGTTTCAGTTGTCCAACTATGAGTAAGTGGATTAAATGATTCATTAGTAGAAAGATAACTAGTGCCATCCCACCCTCCAATAGCATAGATTTTACCATTAACAGCTACAGCGGCAAAATTATCTCTTGCTGTTGGCATTGAAGTTTCAGTTGTCCAAGTATTAGTAAGTGTATCGTAAACTTCGTTAGTTTTAAGAATACTACCATTGGCTCCTCCTCCAATGGCATAGATTTTGCTTCGGCCGTTAACGTTAACAGCTGCGGCGGCAAGATATCCTCTTGCTGTTGGTATCGGAGCTTTAATTGTCCAACTATGAGCAAGTGGATCATAAGCTTCATTATGATTACCATCATTGGACCCTCCCATAACATAGATTTTGGTTTTACCGTCAGAGTCGTCAACAGCAGCTGTGACAGCAACTTGTCCTCTTGCTGTTGGCATTGGAGTTTCATTTGTCCACCAATATCCTGGAGTGCTTATTCTTTCCCAAGCTCCAGTATAAACAAAACCAGTTCTTGTACTTGTATCAGGGAAAGCTATAAGAGCTCCAGTAGGAATACCACCATTTGAAAGACAATCCGTCCAGGCTCCACCTTGATAACATTGAAACTTATCTAATGAAGAATTATAATAAATTACTCCATTAGCGCCAGTAGAAGTAGAAATTGGTTGAAGTCTTAAATCTCCAGCAATATCTAACTTATATCCTGGAGATAATGTTCCAATGCCAACAGTGCCAGTTGCGACAATTAAACCAATAGAAGCGCCATTTTGATTTATCAATAAACCTCCTGCTCTTACTTGACCAGTTGAACCAACATTAAGTGGAGCAGCAACATTACCATAGGGAGGATTTGATGTTGGTTCTGTCCAAGCTAAACCTATGATTATGGTAAAGAAAGAGACAAGAATAGTAATGAGGATTAAATTGCCTAGATTATATTTTAGATATTTTTTATCCATATTTTTTTAGATAATAATGGACGACCTATTTTGACGCTGATAAACTTTTTATTAATTCTTTGGAAATTGGAATTGGTCGAGCATTAGGTGGCGCTGATAAACTTTTTATTAATTCTTTGGAAATTGGAATTTGTTGAGCATTAGGTGGCGCTGATAAACTTTTTATTAGCTTTTGATAATCAATATAATCAATAGTTTTTTTAACTGGTTTTCTTTTTTTAACAGAGTAAATTATAGAACCAATTATTATTAATAAAATAAGCAGGCTGATAATTAGAATATATTTTTTCCCAATTTTCTGCATTTTTTTAATGACCAAAAATTAATAGCCTCCTCCTGCTGGGCCATAACAACAATAATAAAGTCGGTTGGACCACTTAGAACAAGCTTCATCAAAATCTAAACAATCAGCTCCTTGAGCACACATAGTATAATTATCATGAGTAATATTACCAATCCATATTCCAGGATTATTTGCATTGGGATTATAGATATCAGTTGTTTTTAACGTTCCATATAAACAAGCGCGAGTTAAATCTCCATAGCTACAAAGTCTGCCACCTCTAGAGATACAATCATTACCTGCAAGCTGCGCTATATTAGGACCTCTAGGATTTTTGTCAATGCAATATCCACTGCCATTAATTCCTGGAATAAAATTCTGGCCATAATCACAAACAAATTGTTTAATAGACCCAGCCACATGCAACTCTGAATAGCTTGGTACTAACTTTTGAACCATTATTTTTAGTTCAGATACAGAATAAGCCCCATCCCCTTTTGAAGGATAAATTCTAATGTAACTTGCATCTACTGGCCCTATTCTATTGCTATATCTAGTTATTAAACCACTCCCTCCTACCGGTGGCACTTCCCAAATATGAACCCAGCCTTTACTAATATTATCGAAATAATCAACTCCATAAGAATCATTAGCATCTGCTTGTACAACAATATGATCGATATTAAAATTAGGAATAGCTCCTAAGTAAATTATTAACGAATAATTAGGTCCAGTACCATTTAATTGAACTGCATAATTAGTATTATCCCAATTAGTACCTTCTGGAGCAAGTATTCCATCTGTAATAACATCAGGATTACCAGATTTTGGGCTTTTATAATAGTCTACATGTTTTCCAGCTACAAGATTTGTTAGAGTATATTGTGGAAATACTGAAGAATTTGACTCTCCAGGTACCATCCCAATGCCAACATTACCTGAATTATCAATAAAAAATGTAAGTTTGTTTTTTATTTCGTAATAAACACTCCTGTTATTATTATATTGGTCATAACAAACCCTTTTCGTAGGATCGCTCAGAGACTCAGAGGTTAGAAACGATTCTGGGCAATCAACTGTGGCGCTACTTTTGTCGCAACTACATCTTGGTGTTAGCAATCCCCCAACATCTCCTATTCTTTGATAATAACGATTATTAACTTGCAATTGACCTGCTGGTAGAGTTGTTGTATCTGTCCCAAAAATAATATTACCATTTGCAACAACTAAACCAGTAGAAGCTCCGCCAGTATTTAATATTAATCCTCCACTTTTTGCTTGAGCGTTAGGGCCAACATTAAGTGGAGCAGCAACATTACCATAGGGAGGATTTGATGTTGGTTCTGTCCAAGCTAAACCTATGATTATAGTAAAGAAAGAAACAAGAATAGTAATGAGGATTAAATTGCCTAGATTATATTTTAGATATTTTTTATCCATATTTTTTTAGATAATAATGGACGACCTCATTAATGTTAATATTTTAATTATACAAACATTTTTAAAAATTTTGAACATTTTTAGTAAGAGTAAGAAGAGGGATAAGAAGAGATGCCTCCAAAAGACCTAAACCTGCGCCTAAAAGAATAATCAAAATTGGCTGTAAAACCTCACCTAAATTAGCAGTTTGGCTTTCAAGAGTTTCATTATAAAAACTAAAAATAGTAAAAGTAATTTCTGCTAATTGACCTGTTTTTTCAGAAGTTTTCATACCTTCAATAATTAAGCTTGGGAATAAATCAGGAAATTGAGACAAAGATTCGCTTAATGGTTTTCCTTTTTTAACATCTTCGATAATAATTTCAAGAGCTGATTCGTAAAGAGGATGACCCATGCTTGATTTAACAATTTGCAAAGTTTCAACAATTGGCACCCCTCCCTTTAATAAATAATAAAAAGATTCTAAAAATTGACTGGCGTAAAGATTTTTAATCAATGGCCCAAAAGCCGGTAAATTATTTATTATTTTAAATAAAAATAATTTCCCTTCCCTTGTCCTAAAATATTGACCAAAATAATAAATTAATGAACCAAAAATAATTAAAGCAAAAAAACCAAATTTTAAAATAAAGTCAGAAATAGATTGAAAAATTTTAGTTACTGTTGGCAGAGGAAGATTATTTTCAACAAACATTTTAGTGATTTGAGGAATTATAAAATAAAATAAAATGATTAAGACGCCCAAAAACAAAGATAAAACCATAGCGGGATAAATTGATGCTTGAACGATTCTATTTTTAAATTTTATTTGATTATTTAAATGATTAGCTAAGTAATCAAAAATTTCATCTAAACTTCCGACTGACTCGCCAACTTTAACCATTCCTAAATAATAAGAACTAAAAACATCTGGAAAACGAGAAAGAGCATTAGATAAAGGAATACCTGAAACTAAATCATTATAGACTTCAATCAAAATTGAACGGAAAGAATAATTTGTTGTTGTTTCTGAAAGAGACTTAATTGATTCATCCAGAGGTGTTTTTGCTTTCATAAGATAAAAAAGTTGACGAGTAAAAAGATAAACATCTTTATCGCCTGGTTTTTTAAAAAAAGAGATAAGTTTTGATTTTTTTTCAGCTAAATAAGATACCAAAAGTCCTTGCTCTTGCAAAATTTTTAAAGCTACTTCTTTATTTTGAGCTGAGATGATTCCTTCTCTTGATTTTCCTTCTTGAGTAAAAGCTTTAAATTCAAATTTTGCCATTATTCTTCAATAAGATATTTAAGTTTAGTTGGGTTTAGGCTAAATTCAATTGCTTTTTCTAAGGTTATTTCGCCAAGCTGAACTAAATTAACCAACGATCTTTCTAACGATATCATTCCTTCAGATAAACTTGTGTCAACAACACTATCAATTTGATAAATTTTATTTTCACGAATTAAGTTTCTAATAGCATTATTAGCAATCAAAATTTCACAAGCCGGAACTCGACCGCCTTTAACTCGCGGAATCAATCTTTGGGAAACAATACCGATTAATGTTGAAGCTAATTGAAGACGAGATTGATTTTTCTGATTTTCCGGCAAAACATCGACAATTCTATCAACTGTCTGGGAGGCAGAATTGGTATGCAATGTTCCTAAAACTAAATGGCCAGTTTCTGCTGCGGTTAAAGCAATAGAAATTGATTCTGGATCCCTTAACTCACCAATCATTATAACGTCAGGATCTTCCCTTAAAGTTGCTTTTAGAGCTCGATGCCAACTGGGTGAATTAATTGGAATTTCTCTTTGGGAAATAACAGCCTTATCTGCAGCAAAAAGATATTCAATTGGTTCTTCAATAGTAATAATATGAGCTTGTCTTTGATGATTAATAGTATCAATCATCGAAGCCAAAGTTGTTGACTTACCTGTTCCTGCCGGACCAGTAATTAAAATAAATCCTTGTCTTCTTTGAATAAATTCATTTAAAATTGGCGGTAAATTTAATTCTTCAATACTTTTAATCTCATTGGTAATAAATCTGAAAGCTCCGGCCCAACCTTGAACTTGTAAATAAATATTCAATCTAAATCTTGTTTTTTCATCTAAAGAAAAAGAAAAATCAATATCTTTATATTTTAAAAGTCTTTTTTTCTTTTCATCGTCAACTAAAGAAAAAAGGGTTCGTTCAGTATCTTCAGACGTAAAAATATCAAATTGCAACAAAGGAAAAAGATCGCCGTCTTTTCTCATAATTGGAAAACTTCCGGGAAGAAGATGCAAGTCTGAAGCTTGTTCTCGGTAAATAAATTGAAGTATCTCTTTTAATTTTTCTTCCATTAGGTAACTTTAAAAACTTCTTCTAACGACACTAAGCCTTGACTTGATTTTATTATACCATCAAGCCTTAAAGAAATAAAATTTTGTTTCTTGACTGCTTCCAGTATTTCATTTTCGCCAGCATGACGATAAACAAGTTCGGCAATTTCTTTTGTCATTTCAAATATTTCAAAAATACCTATTCTGCCAACATAACCGCGGAAATTACATTTTTGGCAGCCTTTAGATTGAAAACATTTAATTTTTGTATTTTTATAATTTTCTGGAGCAGTTTCTAAAAATTTTTCAGCTTCTTGTAAAAGTTCTGAAGGGCACTCTTTTTCTTCTAAACAATCAGGACAAAGTCTTCTGACTAATCTTTGAGCCATAACTAAATTAATCGTTGAAGGAATAAAATAAGGTTTTACTCCCATATCTATTAATCTTGGGATAGCGCCAGTAGCAGTATTAGTGTGCAAAGTTGCGAAAACTAAATGTCCGGTTAAAGCTGCATGAGTAGCTAATTCAGCTGTTTCTTCGTCACGAATCTCTCCAACCAAAATTACATCAGGATCTTGTCTTAAAATTTCTCTTAAACCTTTAGCAAAGGTATAATCAATTTCTGGACGTACCTGCGACTGATTGATACCAATAAGTTTATATTCAACTGGATCTTCTAAACTAATAATATTAATTTTTTCTTTATTAATTTCCTGAATTAAAGCATATAAAGTCGTTGTTTTACCACTTCCTGTTGGACCAGTAACCAATATCATGCCAAATGATTTTTTCAAATTTTTTTCCAAAATCTCAAAATGATGCTCGGCCAAACCAAGCTCTTGAACTTTTTTCAGTCCAATCAAAGGATCTAAAATTCTGATAGCAACTTTTTCACCATTAATTGTCGGCAAAATACCAACGCGAAAATCTATTTCCCTTCCTTGAACAATAGCTCGGAATCTACCATCTTGTGTAATTCTTGTTTCATCTAAACGAAGATTAGTTAAAATTTTAACTCGATTGACTAAAGGATAATGAATATCTTTAGGTAAATAAATAAATGTTTTCAAATCACCATACAAACGAAAACGAACTCTAGCTTTATCTGGCAATGGTTCTAAATGAACATCTGAAGCTTTTAAAGCAACTGCTTTTCTAATCAAAAGTTCAAAAAATCTAATAATTGGTCCTTCTTCGGCGCTAATAACTTCTTGCTGAAAAGTTACTGGTTTATCAACTTCAGTTTTTACACCAGTTACATTTCGAAAATCTGAAATATATTTTTTCAATTCTGCTTCAAAGTCAATGTAATCTTCTAAGTGAACATAAAAATCTTTAGTCGAGATCAAAAAAATTTGGACTTCTATTTTAAGATTTTGTTTTAACGGTTCAATCACTTTTTCCTGTAAGTTTGGCGTTTCTGGATCAATGACACCTAAATATAAAATATTGTTTTTAAATTCTAAAGGTAAAATTTTATAATTTCTAGCAATTGTTTCGGGAATTTTAGCCAAAGCTTCTTTGGGCAAAATTTCATCAGCTTCAAATCTTTTTATTGGCAAATTGTAAATCTTAGCTTTGAAATCTAAAAATTCATCTGCAGAAATTAAGTTTTTGCCAAAAAGATAATCTTCATAATCAATTCCTGAAATTTTGGCATCTAAAAGCCAATTTTTAATCTCTGGATATTTATCCTTGAAATTGAAAATAATTTGCTCTTCTTTCATTAAAATAGACTTGATTTACCGAGTTCTTCAGGTTTAATTTCGGGAATCTCAATTTTAGTTGTTGATAAATTTTGGAAATAATTGCTTAAATCTTGGTAAGGATAGTTATTAATAAAATCAATTTTGTTTTTAACATTTAAAATCTCGCTTAAATCAGCTTCCTTTTTGAAAATACCAAAGCGCCAAAAAGAAAAAACAATAAATCCTACAGCAAAAACAAAAAGCAAAATAAAGTTGATTAAAAATTGAAGAGAATATTTCATTTATCGGAAAGATAATAACTTTCGACAGCAAAGCTAGATGCTCCATTAGAAGCAATATCCGCCTTTTTGATTGTCGTTAATCTTGCATTCTTTTCAATCTCATCAATAAAACTCATTAAATTATTATTATTAAGGTTAACATTCAAATCATAACTAATTATTTTAACAGGGAGAACGTTTTGATTATAAACCCTTGATTCTCCTGTAACTCTAAAATCCATTCCTCTAAAAATAAAATTATTTAACTGATAGATACCATTTAAAAAAGCGAGAATATTCTCAGTCTTTGGTTCTTGCGGTAACCAAATATTTAAAACTTCTTTGTTATTAATTAATTGTTGGATGTTGGGATTTTGCTCAGTAGCCTGAATTAATTTTTCAAGGTCACTTATCTCCTTTTCTTTATTCTGAAGTTCATTAAATTTTTTAGCTAAACTGATTAGCTCTTGATATTTAGGATAAAGATTATAAATTAAAAGATAAAAAATGATACTAATTAAAATGATAGGTAAAACTCTCAGAATAATACTCATTGATTATAAAAACTTGGTTTTAATAAAAAGACCATTGAAAAATTAATTAAGTTATTGTCGCCAAGTTTAGGTGAACTAAAATTTTTTACCTCTAAAACCTGAAGATTAGTAATATATTTGTAAAAACGAAGATAGTCTTGCCAATTTGGAACAGAAGCGTTAATCTCAATCTGTTTTCCGTCAGCATCATACCTAAATTCATTAAGAATCAAAAATTTTGGCATTAATTGATTAAATCTATTGATGACGAAATTTAAAGATTGCCTATTTTTGTAAATTTCAACAATATTGACAGTTTGAGAAAAAACCTTAAAAGCTTCATTCGTTCCTAGCCCACCTTTAATAATTTCTTCTTTTTGCTTTAGCTTTGACTCAAGTTCATTTACCTGCTGGTTTAATCTTTGGCTATAAAAATCTAAGCCGAAACTAACTCCATATTCTACTAAGATAATAATTAAAAATGGTGTCAGTAAGCCCCACGGAATTATGCTTTTCCAATTTTCCATTATTTATAATTTTAACTCATTAATTTTCGAAAAACAACTCCTAAAGCTTGTGAAAAAATTGTACCTTTTTCTTTTAAATTAACAAATTTTTTACCCTTAAAAAGTTCATAAGGCGAAAGTATTTCTTGCTGACGTTTATTTAAATATTGAAGCATTTTTTCTTTAAATCCCGGCAAGATTGAAAGCCCTCCTGTCCAATAAATTTTATCAATTTTTAGAAAAAAATTGTTTTCAACTTTTTCAACTTCATCATTAATAAGACCAGCAATATTATTTAAAAAATTACCGGATAAATCTTGAAGCTCTTTTTCTTCAGGTAAAAAACGAAAGCCTTTTTGATAAATCAAATCCAAAGTTTCTTCTTCGGAATAATTAATTAATTTAGAAACTGAATCTAAAAAATCGTAACCACGAATTTTTAATTTATTACCATAAATAGTTTTGCCATTTTTAATAATAATCAAAAGACTATAAGAATGACCAAAATCTACAATTGCATAAGTTCCCAAATGATCTTTAAAATAAGGTTCAAGATTAAAATACTCTGAGCTATAACCAATTAATTTGAGTTTAGCGATTTCTGTAATTGATTGCAATCTTTTCAAATAACTTTTTGGAGTAGCAACTAAGCAAATTAACCACTGCTTTGACTGATTTTCAACTTCAATATGTAGATAAGAATATTCTATCTCTATTTCGTCTAAACTTAATGGAATTTGTTTTTGCGATTCAAAACGAATAATTTGAGGTAAACTTTTTTCGGGAACATCAGGAACTAAAAAATTAATAGAAAAAACATATGGAGAAGGAATACTTAGAATAACTTCCCTAGCTTTTACTTTTGAAGCCTGCAAAAACTCATTAATCATTTTGCCAATATTTTCTTCTAAAATATAAGAATACGATGCCATATCTTTAAAATTAACAATAGGGATAATGCCAAAATTAACAACTTCAAAAGCGTCTTTCTTTTTAACGAGTTCAACTATCTTTGTATTAATTGAGCCTAAATCAATGCCCAAAACTTTTTTTTCAAAAAATGGGATTTGAATCATGATTAAATTATACCATCATTTTCAAAAGATTTTATCGCCGAAATTCTGTTTTTCATGTCTTAATTATAGCAAAAATTATCTTTGTTTAGATTGCCTGAAAAAAATAAATTTTAAACCTAATCTTAATTGTTTAGAATGCGATCAAAAAGTATTTGATAGTTGTAGGATTAAAGAACATTCAACTCTAATAAAATACCTAATTAGTTTTGGATTTTATGAAAATGAATTTTTACAAGAATTAATTTTATTGGGGAAAAATGGATATAAAGAAATTTTTAAAGATTTTGGCGAAATAATTAGCGAGTTTTTAAAAAATTATAATTTTCATAACTATTATTTAACATTTGTCCCAATAACTAGGGAAAAATTAATTACCCGTGGCTTTAATCAAAGCGAGGTTTTGGCTCAAGCAATCGCGTCTAAATTAGAATTGAAAATTTTTTCTGACTTAGTAAAAATTAAAAAAACAGAAGATCAGGTAAAGCTTGATTTTCAAAAAAGATTAAGTAATCTAAAAAATGTTTTTAAGGTTAAAAGCGCTCCACCAAAAAAAATAATTTTAATCGATGATGTCAAAACAACTGGCGCAACTTTAAAAGAATGCGCTAAAGTCTTAAAAGAATCTGGAACCAAAGAAATCATCGCCTTAACAATTTTGAAATAAAACTTTCTATTTTTGAATTTTTCATAGATTAATTATAAAAAAAACTATCTATTTTTCATTCTCTCTTTATGTTCTGGCGTATTTAGCAAACCACATTTTTTATACTTTTTGCCTGAGCCACAAGGACAAGGATCATTTCTGCCGATTTTAGGAGTTTCAATTTTTAATTCTAAGTTCATAAAAATTTGCAAAATATTAATTCTTAAAATTTTATGAAAATCGATAAAAGCTTTATAACTCTCTTCTTTAAAAGCTACCAACGGATCTCTTTGTCCATAACCTCTAAAGCCAACTGATTGTTTTAAATCTTCTAAATAATGCAAGTGTTCAATCCATAAATAATCATAAGTTCTTAAAATAATATTAGTTAAAATTTTTTCAAATTCTTCTCCTAAATTTTCTTTAAAAAAATTAAATTTTTCCGTAAATGAAGTTTGCGGATCTTTATCTTTAAAAATAAACTTTATTGTCTCATCGCTTTCTTGATCTAAAAGATTTTGAAATTCTTGTTGAAAAAAATTTTTAGCATCAATTTCTCCAAATAAAAATTTTCTTCTTTCTGAATAAATTTTTTCTCGCTGAGCATTGATAATATTATCGTATTCTAATAAATGTTTTCTAATGTCAAAATTATAGCCTTCAACCTTAGCTTGCGCTTCCTCGATAACCTTACTGACAATTTGATGTTCAATCGGCTGATCTTTAGGAAAATTAAATCTTTCAACAATTTGTTTTATTCTTTCGCCACCAAAAATTCTTAGAAAATCATCCTCTAAAGAAACAAAAAATTGAGTTTCGCCAGGATCACCTTGTCTTCCCGATCTTCCCCTTAATTGATTATCGATTCTTCTTGCTTCATGTCTTTCTGTGCCCATCACAAAAAGTCCTCCTAATTTTTTTACTTCTTCCGCCTCATTTTGATCAGGAGGATTTCCGCCCAAAATAATATCAACTCCCCTTCCGGCCATATTGGTTGCCACAGTAATCTGGCCTAATTTCCCTGCCTGAGCAATAATTTTTCCTTCTTCTTCATTATTTTTAGCATTTAAAACATTATGAGGTATTCCTTCTTTTTTTAGCATTTCCGATAATTTTTCATTTTTTTCAATTGAAGTAGTTCCAACTAAAATAGGTCTTCCAACATGATGAAGCTCTTTAATTTTTTGAACAACTGATTCCCACTTTGATTCTTCGTTAACAAAAATTTTATCAGGATGATCAATTCGCTGGCAAGGTTTATTTGGAGGAATCACTATTACATCTAAATTATAGACGGCTAAAAATTCTTCTCTTGAAGTATAAGCAGTTCCTGTCATCCCAGCTAATTTTTTATACTTGCGAAAGAAATTTTGAATAGTAATTGTCGCTACAGTTTTCATTTCTGCTTTTATTGACACTCTTTCTTTTGCTTCAATAGCCTGGTGCAGACCTCCGGACCAACGACGACCAAACATCAGTCTCCCAGTAAATTCATCTACAATAATCACTTCATTATTTTTAACTACATAATCTTTGTCGCGATGATAAAGATAATTAGCATTTAAAGCCTGCTCAAGATGATGAGTTGCTTTGATGTCTAAAACTTCATAAGGATTATAGCTTAAAATTTTTTCAACCTTATTTAAACCCTCTTCGGTAAGATAAATTTTTCTTTTTTTTTCGTCAACAGTAAAATCAATATCTTTAGTTAAATTTTTTGCTAATTTATCATAAAGATAATAGATATTATATTCTTCAGTTTCGTAAGAACCGATAATTAAAGGAGTTCTGGCTTCATCAATTAAAATACTATCAGCTTCGTCAATAATAGCATAATTTAAACCTTTAACTTGAACAATTTCATCTTTGTTATAAACTAAATTATCCCTTAAATAATCAAAACCAAATTCATGATTGGTGCCATAAACAATGTCAGCTGAATAAGCATCTTTTCTTTTAATTGGTTTTAAATATTCATGAAAAACTTGGAAAACGCCCAAAATATCTCTTTGTTCGTCTGAATTCTGACTGATAAAACTTGGGTCATAGATAAAAGCGCCATCATTAACCAAACAAGAAGTTGTTAATCCTAATAAATAGTAAATTTGTCCCATCCAAACAGTATCTCTTTGGGCTAAGTAATCATTAACAGTGACAATATGAACGCCATCTTCGGTTAAAGCATTTAAATAAGCAGGGAGCGTTGCGGTCAAAGTTTTCCCTTCACCGGTCATCATCTCCACAACTAAATTTTTATGAAGACTAATACCGCCTAAAATTTGTACATCAAAATGTTTTTGTTTTAAAGTTCTTTTAGCAGATTCTCTTACTAAAGCATAAGCCTCTGGCAAAATATCATCTAAGGTTTCGCCTTTTTTTAATCTTTCTTTAAATTCAAAAGTCTTTTCTTTTAATTTCTCGTCAGGAATTTTTTCAAATTCTTTCTCCAAAGAATTTATTTTTTCAACAATGGGTTGCCACTCTTTTAAATAATCTTTAGAAAAAAAAGAGAGAAACTTTTTAAGCATTTATTTTTTCAATCCTCACTCGCCAAGTTATTTTTTTATATCCTTTCTTTTTTCGATATCTTGTTTTCCGCTTATATTTCAAAACAACAACTTTATTTTTCTTTTCTTTAATTAATTTACCAATAACAGAAACATTGTCCAATTTTGGCTTTCCCAAAAGAAAATTTTTCTCATCAGCATAAAGCAAAACATCTTTAAATTCAATCTTTTGAGGATCAACATCCTTAATTTTTTCAATCTCAATCTCTTTTCCCTCCTCGATTAAATATTGTTTTCCACCTGTTTGAATAATAGCTATTTTCATTTTTTAAAAGAAATTAAAAATTAATAAATAAAGGACGATAACGATGTGGAAGAAAATAAATAACTTACTAATTATACCAAAAATTTTTTGAGAAATTAACCTAGCTAAAATTTCATTACCTAATTGAAAAATAAAAAATATCAAAATAACCTGCCAAAGATCTTCGATGGAAATAATTAATGATTTTTCAAAAATTGGTTTTTTTAGAATAACAACAAAATCTGGTTTTTGCAAATAAATCAAAAACCAAAAAAAGAATGGAAGAAAAAAATAAATAAAATAAAAAAATTTTTTCATTTGACAAAATTAATAATTTCTTCGGCAATTTTTAAACTAGCATCAATTTTCGCAAATTTTAAGGCTGACTCTTTTATTTTATTAATCAATTCTTCATTAGTTAAAATATCTTCGGCAAGTGAAACCAAAAGATGAGGTTTGGCATTTTTTTCTTCTAAAATTTTACAAGCACCAGCTAGATCATAAATTCTAGCATTTATTATTTGGTGAAAGCCAGCAATTTTTTCTTCAATAGGAATCAAAATACTTGGTTTCCCTATACTGGCTAATTCAAAAATTGTTCCTGATCCAGCTCGAGCTATAACTAAATCAGCAAGCTTCATTAAAATTATTAAATCTTGATGATCTAAAAATGGGAATGGATGATAATCTTTTAATTTTTGTGGGTTTTTTTCTAGCAAAACTCCCTTAGCATAAAAATATACATCCTGATAATTTTTTTCACCTGTTTGATGAACCACTTGCCCCAAATTTAAAAGCTGAGGCAAAGATTCAACAATTAACTCGTTTAAAAATTTTGATCCTTGCGATCCGCCCAAAATTAAAATAATTTTTCTTTCTGGATCTAAATTAAATCTTTGATAGTCTTCAATAATTGTTTTTTCTTGGATCAGATCTATGTCAATTGGCTGTCCAACAACAATTGTTTTTTTCTCCGAAAAATATTTTTTTGCCGATTCAAATGCCAAAAAAATTTTTTTAGCAAAGTATTTTGAAATTCTGTTGGTTAAACCTGGAATTGAATCGGAATCATGAATAAAAATTGGAATTCTCAAAAGCCAACCGGCAAAAACTACGATTAAACTACTCGGCCCACCTTTAGAAAAAATAAGATTGGGCATAAATCGAAAAAGATAATAAAAAGCCAAGATAAAAGCATATGGAATTTTTAAAATATCAATAAAATTTTTAAAGTTTAAATATTTTCTTAATTTAATTTCTGGCAAGAGATAAATATCAACTCCTTCATTTTTTAAAATTTCTTCTCTAAATGGCTTTGTGCCTAAATAAAAAATCTTAAGATTTATTTTTTTTTCTTCAACAATTTTTTTTATCTCTTGAGTAACAAAAACAAGAGGGAAAAAATGACCTCCGGTAGCTCCTCCAGTCAAACAAATTCTTATTTCTTCTTTATCCATTTCTGCTAATAAGACCTAAACTAAAATAAATAGCTAATTGACCTGATGGACCATAACTAAAAAATGGTAAAATTACTCCAGTGGGAACAAACAAACCGGTATTTGACGAAATATGGAGAAAAGTTTGCAAAAATAACCACCAGCTAAAAGCAAAACAAAATGGTTTCTCCCAATCATCGCTTTTAATCCCTATAAAAATTATCCTTGAAATTAAGATAAAAAACAAAATAATTAAAATTATTGAGCCAATAAAACCAGTTTCTTCAGCATAAATAGCAAAGATTGAATCAGTCAACATTTGTGGAAGCCCAGTAATTTTTATTTCTGACTTGCCTAAACCTTTGCCAAATAAACCGCCAGAACTTATACCTAAGATTGATTGTTCGACTTGAAAATATTTTCCTTCATAAACTTTACCTTTAGTTAAAAAAGAGAGAAATCTTTCTTTGCGATAACTCCAAAAAGTTCCAACTAAAACTAATATCAAAGCAAGAACTAAAAAAATTAAACCAGTTAAAAATATATCTTTCGTTGATTTTAAATAATTAATAAAAACAATAAGAATACTTAAAAAAATAATAAAGACATTACTCAAAGATGGCTGAAGATAGATTGGTAAAATTAAAATCAAAGAGCTCAAAATAAAAATTGTATTTTTTTGGGCCAAAGAAAATTTCTTTAAACCAGAAAATAAAAAAATAAAAACTAGAATGGCTAACGGTTTGATAATTTCCGATGGTTGGAAAGAAATAAAACCTAAATTAACCCAGCGAAAGGCGCTTGCCGAAGGAAGACGAAATTGTGGCAAAAATCCTAAAAAAATTGAAAAATAAAAAATAAAAAATAAAAAGATTAAAAGCTTTTTATAATGATAAATATTTTTAGCTAAAATATTACCAAGCAAAAATAAAAATACTCCAGCAAAAGTAATCCTAAATAAAAATTTTTGAAAATAAAGATAAGAGTTGCCAAAATTTTTTAAAGAAAAATAAGAAGAGGTACTGAAAAAATTAATTAGGCCTAAGATAGAAAGAACAATGACTAAGATAAGAGTAAATTTATCTACTTTAATCATCGTTTTTGCCACTGTTCTTCTTTTCTTGCCTTTCTTTTACCATACTTTTTTCTTTCAACTTCTCGATGATCACGAGTAAGAAATCCTAATTTTTTAAATTTCTGCTTCCACTCTGGATTCAATAAAACTAAAGCTCGAGAAAGACCCAATCTAATTGCTTCTGCTTGTCCTCTTTCTCCACCGCCTTTAACTTTACAAGTCACTTTGTAAACTTTTTGTCCTTTAATTTTTCTGATTGGTGCTTCAACAATTTTTTGAAACTCAATGTCTTTAAAATAATCTTTATAATCTTTTTCGTTAATTAAAATAAAGAATTCTTTTTGTAAATCATTTTGCCAAATTCTTATCCTGGCAGTTGCCTTCTTCCTTCGCCCTATAGCTTCAATATATTTTTTCATTTCAATATTTGGCAACACCACAGGTTGCGAAACTTGTTGAACTTTTTCTTCTTCTAAATCTTTTATTTCTTCAGTTATTAATTCCATTAATCAATTTTATCCTTAAAAGTCTTTTCTCCCTCAATTTGTTTTTGGGAAGCATTCGACTAACGACCTTCCTTAATACTTCTAATTTATTTTTTGACCATAGAAGTTTTAAAGGTATTTCCTTTAAATGACCAATATAACCAGTATGCTTAAGCAAAATCTTTTGATTGAATTTTTTCCCTGTAAATTTTGCCTGATCCAAATTTTCTACCAAAACAAAAATTTTTCTATCTCTTGAAGGATCATAATCAGGCCTATGTTTCCCTTGCAAATAAAAAGCAATATCAGTTCCCAATCTTCCTAAAGATTTATTTTTGGCATCAATAACTATTTTTTCTTCCATTGAATAATTATAACTAAAAACTAAAAAATAAGCAAGTTTAAATATTCCACAGATATTTTTAAATTTTTATTCATAGATTATAATAAAATTTAATTATGATAATTGTTTTAAATTTTAAAACTTACTTAAGAAAAGAAAAAGATTATTTAAGTTTAGTCAAAAAAATTGAAAGATTAAAGGGAGAATTTTGGTTAGCTATCAATCCTTATTTTTATCTTTCTTTAATTAAGAAAATTAAAAGAAAAAAAATAAAAATTGGGATTCAAAATATAGGACCAATTTCCGAAAAACCTCAGACAGGAGAAACCATCTATGACTTTGAACTTATTAATTTAACTGATTTTATTTTACTTGGCCATTCAGAAAGATATCGATTAGGTGAAAATAAAGAAATTATTAAAGAAAAAATAAAAACTTTACAAGATAAAAATTTAAAACTCTTGATTTTTTTCAGCGAAAATTCCCATCGGCCAAAAAATAAATTTTCTCAGGTTATAAAAGAAACAGAAAAAAATTTAAAAGATTTTCTAAAAGTCATTAAAAAAGAAAATTATAAAAAAATAGTTTTTGTTTATGAACCTTGGTGGGCAATAAGCACAGAAAAAGGCAAATCACCTTCGAAAGAATTTTTAGAAGAATTTTTAAATTGGTATAAGAAAAATTTTAATTTCCCAATTTTTTATGGAGGTTCTTATAATTCAAATCTGGCAAAAATTTATCAAGGACTTGAATTTAACGGCTATGTTTTAGGCAGAGCATCAATAGATATAAATGAACTAAAATCTTTGACCTAGAGGCTTTTTATTGGGTGGGCGACCGGATTCGAACCGGCAACCTGAGGCTCCACAGGCCACTGCTCTAACCATTAAGCTACGCCCACCATCTCAATCAGCTAAAATATTATTGATTATATCAAAAATTTTATTAATTATCGCTTCCTCTAATCCAGAAATTTTTTTTAAATAACTTTTGTCTTTTTTGATTATATCTTGGATCAAAATAAGATCATAATTAAAAAATTTTTGAATTATTTTTAATGGCAAAAAATCAAAAATTGTCAAAGGATAAGCTTTTTTATTATCGATTAAATAAGGGAGATTTTCTTCGGGAAAATTCCAAGCTAAAAGTTTAATATTATAACACTCGGCAAATTTACAAGCTTCAGTTGTAAACCGGGTATTAGTAATTACCCAAGGACGTTCTTCGTTGATTTCTTTTTGAAGATCAAGAAAACGAGCATAAGAATATAAAACAACTTTAATATCATTTATTTTCCAGTTATGTTGATGGAACTTACATTCGCCAATATAAGTAATATTATCTTTTTCTGCTAAAATATCAATTTCGTAAGTTAAACATTTTCCTCTTAAAAATACATTATGCTTAGCTTGATAGCCATAAAGTTTTAAAAGATGAGAAACAAATTTTTCGAAAGGATAGCCTGCGGGACCAAGTTTGAAAATTGCTTGCTTTAAATTATACTTAAAAGAATATCTTGGTTCTTTTTCTTTTAAATAAGAGAAGATGAAACCAAAAAGTTTTTTTGCGGAAACAACCGAAGGAAGCTGATGTTCAATGGCAAAAAGGATTTCGTCTATTCTCTCTTGGCTAATATTTAACTTCTGCAAAGATTTAATTACTTTTTCTTTTTGATAAAATTCTTTTTCTCCATTACTTTTAATAATAAGTTCAACCATAATTCATTTTTGAACTTGATAATTTTTTATTGCTTTCTCAATTATTTTTTCTGATTCTTTTTTGTCTAGCCAATTTCTAACTTTTACCCACTTCCCTGGCTCTAAACTTTTGTAATGTTCAGAAAAATGTTTAATTTTGTTTTTTATAGCCATAGGAAGGTATTTTACATCGTTATAATTGCCATCAAGCGGATCAATTTTTGATAAAGGTACAGCAATAATTTTTACATCTTTGCCAGCCTCATCTTCCATCATCAAAGCTCCTATTGGTTTTGCCTTGATAACTGATCCAGGAAAAACAGGATTTTCGCAAATAACCAAAGCGTCAAGAGGGTCACCATCATCAGCCAAAGTTTGAGGGATAAAACCATAATTAAAAGGATAAAACATAGCTGTATATAAAAATCTGTCAACAAATAAAACATTGCTTTCTTTGTCAAGTTCATATTTAATACTCGAACCACGAGGAATTTCGACGACAACATAAATTTCTTTTGGTGGTTTTGGTCCAGGATTAAGATTTTGGTAACTCATTTTCTTCTTCAGGCTTAGCTAAACCTCCTTCAACAGCTTTTTCTGGCTCAGCTGCTGAACGAACATCGATTTGCCATCCTGTTAATTTTGCCGCTAATTTAATATTCTGACCATTTTTACCAATAGCTAAAGGTAATTCTTCTTCAAGAACTAAAACCAATATTGTTCTTTTGGGTAAAGCTTTAACTTCTAAAACCTTAGCAGGTAAAAGCGAATTAGCCACAAACTTTAACGGATCTTCATCCCAAGGAATAATATCAATTTTTTCATTATTTAATTCATTCATTATTGATATTACCCTAGCTCCCTTGACGCCAATACAAGCACCCACAGGATCATAGCCAGGTAAATTAGAACTTACAGCTAATTTTGTTCTTATTCCTGGTTCACGAGCAACCCCTTTAATCTCAACAATACCTTCGTTAATTTCTGGAACTTCAATGGTAAAAATTGCTGGGACTAAATAAGGATGAGCTCTTGATAAAAAAACTTGAATTCCTTGAGGAGTATTTTCGACAGCATAAACATAAAATCTCATTCTTTGACCAGGACGATAAACTTCTCCAACAATAGCCTCATTTTTAAACATAATTCCTAAAATTTTACCTAGATTAACGTAAACATTGCCATGGACATCTTTCTTTTCAATCACACCACTAATAGCTCTGCCTTCTTTTTCCTTAAACTCAGAATAGAGAGATTTTTTTTCTGCTTCTTTTAATTTTTGCGAAATTAATTGTTTAGCCGTTTGAGCAGCAATACGACTAAAAGTATCAATTTTCGGCAAAGGAAAATATATTTTTTCTCCTATCTGAGCATTAGGCTTAATCTTTTTTGCTTCAGAAAGTAAAATCTGTTTCTGAGAATTATATTTAGCCTCTCCTTCCTCAACTCCTTCATCATCAACAACAACTTTTGCTAGATAAAAATTAATTTCACCATTTTTTTCTTTTTTGGCCTCAATTAAAGAATCTTTAAGATCATGATCTTTTTTATAAGCAATACCTAAGGCTTCTAAAATGGCATTTTCAACATCTTCTTCGGAAAGTCCATGAACATCAGATATCTGACTAATAAAACTTTGGATTTGTTTTAAAGAAAACATTAGCGAAAAGGATTAACAGGGTTAGGAACATTTGGGACTTCTCTTTGCGGAAAAAATTCTTTTCTATTATTACTATACCATAAAATTAAAATCATGGTAAAAAAAATCCATAAAACTAATGTCAAAAATTTTAAAAATTTTTTAATTAATTGATCAAAATTCATTTAAGCAAAGGATTTGTCTCTCCACGAACTTCAAAATGTAAATGACAACCAGTAGGCCCTAAAGTATAACCAGTATTTCCGACATAACCAATAAGTTCTCCTTTTTTAACCTCATCGCCAATTTCAACAATTCTTAAGCTCAAATGCCCATAAAGACTATAGCTTCCATTTTGATGTCTAATAATAATATAATTTCCATAACCATTGTTCCAACCATCACTTGATTCAACCACAATCCCTCCCTGTGCCGCATAAACTTCAGAAGAACAAGGCGCAGCAATATCTGTACCATTGACACCATGTTTCCTGCCCCAATTAAATCCAGAAACAGGAACAACAAAATTACTAATTTCTTTTAAGGCAGAAACAAATTTGCCCGTGAATTGTTTAATTGGACCAGCGATAATTGCTTGAGGCTTAATTCCATAAATAACAATTTTGTCACCAGCTTTGATAATTGAGTTCTCGGTCAAATCATTATAATAAAGCAAATCTTTCATGGACACTTTGAATTTTTTACTTATTTGCCACAATGTTTCTCCTTTTTTGACTACATATTTCCAACCAGAATTATTTTTCTTTTCTTTTTCTTCAGTCATATTTTTTAAAGATTCTTGATCCAGTTTTAAGGGGAAAAGAAAATCTGGTTGCAATTTTTGATTAAATTCTTCTTGATTCCCAATCACTAAAAAATTTTCCTGACCTTCGTTAAGGCTAAAATCTTTTGTCTGAGCAAAAACAAAACTCCCTAAAAATAAAACAGCTAAAATTAAAAAGCTTTTATAGAATAAATTACTAATTTTTCTAATTATTTTTCAAAAGCGACTTTATAAAATATATTTTACCATAAAATAATAAAAAATCTAAGTCAATATCTTAGCCTTTTATAACTTTAACTCTTAAATTTGCAGATATTCCAAGGCCAAGTTTTATCTCAATATTATATTCTCCTTCATGATCAATTTTCTCCCCAAAATTTATTTGATTTTTAGAAATATTAATTCCTTTTTCTTTTAAGGTTTTAATAATTTTTTCTTTAGTGACTTTTGAAGCATATTGATTAATTCTAAATTCTAAAACCAAATTTTCAATCTCTGTTTTTAATTTCTGAACTTCTTTTTCGCGATTTTTAATTTTTTCCTCGAGCACGAATGGCTTTAACTCTTTTTCCAATTTTTTTCTTGTGGCCAAAACAGCTTTTCCTTGAGCAATCAGATAACTAAAATAACCTGGCTTAACTAAAACAACTTCCCCTCTTTGCCCTAAATTAACTAAATCCTCTAAAAGTAAGATTGGTAATTTTTTCTCTTTTTTTTTCTTTTTCATGCTACAAACTTTTTATAACTTCTATGGCCTTTTCTAAGGTTGGATCATAATTTGGATTTTTTTCTTTTTCTGACTCTTTTAAGTCTTTAACCTCAATATCTGGTTTAAGACCGTTGCCTTCAATTTTCGTTCCTTGAGGAATCAACCAATAAGCAATAGTTAATTTTAACAGATTACCATTTAGAGGAAATGTTTGCTGAACACTTCCTTTACCAAAACTTTTTTCACCAATTAATTTTACTCCTAAGTTGTCTCTTAAGGCTCCAGCAAAAATTTCTGAAGCTGAAGCTGATCCATTGTTAATTAAAATGACAACTTTTTCTTTGATCGTTCCTGGACCTTCAGAAACAATAGCCTTTTCCCCTTCATTTCTTTGAATTTCCTTTAAGATTATTTTACCTCTATCCAAAAAAAGTTCACTCATTTTAATTGCCATTTCTAAATAACCTCCAGGATTATTCCTTAAATCAAGAATAAATTTTTTAGCTCCTTGTAATTTCAATTGTCTATAAGCTTTGACAAATTCAGAATAAGTTTTAGCTCCAAAACTATTAATTTTTATATATCCAATGTTAGGCGAGACAATTTTGCTATTAACTTCCGGAACATCAATTATTTCGCGCGTAATCTCAAAATCTTTAGGTTCTACCCATTCATCGCGAAAAATTGTTAAAGTTATTTTAGTTCCTGGTTCACCTCTAATTTTAGAAACAGCCTCTTCTAAAGACATATTTCCAGTTTCTTCACCATTAATCTTTAAAATTTTATCTCCTGGTTTAAGATTAGCTCTTTCTGCTGGCGTTCCTTCAAGCGGAGCAACAACCGTCAAAAATCCTTTTTTAATACCAATCTCCATGCCCACGCCTCCAAAGGAACCAGAAAGATCTTCTTCAAAAAGTTCTTTCTGTTTTTCCGAAAGCAAATCTGAATAAGGATCATCTAATGATTTTAAAAGTCCTCTTGTGGCTTCAAACATAGCTTTATCAGAATTGATTTTTTGAGGATCAACAAAGTTTTTATTAATCAATTCCCAAGCTTTAAGAAACATTAGGAAATTTTGGACACTGAAAAATTTACCTGTCGATGTTTCTGCTAAAGCTTTTTCGTAACCGAATTTGTAAGCAGAAAAAATTAGTATTAAAATTATCAAAAGAAATAATATTTGTTTTATCTTCCTATTCATGATTTATCTTAAAATTAATGGTTTAATTTTGGCTAAAGAAAAAGTAAAAGAAAATGATGCCATTGTCTATATTTTAACAAAAAATAATGGAATTTTAAAATGTTACCTAAAAGGAATTTTTCGACCTCAGAGCAAAAATTTAAGTCTTTTTGAGCCTGGCAATTTTAATCGCCTTTTTATTTTAACCAATTTTATTAATTATCAAATAATTTCTGCCTTGCCATTAAAAATTACCACTAAAATTTTTAAATCCTATCCTTATATTTTTTTATGGACTTTAACTTTGGTAAAAAATTTAAAATTATTTGAAACGCCAAAATTTCTTTGGTTTGTTTTAACTCATTTAGAAAACTATCTTCGCCAAAATCCAAAAAATTTTTCTTTTTGGTTTATATTTCATCTTTTAAGAGAGCTTGGTTATGAAATTGATTTACAAAGCTGCGCTCAGTGTCAAAGAAAATTAAAAAACTTTGCTTTTTTTGATCGGAAAAAAAATCTTGTTTGCTTTTATTGCAAAAAAGATAATTATTTAAAAATTAGCAAAGACGAACTAATTCAAGCTCAACAAATTAAAAATTTAATCAAAATACCTGAGGAAATTCCTGATTTTATTAAAAAAATAACTTTAAAATATTTTCCAGAAATATTTCAGAAAAACTTATAAATTTTAATCTTTTTTGATATAATAAATTAATGAAAGAAAAGGTTTTAAATAAATTTTTAATTTTTTCTTTTCTATTTTTTATTTTTGCTCTTGTCTTTTTTATTTATATCTTTTATTTTCGCTTAACGCCGGCGGCTGGTTTAAGAATTAATTTCGTTGGACCAAATGAAGCTCTGTCATTAGAAAATTATAATTATCAAATAGAAGTCGTGAATGGATCAAATAAAAAATTAACTGATGTTGCTTTAAAAATTTCTCTTCCTGACGGAGCATTTCTGACCGACAATCCTAAAGAAAAAGATATTTCTTTATCTTTTGGAGATTTAGAAAAAAATCAAACCCTAAAACAAAACTTGAGCTTGTTCTTTGCCAATGCCGGAGGATTAAAAGAAACTTTAAAGTTTGTTTTAAGTTATAAAATCGAAAATAAAAATTATGTTTTCGCCAAAGAAGAAAATTTTTCTGTCTTAGTTAAAAATCCACCGATTAAAGCTCAGATATTCCTACCAATCAAAACTTATGTTAATCAAGAATTTCAAACAAATTTTCGAATTATTAATTTAACTCAACAAAAATTAGATAATGTTAGAGTGAGCATTGAAACTCCTCAAGGTTATCTTTTAACTTCATCTTTCCCCTCATCTGAAAATCTTTATTGGGAATTTAGTTTTTTAAATCCTGGCGAAATAAAAGATATATCTCTAATTGGTCAAATCCAAAACATAAAATCATCAGGAATTTTTTCTATCAAAACAGATTTTTCTTTTCAAGGTTTTTCTTTTTCTTTAACAAAAGAAATTGCTAAAATTAATATTTTGGAAAATCCAGTCGTTTTTTATCTAAAATCTACTCCTGAAAGCAAAAGTGTGCCAATAGGTTCAAATTTGTTTTACGAAGTTACCTTAGAAAATAAAAGTCAATCAACTTTGGAAAACGGAGAAGTTAAAATTATTTTTGATGGTCCTTTTGACCTTTCCTCATTAAATTCTAATGGCTATTTCAACGAATTTGATAAAGCTATTTATTTTAACTCAAGAAATAAACCAGAACTTTTATCTTTAAAATCTGGCGATAAAGTAAGTTTTACTTTTTCAATTCCTTTGTTCCAAAGTTATCCGATTTTAGGAGAAACCAATAAAAATTTTTCAACAAAAATCAGAGCCGAGTTTCGAACCCCAAGCATTCCCGTTGAAGTCGAAGAAGCAAGCAAAGAATATGTAGTTTTTCAAGAAGATGAGAAAAAAATTATTGGCAATTTTGATCTTGAAGATCAACTATTCTATCAAGATCCAAATTTTATTTCTCAAGGACCATTCCCTCTTCAGGCCAATCAACCAACAACTTTGGTTTGGCATATTAAAATAAAAACAATCGGCGAAGATTTTGATAATTTTACCTTAAGCACCAGATTCCCTATCGGAGTTAATTTCAATGGTAAGGTTGGCGGTGATGCTATTTTAGATAATGTAAAATACGATCCCAAAACTGGAGCTTTTGTTTATAATCTAAATAAACTTCCGGCTAATTTAGGCTATGAACAAAAAGAAATTGACTTAGCTTTCCAATTAATTGCGGAAATGCCAGCTAATGTTGATATAAACAATTTTATTATTGTCCCACAAATTGAAGCTTCTGCTCTTGGCTCTTTTAGTCAATCAGAGGTAAGAAAAACTTTAAGAGAAATTACTGCTCCAGAAATTATTTATAAATGAAAAATTTAGAAAAGATTATTCAAATTTGCAAACAAAGAGGTTTTATTTTTCAATCAGCAGAAATTTATGGTGGACTTAGAGGATTTTATGACTACGGTCATTTAGGAATTTTATTAAAAAATAAAATTAAAAATTTATGGTTGAAAAATATTGTCTTTGAAAAACAAAATATTTTTCTAATCGAAAGTTCAATTATTGGACCTAGAAAAATTTACGAAGCATCGGGACATATAGAAAACTTTCAAGACCCCTTAGTAGAATGTAAAAATTGTCATAATCGTTTTCGCGCTGATCATTTAATTAAAGGAGAGTACGGAGAAATTAAATTAAAAGACAACAAACCTCTATGTCCTCTCTGTTCTGGCGAACTCACCGAAGAAAAAAAATTCAACTTAATGTTCAGAACTTACGTTGGACCTGTTGAAGAATTAGCCTCTGAGGCTTATTTAAGACCAGAAACAGCTCAAGGTATTTTTTATAATTTTAAAAACATTTTAAATTCAATGAGAGCAAAATTGCCTTTTGGCATTGCCCAAATAGGAAAATCTTTTAGAAACGAAATAACACCTCGAAATTTTATCTTTAGAATTAAAGAATTTGAACAAATGGAACTTGAATTTTTTTCTGATCCTAGAGAAGCTGACAAATGGTTTAATTATTGGGTTGAAGAAAGATATAACTGGTATTTAAAATTAGGAATTAAAAAAAATAATATAAGAAAAAAAGAATATTCAAAAGAAGAATTAGCGCATTATTCTGCGGCTACTACTGATATTGAATATAAATTCCCTTGGGGATGGGATGAACTTGAAGGCATTGCTAATCGAACTAATTATGACTTATCAAGACATAGCCACTTTTCAGGCGAAGAGCTTGTTTATTTTGACGAAAAAGAAAAAAAGAAAATTTTGCCTTATGTTATTGAACCGTCTGTTGGTGTTGAAAGATTACTTTTAGCGCTTTTACTTGAGTTTTATGATGAAGATGTTGTTGACAATGAAGAAAGAAAATTTTTTCGCTTTCCTCCATTTTTAGCACCAATAGAAATTGCTATTTTTCCTTTACTTGGGAATAAAGAAAAATTAGTTGAAAAAGCAAAAGAAGTTTACAAATTAGTTAAAGAAGATTTTATTGCTTTTTACGATGAATCAGGTTCAATTGGAAGAAGATATCGAAGGCAAGATGAAATCGGCACTCCTTTTTGTTTAACAATTGATTTTCAAACTTTAGAAGATAATACTTTAACAATGAGAGATAGAGACACAACCAAACAAGAAAGAATAAAAATTGAAGAAATAAAAGATTACTTGAAAGAAAAATTAAAGTTTTAATTTTTGTGGGCGGGAGAGGACTCGAACCTCTGACCTTCTCGACGTCAACGAGACGCTCTGCCAACTGAGCTACTCGCCCGCAGCGAACGAAGTGAGCGAGGACGGGGAGCCATAAGGGCAATTTATTTGCCCGCCGAGCTACTCGCCCGCAGCGAACAATATTTTTATTATATCACAATTTTTTTCTCTAATAATTTAAAAAAATTTTCAAAAAGTTTGGCGACTAAGATTGGGCCAGTGCCTCCTGGCGTTGGAGTAATTAAACTTGCCTTATCTTTTAATTTTTCAAAATCAATATCTCCATAAATTTTTCCATTTTCAAAACTATAACCAAAATCAATTAAAATGGCTCCATTTTTACAATCATCAATTAAATTTGACTTACCCACTCCAGCAACAATCACATCGGCAATTTTTAGATATTCCTTAAGATTTGTTTTACTTTGAGCAACAATAACTGTCGCATCTAAGTTAGCAAAATAATGTGACAAGAATTTGCCAACTAATCTTCCGTAGCCAACAATCAAAACATTTTTCCCTTGAAAATCTAAATTATATTTTTCTTTTATAAAATCAACAACCTCAACTGCTGGCGGACGAATAACTGGAATATTAGCATAAAATTTTCCTAAAAGCCTAGATGAAAGACAATCAATATCCTTTTTTGGTGGAATTGAATTTAAAAAATACTGAACAGGAAATTTTTTTGGAATGGGCAATTGAAAAATTGCTCCTTGAATAGTTTTATGTTTTAAAATTTGGCTTAAATATTTTCTTATTTTTCTTTTACTTAAATTCTCATCAATTTCATAAATTTTAAATTCAATATCTAACTCTTGGGCAAATTTTTGTTTAATTTTTAAAAAACTTAACTTTCCTTCATCTTCGCCAATCAAAAAAGCAGCAATTTTTAACTTCTCGTAATTTTTCCTTTTTTCTTTTAACTTCTCTAATATTTCTTCCGCCAATTTTTTTCCTTCAATAATCATTAAATTTATTATAAATATTATATTAATGATTTTAAAAAATATTAATTTACCATCTAAAATTCAAAACTTAAAAAATAAGCCCTTCATTTTTTCGAAGGGCTTATAAAATTATTACTGCGAAAGCATTTTGTTACTATCCGGCTCATCTTTCATCTCTTTAAATACATCTTTCATCGTTTCCAACAGTACAAAAATTTCTAGAATCATCAACTGCGTATCCATCTTATTTCCTCCTTTAGAGTTCTATTATAATTATACCAAAAAAAAATTTCATATAAAAATTTCTAATTTTTAGTTTGTTAAAAATTAAAAATAAAATAAAAATAAAAAAAGGGGGTATCTGTAAAGATACCCCAAAAAGACCTCGACTGGTCGCGCATGTGGACACCTTAGGAAAGAAGTCATCCCCTCCTTTCTATAGATTTCTACTAAAATTATATAAAAAAATTTTACTAATGTCAAGATATTAAATTTAATTTTAATTATTAAATTCAATTTTAAGAATATTTAAAAAACAAAAAAATCGTGGGCTTTGAGGATGTTTTAAGAAGTTATTGACAATTTAAAAAAAATCATAAGTTCTAACTAAAAGATTTCCTCTGCTTTATGGAAAATGGTCGAAAGTTGTAACAAATATCTAAGTAAATTTCTAAAAGTATAATTAATTTAATGAAAATTAGCTCGTTGGTATTTTAGAATTTTTAAAAGGTGTAAAATATAACTATGGCTTTTGATCAAAATATAAAATTCAAATGCATTGTTAACAAGTTAGCAAATTTTTATTTTTTTGTTCAAAATCTATCTGAATGGCATTTCAGTAATAGAAAGGATTATAATATTTTTTGGCGAATGGAGGTTGGACCTTTTTCATCAAAAGAAGAAAAAGCTATTAGACAATTTAAAAAATTTATTTCAAAATATCCATTTGGGTTGTCTTATGTAGATTCCCCTTTTTTTCTTAAAAAGAATCCTTGGACTGTTTTAAAAAAGAGTTTACCTAAAGAAGATTATATAACTATTAAAAATATCTTTTCTGAATTAGAAGATAAATTCAATTTACTTTGGAAAAAAGATAGACCTTTGCTTATTCGTTGGCAGAGATTATTAGATGATAAGTTAAATGATATTGTTTTAATAAAATCAATTATTAAAATTTTAAAAATACTTTTTAATACCAAATCTTCCTCTTCCCTCATGAAAGTCTATTTATTATTTTCTTCTCCAAATAGAAGCGGTGGAACGGCAAGTTCTATCAAAAAAGGAAATATAGGATTAGAAATTTCTAGGCAACCTATAGAAAGATTGAATAATGTCATGGGTATTGTTTGGCATGAAACAATACATTCGTGCTTTCAAAATCAATATTTCTTACCACTTATAACTAAATATTTTTCCAGCAATCAGCAAAAAATAGATTTAATAAATGAGACTACTATTGGGGGATTGTTCCCAAGAGGTGTTTTGGGTATAAGATTGTTTAAGAACAAACCAGTAGATAAATTACTAAGTCAGATCAACTCAGAACAAACAAATGAAATAATGAAACTATTAAAAGAATATATTGATAACAAAAAACCCTTAGATGAAAAATGTTTGAGAAGATTGACAAAAATTTTAAAATTAAAATAATCAATCATCTTTAAACCACATCTCTAAAATTTCATTTCTAATTTGCGGACGCTGCCCGGGGGCAGGCAGGGTCCAAAGATTGAAGAAGCGTGCGAAGTGTTGATTTTTCATATCAATAAGAAAATTTAGTTTTTGTATAAATTTTTAAGATAGTAGTGGCTGTATTGAAGTAATGTTTTTACGAAATTATGTTTAACTTCTTTTAATTTATGATCAGAAAGTAATAAAGATAGTAAAAGTCCATTTTCTCTTGTATATTGTCCATTGAACAAAATAACATTTTCAAAATTTTTTCTAAGCAATTTAATTAAACTTATGTAATCAACTGCTATATTTTTATAATCTTTGTTATATTTACGGTTCCTAAAAGTTACTGGTGTTTCTAATAAAACACAGCCTTTCAAAGATAAACTCTTTTTCGCTTTAGATAACAATCTTTTTTTATTTTTTATAAACGCATAAACTAATTTTAAAATAATAAGATCGTATTTTTCTTTTTCAAATTCAATTTTTTCAATATCATTTATTTCAAAATCTATTAAATTATTAACGCCTGCTTTTTTTGCTTTTTCCGTGGCTATTTTTATCGCCTCAACAGAATAATCAACAGCTTTTACTCTATAACCTCTTTTGGCTAATTTAACAGCAAAATTTCCGGTTCCGCATCCTAAATCTAAAATGTATTTGATGTCCTTTAATCCTAAACTTTTTAAAAAGTTTAACAAATCTTCTATAAACAGATCATTAACAGAAGAAAAATCTTTTCCTTCTTTAAAATAACGATCCCAGTCTTTTGATATGATTAACATACTATTTATTTTAATAAAAAAATAAAATCTAATTAAAAGGGGCTCTGAATGCTTTAAAAGCACTAGAGCCCCAGACAGAAAACGCTGCTACTCTAGTCCCCAGGATGTTCACAGTCCCTAGGATCCTGGTAACAATTTTCGGGGTCTCGTTCGCACATAGACTCAACTCCGCGATCTAACCAGATTTGTGGTAACTCACCGAAGTAGCGCCAGTAACTTTCGACGAAATACCTTACGCCATCCCTGGACTTCTCTGCAGGAGTCGAATCTGTAATCGGCCGGTGATGTAAGAATCTAGCGGCGATATTACGACAGAAGTTCTCGTACTCCTTAGCGAAGAGGATAAACGTATGCCATGCTTCATCGACAGTTGGTGAAATCATGGCAATCGGTTTACCATCTTCAATAGCACAGATGTACAAGAACTTCTTCAGTTCCTCAACAGCTGTTTTTGCAGTTGCTTCATCAAACCCTCCTTTCTTGATGAGTCTCTGTCCCACAAAATCGAGCGGGTACTCAGAAATTGTACGATAGAGTTGATCCTGAACCATCCTTCCTCATCTCCTTTCTATAGATTTCTACTAAAATTACATAAAAAAATTTTCCTAATGTCAAGATATTAAATTTAATTTTAAGATATTGGAAAAATTAAGAAAAATAGTTGTTTTAAAGATATTTTAAGAAGTTATTCGTAATTGTAAATTTAGAACTAATAAGATATAAGTTTTTTAAGCTTATTTTGAAATGTTATAATTTATTTAATGGAAAAATTTTTTGAAATTTCTCAAAAAAGCGAAGAGGAAATTTTAAATGAATTAAAAACATCGAAAGAAGGTTTGAGCGAAAAAGAAGCAAACGAAAAATTGAAAATTTATGGTTTAAACAAAATTGTTTCTTTTAAAATTGATCTTTTGGAAATTATTAAAAGAAATTCATTAAATTTTTTTAATATTTTTCTTTTCTTTGCCGGCTTTCTTTCTTTTTTAATTAAAGGACCAGAAATCGAAACAATCTTAATTTTCTTTTTTCTTTTTATTTCAATTTTAATTGCTGTCTGGCAAGATTACCGAATTAATAAATTAAGCGAGAAACTTCTTTCTTATTTTGAAAATTATGCTTATGTCAAAAGAGATGGGACATGGCAAAAAATTAATGCTAAAGAAATTGTTCCTGGGGATTATCTTAGAATTTCTTCTGGCTATTTAATTCCTGCTGATTTAAGAATTTTAAAAGCTGAAGATGCTTTAGTTGATGAATCAATTATCACCGGAGAAAGCGAACCTGTATTTAAATACCCACAGATAAACACAGATGCAACACGGATAAACACAAATAAATCTATTCGCAGCTTAAACGAAGCAAACACTATTCACGAATTAAATGGATCAGAAACGGATTATACGGATAATATAGATCCGCATAAATCCGCGTTAGATCAGCGCTCATCTGTGGTACCGGAAAATATAGCCTTGACGGGAACAACTTTGATTAAAGGAGAAATTGAAGGAATTGTTTTTGCCACTGGGAAAGAGAGTTATTTTGGTTCTGTGGCTAAAAAAACTTTAGAAATTGAAAAAGAAACTGCTTATCAAAAAATGATGTCTGATTTTGCTAAAAACATTGGGTTTGTCTCAATTTTTATTGCTTTAATCATTATTATAGTTAATCTTTTAAAACCAGGCTATCCAAACATTCAAGAATTAATTATTTTTACCATTGTTTTAACTGTTGCCATTGTTCCCGAATTCTTACCAACAATGACTGTTTTAGCTTTAAGTTTAGCTGGAAATAGATTGGCAAAAAGGGGTTTGATTATTAAAAGACTTTCCTCAATTGAAGATTTGGGCGCTATTGAAATTTTATGTACTGATAAAACAGGAACAATTACTACCAATGAACTTAAATTAGAAAAAATAATTACTGAAAATGAAGATGAATTTGCTAAGTATTTTTTAGCTGATTATTATTTAACCCAAGAAATGACGCCTTACGAAAAAGCAATCTTAGAAAAATATAAAACACCAACTTACAACCTTGAACTTATTGAAGATATTGATTTTGACCCAATTACAAGAATAAGGAAAATAATTATCAAAGAAAATGGCAAAGAAATTGAAATTATCAAAGGAGCACCAGAAAATGTATTGGAGTATCTTTATCCAGAAAATAAAGATTATTGGTTAAAAATTTTTAAAGATGAAGATAAGAATGGTTTTCGAACTTTAGCTTTGGGAATAAAAACAGAGAAAGAATCAAAATTTTTAGGCATTGCTTCATTTTTTGATCCTTTAAAAGAAACTTCTTTTTCAGCTATAAAACTTGCTAAAAGTTTGAATTTAGAAATAAAAATTTTAACTGGAGATTCTTTAAAGGTAGCGAGGAAAATTGCTTTGGAACTTGGACTTATTGAAAAAAATGAAAAAGTTGTCTTAGGAGAGGAAATAAAAAACCTATCTCACGATGAAGCTGAAAAAATTATTAGAGAAACAAAAGTTTTTGCCAGAGTTTTACCTGAGGACAAATTAAAAATCATTGAAATTTTGCAAAAAGAAAAATTTGTTGGTTTTTTGGGCGAAGGAATTAATGATGCTCCAGCTTTAAAAATTGCTAATGCTTCGTTGGCTGTTGATAATGCTTCAGATGTTGTTAAACAAGAAGCTGATATTATTTTGAAAGAAAAAGATTTAAAAACGATTATTGAAGGAATTTATAGCGGCAGAAAGGTTTTAGAAAATATTGGCAAATATATCAAACATACCATGAGTGACAATTTTGGCAATTTAACTTCAGTAGCAATTTTAAGTTCAATTTTACCTTTTGTGCCTATGACACCACTTCAAGTTTTACTTACTAATTTTTTAACTGATATTCCTTTAATTGCTTTTGCTAATGATAATGTAAATATTAAAGAAGTCAAAAGACCGTTAAAAATGTCAGGAAAACATCTTGTTTTGCTTCTTTTATTTTTAGGAATTGTTGCGGGTTTGATTAATATTTTTGGTTATTCGATTGTCAGAAAAGAATCAGTTGAAGTTATTAGAACTTATATTTTCTTTATTACCACGATGACTGGTCTTTTGGTTTCTTTTTTAGTTAGAACTAAAGATTGGTTTTTCTTTTCTCGGCCATCAAGATCTTTTGCGATTGCTTCAGTTTTGGGTCTTGCTCTAACTTTAATTTTTGTTTTCTTTCCTCCTTTCAAAAATCTTTTCTCTTTTTCCTCTCTCAGCTCAAAACTTTTAACTTATTCTTTTCTTTTAATGATTATTTTTATTTTAGGCACTGAGCTTGTCAAAAAACTCTTCTATAAAAAATTTCCTGATGTCATTTAACTTTTCGTTCTTATAGAAAAAAGACTACTTTTCTATTTTTCTATAGAAATATAGAAATTAAAATTTTCAGAGAAGTTTTTGTTTCATTTCTGTTAAAATTGACAATTCCTGCCTGTTGTTAGGCAAAATCTAAGGATATATTTTGATGTCCGACATTCAAAGAGTGAATTTTTTCTACTAAAATTGACGATCCCTGTCTGCCGACAGGCAGGGTCTAAAATGGTAGAAACAAAAGGGGACGTATAAATCGCCATGGCAACTTATAAATCCCTGTTTGCTATTTCTATTAAAATTAACAATTGTAAAAGTTGGTAAAAGCGAAGATTGAAGATTTTAATTCTTACTAAAATTAACGATTGCTACTGACAGACTGAAAAACATTAATGATAAACCATTTAGACAATTTTTTAATACAAAACTGATATTCTAATATTCTATAGGATATTAGAATGTTGTTTGGTATTAGATACGTAAGTTTTTTAATTTATTAATGATTCGATAGTTGAAGAATAATATCAAAATTGTCATCTTTAGAAGCTTTATTTCGTTTTATAACACCACAAAAAATACAGCGGTGAACAATAATATATTCTCCGCTCTTGAGCTCAACACCGATAGGTTCCATAAGTCCACGACAGAGCGACTGTCGATCGCCAGGATTTACATCAACATGCTTACTCCAAAGGCAGCGGGGGCAATGGTTAGTATAGCCAGTCCCCTTCACAAAAAGACCGCATTTCTCGCAGATGAAGTTCTCTTTTATTCGTTGAAATTTCTTTGTTTCCATAACAAACTATCCTTTAATTACTCCTACAGGAACTAATTTTGCTAATTTTTTAGCAATGCCAATATTATGAACAACTTCAACAACTTCAGAAACATCTTTATAAGCAACGGGAGCTTCTTCAGCAAGACCTGACATACTTCCTGTAGCTACAGAAATTCCCCTCGCTTCAAGTTCTTTTTTAAGTTCACTTCCTTTTACTTTTCTTTTTGCTTCTGCTCTTGACACTAATCTTCCTGCGCCATGAGGAGCTGAACCAAAAGAAATTTCCTTAGCAAGCTCTTGACCAATCAAAATATAACTTGAAGTTCCCATTGAACCAGGAATCAATGTTGGCTGACCAATTTCTTTATATTTTGGTGCTAATTCTGAATGTCCCTTCCAAAAAGCTCTCGTCGCTCCTTTTCGATGAACAATTAATTTTTTACCTTCGTATTCTTCAATCTTAACTATATTATGAGCCACATCATAAACTTGTTTTAATTTAATTTCTTTGCCAAAAACTTTTTTAAATGCTTTTCGAACCTGGTGCAAAATAAGTTGTCTATTTGCAAAAGCAAAATTGGCTGAGGCTTTCATAGCTGATAAATAATTTTGTCCTTCTGGATGACGATAGGGAAAATAAGCCAATTCTCTATCAGGCAATTCTATTTTTTGTTTGTCTACATAATTTAAAGCCTGGCGAATATAATCAGTAGCTACTTGATGCCCCAAACCTCTACTTCCACAATGAATTAAAATAGCAATCTTTCCTTTTTCTAAGTCTAATTTTTTTACTATTTCTTCATTATATATTTCCTGCACTCTTTGAATTTCAACAAAATGATTCCCTGCTCCCATTGTTCCTAATTGATCCCTACCTCTATCTTTTGCTGTTTTAGAAACTGTTCCAGCATCAGCTCCTTCTAATTTTCCAAAACTTTCAGTTGCTTCTAGGTCTTCTTTTTCAGCATAGTCAAGTTCATACATATATTCTGCGCCATTTTCTAAAACTTTTTTCATTTCATCATTATTCAATTTCCAAAAACCACCTCTGCCAACCCCAGAAGGAACTTGTTTAAATATCTCTTCAGTGAGTTTAGGAATTTTATCTTTTACTTCTTCATAATCTAAATCTGTTACCGCAAGTCTTACCCCACAATTAGAAACAACAAAATTATTAGCAATAAAATTATGATTCTTATGATCAATAGTTAAATCATAAACATACCCTTCATAATTTAATTTTTCAATTTTTTCAATCTCATCAATCAAAAAACCATTTTTATAATTAAAATTTTTAACGAATTCTTCAAAACCATAAAAATTAAAAGCAACTCTTACATTAAAAGTATTTTCCCAAATAGATCTTTCAAGAAAACGAGTATTAATAAATGGACCGACAAAAATTTTTTCTAATTCTTTTAAAGTGCTGCCAAGCTTATAAAGGACCTTTGCTTTTTCTCTTATTTCTTCTCTTTGTTTAATAATTTTAAGTTTATATTTAAGATAAGCCAAAGCAAGATTATTTAACTCTTGTTTTTCTTTGTTATATTCAAAACCCACTCTTTCAAAAAATCTGATTAAATTTTCTGTATTTGATTTTATTTGAAATCTTAAACCAATTGTCTTTCCTTTTATGCCAAGTTCTTTTATTATTTTTATTTCTGTGGTCTCCACTTCAAATTCTTTAAGCAATTTTCTGATTTCATTCATAAATTCAAGACCATTTTTGAGCAATTTAAAATTTTTATTTATATTTAAAGTCAATAAATAAAAATTAAACTTGTGCTCTTTAAAAGTTTTTGGTGTTGAAAGTTCTGCCCCCGAAAATCCTGCTAAAAATAACCTTTTCTGCCATGATCTTAGATTTTTGAACCACTTAGGAAGTAAAAATTCTTTTTCTGTTTTTCTGCCAAAAGGATAGCCAAGAGCTCCTAAAAGCAAAGCGAACGATTTAAAAACTCTAAGTTCGTATTCTCTTCTTTCAAATGTATATTCTTTTCCGTAATTATTTATTAATCTATATCTTCTTTTTCTATTTGAAATTAAAGAATTTATTCCTAAAATTTCTAAATCTCTTTTAATCTCTTCTAAATCTTCTTTTTTGCCCCAAATAGATAAATAACTAAAGTTATTTCTGATAGTTCCATCTCCTAAAGCATAACCGAAAATTTTTAGAAGATAAGGTAAACAAGTTGAGTCCGTATAAAGTGGCAAAAGATTTCTTTTTTTAAGATAATTTAAAATTTGTTTTAATTTATTGCCCGTGTTATTAAGTCCATTTTTTACACAAAACCATATAAACTTTTTCTCATCTAAAATTAATTTTCTTTTTGGTTTTTCATATTTGACTCCTTTAAATGGATAAATTAAAATTTTTTCTCCTAAAACTAAATTTTTAACTTCTTTCATTCCATCTAATGTATAAATCGGATGATCTTCTGTAATTAAAATTTCATTACCAAGTTTAGTTTCTATCTTATAGATTTCTTTTTCCTTTCTTTTTAAAACAAAAAGGATTTTGGCTGAGTTTACTCTTTTATTTTCTTTATCAAAAAAATGAACTTTAAATCCTGGTTTTAAATCTTTTATTTCTAAATAAGTTCCAAAATCTAAATTAACTTTTGTTTCTGGATGAAGGCAGTTGATATCATAACCACAAATTCCAGGAGAAATTATTCCTTCCTCATAATCAAAAGCAGCTACGCCACCCACCGGCATCCCGTATCCTTCGTGAATATCCGGCATTCCTAAGGCATATTTATAAATTTCTGGAAGTGAAGCAACATTAACAAGTTGCCATAAGCTTTTATCTTCTAAAATATCATCAAACATTTTTTCCTCAGCAAAAATACGGGCAGGAACTCTCATATCCTCTCTAAAGCTTTTTGGTATCTCCCAAATATAATTTGAAATCTTAATTAAATCTTTTCTCTCTGGTTTTTTCATATTTATTATTATATAATTGTTATATGCCAACAAATGATATTCAAAAAATTATTAATTTGATTAAAAAATTAGCTTTTTTTGCTTATTATGATTCCTTAACAAAGATATTAAATCGAAGAGGATTTTATGAAAAAATAAAAGAGTTGGGTATTTTGAAAAAAAATAAATTTAAAGAAAAAAGAAAAATAAATCATGCTTTAATTTTAATTGACGTAGATAATTTTAAACAAATAAACGATAATTATGACTATAAAACTGGCGATAAAATTTTAAAATCTGTGGCTCAAAAATTAAAAAGAAATTTTAGGGAAGAAGATATTGTTTGTCGCTGGGGCGGAGATGAATTTTTAATAATTATGCATGAAGTTAGCGAAAAAATTGTTAACGAAAAAATAAAAAATCTTGAAGATGAAAAATTATCGAAATATAATTCTGGTTTAAGTATTGCTTATGAACTTTTTCCTTATGGCAGCAACTTCCAATCAATTTTTAAAAAAGCAAATCTTAAATTAAAAAAGATAAAGATGATTAAAAAAATTAAAAGATGATTAAAAGATATTCTTCGTTTAGCCTAAATTTTTTTTCAAAATATCAACAAGTTCGTTTAAATCTGTTGCTTTTCTTAAATAGTCAACAGCACCTATTTCGCCAGCAATTTTCTTATGATACTTCCCTAATTCTTCATTTAAATCATCCATTGAAGTGGTGAAAAAAATTTTTATATTTTTAAGTTCCTGGTTTTCATTAATAGCGAAAAATGTATCAACACCATCCATTTCTGGCATTAAAATATCTAAAAGAATAATATTTGGCCGAGATGATTTTAAAATTTCAAGAGCAACTTTTCCATTTTCTGCTGTTAAAACATCAAAACCTGAAGATGTTAATTTAGTTTTCCATATTTCACGAAAATTTTGGTCGTCATCAACAATTAAAATTAATGGTTTTTTTGTATTATTCATTTTTTAAAATATTTTTAATTTTCTCAACCATAATTTGGTAATCATCTGTTTTATGAATAACTCCTTTAGCCCCAAGATTTTGAGCATAAATATCATCAATTACGCTTCCGTCATGAGCATATTCTAAATTAGTTAACAACAAAATTGGAGGAACATCAGGCTCAAGATCTTTTTTAAGATAAGTCAACAAACTGAAACCATTTAGATTAGGCATTGACAAATCAAGCAAAATTAAATCAGCATCTTTATGGGATACAATATTTTTTAAGGCTTCCGTAGAATCAACAAAACTAACGACTTCATAACCTTCTTTTTTCAAAATAAAAGAGAATAAATCAACAAAAGACTTTTCGTCGTCAATTAAAACTATTTTCTTGGCCTCTTGGTTGGCCATCGATTCAATTATATCCTATAATCTAAAGTTTGTCAAGACCGGAAAGTGGAATAGCAATATAAAATTTACTTCCCTTTCCCAAACCATCTGATTCTGCCCAAATTTTTCCGTGATGAGCTTCAACAATATATTTAGCAATATACAAACCTAAACCAGTTCCACGAAATTCTTTTTTAACTGATTCGTCTCTGACAAATTGACCAAAAAGTTTTTGCTGAAATTCTTTTGACATGCCTACTCCTGAATCACTAACACAAATAATTGCATCGTTTTGTTTTTTTTCAATATATACTTTTACAAAACCTTCCTGAGTATATTTAATAGAATTATCAATAAGATTTTGAACTACTTGGGAAAATCTTACCTTGTCAACCTTAACAAACCCTTCAACCAAAGAATTTTCAAAAATTAATTGTAATTTTTTCTTTTCAGCTAATGGTCTTAAGTTTTCAGCTATTTTTCTTACAAAAGAGACTATTTCAACTTCTTCAAGGTTAAGTTCTATTTTACCTTCTTCAATTCTTCGATAATCCATAAATTCTTCAATCAAAACAAGCAAGTTATCAACACTTTCTTTAATTTTTTTAGCAAAATCTTTCGCTTGCTCAGGAACATTCTCAATACCATCAGCAATTAACTCTGCATACCCTTTAACCACTGCCATTGGCGCTTTTACTTGATGCGACGCAAAAGCAAGAAATTCAGACTTAAGTCTATTAAGTTCTTCAAGCTTTTCTCGATATTCAACTTCTTTTCTTATAGATCTTATAGTAATCATACCAAATATTAGAATTAAAATAAGAATCACTAATCTTAAAATTATTTCTATAAAACTTGCTGCTGATAATATTTGGATAGCGGACAACACAAGAAGAATTAAAATAAATAAATCTGTAAGGATAACTCTTATACCCAAGAATCTGTATCTAAAAATAGCAAGTGCTGTAAAAAAAATGAAAGGAAAAGAATATACTCCTGCCAAGTTAGTGTATCTTGAATTATTATAAAAATTTGGCAAAATAAAATTAAAGAATATATGTAAACCAAAGGTAATAAAAGCTCCTAAAAAAATTAAAACATATTGAAGCCTTAATAATTTATCTTTAGTTTGATAAATTTTTTTAATAAAGCCAACAAAAAAACTTAAGAGAAAAGATGCAACTGTTATTCCAAAAAGGGCAATGCCGAAATTAGTTTTAACTTCTCCAATTGTTCCATCGGGCTTAAAAGATATTATTCTTTCAAAAACCAAAGGAGTTAAAGTTAAAATACTTACAAAAACAACCCAAGGAACTAAAAAGAATTTTAAAAATTTAGAATAAGAAACAGATTCTTTGGGAAAAACATAATATAGATAAAATATTGAAAATGCATACCAAACAGCAAAAAGCATATGGATTCTTAAAAACCATAATGCTAAATTATTTAAACCAGCTTGATTATACAGAAAATTGAAAATTCCAAATAAAACTGCTGCCACAGCAATAAATAAAAAAGCTCTACTGGTTACACTTTTAGTATTAGCAGAATAAACAATAAATCCTATAATCACAATATTTATAATCGAAACTCCTAATAATATAAAATTGGAAAGTATCATTTTTTAATTATTAAAATTAATCTTGAGCTAAGTGTATGCTTTAGGCTATTAATATCAATTCCAATTTTCTGATACTTGTTTTTCAACTTATTTGTTAACTTTCTACCTTTTAAGATAAATTTTTTGATTCCTGCTTTATTTAAGATTTTTTTTATTTCCTCAGGTAAATATGATGATCTAGCAGAATAATAAGTCAATTTTTTAGCTAAAGTATCATGAGGTAAAATCATTTTAATAAGATAAAATGGTACATTCCTTCTTAAATCTTGTAAGTAAATAATCCCTTTTGGTTTTAAAACTCTATATATTTCTTTTATAGCTTTTATCGGATTAGAAAATTGATGAAAACTATCTTTACAAACTACAATATCAAAATAATTATCAGAAAAAGGAAGATTTTTTACATCCGCAACAATAAAATTAATATTTTTGATTCCTTTACAGTTTTTTTTAGCTAATTTAATAGAATATTTAGAAATATCAATACCAGTAATCTTAGCCTTGGGGAAACGTATCGATAACTCTTTTGATAATAAACCTGGCCCGCTTCCTACATCTAATATTTTTAATATTTCTGATTTTATTTTTAAATAATTTGATAAATCATCTATTAGGGGGATCATCCATTTTTTATAATTAGCCCGAGAAATTTTTTCAAATTCTTTTTGTTCAGCAATGGTCATTTCTTGAGGTTCAGGGATTCTTTTTTTAAAAAATATTTTTTTCATTTAAATAAATTGAATGTCTGGTTCGGTTTTAAAAGATTTTGCCGAAGGTGGTTCGGAATAACCTAGCCTAAATGTTAGTGCTATTATTGAATCTTTGCTTTTAAAAATTCCTTCTAATTTTTTGGAAGCAATATTGATTATTTCTTTTTCTTTGTCACTAAAAATATTTAGATTACCCAAATTTACACCTTGCCATAAGAATGGAATGCCTGTTATTAAATGAAAACCTAAATTTAACTTCGTTGCTCTCAACCAAATATTTTCAACTAATTTACCTGCATATATAAAATCTGTATCATTATCTTTTACCAAAATAGCTCCATAAAGTCCACAAGAAGAATAAGTTTTTGCTGTATCTTTATAAATAGCCTTCAACATCCCTGATTTTCTAAATAAATTTATAAAAAATCTTTTCTTTAATAACTTCATAAATTTTTCAGCTTGAGGTTTTAGTTCCATTGTTTTTATATAAAGCCCTCTTCCTTCTCTTAATTTTTCTTCTTTATCATCCCAAATTATTTCTTTGACAAATAATTTATATAATTCTTCGTTGCTTAAATTTAAATAAACATCCCAAGCTAAATTTTGGGCTATTTCTAAGATTTCATTTTTGCCTTCAATGGTTTTTAAAATTAAATTAGAATAAGTTTGAACTTCTTTAAATAAAAATTCTTTTTCATCAATTTTTAGATTTTGATTTGAAAATTTTTTTCTATTTGTCGATCTTTTATAGATAGCTTCATATAAGTTATCTTCATTTTTGATATCTGATTTTTCTAAGATAATTTCAAAAGTAAGATTAGGGTTCTCTTTATAAGTAAAAATTTTGTAGTTCAATTTGATACCAAAATTTTTAGCAGCAATTTCCATATTCTCCAATAAAGTACCGTGTGCTATTAAGGTTCCTCTATTTTTAGAATTTAAAATAGGATGGTCTTTTTCTGGTAAGGCTATAACCTTGATTATATTATCTTTAACAATGAATTTCCAAGGTTGAGAATTGCTTCCTGACGGCGCTTGAACTCCTGCTTTTATTATTGTATAAATTTCTTCTTTATTTATCATTTTCCAAAAAGTTGTTTTAATAAATTTTTAGATTCTTTTTTATCGTATTTAATGCCGAAAAATTTTTCTATATTTATTAAAACTCTACCACTTTTGATCTCTTTATTTTCTAAAATTATTTCTTTAGCTAAATAAGCGCCAACAGCACCGCACAAAGTAGCTGCATTTCCTAGCTGCGGCCAAGAATAAATTGTTTTCCCTACCCCTAATAAAGATTTTAACATTCTTGGGGTAGCAAATTTTCCCCCGGCTATCTTCGATGTAAGCTTTACTAAATCTTTAGGTGGTATATTTTTAAAATTTTCAGAAGTTAAACTTCCCAATAGTCCGTGCAAAATAGAACGGTTTGGCTCAAGATCAAAACGTTCTACATCAATCAAAATATTATTATCATGATCAGTTGCCATAATGACAGGAATTTTATATTTTTTTGCTAATTCTCTTATTTTTATTTTTAAATAAAGATTGTCCATCTCTTCTATTAAGATATCTATTTTAGGTTTTGTTAAAAATTCTTCAATATTTTTTTCGGCAATACCTTCTTCGTATATTTTTAAATCTGCGTAAGGATTAATTCCATAAATTTGTCTAGCACAATATACAGCTTTATTTTCTCCTATAGATTCCAAAGGGTATTTTATTCTATTTAAATTAGATAAAGAAATAACATCGTTATCTGCTAATTTCATATACCTTGCCCCTCCTATCATTGAAATAGTTAGAGCTATATGACTCCCCACGCTTAATCCAGCAATCCCTATTTTTGACTTATAAAATTTAATCTGTTCCTCTTTGGTAATTAAATAAACATTCCTAGCAGTTTTTGTTTCAAATAATAATTTTTCATCTAAACAATGAATAATTTTTTTACTCCAAGGAAAATATATCCATTTACCACTTTTTTGTAAAGGTTTATTTTTTAAAAATTGTTTTAAAAAAGTTTCGAAATTATTTTTATAATCTTTAATAAATTTATATTTAGGATTTTTAATCAAGAAATAATCTTCTAATTGTTGTTTATAAGAATCAATTATGGACGTAGGTTTATATAGTTTCTTTATTTTTCTAGCATCAACTTTCTTGGCATCTAAAATTATTGGTCTGATTTTATTGTCCATTTCTGTTTTATGCCTGGTTTAAAATAAGCCGAATATTCATAGTTATGTAAAATAATTTCTGGTTCAAGTTGTTTTTTATATTTTTCAGAAGCAGTAGAGTACAGATGGCTATATTCTGATGAATTTTTTAAAAGAGAATTTATAATTTCTTTTTTAACTAAATCTTCGATTTTTTTATTAGATTTTACATTCTTTTTAAGTTCTATATGAACTGTTAATTTTTGATTCATTTTTTTATCGTAATCTACTAACATTGAGAATTTACCCGTAAGATATTTTTGTAAATCTTTTTTTATTAATGCATTTTTAATATATTCAGGATAAATTAAAATTCCTACCAAAGAAACCGCAAAATCTGTTCTTTCATAAACATATACAAAGGGTAGTTTTAATATTTTATCTTTGATTTTCCATTTTTCCGCTTCCTTAAAAATATCTACTCCTACTGATTTTAATTTTTTTATCATTTCATCAAATTTAATCACTCCTCCTCTATCTGGAAAACTATACCTAATTAAAGGGATAGATTCTCCATATCCTGACGCTATTACATTTCCTTCTTTTTCTTCAAAATACACAATATAAGGATGATATTGAGCCAAAGTAGGAACTCTATTTGCTTCAGAAAAAATTTCTTTAAAAATTTTATCTTTTTCCACAGCGATTCTTCTTATTAGGTTAGTAAAAGCTGTTTCATGAGCCATTGTCCCCAATTCAACAGTCCCATAGATATTGATATTATCATTAACTACATTTTCAAAATTATAAACATCAGCAATATAATCTCTAAATTCTTCAGAAAAATTTTCTGCTGCATTTAAAATTTTTACTTTAATTTTTCTAAAATCGATATCATAATTTTTAGCCTCATCTCCTAAGTCTTTTATAAACGGCGGGTATCCTACTAATATTATTTGGTCATAAAATTGACAAAGTTTTTTAATTGTGCTTAAAATTAATTCTTTATTAGTTCCTATCGGAGCAGTGGTTATTTTGTATTTATTACTAAGTCTATAGTAAATATAATAATTATGCAAGCCTCCAATCCATATTCCTAAACCAAATCCTAAAATAATTAAAGTATTCAATTTATCAATATCCCATTGATTTAAAAATGCTAATTCTAATTCATATAAACCTTGTTCATCTAAATTTTCTCCCCTAATAAAATAAAAAGGCTCACCAGTGGAGCCCGAAGTAGCAGAAATTGTTTTAAGATTTAGATTTTTATTTGGATAAAGTTCTTGATATTGATATTGGCGAAGATAAGAATTTTTGTCCATTGTAGGAATTTTTTCTAAGTCTTTAAAGCCATCAATTTTTCTATAATCTATTCCGTTGTCTTTTAAAAATTTTCTATAAGCAGGAGTAGTAGCAATAATAAAATTAATTAATTTATCTACATATCTTTTACCTAAATTTTCCCAATAAAAAGCTGGTTTTGTTTTTAGATCTTTCAATCTTTTATTGATATTTTTATAATAAATAAAATTTGGATTCATGTATATTAGAGATCTTTTCGTTGATTTTTATTATAATTAAATTATATCATATTTATTGTAAAATTCAATACCAAATGGATAAAAAATTGTGGCAAATAATTGAAAGGGAGATTAAAAGACAGGAAGAAACTTTGGAGCTTATTCCTTCAGAAAATTTTGTTGATTTAGAAACTTTGTTTATTGTTGGCTCACCACTAATGAATAAATATGCTGAAGGTTATCCAGGAAAAAGGTATTATCCAGGGAATAAATATATTGATGAAATTGAAAATTTAGCTAAAGAAAGAGCTTTGAAAGCTTTTAAATTAAACCCTAATAAATGGTCAGTTAATGTTCAACCTTATTCTGGCTCACCAGCAAATTTAGCAGTTTATCTTGGACTTATAAATCCAGGCGAAAAAATTATGGGACTTAATCTTTTTCATGGAGGACATCTAACTCACGGTCATAAAGTAAGCTATACAGGAAAATTATTTAATTCAATTCAATATGGCGTAAAAGATAAAGGAATAGATTTTGAAGAACTTAAAAAATTAGCTTTAGAGCATAAACCAAAAATTATTATTTCAGGAACAACTGCTTATCCAAGAATTTTAGATTTTAAAAAATTTTATGAAATTTCTAAAAAAGTTGAAGCTTATCATGTTGCTGATATTGCTCACATTTCTGGGCTTGTTATTGCTGGTCTTCATCCTTCGCCATTTCCTTATGCCGACGTAGTAACTATGACAACTCATAAAACTTTAAGAGGACCAAGAGGAGCAGTAATTTTTATGAGAAAAGAATTAGAAGAAAAAATTAACAAATCTGTTTTCCCAGGGCTTCAAGGAGGACCACATATGCATACCATTTCGGGAATTGCTCATGCTTTTGTTAAAGCTTTAAAAAAAGATTTTTATAATTATCAAAAACAAATTGTTAAAAATTCAAAAAAATTAGCTGAAGAATTAACAAAAAGAGGTTTTGAACTTTATACTGGTGGGACAGATAATCATTTAATGATAATAGATCTAAAACCCTTAAATTTAGATGGAAAAACTGCCGAATCTTTACTTGAAAGAGCTAATATTATTGCTAATAGAAATTCCCTTCCTTCTGATATTTCACCTTTTAATCCTTCAGGAATAAGGCTTGGTGCTCCAGCAATTACTTCTCGAGAAATGAAAGAAAAAGAAATGATAAAAATTGCTGAATTTTTTGAAAAAATCTTAATCAAAAAAGAAAAACCAGAAAAAATTAAAAAAGAAGTTATAGCTTTAACAAAAAAGTTTCCTTTACCTTGTAAAAAGTGGTTGAACTATGCAAATAAAATAATCAATCATCTTTAAACCACATCTCTAAAATTTCATTAATAGCTTCTTTTGGTTCTAGCCCAAAATACACATCAGAAAGGCCACATAATACTTGTGATAATTTTGGCTCTTGAACATTTCCCGAAAGATTATCATCAAATATTTCTACTGCCAAGAGAGTTAAAAAATCTAAATCAATTTTTTTATCTAAATATTGTTTTATGATTTCATCAAGAATAGATTTTATTTTTTCTTCAGTTAAAGTTTCATTTTCTAATTCAGAATAAAAATTGTAAGAACTTAAAAATTCTTTTACTTTATTATATTTTGTTTTATCTTCTGGTGGAAATGTAGGCATTTTAGAATTCTTTTTTTTAATTAAAATAAACAAAATTTATATTATCTTGGTTTATAAAATTCTTTTAATCTTTCATCAATTTCTCTTAGGCTTTCTAAATTGATTTCAAAATTAATGATTGTCCTCTCTAAATTGACAGTACTTTTAGATTCACCTCTTTCCTTGATGTATCTTTTTATTTTTTCTTTCCCTAAAATTCTTAACATTTCTTCGTTTTCTTTATAGACTGAAAATTCTACTTTTTCTACTTTTAAAATCTCTAAGGCAAAATTTAAAATTAAACCTAGGGCTTCTCCAATTAAAGACGTTTTTCTAACTTCAGGAATGAAATAGGCAGAAAGTTTTACTAATTTACTTTTAGGGTCTAAGCCATAAAAGAAAATTGTTCCTACTGTTTTATTTTTCTTTTTAACTAAAAATTGATAATTTCTTCCATGAGTAAACCAGATTTTTAATCTTTCTTGAAATTCTTCATAAGTTTTAGGAACTGGTTCGTCGTTAACCAATAATCTATATTCTTCTTTATTGTTCTTCATTAATTCAAATAATTCTTTATCGTTTTCAGCAGTAAGTTCTTCTAAAGAGCAAAATCTGCCCTGGGCCATATACATTTTTAATTTTTTATTCTCTCAATTGCCTTTTTAATGTGTTTTAAGTCAGGAGCTGGAATAGATTTTTCTTCCTTATGTTCTAAAAATAACATTATCTCAGACATAATTTCACTAAATTTTTCAAAAAATATTTTGACACTATCAGCGTTTAGTTTCTTGCATATTTCATTTATTTTACTTTCTATGAATATTTCCTTGTTATCTTTAAATGTCTTACCTGCCAAATAAAAATTGTCCAAATCGAGGGCTATCTCTTGAATATTCTGGAAAATTAAATTATATAATTCTTTAGGAATCATATTGTTACCAAGCCATTCTAACACTTTCATAATATCGTCTAGATAGTTCGTAATTTCTTTTTTTAATTTTAACAAATTATCTAAAGCTTCGGCGGGGTCATTGTCTAGTTTATTCTCAATATTTTTTATATAATTTTTGATAACCCAATATGTAAGCATTATTTTTTAATTCTAAAATAAAAATAAAATAAATAACTAATAGGGGGCGGATTTTTTGTCTCCACCCCCTTGGTTCTACTTGCCCCCAGATTTGTCACTACATTCATCGCATTGACCGCGATGGATCGTCCGAGAAGTCCCGGATGATTTGTCGTAAATATAGTGGTCGTGGCTTCCTGTCTTGCTATCACCGATAACAACGTGATAGCTGTCACCCTCGTCTTTTGTAGAGACAAATCCTTCGGAGCCTGAGTATTCCTGCGTCCATTTGCTCACTTTTTTCACCTCCTTTCTTTTAGGATTCTAATATAATTATACAAAAAAAATTTTCATTATCTCAAGATATTAAATTTAATTTTGAGATATTGAAAAAATTAAGAAAAATCGTGGGCTTTGAGGATGATTTAAGAAGTTACTCACAATTTAAAAAAACTATAAGTTCTAACTAAAAGATTTCCTTTACCTTATAGAAAATGGTTGAGAATAGTTTTCAATTTTTAGTTTATTAAGAATTTGTAAATCTTTTTGTCTTTTTGAAAAATATTTTTAAAATCTTTAATATCTAAATTTTTTATTTCTTTAATAAATTTTTGCAAAGAATCTGAATTTTCATTTTTAAAAATAGAATAGATAATATATGGTTCAAAATATTTAAAAAATTTTGTTTTTATTATTTTTGATGTATCTTCCTTAAAATTCATAAAATTTTCAGAAGAAAATAAATTTTTTGATTTTAATAATTTGTTAAATTTATTAAAAACAATTTTAGATTTTGAAGATGGTATTAAAATTAAAATTGTTATTTTATCGAGAAAAAAATAATACAATTTATAAAAATGAGAATATGCTAACCCTTGAAAAATAATTTTTTCTTTTATAAGCGAATTTAAATATTTTCCCAAAAAATTAATGAACAAAATTGTTTTTGGATCCGGAGAAAAAGAAAAAGCAAAAACACTCGCTGATGGCAATTTTTTACTTTTTAACTTAAAAAAATTCTCTTTTTGATAATATAAGACGTTGTTGTCGAATTTGATAGATTTTTCTGGTTTTTTGATAATTTTGTACTCATTATCTGAAAACTCTAAAATAAGCATTTCTGAATAATCAAAAAATTTATCTATGAAAGAAATAATATCTTTAAAGCTAATTGTTTTTAATATTTTTGATCTATAACTAAATGGTGGCTCTGTTAAATTAAAAATTTTTGGAAAAATTATTTCTTCAATTTTTCCGATTGGATCCAATAAATTATATTTACGCCATAATAATTCTTCAAAAATTCTTTTTTCCTCTATAAAAAACAATGATTTATGAATATTTTTTTTTATATTTTGGAGGTAATTTTGTACTTGAAGAATATTTTTTTCTTCGAAAAATAATCTAAACCAAACATAATCAAAAACAACACCTCCTTTTATATCCTTAGGAATTTGCAAATTTAATTTTTTGCTTAAACTATGGATAATTAAATGTTCTAAAAGATGCAGGCAAATTTTTTCTTTATAATTTTTACAATGAATTATCCCTTTGGGAAAATATATTTTATAGTTCTTTATCATTTTATTATATTTTATAACAAATCTTATGGTAATTAAAAGGGGCATCTTGGTAGATGCCCCTCGTGACCCAGGGGAGTTCTCAGTCGCTGTCGTCAGATTCATTGGACGGTGAATCGTCTGAACCGTCATTTCGATCCTCGATCATTATCCAATAATCGTTTGCGTACTCCTCATACTCGGGATCAGGACCCATCTTCTTCAAAACTCAAATTTTTCTTATTTTTTTAATATCTCAAAATTAAATTTAATATCTTGACATTAAGAAAAATTTTTTTGTATAATTTTAGTGGAAGCCTAAAAGAAAAGATTATATATTATATTACTTCACTTGCTATATATTCTAATGATATTTTTTTCGGCTTGCAAAAGGATTTAGGTGATTTTGCTATTGATATAAATGATTTAAAGGCAAGGAAATTTCTTAACTTTATGCCCACCATAAATTACAATAAATTAGCAAAAGTCTATGATACCCTAATGGAGTCAGGTCTCAGTGATTACTATATAAAACTTCTACGTGGTATCCTTCATGCTCCTATTGTCAAAAAAACAATTCTTGATCTCGGCTGTGGGACAGGAACTTTGCTTCGTCGATTTTCTCAAAAGAATGAAACATGGGGAATTGACGCTTCTAAGGCGATGTTAGATATTGCAAAAGCAAAAGATCATTACTCCACCTATCGTAGGATGAATATCGCCACATTTAAACTTCCGCGTCGTTTTGATATTATCATTTGCGCTTTTGACACAATTAATCATTTAAAACTATTCCGTCAGTGGAAACAGCTATTTCGCAAGGTTGCCGAGCATCTAAAAATAGGTGGTATTTTTATTTTTGACATGAATACTCCATCTAAATTTCGTTCAATCCATAATAAGATTTCTGTTAAGAAAATTCCAAAAGGATTCGTATTTATGGAGACCGTAACGAAAAATAATCACTGTAATTGGGGAATATACATTCTTGAACAGATAGATCCATCAAAATTTCGCTTTTCAACTGAACGAATTGTTGAAGTTGCTTTTCCCTTAGCAGCAGTGCGACGAGAACTTCGTCGCTACTTTTCTATAGTTAAGGTAGTTACTACCGATACAATGAAGGGGCGAGTTTTTTTTGTATGCAAGAAAAAAGGTGGATCAGCTGATCGCTAATCCATAATGGAGATAATTGAACAACGAATTACCATTACTTTACAAAAGTGGCTGGGATTATAAATTTAAAATAGTTATTAGTTTCAAAATTATATTGCAGAAGATTAAAAAATATATTTTAAGAATAAAAAAAATGGGGCATGATCACATACCCCAAACATCATCTTCTTCGTCGCTCTTTGCGTCTTGGATCATCACCCAAATCATTTCGATAAAAAACACTGGCAACGTAATCCACAAAAACAACCAACGAAGCCATTCTCCAATCTCTCTCATTCTCGCTTTTATTCCTCTCATTCGTTTCTCCTTTCTTTGAGTGTTCTAACTTAATTATAACAAAAAATTTTTAGAAAGTCAAGAGTATAAATTATTTTTATATAATTTTGAATATCTTAAATCACATTAACAATTTTTTTCCAAATTTTTTTGCCACTAAAAGTTATTTTTCTTAAAGTTTTAAATTTGACTTTGCCTTCTTTAAGAGCAAACAAAGTATCATCTTTTCCTTGAGCAACATTTTTCCCCGCTAAAAATTTTGTCCCTCTTTGGCGAATAATTATATAACCAGGCTTAACTAACTCACCATCAAAAGCTTTGACTCCTAAGTATTTTGGCTTGGAATCTTTTCCTGCTCTGGCTGTACTTCCTGATTTTTTATGAGCCATTCTCGAAATTCTTCACCAATTAATGGTTTACGACCAATAATAATATTTTCTTTAATACCTCTTAAAACATCCTCGCGGCACTCAAGAGCTGCTCTAACTAAAGCTCGGGCAGTTTCTTGAAATGAAGCAGCTGACAAAAAGCTATAAGCAGTTAAAGCAATATTTTTAATTCCCATTAAGAGCAAAACTCCTTTGGCTAATTTTTTACCTTCAGTTTTTAAACGACGATTTTCTTCTAAAAACATATCTTTTTCAATAATTTCATTAACGACAAAATCGCTATCACCAGAATCAATAACCTTTACTCGAGAAAACATTTTTCTGATAACAAGTTCAACATATTTATTATGAATTCCTGCGCCTTGAGGATTATAAATTTTTTTAACTTCTTCTAAAATATATTTAAAAGCAAACATTTTGCCTCTAGTAGCATAAACTTTTTTTGGATCAGCTAAGCCTTCGTTCAAAACATCACCACGATTAACTCTATCTCCCTTTTTAACTAAAAGTTTAAATTTTTTAGAAATCTTCATTTCAATTACTTCTATCTTTTTTGTTTTTTTATTTTTAGTTGCAATTTGCATAAGATAATATTTTGGAGTTTCGATGATATTTTTTACTCTTCCAAAAAATGGACTAACGATGCTTTCTAGCTTTGGGGTCCTTGCTTCGAAAACTTCTTCAACTCGAGGTAGTCCCAAGGTAATATCAGCAACAGTGATGACGCCACCATAATGAAAAGTCCTCATAGTAAGCTGGGTCCCAGGTTCACCAATAGATTGAGCAGCCACAATTCCAACAGCCTCGCCAAGCTTAATTAATTGATTATTCCCTAAATCTAAACCGAAACATTTTTGACAAACACCATATAATGTTTTACAAGTAAAAGGTGAACGGACTCTTAAAGATTCAATACCAGCTTTATCAATTTTATGAGCAATTTCTCTAGTAATTATTTCTCCTTTGTTAATCAAAATATTACCTTCTTTATCTTTGACAGTCTCCAAACTAAATCTTGAATAAATTTGATCGGCAAAATTATCGCCAATCTTGTCGCATTCATCTTTCTTGATAATAATTCCACCTTCATCGCCACAATCAACTTCACGAATAATTAAATCATGCAAAGCGTCAACTAATCTTCTTGTCAAATAACCTGATTTAGGAGTTTTCAAAGCTTTATCAGCAGCGCCTTTTCTTGCCCCATGAGTACTAATAAAGTATTCTAAAGGAGTAAATCCTTTTTTGTAAGATGAAATAATCGGAAGCTCAATAATTTTACCAGACGGAGTTGAGACCAAACCTTTTACTCCAGTCATTTGTAAAAGTTGTGAATAATCACCACGGCCACCAGAGTCAATTATTAATCTTGGATTACTCAATGGTGAGGTCTCTTTTTTTAAAGCATTGATTATTTCTCTTGAAGCTAAACTCCAAACTTCAGTTATCTGAACTCTTTTTTCTTCATCGCTAATCCAGCCAGCCTCAAAAGCTTTTTGAATTTCTTTTTGTTTTTTTAAGCATTCGTTAATAATTTGCTCAAAATTTGAAGGAACAATTAAGTCATCAATACCCAATGTTAATCCGCTATAAGTTGCATAACGAAAACCAAGTTCTTTTAGACTATCTAAAATAAAAGCAAGTCTTTCGCTTCCGTATTGAGCTAAGATTTCATTAATTAATCTAATTATTGATTTTTTTTCTATAACTTCATTGACAAATCTAAAATCATTTGGCAAAACATTGTTAAAAATAATTCGGCCAACAGAAGTTTCAATATTTTTTTCATTTTTGATTTCTTTAATAATAATTTTTGCTTTTAAATCTATTTCACCTATATTATAAAGATATAACGCTGTCTTAGCATCAAAAATTTTCCCTTCCCCTTTTTTGCCATCAACAATATTGGTCAAATAATAAAGGCCACTTAATATTTCATGACGAGGGCGAACAATTGGATCTCCGGTTGCTGGTTTCAATAATATTTTGGTCGCATCCATAATTTCTCTTGCCTCTTTTTGAGCTTTACTTGAAAGTGGCAAAAAAACTCCCATCTGATCTCCGTCAAAATCAGCATTATAACCTTCACAAACAAGAGGGGGAATTCTTAAAGCTAAACCCTCAACCAAAACTGGTCGAAAAGCTAGAAACCCAAGCTTATGAAGCGTTGGAGCTCGATTAAGTAAAACATATTTATTTTGAACAACTCTTTCTAAAGCGGCCAATGTATCTGGATCTTGAATCTCAATCAAATAATTTGCTTGTTTTGTTGTTTGAACTTTATTTTCTTTTAAAAGCTCATAAACAACATAAGGCTTGAAAAGTTCGAAAGCAATTTTTTTAGGCAATCCGCACTCATTAATTCTTAACTCTGGATCAACAACAATTACTGACCTTCCCGAATAATCAACTCTTTTTCCTAAAAGATTTTGCCTAAATCTTCCTTCTTTGCCTCTAAGATTATCAGCTAATGATTTTACAACTTTTCGACGCCCAATTGTAATTTGCTCCTTTTTGCGAGAAATATCAATCAAGGCATCAACAGCTTCTTGAAGCATTCTTTTTTCATTCCTTAAAATAATTTCTGGCGTTTTAAGCTCAATTAATTTTCTCAGTCTATTATTACGGTTAATGATTCTTCGATAAAGATCATTTAAGTCTGAAGAAGTATATTTACCGCCAGCCAACTGAACGATTGGCCTTAGATCTGGAGGAATAACTGGTAAAATAGTTGAAATCATCCATTCTGGTCGGCGATTATGTTTGATGAAAGCATTAACAAATCTTAACTTTAAAGAAAGATTTTTCTTTTCAACTCCTGTTGCTTTTGATAATTTTTTAATAATATCTTTTTTCATTTCCTCCAAATCAATCTCTTCCAAAAATCTTCGAATCGGTTCAGCACCAATACCAACTTCAAAAATATTTGGATATTTACGAGAAAAATAAAAGTATTCGGTATCAGAAAGAACTTTCTTAGGCTGAAGAGTTTTTAATTCTTCTTTAATTTGATTAAAAATTACTGTCTTTTGCCTTTTTTCTTCTCTTGATTCAGCTTTAGCTATAAAATCTTTATATTCTTTTTCAATTTCTTTTAAAATTTTTGCCTTTCCCTCTTCGTTAACGCGAGTGACAATATAAGACGAATAGTAAATAACTTTTTCAAGTTGATAAAGAGGTATATCTAAAAAAAGTTTTAAGGGATAAGGATAAACTTTTAAAAACCAAATATGAGCACAAGGAGAAACTAAAACAATATACCCCATTCTTTCTCTCCTCACGGACGAATGAGTTACTTCAACACCGCATCTTTCGCAAATAATTCCTCTAACCTGAGGGTTTTTATATTTACCACAAGAACACTCAAAATTTTTCATTGGTCCAAAAATAACTTCAGAAAAAAGACCATGCCTTTCTGGTTTACCAGTTCGATAATTAATAGTCTCAGGTCTTAAAACTTCTCCTTTCCCCCAGGTTAAAATCTCTTCGGGTGAAGCAATTTTTAAAATTAATTTTTCAATTTCAATTGTTGATAATGTTTTTTTCATTATTCTTTTTTAGTTTCCTGAGCTTCGGTTTTTTCGAGCTCTGGGATAGTTTCTTCTTCTTCTTTGCGATAATGAATTTCAACGTTAAGGCCTAATCCTTTAAGCTCATTAATTAAAACATTAAAGATTGCCGGTGATGAGGTTACTTCGACATCTTCGCCTTTAATTATTCTTTCATAAGTTAAGTGTCGACCTCGTACATCATCAGACTTTATTGTTAACATTTCGTGCAAAATTTCTGTAGCCCCATGAGCTTGCAAAGCACCTGCCTCCATTTCGCCAACCCTTTGACCTCCGGCCTGAGCTCGGCCTCCAAGTGGCTGTTGAGTAATTAAAGCATAAGGTCCAGATGAACGAGCATGAATTTTGTCTTCAACCATATGAACTAATTTCATAATCGTCATATAACCAACAACAACCCTTTGATCAAATCTTTCTCCGGTTTTACCATCATAAAGAATTGTTTTACCATCTTCAGAAAGACCTGCCTTTTTAAGTTCAGCCTTAATCTCTTCTGATGTCATCCCTGAAAAAGGAGGCACAATAGCTCGGTAACCTAACTTATGAGCAGCCAAGCCAAGATAAGTTTCAAAAATCTGACCAACATTCATTCGAGAAACTATTCCTAAGGAATTTAAAATAATATCTAATCTCCTTCCATCAGGTAAAAACGGCATATCTTCTTCACGAACAATTAAAGAAATAATTCCTTTATTACCATGGCGATTGGCCAATTTATCTCCTACTTGAATTTTTCTCACTTTACCAATCTTGACGAAAATTCTTTTTAAAACTCCAAGCTCAGTAATTTCACCTCTATTTCTTTCTAAAACTCTAAAACGAATTACTCTTCCTTCTTTACCCTGTTCTAGATATAAAGAAGAATCTTTTTTCTCTGAAGCTTTTTCTCCAAAAATTGCCTTGAACAATTTTTCTTCAGGAGTTAATTCAACTTCTCTTTTAGGAGTGATTTTCCCAACTAAAATATCACCTGGCTTAACATAGGTTCCAATTCTTACTAAACCATCAACATCTAGATTCCTTAATTTTGCCTCAGGGACTCCAGGAATATCAGAAGTTGTAATTTCTTGACCAAGCCTTGTATCTAAAACATCAGTAACAAATTCTTCCAAATAAACTGAAGTAAAAATATCTTTTTTCAAAAGACTTTCAGAAATGATTATAGCGTCATCATGATTATAACCATACCAAGATAAAAAACCAACGAGTAAATTTTGGCCTAAGGCTAAAGCGCCATCTTTAATTGCTGGTCCATCAGTTAAAATGTCACCTTTTTTAACTTTTTGTCCAACTTTAACTATTGGTTTTTGATTATAACAAGTAAACTTTGACGTTCGTTCAAATTTCTTTAACTTATAAATTTTTGGAGTTTTTTTATCTTCCGGTTTTATAGTAATATGATCGGCATCAACTTCAATAACTTCTCCATCTTCAGCGGTTAATACTAACCCTGACTCACGAGCAATTTTTTCTTCCAAACCTGTTGAAATTAATGGTATATCTGGTTTAACTAGCGGAATAGCCTGCTTTTGCATATTCGTTCCCATTTGAGCTCTGTTAGCATCATTGTGTTCAACAAAAGGAATTAATGAAGTTGAAACAGAAAAAATTTGAAAAGGCGAAACATCAATGAATTCAATTTTTTCCCGAGCAACCATTTTAGGCTCACCATAAACTCGTGCTTCAATCTCGTCATCTAAAATTTTTCCATTTTTATCTATTTTAGTAAAACGAGAAGCAATAATATAATTTTTTTCTTCATCGGCAGATAGCCACACTAGATCTTTGGAAATTTTACCGTTAATAACTTTAAAATAAGGAGTTTCTAAAAAACCATAAGGATTTCTGCGAGAATATAAAGCTTTGGATAAATTTATACCGACATTTTGACCTTCAACTGGAGTTTGAATAGGACAAATTTTTCCATAATGAGTTGGATGAACATCGCGCGCTTCCAATGTAGCCCTTTCTTTGGAAAGCCCTCCCGGTCCAGCAGCAGTTAGCTTCCTTTTACTTTCAATTTCCGCCAAAGGATTGGTTTGATCTAAAATTTGGGACAATTGTGAAATATTAAAAAATTCAATTAAGCTATTTAAAAATTTTCTTGGATATACAACTTGGGAAGGCATCAAAACTTGAGTTCGATCAACCGTGCTCATTCTGTCTTGAATATCTTTTTTAAGTCGGACAATACCAATTCGTGCTTGATTTTCTAAAAGTTCGCCAACATCACGAACTCTACGATTAGATAAAGAATCAATTTCATCAGCTACAGCCTTAGGATCATTATTTAGATAAATAATCTCTTTGATTGTTTCGACAATATCTTCTTTTTCTAAAACTAATGACTGAGAATTTCTTTTTAATCTTCTGTTAAGATGATACCTGCCCACAGGAAAAAGATTATAACGAGCAAGACTAGTAAAAGTTGATTCAAAATAATAAACAGCATTATCATAGGTATTAGGTTCAAATGATTTTAATTTGCGGTGAATTTCTAAAATAGCTTCTTCATTGGTTTGAGTTTCATCTTTTTTTAGAGTATTTTCAATCAAATTGAATTCATCTTTAATATTTTTAAATTCATCTAAAATTTTTTCATTATTTTCAAAACCAAAAGCTTTAAGCAAAATTGTAGCATAAGTTTTTTTACGACGATCAATTCTTACAGTTAAAACATTGGATGGCTCAGTTTGAAATTCAAGCCAAGCTCCTTGATGAGGTAAAATTTTGGCTCCAAATTTTTTGGATTCACCGTATAAAAGATAATTAAAATATATTCCCGGCGAACGCAAAAGTTGATTAACAACAATTTTCTCAATTCCATTAATAATAAAAGAACAATTTTTTGTCATTACAGGAATTTCGCCAAAAAATATTTTTTGAGTTCTTTCTTCTTGAGTAACTAAATTTTTAAGTCTTAAAGTAACTCTAAGCGGCGCTGCATAATTAACTCCATAATATTTTGCTTCTTCTTCTGAATTTTTTGGCTCACCAATTTCATAGTCAACAAAATCCAATTGTAATTCTTTTTCAGAATAATCATAAATAGAAAAATATTCGTTAAAAACTTTTTTTAATCCTTCATTTAAAAATTTCTTAAATGATTCTTGCAAATCTCCCAAGAAATATTCAGGTTCTAAATAGGAAAATTTTGAAAAATTTTTGGCCGCAAACATTAAACCAAAGGCTAAAACAGCCCCTTTTTAAAAATTTAAAGTTTTTAATTTTTAATTCTCATAAGGGTTTTAGTTTATTGTTTATTATATCATAAATATATAAACTTTGTCAAGGGGGAGAAAAAAAATGACAAAAGAAATAGTAATTAAAGACAAACACTATATAAAATCCATTTCGGAGGGAGTGGGACTCGAACCCACAAGGCCGTAAAGGCCACCGGTTTTCAAGACCGGCCGATTAGCCAATTCTCGCATCCCTCCAATTATAAAATTCTAACATAAAATAATATTATGTTCTATATTTTAAAAACGAGTGAAATTATCTTAAAAGGCAAAAATAGAAAAAATTTTGAGAAGATTTTAGTTAATAACCTCAAAAATAAACTTGGTAGCGATCTCTTGCAAATAAAAAATTATGGAGGAGTTTTTCTTTTGGAAACAAAACATAAGGCTGGGACAAGCATTCAAAAAATTTTTGGCATTGAAAATTTTTCTCCAGTTAAAATTTTTGATTCTTTAGAAGAAGTTAAAGATTTTTTAGCTTGCCTTATAACAAAACGAATTCAATTAAATTTTGGAAATAACTTTAATCTTCACGTTCAAAGAGGAGATAAAGACTATCCTTTAACGTCAGTTGAAATTGCTAATGAATTAAAAAAATTTATTAAAGAAAAATTTAATTGGAAAGCTGAAAATAAAAATCAAGAAACAAAAATTTTTATCTATTATCGTGACAAAAAATTCTTCCTTTATTTTAATAAGATAAAATGTTTTGGCGGGTTGCCTGTTGGATCAAGTGGAAAAGGACTTGCTTTGCTCTCGGCTGGCTTTGATTCTCCGGTAGCAAGTTTTTTATGCATGAAAAGAGGAATAAAAACTTATTTTTTGCATTTTTACAGCTACCCACAAACAACAAAAGAAAGTATTGAAAAAGTAAAAAAACTTATTAAAATTTTAAACGAATATAATCTTGGTTCGAAACTTTATTTAATGAATATTTTGGAAATACAAAAATTTTATTTTCTTAATGTTCCTAAAGAATATCTAGTTATTTTTTATCGTCGAACAATGTTTCGTCTGGCAGAAAAATTAAAAAGCGATCTCAATCTTGATGTTTTAATTACTGGAGAAAATTTAGGACAGGTAGCCTCACAAACTGTTTTTAACCTTAAGGTTATTGAAAATTCTGTAAATAGTTTAATTTTAAGACCTCTCCTAGGCTTTAATAAACAAGAAATAATTGATTTAGCGAAAATAATTGGCACAGAAAAAATTTCTCGCGAACCTTATAATGACTGCTGTAGCCTTTTTATTCCAAAAAAAGTTGAAACCAAAGCAAAATTAGAAAAAATTTTAGAAATTGAAAATAGTTTTAAAAAAAGAATAAAAAATCTAGAAGAAAAAATTTACGATCAAAGAGAAATTATTGAATTCTAAAATCATGCCTTAGAAATTTTTAATATATACATGGATGCTCCCAAAGTTAAAACAAAATTTAAAGCTTGAGCCAATAAACTTGAATAAACAGCACCATAAACCCCATAAAAAGGAATAAAAATAAAGTTAAAGATAACATTTAAAATTGCAGGAAAAATAGTTATCCAAAAATCTAGCCATTGACGATTATGGCTAATAAGAAAATAATCTAAAAAATTTGTTGGGAAAATAAAAATAATAATCCAAACAAAAACTTGCAAAATTTCAATCGAAAGATTATATTTACTTCCAAAAAATAACGGAATAATTATTGGCGCAAATATAAAAATTAATATCGAGATCAAAAAACCACTCAGCAATAAGCCTGGCAAAATAGTCTTAAAAAGGAATTTGATTGTTGTTTGTTCTTTTTCTCCAATTTTTTTAGCTAAATAAGGATAAAGAGCAGTATTGAAAAGTGATGGAATGACAAACAAAGCCGTTAAAATCCGACTAGCCAAAGAATAATAACCAACTTCTTCGATCGGTCTTAAATGCGCCAAAATAATTTTATCAGTTGCGAAAAAAACATAACCAAGAAGACCAAACAAAGCCAAGGGCAAACCATTGTAAAGATAATTTTTTATCAAAAAAGGGTCCAAAAAAAATTTAATTTTTGTCTCTGACAACATTAAAAAATAAGCAAAAATTGTACCCAGCAAAGCGCTCAAAATATAAGCTGAAATAACAGCTGTGATATTTTTAAAAAATGTTAAACCGAGCAAAATAAAAATAACAAAAAGAAGACTCATCAATGTATTGAAAAAAAATTTTTTTTCTGTTTTTTGCAAAGCAATAAAAAAGTTTTCAAAAAAACTTTCGATATTAAGCAAAAAGTAAAAAACAACAAAAAGAAAATAAAACAAAAAACCATCAAATTTTTTTGCTATCCAATAACCTCCTAAGGCCAAAAAACTAAAAATAATTGCTAAAATAAATTTGAGAGTAAAAAAAATATTAGTTTGTTTTTCTTTATCTGGTTTCTGTTGAAAATCACGAATAAATATTGTCGAAATACCAAAATCAGCAAAAAGAAAAAAGATACCAATATAAGAAAGAAGATATTCAAAAATACCAAAATCCTTTGGCCCTAAAATTCTAACAATATAAAGAAAAACTAAAAGCCTAAGACCTTTTGAAACTATTTCTGAAAAATAAAGCCAAAAGGTATTTCTTAAAATTGTTTGCTTTGGCGATAAATTGCTAAAAAGTAAATCTTTTAATTTGTCCATAGTTTTATAGAAAATTCCTTTTTTTCGTATTTTGAGAAATTATTTTTTCTTAAAAGACCAATTTGCGCTCCTAATTTTTCAATATTAGATTTAGCGTTAGCACTTCCCCAAATAATTGCTTTTTTGATTGTTTCTTCATTAATTTCTTTATTTAAAGTTAATTGAGCAAAAAAAGCACTCGCAAAAGCATCACCAGCCCCAGTTGGATCAACAAATTTTTTTGGTTTAAAAATTCCAGCAGAAAAAATTTTATCTTCAAAAAAAGTTAAAGAACCTTCATTGCCCAAAGTTAGAACTAAAAATTTAATTTTTAATTTTCGATAAAGTTCTTGCCCTAAAATTTTTGGTTCTAACTTTTTCTTCAAAAAACTGCTGGCTTCTTCATAGTTTAAAAACAAAATATCTACCAAGTTCAAAGATTCTTTAGCCTTAGGAAAAGTCAAAAAATTTTTACTCGGGTTAAGAGAAATAAGCTTAGCATAAGGTCTAATTTTTTGCAAAAATTTTTGGAAAATATTTGGCGGCGTATTGGCCGTGGTTAAATAATAAAAATCTCCCTTTTGGATTTGATTAAGTTCAAAAAAATTAAAACGGTCACTTAATCCACGATAAACAAAAATTGTTCTTTCTTTTTGAGGTAAAAGAAGAACAGCTGAAAACTGAGAATCTCCTTGATGAAAGAATATTTTTGTCTTAAGATTTTCTTTTTTAATTTTCTGTCGAATAATTTTACCTATCAAATCTTTACCTAAGCGAAAATAAGCTAAATGATCTAAATTAAGATTTTTAAATGTCGTAGCTGCGTTTAAAGCTCCTCCTCCCAAAGAAAAGAAAACATCTTTAATCTCAATTTTACTTCCCTGCTTTATTTCTTGATTAGTTCTCAAAATAATATCAATAGTTGCTGTTCCTAAAATTATGATTTTCATTTTTAAATTTAAACCCCGCCTCAGAGGCGGGGAACATGCCCCAACAACCGTCTTCTCGCTACAAAACGGGCAAAATGGGGCAAATGGAGCTGTCAAGAAAAAAACAATAAGCTCCAGCCATTTATATTATAAACTATTTATGGCAAAAATGGTAAAAGCGCCATTTGCCTCGCTCTTTTCACTGCCCTCGCCAATTTTCTCTGATGCCGAGAACAAAGACCAGTTTCTTTCCTGTCTTTAATTTTATAAGCGGCAGAAAGAAACTTCCTTAAAACATCAATTTCTTTAAAGTCTATCTCTTTAGCATTTTGTGAACAAAAATAACATGTCATCTTGCTGCGAGGCTTGGATTCGAACCAAGATTTTCTCCTCCAGAGGGAGACGTGCTACCATTACACCACCCCGCACTAGCTTAACTTTCAGCTACTTGATCTGTACTTTTAAAAATTTCAAAAATACCACCCAGTATTGGTATCATTATAATTATACCTAAAATACCGCCAACTTTTGCACCAATTAAAATTCCTAAAATTATGAGAAGAGGACTAAGAGCAACAGCTTTTTTCATAACCAAAGGAACTAAAAAATGATTTTCTAATTGCTGCAAAAGAATAAAGAAAATAATTGTTGGCAAAACATAATTTGAATTTTCCAAAAAAATAACCAATGAAGCAATAATCAAAGTAACTATTGGACCTAAAATAGGAACAGCCTCGAACATACCGGCAATTAAACTAATCAAAAGTGCATATTTTACTTTTAAAATTAAACCAACAAAAATATAAGTCGCTAAACCAAGAAAAATCATCAAAACAATTTGCCCCAAAAACCAAAAGGATATTTTCCTTCTTACTCTTCGCCAAATTTTAAAATATTCTTCTTTAAGTTTAAGAAAAGAAAAAATATATTCTGGAAAATTTTTAGCCAAACTAACATAAAGAGATATTACAAAAATCAAAATTAACGACAAGAAACCTCCAAAAAAATTGGACAGAAAACGCAAAACATTGGGAAAGTAATCACTCAAAGAAAGAATATCTGTCCACTTAGTTTTAATATCAAAATTTTTTGTTAAAGAAATATAAGGTTGAATTTTTTCTAAAAGCGATGGGATTTCTTCTATTAAAACTTTAATAGTTAAATAAAAAGTTATAACAATCAAAAAAATAGAAAAAGAATAAACCAAAAAAACACTTAAATAATAATTTATTTTAAATCTATAGTTCAAATAAAAAGCTAAAGCTTGAATAGCCGACCCAATAATAATACCAGCTAAAAATGGAATAATAATTTCTCTAAGATACCACAAAGACAAAAAAACAACAGGAATTAACCAAAAGATAATATTTTTTTTCAAAGATTCAGCCATAAATTTATTTTAACAATTGTTTAAGAATTCCGGAAAAATTCATTTTAAATTTTTTAGGTAAAATCATCGCTAATTTAGCCTGGGAAAAAGAAAAAATATTTTTTAAATTCTTCTTTAAATCTTCAATTCTTATTTGATCAATTTTTCTTTCAATCTCCTTTGGCGTTTCTATTTTTTTTTCTAATAAATATTGCCGGCCATAAAAAAGAGCAGCCGATAAACTTTCTTCTAAATCCATGAACAAACTGCTTTTCAAAACAGCTTTGCTTGTATTCATTTCTCTTTCTGTTGGCCCTTCATTTTTTAATTTAACAATTTCATTAACTAATTCCTTAAAAACACTTTCTAATTTCTCCAAACTAATCCCAGCATGAACAAAAAATAAACTTCGATCAGTATATTCCGAAAAATAAGTTCGGATATAATAAGCAGCACTGAGCTCCTCTCTGATTTTCAACCAAAGACGAGAACTTGCTTTACCGCCTAAAATTGTAGATAAGAGAAATAAAGGTATTCTTTTGTCTTTAAGCTCGTAAAGTCCAGATAGAGGAAACCCTAAAAATAAATGAGTTTCAGCTACGTCCTTAAAAATAATTTTTTCTTTATATTTTCTAGGCGGAGATTTAAATTTAATTTTTGCTTTTGGTTTTTGAGAATTATAATTTTTAAATATTTTAAAAATAAAATCAATCAATTGTTTTTGTTTGCTGACATTACCACTAATAACGATTAGAGTATTTTTAGTAGTATAATTTTCAGCGACTGTCTTCAAAATATCACCGCGATTAACCTTAGAGATAGTTTCTTTTGTCCCTAAAATTGACCAACCTGCTGGTTGATTCCCAAAGGTAAGTCGATTGCCAACTTCCACTACCAATTCTTGAGGCCTATCCCGATATAAATTAATTTCTTCAAAAATAACATTTCTTTCTTTCTCAATTTCTTCTTCAGGAAAAAGTGGATTCAAAATTATATCAGAAAGAATTTCTAAAGCTTCGAAACTATATTCAGGCAGAACTTTTATGTAATAACCAGTATACTCACAACTGGTAAAAGCATTAAAAGTTCCGCCCAGATCGTCAATTGCTTCCATTAAAACTTTAGCGCTGGGATAATTCTTCGTTCCTTTAAAATAAAGATGTTCAATAAAATGAAACATACCATTATTTTTTTTCGTCTCCCAATCACTTCCCGCGCCAACAAGAATTAAAAAAGAGACTGAAAGATGCTCTGGATTATCAATTATCAAAATTTTTAAGCCTCCTGGGCCAAAAATAACTTGAGGTCTGGACATTGCTTTTTCAAAATATTTTTTGCTGTTTGCGAAATTTGAGCACCATTTTCTAAATAAAATTTAATTAAATCACTATTAAAATTCCCTTGTTTTAAATAAGGATTCCACCAACCTAAAACTTTAATAATCTTTCCTTTAAGTTTCCATCTTTTATCCTGCAAAACTAATCTTAAAATTTTTTGATTTTTCTTGCCAATTTTTTGAAAACGAACAGCTAACATTTTAAACAAATTCAATTAATGAAATTTTAGCATTATCTTTTTTTCGTGGAAATGGAAGTTTAATAATTCTAACATAACCACCAGTTCTTTCTTTATATTTTGGCGCTAATTCATAGAAAACTTTATAAGCAGATTTTTTAGGCAACCTTTCTAACAAATATCTTAAACTTGGTAAATTTTGTTTCTTCGCTTTGGAAATTAATCTTTCAATAATTGATTTCAAAAATTTTGCTTTTTCGTCAGTTGTTTTTATTTTTTCATTTATTATTAAATGATGCGCCAAAATCTTAAATAAAGCTTTTCTCTGATCTTTTTTTCGATGAAATTTCTTTTTCATTTTTTTAGCAAAGCGCTTGATTGATCTTGCAAAATTTTAATTGCTTCTTCAAAAGCTTCTTCTGGTTTTTTTGTCCCATCTGTTTCAATCGTCAATCTTAATAAATTATAATCAGTTCTTTCAGCATGACGAATATTTTCGATCTCATAAACAGCATTAATCACTGGAGAAAAAATAGCGTCTAAAATTATTTCGCCAGCAACAACTTTACTTTTCATTCTTTCTTCAGCAGGAGAATAACCTCTGCCCTTTTCAACCGTCAACGTCATTTTAAGCTCAGCCTGAGCAGAAGTTAAAGTAGCTATTAAAAGATCAGGGTTAACAATTTCAACTCCAGCAATTTTTTTTATATCGCTAGCATGAACTTCTTTTTTGCCCTTAGCCTCAAGCTTTAATTCAACTGGACCTTCAGTATCCATTCTAACTCTTACTCTCTTTAAATTAAAAGTTATATCTAATACATCTTCTAAAACACCAGGAATAGTTGAAAATTCATGTAAAACATTCTCAATTTTTGCCGAAGTGATAGCTGCTCCGACCAAAGACGAAAGCAAAACCCTTCTAAGAGCATTACCTAAAGTAACTCCATATCCAGGATATAAAGGAGCAATTTCAAAAACAGCTTTGTTTCCATCGGACAAAACTAATTTTGGTTTTTCTGGCAAAATTAAATCGTTAATCATTTTTCATTAATTTTTACTATCGACTATAAAAATCAATAATCAAAGGTAAATTAAAATTATGCAAAATTTCTTCTGCTTGAGGAAATTTTAAAACTTTAGTCTTAAAATTTTCTTTGTCAACTTCCAACCAAGATGGAGGTTGATAAAATTTTAATCTCTGCGCTAAATTTTCAAATGGCTTGATTTTTTTACTTTGTGGTTTAATTTCAATTATATCCCCTTCTTGAACTAAATAAGATGGTGCTTTAATTCTTTTACCATTAACCAAAAAATGGCCATGGCTGACTAATTGACGAGCTGTTAATTTTGAAGACACATAGCCTAAACGCCAAACAACGTTGTCTAACCTTCTCTCCAAAAGCTCAATTAAAGCCTGAGGAGCAGATTTTTTTGATTTTTTAGCTAAAGTTACATAATTTTTTAATTTTGCTTCATTAATAAGATAGCTAAATTTTAATCTTTGCTTTTCCAAAAGTTGTCTTCCATACAAAGAAAGAGGCCTAGCTTTATGGCCATGAGATCCTGGTCTTTGTCTTCGTCTCGCTAATCCGCATTTGGCTGAAACACATCTTTCATTCCACAACATTTTTTGTCCAAATCTTCGACAATATTTTTCTTTTGGTCCTATTTTCATACTCTTCTTGGTTTTGGCTTTGTTGGACCGCCAAAAGGTATTGGCGTAATATCCTGAATTAAACTTATATTATAATTTTTGCTAAATAAAACTCTTAAGGCTGATTCTCTACCTGATCCGACACCCTTAACATAAACTTCCAATTCGTCAATATTAATATTTTTCATTTTATCTAATAAAACTTCCATTGCTTTTGTTCCTGCAAATGGTGTTCCTTTTTTTGTATTCTTTAATCCTGCATAACCGGCAGATGACCATAAAAGAACATTTCCTTTATCATCTGTTAAAGTAATAATAGTATTGTTAAAACCAGCATTAAGATAAATTCTTCCTTTGGGCAAGGATAGAATCTTTTTCTTTTTAGCTTTTGCTGTTTCTGCTGGTTTTTCTTTATTTTCTTCTTTCAAAAGTTTAACTCTTGTTTGACCCATTATCTCTTGCCGCCACCAGCTTTCCTTCTAGCGCCAGTAGCCACTGTTTTTCTTGGACCTTTTCTTGTTCTTGCATTTGATCTTGTTCTTTGCCCTCGAACTGGAAGACCTTTTTGGTGTCTAAGCCCTCGATAGCATTGAATCTCAATCAATCTTTTTATATTTTCCCTAATTTCTCTTCTTAGATCGCCTTCAACTTTATAATTAGCTTCAATAAATTTATCAATTTTGCTAATTTCCTCAGGAGTTAAATCTTTAACTTTTTTCTGAGGGTCAATTTTTGTTTCTATGCAAATTTTTTTAGCCAACGATAAACCAATACCAAAAATTTTTGGCAAGGTAAAAATTATTTTTTTCTCACTTGGCAAATCAACTCCTCTAATTCTTACCATTATCCTTGTCTTTGTTTATGTTTGGGGTTTTCGCAAATAACATAAAGATATTTTCCCCGCCTAACAATTCGACACTTTTGACACCTTTTTTTAATTGATGCTGAAACTTTCATATTTTAATTTAAAATTAAAAATTATAAATTAACGAGTTGAGAATTAACAAGTTATAAAAAAATAAAAATGATTTTTAACTCGTTAATTCGCAATTCTTTAACTTGTTAGTTTTATTAATTATATCATAAAATATATTTAATGGCAAGAGTTATATTTTTTTTAATTGATGGTTTAGCCGATCCTGCGATAGCTACTAAACAAGAAACACCCTTAAGATTAGCTAAAAAACCAAATATTGATTATCTTTTAAAAAATAGCTTTTTAGCTAACTTTGAAATTTTTAAAAAAAACGATTGGCCAAAATATGGTTCAGCAAGCTTAACCGGCTTGGCTAATTTAAAAATTTTAGGCTACAAAATTAAAAACATTAAAAGAGGACCACTGGAGGCAATTGGCTCAGACATTAATCTTGAAAATAATTATTTAGCTTTAAGAGTTGATTTTGCCACAATTGATAAAAATTTAAATATTATCGATCGACGCGCTGGAAGAAATACTTTTGGGCTACAAGAACTTGAAAAAGCTATTAATAAAATTTTATTTGATATTCCTTTTCATTTTCACCGAACCTATGGACATCGCGGTGTATTAATTTTTAAAGAAAAATTATCACCGTTTATTTCTGATTCTGATCCTTTAGAAAAAAATAAAAAAGTAAAAAAAATAAAAGCTTTGAAAAAAGATTTTCTTAGCAAAAAAACAGCAAAAGTTGTCCAAAATTTTTTAGATCAAGCTTATTATGTTCTGGATAATCATCCAATCAACGGAGAAAGGGCAAAAAGAAAAATTTTAAAAGCTAATTATTTGTTAACTCGCGAAGCTGGAAATAATTTACCGAAATTGAAAAATTTTTTCAAAAAATATAATTTAAAAAATGGCTTAGTTATTGCTGAAAATGGCGCTGTCAAAGGAGGATGTAAATTAGTTGGTTTTAAAGCCTTAACTTTGCCAGAAAATGAAGATTTAAACAAAAGATATGATTTTTATCAAAAAGGAATTTTAGATAATTTTCTCAAATATGATTTGATTTACCTTCATCTAAAAGAAGCTGACGAAGCAAGTCACGATCAAAATTTTCAAAAGAAAAAAGAATTTTTTGAATTTTTTGATAAGTGGTTTATTAAAATTTATAAAAGATTTCCTCAAATAAAATATATAATCACAGGTGACCACATCACAGATACAAAAACCGGCAAGCATGCTTTTGGCTCTTTACCAATTTTAATCATTAACCATCGGGAAAAAAATTATCCTAAAGAATTTAGCGAAATTTCCGCGAAAAAAGAAAAAATTAAATTAAAACCTGAAAATTTATGGCATAATATAATATAATTGCTCTTTGCCCAGGTGGCGAAATAGGCAGACGCGCGAGACTCAAAATCTCGTATCCATTATGGATATGTGGGTTCGAATCCCACCCTGGGCACCCAAACACCAAAACGAAACACAGTGCTGGGCTGGGGCGGACGAAAACTCACGTCAACTCAGTACGGTCTTATAAGAATCGTCCTAATAATTTTGTTATTGCCACTAAAACCATCACTAATAATTTCTAATTCTGGGGTTGTTGATGTCCACAAAATAAAAACATTATCTTCAAAAATTTCATTTTTTTGCCACGGGGTTCCTCCTGGACTATAAATTTCCTGAGTACAAGTAGCAACTCCTAAACCTAAATTTAAACCGCCACAATCTGGATCTGGAGTTTGAGACGAAGTTTTATTTAATGACAAATCAGATCCTCTGAAAAAGAATAATAAACTTGCTTCTAAACCTTTCTCGCTATTAGCAATTGCTTGATAAATATTTTCCATATCTTTAATTCTAAAAAGCTTATCTTTGATCGGTGCTAAAAGCATATAAATCGAAAATAAGGCAAAAGTTAAAGTAAAAACAGTAATTAAAAGAACTTGTCCTTTCATTGGCAAGGATTATTCATCAAAACACTATTTGAAGGAGCGACCGCCTGCCAAACTTCAAAAGGTATTTGCGTTGTTTTTGTTTTAAGAATAACTTTATAGTTAAGAATAAAAATTTTATTAGCTGTTTGATAATAACTAGAACCGTTTGTAGTTGTAGGATTATCATAGAAAAGATTAAAAGATTGAAGTTCTACTAAATCATTATCAAAAAGCGGACTAGCTTGACCATTAAGCTCAAAAATTAAATTTGGCGTTGGAGTTGCAATTGTATAAATTTTTACTTTTCGACAGCGATGATCAAAAAATTCAATGCTGCTCGACGATGGAATAAAATTACTTCCATTTTTTATTTCGTTCCAAATTTTCTCTGCTCCAAATCTAAAATTATCAAAAGCTAATTGATGGTTTTGAGCTAAAATAGCTGACCTCATTAAATTAAAATAAATTTGCGAAGCAACAAAAATAGCAATAATAAAAAGACCTAAAACTACAATTGATTCCAACAAAGTAAATCCTTTTATTGAGTTGGGTGCCATCTTGTTAAAACTGTATCTAATTTAATTTGGTCTCTTTCAAAATAAACTTCTGAAGTAACTCTAATAGCCTGAGAATTTGTTAAATCAGTATTAGTAGGACTTTCAAAATCAGAATAACGAATTAATCTGGTATAACTTGAAATATCAGTTGGACATGGCTGAGAAGATGGATTAACTACAATTTTTTCGTTCACAGAATCAAAAGAAAGACAATAAGAACCTGACGTTGTAACCCCAGACCAAGGAGAAAAGCTTCCTTCAATTTGTTTATTTCTTAAAGCAATAGCGTATTCAATTCCTTCTTGGGCAAAATTTAAAGCTAAATATCTTGTTCTTGTTGAATTTAAAATTGATAAATAGCTAGAACCAAGGCTAGTCAAAAAAATCACTGACAAAATTAAAATACTAAAAGTAATGGTCAATTCCACAAAAGTAAAAGCTTTCCTCATAAATATATTTTATCAGAAATTAAGGATTAGTAATAAAAATCTGCCCAGAACGATTAATTCCTAAATATCTATCTTCATTTTTGTATTGAAGACAAAAATAAATATTTTGCCAATTTGAAGACAAAAGATTGACCCAATCGCTACTTTTCCCTAAAAGCAAAAAATCACCGTAAGGATTATAATAAACTAAAGCAATTTCTGAATAAGAACTAAATAAATCATCAGAACAAGTTTGAGACGACGTAGAAATTTTCATTGAAAATCCTGGCTTAAAGTCGTCTTTAATTTGAAGAGGTTCTATTGGATCTAGCCTTACATCACCATTAGTATGAAGATAAAAAATTGGAGACGATGGAGCAAAACTTATTGGCGAAGACGAAGCTAAAGTATCGCAATCTAAAGCCGAACTTGTAGCAAAAACATAACCAAGATAATTCTTATTAGAATTAGAAAAATAAATCCCATAACCACAAACTTTATTTGTAGTTGAATTTGTGGTCGTAACCTCTCTTCTCCCCAAAGATAAATCCTTTAAAAGATTAATATTTGAACCAATTTTGTAAACAAAATTTTTAAGATACAAAGTTTCAGGCGAAAAAACAGTAAATCTCAAAGATATTCCTGTCAAAATTACAGTAATAAAAATAACCAAAGCAATCTCAACTAAAGTAAAAGCCTTCATTTATTTATAAGTTATTGGGTAATGCAATAATTTCTACTATTTCTGCTGCAACTAAAGGTAGAACTTGCGCAGGTCCAACCAGTTGGAAGACTACCATTATCATAAGAATCTGCATAAATTGTTGGGGCTGAAGTTGGTGATTGTTCAAGTGTTGCCCTTAAGATAAAATGATTAGGACTAGTAAGATTGCCAACGTCACTACAAGGATTATAATAATAAGGATCACCAGCTGGATGCGTAGGTAAATTCAGAACAGACATTCCTGATGTGGTAAAAGATGCAGTTAGATTAGGCCAGCCATTTAAAGAAGAATCCACTGAGCTAGGAAACTGACCTTGTTTGGCTAAATATTGAGCTAAATAATTTGTTAGATTTCTTAAATCACCGACCCTTTTTGCATCCCTTGCTTGAATAGATTGACCACCTATATTTCTTAAAACAATCCCAGCCAAAACACCTATAATTAAGAGTACTACTGCCATTTCAATTAAAGTAAAACCTTTTTTCATTTTCATTTTAATTTTAATTTTAACGGCGACCCTTTAATTTATATTAATTATATCATATAAAACTACAATTCAATAGAAAAGTTTTCCACAGGAATAATTGTTTCTATGGCTAATTCGTCCATTATCTTTCTTTTAAGCTCTTGCTTAGCTTTTTCATCGCCATGAGTCAAAAATATCTTTTTTAGTTGAAATTTTTGAGGTTTTAGCCAATTTAAAATTCCTTCTTGATCGCAATGAGCTGAATAAGAAAATAAAGTCAAAATCTCGGCTTTAATATTTAAATTCTCGCCTTCAAGAAAAACATCTTTTTCGCCATCTAAAATTTTTCTCCCTAGCGAACCTTCAGCTTGATAACCAACAAAAAGAACAGTTGTTTTTCTATCTTCAATATAATTTTTTAAAATTTTTAAAATTTTTCCACCGGTTACCATTCCTGAACCAGCCAAAATTATTTTTGGATTTGGAGACAAAAACATTTCTCTTTCACCTTCGTTATCCTGGACTATTTTTAAATATTCTTGGTTAAAAATTCCTTGGCTTAAAATGTTTTTAGCAGATTCCTGATTAAGATATTCAGAATATTTTTCATAAATTCGTGAAATTTTTAAGGCCAAGGGGCTATCAAGAAAAATTTTTATCCCTGGGATTTTCTTTTCTTCAATTAGTTGTTGAATGTCAAAAATAATTTCTTGCGCTCTTTCTAAAGCAAAAGCAGGTATGATCAAAATTCTTTTTTCATAAATAATTTTTTCTAAAATTTTTTCTAAAATCTCTCGGCGGTTTTCTAAATTTTCATGATTTCTATCTCCATAAGTAGATTCTAATATTAAATAATCAACTGGAGGCAATTTTTCTAAATTTTGAGTCAAACTTTTTCCTTTATTTCCCAAATCTCCTGAAAAAACTATATTATTAATTTTGATAAAAGCTGAACCTAAAATATGACCAGAATTATAAAATTCAATTTCAAAATCGTCAAGATTAAATTTCTGATGATAATCAATTGTTTGCCATCTTCCCATTATTTTTTCAACATCTTCTTTTTGATATAAATTTTCTTTATCCATTTCACGACAATTTTCTTCAATAATTTTTTGAGAATCAAGTAAAATTTCTTCGGCTAATTCTTTTGTTGGCAAAGTGCTATAAATATAACCTCGAAAACCTTCTTTTAAAAGCTTGGGCAATCTACCGACATGATCTAAATGAGCATGGGTAATTAAAACAGCTTTGATATCTTCAGCTTCATAGGGAAAAGGTAAAAAATTTTCCAAAGAACAAGACTTTTCTTTCTGTACTAACCCGCAATCAATTAAAATTTTTGATTTATCCTCTAACAAAAAATTGGAACCAGTGACTGTTTGAACTCCTCCGTAAAAATAAATTTTCATCTTATAATTATTATAAATGAAAAAAGAATCATCAGCTGGAGCAGTTATTTTTTTTGAGAAAGAAGGAAAAAGAGAATATTTGCTTTTGAATTATTTAGGTGGACACTGGGGATTTCCCAAAGGCCATATTGAACTTAACGAAAATTCAATAAAAACGGCAATAAGAGAAATTAAAGAAGAAACTGGCTTAGATATTAAGATTATCAAAGGTTTTGAAAAAAAAATTACTTATTCATTCCGACACAAAGGAGAATTCATTATTAAAGATGTCATTTTTTATTTAGCTAAAGTAAAATCTCAACAAGTCAGACTTTCAAAAGAACATAAAGGATACGTTTGGTTGCCCTACAGAGATGCTTATAATTTAGTAACCTATGAAAAAGATATTTTAAGGTCAGCAGAATTTTTTTTAAATAAAATTCAAACAAAAAATTTTGGCTTCACTTTAGTTGAACTCCTATTAGTCCTTTCTATGATTTTGATTCTTTTTTCAATTACTTCGCAAATTTTCAAACCAACAGCTTACATAAAAAAAACAAGAGACATCAAAAGAATTACTGATTTAAAAGCATTGGATGTTGCTTTAAAAGCTTATTTGATAGCAACCACTTCTCCAAATTTAGGCCCGGCAAATGAAGGAGTCGACGAGGCTAGTCCAACAATTTTTATCTCTATCCCCTTCGATAAAGAAAATATTCAAACTGTAACAACTTCATGGAATAGTAAAACTTATTACTTTTCTCAAGCAAGTTCAACTGAATATTTTAAAAATAACGGTCAAGGTTGGTTGCCAGTAGATCTCAGTTTTTTGCCTTATCCGCCTCTGTTCGCTTATCCTGCTGATCCTTTGAATTCTTATGATAAAAAATTTTTTTATTCTTATGTTTTTAAACGATCAAGTTCAACTTACGAAATTAACGCTAACCTAGAATATGAAAATTATAAACAAGGAAATCCCGAAGATAAGGTAAGCACTGATGATGGCGATAATCCAAATATTTATGAAATTGGCAATGACGAAACTTTAATGCCTAATAATTTGTATTAGTTCCTAAAAACAAAATAATACTGAAAACAATTAATATCATCTCTATTAAAACAGGAAGTAAGTAATTTTTATTTTTAAATTCGAAATGAAAACTTTTGTGAAAATTAAGATAAAAATTAAAAAATCTGAGTTTAGGAAAAAAATTTTTTAATAAAAGAGTAAAAAGATCAGGGAAGATAGCGCCCACCCCTCCAAAAATAGCAATTTTTTTAAAAGAAAAATCAATCTTGTTCAGAAAATAAAATGTAAAAATAATGAAAAACAAAAACTCCGAGACCACCAAAAGCCAAACTTTTAAATCCCAATTTTTTATTGACTTATATTTATCTTTGGGGAATATATTAAGATCTAAATGAGGTAAACGATCAAAAAGATGATGTGATATAAAACCAATCAAAAAAGCAATGTAGATATTTTTTGTTAATGATAAACTTAAAGCTGAACCAGCAAAGAAATGAACTCCCCCAAGCATCAAACAACTTCGTTAATAATCTTTTCAAAAATGACTGGGTAATTTTGAGCTATCTCGGCTAAAACTTTCCTATCAAGATCAATGTTTTTTTCTTTTATTGAATGAATAAAGTCATTATATCTCAATCCTCTTTCTTTTAAAGCAGCGTTAATCTTTACTTGCCATAATCTTCTAAAGTTTCTCTTTTTTTGCTTTCTTCCAATATAGGCATATTTATAAGCATGTAAAATTGCTTCTTTGGCAGATCTTTTTTTCGTTCTATATGGTCTTCTAAAGCCTTTGACCAATTTTAGTATTTTCCTTCTTTTCTTAGTTTTAATTTTTCCTCTTTTAACTCTTGCCATTAATATTCTTCTTCGGGATATTCTTCGCTAACTTTTTCTTTCTTTTTTTCAGGAATATCAGAAACAACAGCTTGAGTAATCAAAAGCAAACTAGCAATTGAAACAGCGTTTTCTAGAGCAACTCGAGTAACCTTAGTAGGATCAATAACCCCAGCTAGATATAAATCTTCATATTGAAGCGTAGCGGCATTAAAGCCAAAACCATCTTTACTATTTTTTACCTTATCAACGACAATAGCTGGATCAACGCCAGCATTTTGAGCTATTTGTCGAATAGGAGCTTCAATTGATTGAGCAACAATTTTTGCACCAATATATTCAGCTATATTTTCCTTAGCTAATTTTTCTATTAATTCTTCTAATTTTGATGAAGTTCGTAAAAAAGTAACGCCACCACCAGGGATAATTCCTTCTTCTAAGGCTGCCTTGGTTGCCGAAATAGCATCTTCAATTCGATGTTGTTTTTCTTTTTGTTCAACTTCTGTTGCTGCGCCAACTTTTATTACTGCGACGCCTCCTGCTAATTTAGCCAATCTTTCCTGAAGTTTTTCACGATCATACTCAGAAGTTGTTTTTTCAATTTGAGTTTTAATTTGTTGAATTCTTTTCTCAATTTCTTTTTTCTCTCCTTTGCCACCAACAATTGTGGTTGTATCTTTAGTAACAATGACTTTATGGGCTTCTCCCAATTGATGTAAGTCAGTATGCTCTAACTTAAGACCGAGATCTTCGGAAATAACTTGGCCACCAGTAACAACAGCGATGTCTTGAAGCATTTCTTTTCGACGATCACCAAATCCAGGCGCCTTAACACCAACGGAAACTAAAACTCCTTTTAATTTATTAACAACCAAAGTAGCCAGAGCTTCGCCTTCAAGATCTTCTGCAATAATTAAAATTTGTTTTCTTCCGCTTTGAACAACTTTTTCTAAAAGAGGGACTAATTCATGAATTGAGCTTATTTTTTTATCAGTAATTAAAATTAGAGGGTTTTCTAAAATTACTTCCATTTTTTCTGGGTTAGTGATCATATAGGGACTGACATAACCACGATCAAATTGAAGCCCTTCAACAATTTCATAAGAAAGACCAATTGTTTGCGATTCTTCAACGGTTACAACCCCATCTTTAGTAACTTTTTCCATTACTTCGGCAATTAAATTACCGATCTCTTCATCTCTTGAAGAAATTGTCGCTACATGAGCTGTGTCTTCTTTGCCTTTAATTGGTTTAGAAATTTTTTTCAATTCTTCAATGACAAGTTTAGATGACTTCTCCATCCCCCTTTGCATTCCCAAGGGATCAACGCCAGCAGAAACATTTTTTAATCCTTCGTTAATTAAAACTTTAGCCAATAAAGTTGCGGTTGTTGTCCCATCGCCAGCAAGATCATTCGTCTTCTCGGCAACTTCTTTAACCAATTGAGCCCCAAGATTTTCAACTTTATCTTCTAGCTCAATTTCTTTGGCAATAGTTACTCCATCGCGAGTAATTGTTGGAGAACCATAACCTTTATCCAAAACAACCGCTCTTCCTTTTGGTCCTAAAGTGACAATAACTGAATTAGCTAATTTATTAATTCCTTTCAAAAGTTTTTTTCTTGCTTTTTCGTCAAAAATTATTTGCTTTGGCATTTTAAAAAAATTTTTTTAATTCGACTTACTCGATTATGGCTAAAACATCATCTTCTCTAACAAAATAATATTCTTTATCGTCAATTTTAATCTCATCAGGAGCATATTTTTTAAAAATAACTGTTTGCCCCTCTTTAATTGTTAACGACACTCTTTCTCCTTTTTCATTTAATTTTCCTGGACCAACAGATATAACTTTTCCCTTGATAGCTCTTTCTTCTCTAACTGTTTCAGGAATAACAATTCCTCCCTTAGTAACTTCATCTTCTTTGATTGGCTCAATCAAAATATAATCGTTCATTGGTTTAAGCTCCATTTTTAGACAATTTAAAATTAATTCGACCGAGCCTCACCGAATTTAGGCGGGCTAAATTTTATTTTGATAATTTATTAATTTAATTATACCATATCTGTCAAGAGAAATAAGAGTAAGCATTAAAAATAAAGTATAATTATTTATATAGCCATAGTCAATTCTTTAATTAGGAGGGGTGCCGGAGTGGTCCAACGGAACGGTTTGGAAAACCGTGTCCCTGAATAAGGGACTCGTGGGTTCGAATCCCACCCCCTCCGAAAACACCACAATATGTTCAACTACTAATAAGTTAATGAAAATGGTTTTTGGCAGTAATTTTAGAGGGGGTGGGCGAGAACCCATAGTCAACCCAATGAATAAAAAGTACAAAATTTGAACGAGAGCAAAAGAATAATCGTTTGAGGTCAGAATATGGAGTTTATCGTTTTCGAATCCCACCCCCTCCGCTATAAACATAGTTCAACAAACTTACACACTTAATCAATATTATAAACAAATAATGATAAATCAAATAAAATTATTTAGTAGCATTGTAAATTGCCTGTATTTCTGCATCAGATAATGCGCGATTGTAAATATGAACCTCATCAATGAGACCATTAAATATTTCCGTTCCTGCGGCATATCCACTTATATTAACTGATTCATTATTAGAATTAATATTTCCGCTTAAGCTTGCCGATGCTACTTTTAAACCATTCCAATATAATTTAACATTGTAATTATCATACGTTCCAACAAGATGTACCCATTGACCAACAGGAAGATTTTGATTATAAATAGCCGAGCCCTTGGAACCACCTGAATTTTGAACTATAAAATATGTTTCATAAGGAGAAGGTCCTTGTGACAAGGCAAAAGCAAAATTAATATTATTGCCTTTTATTAAAATTTTTTTATAACTACCATAAGAATTAGTATTCACCCATGCCTCAATCGTAATTCCATTCGCAATATTTAAACTTGTCCCATTCCCGCAATCTACACGATCGTCCACTCCATCAAAATTTAAAGCACCGCTAATTTTGCCCGTTGTCCAACCCGAAGTAGCAGTCCAGTTAAAATTATAAAGACTTCCATTATTTCCATAACCGCTTAAATCATAAGCAATAGTACCTGTGCCTTCGTCAAATGTCCAATAACCTACTAAACCTGAATGAGGAGAAGGAATAAATAAATCACTACCAACTTCATATAAAGTTAACTCAAAACCGCCATCGCTTATCATTTTACTAATATTTTCAGGGCTTTCAAATCTTGCAGTAAACTTGTAACGACCTTGCTTTACTTGATAAGCGTAGAAATAATCTTTATTATTTAAAGGGTCAACTGGCAAAACAGAAACTGTCAGAATTTTTCCTAAGTTTAAATTTACCGGTAACCAACCACTACCATCAACATTTAAATAATTTCCAGAAACTTGACAACGATAAGAATAAGGAGAAAAAACAGAGACCAAATTATAATTCCCACACGTTGAACTAGAATCGGGCAAAGAAGTATAGATAATATTTTCCTGGCCAAGATTTATAGAATTTTCAGTGGAAAGAATAGTTTTTAAAGCAGTATCTAAGAGTTGAAGGTCATTAATTCTTTTTGCATCTCTTGATTTTCTAAAAATATCTATGCTATTCCAAATATAAAAAAAAGAGGTAAACAAAATCGAGATAACGCCTAAGGCGACAAGCACTTCGATAAATGTCATTCCTTTATTACTTTGCGAAAAATATCCCATAGATTATTCCAGAAAGAAAAATTAAAGATAGGATTAAAATTAGAAAATTTGGCAAGATAAAATATTCTTTCTTTTTTAATTTTAAATAAATTAAACAAAGAATCAAAAGGTTAAAACCTAAAAATATTTCACTAACTAAATCTATAAGTTTAATTAAAGAAAGTGGCTCAAAAAAAGCAAAAGGTAAAATTGAAACTAATATTATTAAATTAACAATTTTAGGTGAAATTTTATAATCATAAATAAGGCCTCTTTTTAGATAAAAAGCCATATCAACAAAAGTAATATTTAAAGTAACAAATAAAATAGCGAAAACTAAAAATAATTTTGGTAAATAAGGAGAAAGACTTTGTAAAGATTCTTCGCTAACTTTTCCTCCTAAAAAACCAACAACAACCAAAGTATAAATAAGATAAAGTAATACAATTGTCAAAAGACTAAAAAAATTTATTTTGAAATAAGATTTTTTATTTCCACCAATTAAATCGAAAACAATCGGCATAGCCGAAGTTCCGGATAAAGCAAAAAGTAAAATTCCATAAGGTAAAAATGGCTGAGAATTATTTTTTAAAGCTAAGCCAATATTTTGAAAATTAAGATTAGGCAAGATCATTAAAATGATGAAAAAGAAAACGATTAAAATACCAATAGTTAAAATTGACTCCATTTGCGAAAAAATACGAAGATCTTTGAAAATAAAATAAAGATTAAAAATAGCAAACAAAATTTTAATAATTAAAGGACTTAATGGTAAAATCAATGACCAAAATTTAGCCAAAGCAATAAAATAAATTAAAAAAACACCCAGCATTCCAAAATAATCAAAAAACCAAACTAGATGCTTCATTAAAGGATGGAGATAAATTCCAGCTAAGCCAGGTAAATTATGTTTTTCTTTAGTTTGAAATAAAATTTCACCAAAGATTAAATGTAAAATTAAAAAACTGCATAGAAAAAAAATTAACCAGAAAAAAAAATAATAACCACTTTGCCAAAAACTATAAGGCAAAACAAAAATTCCTAAACCAATAATAGTGCTAACAATGACAAAATAAGCTTTTAAATCATTACTGAATTTCATTTTTTCTAATCAATCTTTCGATATAACTAAGAGCCCATAAAATAATTAAGCTTAAAATAGTAGCCCAAATTCCTTCAAAATAGTAACCAACGCCAATAGCTGAACCAATTGCTGTTGTTACCCATAAAGCAGCAGCAGTAGTAAGACCAATAATTTTTTCTTCGTGTAAAAAAATAAGTCCTGCGCCTAAAAATCCTATACCAACAACTATATTAGCCAGAACCCTTGACGAAGCATTCGGTTCTAAAATATTCCCAAGATAGCTAAATAAAGCCGCGCCTAAAGCAACTAAGGCAAATGTTCTTAAACCAGCTTGTTTTTTAAAAAAACTTCTTTCTAGCCCAATAAATGATCCTAAAGCAGCAGCTAAAAATAAACGATAAACTATTTCCCAATCGACTAATGAGGAAATATGCATATCAGCTATTTAATTCAATTTCAGTTTTGACAAAATTAACAAATTTTTCGACCAAAATTTCTGAATTCTCTTCCCAAATTATCTTTCCTGGTCCTCTTTCTGCCTTGTCAACTATATCGTGAAAATAACTTTCGGTTCCACCTGAATTTAACAATACCCCCATTGGTTTTTCTTCTTCAAAAGCAGCAGTAAATTCGTTTAAAGTGCCTATTCGACCACAAATAAATAGGACTCCATCGCCCATTTTAATTAAAAGTAAATTCCTACCACTATAACCTTCTCCAGAATATAAAATTACATGATGATAATCAGTTGGTAATTTATATAACTTTGTATGTTCCCTGTAGCTTCTTGCCGGAGAAATACCTATGACAAAACCATCATTTTCAAAAGCACCTTTAGCAACCCACAAAGGAACGCCAGTTGTTGCCCCAGTCAAAATAACACATTTTCTTTCAGCCAAACTTTTACCCAAATTATAAGAAATTTGATAAATATCTTCGCGACAAGGACTCGTAACTGCAGCCCCAGAAATAACTATTTTTATTTGCGGATGAGGAATGTCCATTTTAATAATTTTGATAACCTAAGACTAAATCACTAGCTAATTTCATTTTTTTCTTTCTTCTTAAAATATTAGTTGATTTTTTGGCGAAAAAATGACTCTGACCAGTAATTTGTCTTAGAATTTTTCCTCTCTTAGTAATCTTAAATCTTTTTAAAAATGATTTTCTAATTTTATTCATGGTAATAACCATTAATTTGGTAGTCCCAAAATAATTAATAAAAAATTTGAGGATTTTTTAATTGGTTGTGCAATTTTATAATTTATGATTTCGCTTAAAATATTTAAAAAATTATTTAATTTTTCCTCAGCTAGTTCATGAAAATTTCTTTCTCGACCTTTAAGCACTAACTTGATTTGAACTTGATGACCTTTAGTTAAAAATTCTTTGGCCATTTCTGCTTTTCTCTTAAGATCATAAACAGCTTCGCGAAAGCTAATTCTTATCTCCTTTGTTTCTTTTTGTTCTTTCTTGGCCTTCCTTTCTTTTTTCTCCTTCTGATAAAGAAAAGTACCATAATTTCCTAGCTTAACAACAATTGGATTTTGTTGAGAATTAATCAAAATCAAATCATTATCATTTTCATTAGCAATTTTTTCAGCTTCAGCCAAGGAAAAAATCCCCATTTGCTTATTATCAGTTCCAATAAGTCTTACTTTTTCTGGCCTAATTTTTAAAATCTTTGGATCAGTCAACTTAATGATAAAATTATATCATAAAATGTTTATTTTAGGAATAGAAACAACTTGCGATGAGACAGGTATTGCCTTAATTGAAACTAAAGAAAATAAAGTGAGAATTTTAAAAAAAGAACTTAGATCGCAATATAAAGTTCATCAAAAGTATGGAGGAATTGTGCCAATTCTAGCCGCTCGAGAACATAAAAAAAATTTACCTATTCTTTTAAAGAATATTGAGGATGATTTTGATTTAAGAAAAATTGATTTTCTAGCTTTTTCTATTGGACCAGGACTTTTGCCTGCCTTAGTTAGCGGCAAAGAATTTGTCCAAGATCTAGCTAAAAAATTAAATAAAAAAATTATTCCTGTTGATCATTTAAGAGCTCATTTTTATTCTAGTTTTATCAAGGATAAAAATGGATGGCAAGAAATTAAAGAAATTGATTTTCCTCTTTTAGTTTTAATTGTCTCTGGTGGTCATACAAATTTATATCTTTTTAAAAATTGGTACGAAAAAAGAAAATTAGGCGAAACTTTAGATGATGCTGCTGGCGAAGTTTTAGATAAATGCGCTCGTTACTTAGGATTACCATATCCAGGAGGACCAGAAATTGAAAAATTAGCAAAAAAAGCAAAAAATTATTTCCCCTTACCCAAACCAATGCTTCAAAGAGGTTATAATTTTAGTTTCTCAGGATTAAAAACAGCTTTTATTGAATTAGTTGATGAAATTAAAAATTATAAAAAAATCGATGAAGAAATTCCTAATCTTTGTTTTTCTTTGCAAAAAACTATTTTTGAAATTTTAATTTATAAATTGGAAAAGACGAAAGAAAATTTTAACGTCAACGGGATAGCCTTATCCGGTGGTGTTTCCGCTAATCAAATTTTAAGAAAAATGGTAAAAAAACATTTTCCCAAGGATAAAATTTATTTTCCTGAAAAACAATTAGCAACTGATAATGGTCTAAATATTGCCTTTAGCGGTTATCTTCTTTTAAAAAACGGAGCTGTTCCTTTAAATTATCAAGAAATTGATATTTATTCAAGGTCTACTTAACAGCACAAGAACGACAAAGTTCTGCTGCTGGATCAATCTTCAATCTTGTTTCTTCAATTTTTTGACCGCATTTATCACAAAAACCATAATTCCCTCTCTCAATTTTCTTTAATGCTTTTTCTACCTTTTTTAATCTTTCTTTCAAAACTTCTTCTCTCAAGTGTGTTTCTTCTTTATACTCATAACGATCAGCAATTTCATCAGAAGCAGAAACTGGTTCTTTTAAAACTTCTTCAGCTTCTTCTTCATAACTTCTAAGCATTAATTTTAATTCATCCCTTTCTTGCTCTAATTTGGTTTTTATTTCTTCCAGGTTCATCTAAAAAAACTAAAAATTTCTTTAATGCCCATTTCTGTAGTTGAATAGATAAGATAATTATCAACGATTGTCCAAATAATTTTAAAATTATCTCCAAAATTTAAAATTCGATAAGAATAGCCTTCTTGTTTTTTAGTCACAAAATTATTTTTTGTTTTTGGCGCTTCAAGTCCTAAAAATAATGTTTTTAAATCCTCTTTCATATTAAGTTTTTCCCAATTCTGATTAAATTTTTCAACTTTATCCTTATCTTTTACTCCAAAAATTAAAATTGGATACTTACGAGTATAACCATAATAAATTATAAATCCATAATCTCCAGTTAGATTATTTTTAAAATCGCTAATTTTAGATTGAGAAATTTTTGTTGGTTTTATAAAATAATCAAAGAAAAAATCATATGGGACGTTGTTTCCTTGATAAAGAAAATTAACATTAATTTTAGTTCCAGCATATTCTTGAAGAGAAAGAAAATCTTCTATTTTTTTTTGCCACGAAGAAAAATCTAATTTTTCAAGATTAACTTCTTCTGAGGAAAAATCTGTTAAAAATGATATTCCCTGAGATGTTTGAACTTTTATTTTAGGAAAAGTTGACTCTGTTGGTGTCGTAATTGAAATTTTGGCAGTAGGAGTCGTGATAGTTGTTTTCGATATTGGCTTAGTTTCTGTTGAAATCTTTATACCTAAAATCGAGGTCGATGTTGTTTCTTTTATTGTTGACGTTGTGACTACTATTGGCATTGTTTTTGTCGCCATTGATACTGTTGTCGTCGGCGTTATTGTTGATATTGTTATTGTCGATGTCGTTATTGTTGATGTTGCCGGTGTTATTGTTGATATTTTCGCAGGTACTGTTGCAACTGGAAATAAAATAACCGTAGAAGTTGGTGTTATAATTTTTGCTTCTTCGCTCTTTTTTCCTTCCTTAGATTTAAAAATAGATTTAAATTTTTCTTGTGGTTTTAAAAATAAAATTAAGAGGAAAATTAAAACAACACTTCCTCCAAGTAAAAAAAATTTATATAGATTAAATGATAACCTAGGTTTAGGCTCTGGAGCCTTTTTGAAAATTTCCTCTTCGTTCGTTTCTTCTTGCAAAATTTCTGGCCTTGGCCTAAACGATAGTTCTCTTTCTTTCTGAGGAGTATAAAAAATTTCTTCCTTTGAAGGTTCCTCTTGAACAAGGTTTTCTTCTGGAGGCAAAATTTCTGTTGGTTTAGGAATAGGAATTTCAACTTTCTGAGTTGATGGTTGAGATATTATTCTTTCTGTTTGTTTTTCTTCTTCTTTCTCAACTTCTGGATAAATTAATCCTGCTTCTTTTTGAGGCTGAATCACTTCTATCTTTTCTTTAATTTCTTCAGACGGTTCAGTAATCGTTTCTTTCGATCCTTCGATCTTTTGTGCTACAGGAATTTCAATCTCTTCTTCTTTGTGTTCGATTTCTTTAGTTGGAGGAACTTCTTCTTTTAAAAGTTCTTCAGCAGTTAAAATCTTGTAGGAAATTTTTTTATCTTGATCTTCCGGCATCTTTTAAAGAAACATAAATTCTTCCATCTTCACCAATTTGTTTAACTAAAACATCCAGTTTCTCTCCGATTTTCATTTTGCCTTCAATATTTTTGATATCTTCATTTTTTTTATCAGTAATTTCAGAGATATGAAGTAAAGCTGTTTTTTGAGGAGTTAATTCTAAAATTACGCCGAAGGGTAAAATTTTAATAACCTTGCCACTGATAATTTCTCCAACCTTTAAAGAATCACTTATAATTTTAATCCAATTTTTAGCTAAATCAACGTCTTCATACCTTTCTCCGCTAATAAAAATTAAACCATCAGGATGAATATCAATTTTGGTATTAGTTGCAGCAATAATTTCATTAATTGTTTTTCCTCCGCTGCCAATAACTAACCCTATTTTCAAAGGATCAATCTTCATAGAATCAACCTTAAGAGCCAAAGAACTAACGTATTTCCTTGGTTCTTTGATAACATCTTCCATCTTCTCTAAAATTTTATTCCTAGCAATTTTTGCTTTTTCTAAAGTATTCTTTATTTGCTCAAGATTTAAACCTTCAACTTTAACATCTAATTGAATAGCAGTTATCCCTTCTTTAGTTCCAGCAACCTTAAAATCCATTGCCCCAAAAAAATCTTCCGGTCCTTGAATATCAGTTAAAAGCTCATAATTATCATCTGATTCATAAACCATACCAATACTTATTCCTGCAACATGTTTTTCTACTGGGACCCCAGCTGACATCAAGGCTAAAGAACTGGCACAAACCGATCCCATTGAAGTAGACCCATTTGAAGATAAAACTTCGGAAACTGTCCTCACAGTATAAGGAAAAACTTCTTGAGAAGGAACTAAATTTCTTAAGGCTTTTTCAGCTAACTCACCATGACCAATTTCTCTTCGTGACGGACCCTTATTTGGGCCTATTTCGCCAGTTGAATAAGGAGGAAAATTATATTGATGCATAAAATGTTTCATGCCTTCATATCCTATTTCCTTTAAGATAAGTTCTTCCCCTGGTCCCGCTAAAGTTACAGTTGAGAGAATATGAGTTAAACCACGTTTAAAAAGAGCTGAACCATGCGCTCTTGGCAAAATATCAATTTCCATAGTTATGGGACGAATTGCATCAAGATTTCTGCCATCTGGTCTTTTTCTTTCTTCTAAAACATTTTGTTGAAAAATTTTTTTAAATTTTTTATTAAGAATATTTAAAACATAGGGAGAATCCTCGCCAAAATCTTCTTCATTAAGCAAAGAAAAAATACTTGCCCAATTTTTATCTCCTTCTTCATTGCTAAAAAGTAGGTTTTTTAAATTAATTTTTCTTTTTTCTAAAAATTCTTCTAAAATCTCTTCTGCTTTTTGATAGTTTCCTTCTTTAAGTTCTATTCTGTTTTCTTTATTTTTTGTACTCTCCTCGATAAAATTAATAATTTTTTTAATTTCTTGATGAGCTAATTGAACTCCAATCAAAATTTTATCTTCGCCAATTTCCTTGCCTTCAAATTCAATCATATTAATTTTATTTTTAGTTCCAGAAACAAAAAGTTCAACTGACAAATCGTCTAACGATTGAATTTTAAAACCACTAACTGGTCCTTGCCAAGGGATTTTTAAATATTCTAAAGCAAAAGAACTACCCAAAAGAGCCAAAAGAGCAGGATCGCTTTCGGGATTATAGGACAAAACTGTATTTACTATTTGCGTTTGATAGCGAAAATTTGAAGGGAAAGCTGGTCGAAGACTTCGATCAATTAATCGAGCATTCAAAATTGATGTCAAAGTTGACTTTGATTCTCTTCTGACAAATCTACTTCCAAAAATTTTTCCTGCAGCATAAAATTTTTCCTCATAATCAACAGTTAAAGGCAAAAAGTCTGATTGCGGCAATTCTTGCCCTAAATTAACAACAGTCATTACTATTGTTTCTTTACTTTTTGTAAGCAAAGAAATCATCGATCTTTCTGCCCAATCATTTATTTCAAACTCAATATCTAAATTTTCACTTTGATAATGATAAATTTCTTTCATTTTTAAATTAAAATCAAGTCTTTTAGTTCATTTAAATCATAATAAAAATCAGCTAGATCCTTAAGCTTAACAGACGTTGTTTGACCAAAACCAGCAATCTCAACTTGCTTTCCCCTATTTTGCAAATATTCAACTAAATAATCAAAATCACTGTCTCCAGTAACTAAAATAATAGCATCGGCTAAGTCGCTAAATCTAACAACATCAACAGCCATGCCAACATCCCAATCAGCTTTTTTGGTGCCATCAGGATAAATTTGAATTTCTTTAATTCTTAGATGAATTCCCTGAGAGATTAAAGCTTCAAAAAAATCAAATTCTTTAGGAGTAAATTCAGAACGAATGACATAAGCAAAAGCATGGATTAATTTTCTTTCGCCAATTAAAAAATCAATTAATTTTTTAAAGTCAACTTTGGCGCCATAAAGATTTTTAGCTGAATGATAAATATTTTGAGTATCAATAAAAACATTAACTCTTTGAAATTCTTTCGCGAATGGGTTCATAGTCTTAATTCATCCGTGATTTTTCGATAACGATGATAAGATTCTTTTTTAAGATAATTTAAAATTTTTCTTCTTTGGATAATTTTCAAAATTAAACCTCTCTTTGAATTTTTATCTTGTTTATTTTGATTTAAATGTCTCTGTAAATTTAAAATTTCTTCAGTTAAAAGAGCGATCTGTATCTCGGGGCTTCCAGTATCTTTTTCATGCTTGCCAAATTTTTTAATTATTTCTTGAATTTTTTCTTTTACCTTTACCATTGTATTATAATTTTATCATAAAGATAAATAAAAACAAAATGGAAAAATATCTGTTAAAATACGAAGGTTATTTATCCTTGGAAAAAGGAAGAAATCAAGGAACGATTAAAGAATATTTAAGAAAAATAAAATTTTTTCTTAAATGGTTAGAAAAAAATAAATTTAATAAAATTAACGATGAGATTATTTATAATTTTCGTTCTTATCTAAATAAAAAGGGCCTTTCACTTAAAACTCAATCTTATTATTTAATTGCCTTGAGAAACTTTTTAAAGTTTTTACAAAAAAAAGGTAAAAATATTTACGATCCTTTGAAAATTGAATTGCCCAAACTTCCAGAAAGAGAAATAAACATTATGACCGATGAAGAATTAAATAGGCTTTTAACTTCTGCCAATGGAGAAGATTTAAAATTTTTAAGGGATAAAGCTTTATTAGAAACTTTATTTAGTACTGGCCTAAGAGTTTCTGAACTTTGTTCTTTAAATCGAGATATTGATCTAAACAAAAAAGAAATAAGAGTTAGAGGAAAAGGAGGAAAAATTAGATTAGTTTTTCTTTCAGAAACAGCAAAATTATATTTAAAAAAATATCTTGAAAAAAGAACTGACAAAGAACCGGCTTTATTTGTTAGCCTAAGCAAAAGCTCAAAATTTAACAGATTAACCCCAAGAGGTGTTGAGAAAATTATTAAATACTATGCTAAGAAAGCTGGTGTAATTAAAAAAATAACTCCCCATACATTGAGACATCAATTTGCTACTGATCTTTTAATGGCTGGAGCAGATTTAAGAGCTATCCAGCTTTTACTAGGTCATAAAAATTTACAAACAACACAAATTTATACTCATTTAACCAATAAAGAACTAAAAGAAATTCATCAAGCTTTTCACGGAAGAAGAAGGAATTAACCACAACCTCCAGAGCTTTCTCCACATTCTAAACAAGTATAACAACTTCCTGTTCTTGTCGTCATTCCGCCACAATACTTACAAGGCGGTCCAGCTAAATTATTATTTTCTTTGACAAACGTTAAGTTATTTTCAATTAATTTTGGGTGTTCTTTTAAAATTACTTTTTCTTTGATTTCAAGGCCTATTTCTCCAAGTTCCTCAGGCGTTAAAAATCTTAAAGCTAAATATTTAAAGATATAATCAATAATTGAACTAGCAATTGGGATATCTTCGTTATTGGTAATTCCCATTGGCTCAAACCTCATATAAATAAATTTATTAGCTAATTCTTTTAAAGGAACTCCATATTGTAAAGCAATTGAAACAGCTATGGCAAAAGCATCTAAAAGACCTGCTAAAGTGCTTCCCTGTTTTGACATTCGTATAAATATTTCTCCCAAAGAACCATCTTCAAAAATACTGTAAGTTAAATATCCTTCGTGATTAGCAACTGAAAATTTATGTGTTTCCGATTGTCTCACTAATGGTAATTTTTTTCTTTCTATTTTTTCTTTTGATTTTTTCTCTTTATTTTCTGCATAAAGAGCTTGAGTTGCCTTAGAACCATCACGATAAACAGCAAAACATTTTATCCCAAGTTTCCAAGCAGTAAAATAAGCATCGTAAATTTCTTGAATTGTGATTTCATTCGGCATATTAAATGTCTTCGAAATTCCACCAGAAATAAATGGTTGAACTGCGGCTACCATTTTTACATGCCCTAACCAATGAATATATCTTTTACCTCCTGGAGATTTAATGGCACAATCAAAAATTGGCAAATGTTCCTCTTTAAGATATGGCGCGGTCTCAATGTTTTGTGTTTCTTCAAGATGCTTAATAATATCTTTTATCTGATTTTCATTATAGCCAAGCCTCATTAAAGCTAAAGGTACTGTTTTATTTACAATTTTCATATATCCTCCTCCAACAAGTTGTTTCATTTTCACCAAAGCAAAATCAGGTTCAATGCCTGTAGTATCAGCATCCATCATAAAAGAAATAGTGCCTGTAGGAGCAATTACTGTTGCTTGTGCATTTCTAAAACCATATTTTTCTCCAAATTCTATAACTTCATCCCAAATTTCTTTTGCTTTTGCTAAAATTTCCTTGTTAAATTTATTTTCTTTCACATTTTTCAAATAACTTCTATGCATTTTCATTACTTCTGTCATTGATTCTTCATTTTTTTTATATTCTGGGAATGGACTAAGCTTACCAGCAATTTCAGCTGATAGCTTATAAGCAGTTCCTGTCATAAGTGCCGTAATAGATGCTGCCAAATCTCTTGCCTGGTCGCTATCATAAGGAAGACCTAAGGCCATAATCAAGGCTCCTAAATTTGTATAGCCTAGGCCAATAGTCCTATATTTTTTAGTCTCTTCGGCAATTTTTGGATGAGGGTAATCTGCTTTAGAAATTAAAAGATCTTGAGAAAGAAATATCACTCTTGCAGTATGTATAAATGCAGGCACATCAAAACTTCCATCATCTTTTAGAAATTTAAGAAGATTAATTGAGGCCAAATTACAAGATGTCCAATTAAGAAAAACATATTCAGAACAAGGATTAGTTGCTTCAATCTTTCCTGAATTTTTACAAGTATGCCATTTTTGGATAATATCGTCAAATTGAACTCCTGGATCGCCACATTCCCACGCTGCCTTAGCAATTTCCCATAAAATATCCTTAGCTTTATAAATTTGAGCGATTTCTCCAACTGTTCGATAATATGTTTTCCACTCTCCATCTCTAGCAGCAGATTCCATTAAAGCATCGGGTATCCGTACTGAATTATTAGCATTTTGAAAAAAAATATTCTGCCATAAAGAATTATTCATATCCGCCATATTATATCCTGCTTCCATAAATGCTTTAACTTTATTTTCTTCTTCTGCTTTAACTCTTATAAAATCTATAATCTCAGGATGATCTGCGTTTAAAATTACCATTTTTGCTGCTCTGCGTGTACTTCCTCCACTTTTCACACTCCCGGCAACAGCGTCAGCTGCTCTCATAAAAGAAATTACACCAGACGAGTTTCCTCCAGTTGAAAGTTTTTCTCTTTTAGCTCTTAATTTTGATAAATTAACTCCGGAACCAGAACCGCCCTTAAAAATCATCCCTTCGATTTTTATCCAATCTAAAATTGATTCCATATTATCCTCAACATCAAGAATAAAACAAGCTGACATTTGCTGAGACCTTCCTTCAACGCCAACATTAAACCAAACAGGTGAATTAAAAGTTGCGTATTGATGCAAAATAATGTAAGTTAATTCTTTTTCGTAAATTTCAGCTGACCTTTCGTCAAAATAACCTTGTTCTATCCCAAATTTTTTAAAAGTTTTGGCTATTCTATCAATAATTTCCTTTAATGATTTTTCTTGTTTTCCTCTGTTAACTTTAAAATATTTAGAAGCTATTATATTAATTGCATTTTGACTATAAAAATTAGGGAACTCAACATCGTCCATTTTAAAATCAGAACCAAAAATTTCAGCTTTTGTTTTTACCCATTCAACCTCATCATAAGGATGCGTATTTCCTTTAATAAAAAATTTTCGAATTAACTCAGGCCATTTTTCTAAAAATTGATTTTTCATTTTGGTTTTTGTATTCATTTTTAAAAATTAAAAATTCAATCTTTGACCTTAATCTCTTAAGTAAGCTTATTATTCTCTTAAAAATTATTTTTTGTCAAGTTTTAAAATTTGAGTTTGATTATATTCTTTTAAAATTTCATATATTTTTTGCTCGGTAGAACTTGAATTATTTTGCCTTAACCAGAAAGAAATTATTTTTTTTGAGTTTTCCACATCTTTGTTAGCTAAATAAATTTTTAACCCTGCCTCGAAATCATTATTAAAATGAAATTGGAAATTATTTTTTAAAGCTAAGTTTAATTTTTCATAGGCAAGTTTATTCTCGTTAAGAGATAAATAAAAAACTGCTTCGTAAATATAATATTGAGGATAATCTTTGGCTATTTTCTCGCCCTGAGTTAAAATTTGCCAAGATTTTTCTTTTTGGCCTTGCCTATATAAGAATTTAGCGTAATTAATATAAATCTCGTAAAAATTTGGGTAAGAAGAAATTAGTTTTTCATATATTTTTTGTGTTTCTTGAATTTCTCCGCTTGACTCTGACCCAATTTGTTTTTCAACATCGATTAAGATATTTTTTAAATTTAAATAAGCAATTGCTACTTTGTAATCTTTATAATCTTTTTCATAAGCTTTCTTTGTTATTAAATAAAATTCTCCAAAAGTTTTAGCATCTTTAATTTCAGTGATATGAGAACTAAGATAATTTGTTGCGATGATTGCCTCTTCGCTTAAAAATGGTCCGGCTATCTCTGAAAGTCTAAAAAAACCTTCGCCAGCAATTTTGGGATTATCTTCATTTAAATAAAAAATAATTTTTCTCACAAGATAAAGATGTTGAACATGAATTACGATTATTATCAAACTCAGACCAGAAATTAAAATTAAATAAGGTCGAATAAAGCGCTCGCTATTTTCCTTAAAATCAATTTTCTGAGCCACAAGGGAAAGCCCAAAGAAAAATAAAACATAACTTGCTTGCATGTCGAATAAAGAAAAATTTTGAGCTAAGTAAGCAAAAAGAAAAGCTAAGAGAGCTGACTTCTGGCAGGAATTAATATTTGCCTTAAAAACATAATAACCAAAAGCAACAAAAATTAAAATCCACGTAATAAAACCAAAAATGCCAGTAGAAGTTAAAACTTCAATAAATTTATTATGAGGGCGATCAAAAATTGCTTGTTCATAATTATAAATTTGCGGATCAAAATTAGAGAAAAAAGCAATAGGCATTGTCTCTGGCCCCCAGCCAAAAACAGGTTTTTGTTTAAAAGCATTTAAAAATATTTTCCAAGCATAAAATCTTGGAGAAATAGAAGCTAAATCATTTATAGATATCTTCCAAATATAAAATCCATGAGAAATAGAAAGAAAGTTTTGTAAAGTTTCGCTCAATCTCTTAATCCCAGGAATCTGAAGAGCTATTTCTGTTTTTAAGAAAAAAAAGAAAGCAATCAAAAAGATAAAAAATAAACTCAAAACCAAAATTTTTTTCTTAGTTTCAATTTTTGAAAATAAAAGATAAAAAAATGAAAAAACAAAGATGCCAACCAAAAGACCCAAGATCGAACCTCTTGTTTGCGAAGTTATTAAAGACAAAAAGTTTAAAATAATTAAAAATATGTAAAGATATCGCTCAAAAATTTTTGCAGAAAAATAAAAATATAAGATCAAGAATATGGTCAAAAGATTTAAAAAACCAATATAAGTTGGGTTCCCCAAGGTTGCTGATGGCCTTTCTTGTTTAAAAGCAAGTGCCTGTTGAATCTCTAACATAGAAATCATAATTGCGACAAATAAAATTGAATAAAAAATTATTTTTTTTGCCTGAGGATTAAACTGAAAAAGAGTTAACAAAAGAAAAAAATAAGACAGATAAAAAAAGAGCGACCAAGTTCCTTCCATTCTTTCAGCATTCCCCCAAAATGAACGGTATGGATTGACGCTAAAGATTGTTGAGATAATGTTAGCCAAAAAAAATAAAAAAATTGCCCAGAAAAGATAATTTTTTTTGGGGAAGGTATTTGGATTTAAAAGATAAAGCCAAGAAACCAAAAAAAGACCAGCAGTGACTAAAATTCTAAAAAAAATTGCCTTAGTGGTAATAAAAGGAAAAAGAGCTTTGGTATCAACAATTAAAAGAGAAATGGGGATCAAAAATAAAATTACGATTAAACTATTAATAATTTTGTTTGTCATTCTCTAAAACGGTTCGTTAAATTATTTATAGTAATTTTACCATATCTTTAAAAATCAAAAAATATTGAGCGGCGGACGGGATTTGAACCCGCGACCTTCTCCTTGGAAGGGAGACATTCTACCACTGAACTACCGCCGCCTTTGATTTCAATTTTATCATATCTTTAATAAAACTTATACTCATTTACTAAAAGTCCATTCTCGTCTTCTAATCTAATTTTTTCAAATCTGGTTCGAAAAATCTGTGGCAAAGGTTTGTGATCGGTTTTATCTAAATCGTCTCTCGGATCAAAATAAACTCTCCATTCTTTTTCAAAAAAATCTTTATTATTTCTATTTCTTTTATAGCAAGAATTATAATTATAAAAATTCTCAGCTAAAGCTGAACATTGCGGATCATCTCGTAAAATTTGATAGTCATAGGCAGTTAAAGGACCGCAACCTAAACTATTTATTTTAATAGCGCATTTCTGACTCATTTTGCCACTAAAAACTAAATTTAAAAGTTCATCTTCTTTAAAACTAATCCTATCACAAAAAGAAACAGGATAATTGAGATTACCAGAATTGCCTAAATAATTAAAACATTGATTGCCTAAAAAATTAATTCCTAAAGGAGAAAGACGAAGTTCTTCTTGCCTCAAATTTCTTGGGGCTGATTTTTCATTATCATAAACCGCTGAAATGGTAAGCCTTCCATAAGGTTGCAAAATAATATCCTCTTCTTTTCTTAAGTTAGGATACGGATTAAAATCTTTAACAGCTTTTGGAATTTTAAAAGAAATTAAAGAAGTTTTTATTTGCCAATTAGTTACTTTTATTTCTTTATTAGAAGCATTAATTAAAGTTAAACCAAAACCATCATAGAAAGGAGAGATATAAACATCGTTATAAAGTTTTGAAACATTGACTTTAAAAAGATAATAGGCTGGCGTTGGGTCATATTGATTTTTATAATTTACTGCTCTTGCCATCAAAATAGCCAAATAAGAGCCTTTTGGCAAAGAATAATAAACTTTTCTTGAAGAATAAACATTTTCCCAGTTTGCATCAAATGGCAAAAGCCTAACTTGAAAATAAATATTATCGTTAGAATTTTTAAAATTTAAACCTTTAAATTCAAATTCAGCTTGATTTGATTCCAAATTAAAAGCTGGTCCTTTTGATATATAGGTTTCTAAAGCTCTATTTGGTTTTAAACTTTGTTTTTGCGCCAAAGCAAAAGAAAAAGAAAGGATTAGCGAAATAAATATTAAAAAGAATGATTTTTCCATAATAAAATTTTAATATACTTCGTCGTGAGTACCAATAGCATAGAATTCAATTATTTTTTCTTTAGGATAAATTTTTATTACAATTCTATATTCATAAGTGAGCCAGAAAGAATAGAAATCTTTTAGATTGCCTGATAATTTATGGGTTTTTAACTTTGGATCAAAAGGATTTTCTTGCAAAATTTTGAGTTTTTCTTTTAAAATAGATTTAAGATTAGAATTTTTCTTGATGAATTTTTTTAATTTTTTCTCAAAATTTCTAGATACTTTAAATTGATACATTTATAAATTTTTCAAAAGATCATCAGCTTTTTTGTAAATCTTAAATCTTTTTTGTTCATAATCTCTCTGACTCAGTAAAATCTCAAATTCCAACAACCTTCTTTTTGCTCTTTTAATAAGATTTTCCAAATCAATTGCTTTTCTATATAATTTTTCCTTTGTGGTAGCCATATTTTTATTATAACATAAAAATCTTCGAACAAAACAAAACCCGCCCCATAGCGGGGCGGGTTGAGTGCAAGAGAACAACAATTTCTTATTGAACGTTAGTATAACCAGTAACAAGATTTCTTTCTGTCCATCCAGCTGTAATATTTGTATTAGATCCAGGCATTCTCCATACTATAGAGTCAATAATCCATCTATAAAGCCCTGCAGTTCCTGAAGGAGCACCGTTTTGGACAGTAGTAACTTTAAAGGTATAAGTTTGTCCTTGAGAAAGAGTCCAAAGCGTGCTTGTAACATCAGGAACCAAGGAATTAGTAACGTCAGTTGAGCCTTGATAAACATTAACAGTTACGCCACCATTTGGATTTGTAAGAGTTCCATCATTTTTTTGAAGTTTTACTACAGCGAAGTTAGTAGCTGGAGCTGTTGTTGTTCCCATAGTGATATTTCCATTAACTGGAGTAACATCAAAACTAAAGGTAACTTGATAGCTTGAAGAAGCTGTTTGTGATGGCGGTATATATTGAACCTGAGGCGTACCGAAGACAAATTGAGGACCAACAGTTAAGTAATGCATTACGTCAGAAGCAACTGAAAGAGAAGATGCTGATTTTAAATCTCCAACAGAGTTTTGACCAGTAACACCTGTTACGGTAACAGATGATGTTGCTTCTCCTGTTGTTCCACCAGTAAAGTCAGCATAAACATCTAAAGTTACTCTTTGATCTTTATTAACAGTGAAATTAGCAGGAGTAACGTTGAAAGTAAAGCTTCCAGATGAAACTGGAGATGAAGCTAATGTTGTGTTTCCATTTCTAAGATAAACAGCAGTAACAGTAGCATTACCAGAAACTGAACCAGTTACTTGTGTCATTCTTAAAGAATCATATTGAGCAGTTACATCAAGGCTTAAGACTTTTTGATTATAAAGTTTACCATCAGCAACTGAACCAAAAAGATAACCTTCTTGTGGAGTATTAACATTCCTAGCTACTACCCATTGAGCTTGATTGGCAATAGTTGATTGAACAGTGAAATTTTGAGAAACTGTTTGTGATGGAGCAAATCTTTGAACTCCAACTCCATCAACTCCTCTAACATCATTAGCAGTAACATAAAAGCCTGCAGAGCTAACTCCTGAAGGTAAAGTATTTACAACTGTTACTTGGACAAAGAGTGATCTATAAGTGTTTTTAGGAACATTGAAGTTTAATCCAGTAACAGGTAAGTAGTAGTTTAAGCTTGAATCTTGATAGAAGGTTGTAGCATTAACATCTCTGCTGAAAAGTACATTTCCTTGATCATCAACAACTTCAATTTTGGAAATAGTTCTGTAAGGAGCAGCTGAATTAGCGAGATTTGCCCATCTTAAAAATACTGATTGAACATTAACATCACCATTGTCTGCTCTCATTCTTAAACCAAAAACTTTTCCTGTTTCACCTTCTCTTAAAGTAACAGCTACGACTGAAGGATCTTGCTCAACAGTTAAGAAGCCTTCTTCAGCAACTGTTGTTGTAGTAGTAGCTGTTGAAGAAGATGTTGATGTAGCTTGACCTTGACCAAGTAAAGCTAAAAGCATAGTCAAGGCTTCAGTTGTCTTTCCTTGAGAAATCAAGGTTAAAACTTGTTGAAGCTGTGCTTGGCTAACACCACCAGTTGTTGATTGACCACTTGTTGATTGTGATGATGTGCCAGCTAATCTTGATTTAAGCTCAGCTACACCTTTTACGCCAAGATGGCTTCCTGACCAAGCTCCATACCAATCAGCATAAAATTGTTTAACAGCACTTCTTGTTTGAGCGCCATAATGGCCAGTAGCTCCAGCAGCAATATTATAACCAGCCTCAATCAAGCAAGCCTGAGCATTTTTTACAGCATTACCACTTTGGCCATAAGAAACAGGAACCAAAGTGTCAGGATTGCATGTTTGAGCTGAAACATTAAAATAAGGAACGACGGAAAAGGCTAAAAGCGAAGTTAAAACTAAGCCGACGATTGTTTTTTTATTTCTTTCCATTTTTGAATTTTTGTCCTGAACCATTGGCATCATTTATGCTCAGGTTCAGGATTGTTTAATTTACGCCTTGTTAAAATAAATTTAATTATAGACCTTTTTATAAATTATATACAACAAATTTTTAAATGTCAAGTTTTTATTTGTGGAAAACTCCATTAATTAACTTTTTAATTATACTTTAATTTTTTAAAAATGTCAAGTAAAAATTGTGGAAAACCTCTGAATAAATTTAGGCAAGAATTAAGTTTTTTCTTTTATTAACTTCTTTCTTTAAATTTGGATATTTTTCAATTTTTGGATCTTGATTAATTATTTCTTCAGCAATTTTTCTTGCTTTTTCAATTAATTTTAGATTGCTCAATGATTTCATAGCTAAATCTGGAATACCTGCCTGCCTTTCGCCCAACAACTCACCACCACCCCTTAATTTCAAGTCATATTCAGAAAGTTCCAACGAAGTCTTAGCTTGCAAAAAATATTTTAACCTAATTTTTGCTTTTAATGAAAGTTTATGGGGAACTAAAAAACAATAACCTTGATGAACACTCCTTCCTACTCTTCCTCTTAATTGATAAAGTTGAGCCAAGCCAAATCTTTCTGGCGATTGAATAATAATTATTGTAGCTAAAGGTAAATCAATGCCAACTTCAATGACCGAAGAACTAACTAAAATTTGTATTTCATTTTTTTGCATGGTTTTTAAAATTTTTTCTTTTTCTTCAGATTTCATTTTGCCATGAAGCATCTCTATTTTTATGCCAGGTAAGATTTTTTTTACTCTCTCATATTCTTCCTTGACTGATTTAATTTCATCTTCTTTCTCTTCAACTCTTGGACAAATAATAAAAACCTGATGATTTTCTTGAATTTCTTTATTGACTAATCGCCACATTATTTCTTCTTTTGAAGGAGGCACAACATAAGTTTTTATTTCTTTTTGACCAAAAGGCTTTTCTTCTAAATAAGAAAAATCTAAATCGCCGTAAAAAGCCAAAGCTAAGGTTCGAGGGATCGGAGTAGCGGTCATAGAAAAAAAATGCGGTAAGAATTCTTGATTTGTTTGAGCTAAAAGTTTTTTTCTTTGTTCAACTCCAAATCTTTGTTGTTCGTCAATAATAATTAAACCTACTTTTTTAAAATTTAAATGATTCTCAATTAAAGAATGGGTGCCAATGAGAATTTTTATTTGTCCAGACATTAAGAATCTATTAATCTCATTAATTTGTTTTATGGCGCGAAAACCTTTTAGTCCATAAAAAATTTGTCCCGAAGTTAAAAGTCCTAATCCAAAATCAAAATTAGAAAAATCTTTCAAAAATCTTTGAAAATGTTGTTGGGCTAAAATTTCTGTTGGCGCCATAAAAATAACTTGTAAATCTTGATAAGCAAAAATTAAAGAAATTATTTCGGCAATTAATGTCTTGCCAGCTCCTGTTTCTCCTTGTAAAAGTCTATTCATTGGAAAACCTCTCCTTAAATCATCAAATATTGCTTCTAAAACTTTTCTCTGTCCTTCGGTTAACTTAAAATCAAATTGATTTAAAAATCTTTCGATTAAAATTTTATCTTCGATAATAATTGGCGCTGGATTTTGAACTAAATTTTTTCTTTCCTGAAGCAAGGCTAATTCTAAATATAAAAGTTCTTCGAAACTTAATCTTTCTTTGGCTGAATTAATATCTTCAAAATTTTTAGGTTGATGTAAGTTTATAATTGCCTCGCTAAGTTTTAAATAATTAACTTGAGAAAGAATTTTTGGTGGCAGAGGGTCAACCAAGTCTTCAACTTCATATTCCTCTAAAATATTTTTAATTATTTTTTCAAAAAAACTTGAACGAATATTTTCAATTTCAGAGTAAATAGGAATAATTCTTTTTTGAAAATCTTCTTTTGATTTTAAAATTTCAAATTTCAATGGCTGAAAATTTAAACCGTATTTATTTTTAACCAATTTGCCAACAAGAGCAATCAAAAGATTATTCCTCAAAGTCTTAGCTAAAAATGGCTGGTTATACCAAATAACTTTTAAACTCCCTGTTTCATCGCTAATAATTCCTTGTAAAATAAATATTCTTCTTTTTGGTGTAGAAAAAAATTTTAAATTATTAAATCTACCTAAAATAACTCCTGTTTCGCCAATTTTCAAATCTTTAATTTTTTTAACTTGAGTTAGATCTTGATATTTATAAGGAAAAAAATAGAGAAGGTCTTTGATTGTTTTAATTTTATTTTTCTCCAATTTTAAAACTGTTTTTGGGCCAATTCCTTTAAATTCCCTAAGAGAAATTTCAAGTTCTTCTAATTTCATTATATTATTATAATAATATTATAATGAAACAAATTTTAGTTATCATTCACGGCTGGACCAAAGAAGGAAGTAATTCTTTCGCAAAAACATTTGAATTTTTAAAAGATAATTTTGAAATTTATTTAATCGACCTTCCTGGTTTTAAAAACCACCTTGAAAGACCATATAGTTTTGACGATTATTTAAATTATCTGGAGACACGGATTAGTATAGATAAATTTTACCTTCTTGGACATTCTTTTGGCGGAGCCTTGGCTATGCTCTATGCCCTAAAACATCCTGAAAAAATTAAAAAATTGATTTTATATAATCCAGCTATTATTAGAGAAAAAACTTTAAAAATAAAGATTTCTTTTTTTCTTTCAAGAATACTAAAATTTTTAGAAAAAATTATCCCCAAAAAAATCATCTATTTTATTAAAAAAATTTATTATAAATTTGTAGTTAAAAGTTATGATTATTTTGCAGCTGATGAAAACTTAAAAAAAACTTTTGCTAATATAGTCAAAATTGATCTTAAAAATTTTGCTAAAGATTTAAAAGTTAAAACAATTCTTCTGTGGGGCAAAAAAGATAAATTTACTCCCCTAAAACATGGAAAAATTTTGAAAAATTTTATTCCTGATTCCGAACTTATTTTACTTGACGGTGGCCATAGTTTCCATAAAGAAAAACCAGAAGAATTTGCTAAAATTTTAAAAGAGGCGTTGAAATGATGATTTCATTTTTTTTATCAATAATTTTATTTTTAATTAATGGGGTTTCTGTTTTAAGATTCTATCAAATCAAAGATTATCTTTTTAAAAGAATTTTAGCTCAGTTTTATTTCCCAAGTTCAAAAAAAATTGTTTTTAATAAAAAAGAATATTTTCTTTATTTCTTCCTTATTCTGTCTCTATTTTTTTCGAAAAATATTCAAATTTATAAACCTGACTTTTTAATTTTTCTTATTGTTCTTTTTTTGGTTTTAAGGCTTAATTTAATCAAAAAAATTCATTTTACTTTAAAAGCAATTTTGGTCTTATTTTTGGCTTTCTTAATAAATTTTTCTTTTTTGTTTATTTTTAAAAACAATTTGGTAATTTTTCTCCTTCTTTCCTTGTGGTTCTCCCAATTTTTTATTTACACAATTTCGATTAAAATCTTTGATTTTTGTGTTAAACCTTATCTTTTATTTTTAGGCAATAAAGTTAAAAAGAAAATCGAAAAAATTAGGAAAGAAAACGTTGAATTTAAAATTATTGGTATTTGCGGAAGCTATGGCAAGTCAAGCACAAAAGAAATCTTGACCCAGCTTTTAAAAGAAAAAAATAAAGTTTTATCTCCGCCGCCAAGAATTAATCACGAATATGCATTACTTAAATTTTTATCAAAAGTAAAAATTGAAAATTATAACTATTTAATTTTAGAATTTGGCTCTTATTATTTGGGGAATATTCGCTGGGTGACAAAGTTTATTACTCCTGACATTGCTTATATTACTGGCATTACCAAGCAACATTTATTTTTATTTGGTAGTATTGAAAAAATCATTGAGGGTGAAGGATTAGAAATTTTAAGCTGGATGAAAAAGGGCATTGTTTTTATAAACGAAAACCATGAATATTTTGATATCTTGCAAAAAAAATATTTGAACGTACGACATCCAAATATTGAAACTTATTTTTACGGAAAGGATTATAAAATCAAAGAAACAAGTTTGGAAAAAATAGTTTTTGAATATAAAAACAAAATTTTTGAAACAAATTTAATTTTTCCAATGCAAGTTGAAAATTTAATTGGCGTTCTTGATTATATTTCTTTATTTGATAATTTAGAAAATTATCGAGAAAAAATTAAAAATATCGAGCTTCCAGAAGGATTTTTAAAACTAAAAATTAATAATAATTTATATATTTTTAATGATTCTTACAACGCTAATCCTAAAGGAGTTTTCGAAAGTGTAAAATTTTTTAAAAACTTGGACTTTGATTATAAAATTATTATCTTTAATGGACTTTTAGAGCTTGGCAAAGAAACAAAAAATGTTTACCAAGATTTAGCAAAAGAATTCTTAGTTTTTAACAAAATTGTTCTAACATCAAACGATTTTTTTGAAATTTTTAAAGAAGTTTTAAAAGATAAAATTTTGCTAGTTAAAAACAACAAAGAATTAGAAATTTTCTTTCAAAATTTGAAATTTAAAAAAGTTGGAATTTGGATATTCAATAGATTTCCGGAAAAAATTATATTAAAATTTGATCATGACTTTATTTAGGAAATAATTTGCCATATTAAATATGGATAATTTTCAAAAAATAATTGCCTTAAAAGTTGATTAAAATACAATGCCCAGGTTAATTAATATTGATTTAGTTCCAAATTTTGAAGATGATGACTACGAAATTATTAAAAATTTACTAAAAGAAAAATATAAAAAAGAAGAGCTTGAAAAAACAAATATAGAAATATTAGAAATTTTAAAAAATTATTTTCCTCAAGGAGAAATATTTTTCTTTAATTCAGCAAGAGGGGCTTTGACATTTTTACTTTCAATTTTAGAAATCAATGATCAAAATAATATTATTACTCAGGCTTTTTCTTGCCTAGTAGTTCCCAATGCTATTAAATTTGCTCACTATAAACCAATTTATGTTGATATTGACGAAACTTATAATTTAGACGTTGAAGATTTAAAAAGAAAAATTAACGAAAAGGTAAAAGCAATTATTATTCAAAATACATTCGGGCTGCCAGCAAAAATTAATGAGATTTTAGAAATTGCCCATCAATACAATATTCTGGTTATTGAAAATTTAACTCATTCTTTGGGAGCAAAGTATAAAGAAAAATATCTAGGAAATTTTGGCGATGTTGCTTTGTTAAGTCTTAATAGAAACAAAGTTATTTCAAGTATTATTGGTGCCGCTTTAATTGTCAATAAAAAAGAATTAGCAGAGAAAATTAAAAATATTTATAAAAGTTTACCAGAACTTTCCCAAAAAGAAATTCAAAAAATTATTTTTACTGGAAAGGTATTATACGAAGCAAAGAAAAATTATAACTTTTTAACAAAAATTTATCTTAAATTTTTAAGAAAAATCGGCAAAACAATGGAAATGGTTTCTTTTATTGAAAGACAAAGCAAAAAACCAAAAAATTACTTGTTCAAATTCCCAGAAATTCTTTCTCCTTTACTTTTAAATCAATTAAAAAAACTAGAAAAGTTTAACGAACATCGAAAAAATATAGCTAAAATTTATTTAAAAAAATTCTCTTTAAATTTTGAGGGTGAACCAATATTTTTAAGATTTCCAATTTTGATCGAAAATAGAGATTTTGTCTTAGAAAAATTCAAAAAAGAAAATATTTATTTGGGAGATTGGTATAAATGTGTTTTGGATCCTTGCTCTGATTTAAAAAATTTTGATTATAAAATTGGTTCTTGTCCTCAAGCTGAAAAAAAAGCAAAGATGATAATTAATTTGCCAACCTTAATCGATAAAGAAAAAGCGGAATATATTGTTAAAATCTTAATAGAACTAAGGTCTTCTAATAATCCAAATTGAACAATGATACCTCAACCATCAACAGTCATTCACTGCTCTGATATAACTTCTTGCTTTCAATCAATCTATAATTTTCTTTTTGCTATTTTAATTGCTTTAGCTTTTCTTAATTTTCTTTATGGTGCCTTTTTATATTTACTTTCTGCTGGAGGAGTT